>Ga0065712_10000127_pt1 | contig 117106 bp, 108 predicted proteins | sample MisRhiReplicate1_FD_59099 | JGI IMG/M metagenome (GOLD analysis project Ga0065712, IMG submission 59099) | Miscanthus rhizosphere microbial communities from Kellogg Biological Station, MSU, sample Rhizosphere Soil Replicate 1: eDNA_1 v3... | ecosystem: Host-associated > Plants > Roots >...
TCCTCTGCGCCTCTGCGGTGAATTTATTCGTCAAGTGCGATTCACCGCAGAGGCGCAGAGGACCGCAGAGATCCGCAGAGAAGATCTTGAAATTAGGGCACCACCCGCTATTGCATACCGCTTTAGAGCATTTTCAATCATTTCTCTTGAGACGCCAGGAAGCGGATCAGGATGGTAATCTAATGCCGTACCGAGATCATGGGCTTCCTGGCGTTATCCAGGTTTGTTTCGCACTCATTAACAGCGGAGAGATAGCATGAACAAGATTCTCACTTTAATGACCGGCCTCGGCCTTGGGACCATGCTGGTATATCTGTCGAAGAAAAAATCGGCTCCGGAGTTTGCATGTGACGAAGTCGAAGAACTGATTGGTGCTTCCTCATCCAACCAAGCAAATCAGAATAAGGTTGTAGACGACAGCCCGAGCTTGCAGCTCGTGCAATCGCAATCCAGTGACCTGGCCGGATTGCTGACAGATCGAAATAAATTCGTAAATGCTCATATTTCAATTTTGAGCCAATGTATATCGGGTTGCCGGGATATCTCTAAGCTGCCATTAGCGAGGAGGGTGCTGCCGGGCATCATTCAATGCCGTCGCCTGGTCTATAGGCTCATTACTCGAGTCTCTTTTCGGATATTCCTTTGCACCCTCGGGGTAAGAATAATGCTGCGGGTTTGCGCTGCTAAAGGAAGCCGGAAACCGGCCGGGATAAGCCGCTCGGGATATTCAAAAACAGAGAGAGTCTGTGTCGTTGGCGTGATGTCGTTGGCGTTTTTCCTGCGTCTCTCAGCGTTGCGCCTCCAGACACCCATTATCGCGGATGGCGTTTACTATGCGACGCTGGGGAAACATCTCGTGTCGGGAAATTTACAGGAGGGACTGAGCACCTTCTGGCCGCCATTATATCCCTTACTGGTGGGGCTCTCCTCGCTAGTGTTTCGAGACATAGAGACCGGCGGCAAGTTCGTTTCATTACTGGCGGGCAGTGTGCTGGTTATACCTGTCTACTCGTTGATCCGGGTTCTGTACGGCAAAGACGCGGCGTTCATCGGCGCGTTTTTAGTTGCCATCCACCCGACATTGATCCATTACTCGACGGCGCTCTTAACAGAGTCTACTTATACAACTTTATTCGTAACCGTATTGTTCGCAGGACTGAGAGCGTTTTCAGGCGGTGCCTACGTGGCCTTCTTCTCCGTAGGAGTGACGCTCGGGGCTTGCTATTTACTCAAACCCGAAGCTATAGGCTACGTGGGCTTGATGGCGGTCTTGACGTTGTGTACGTCGCTCTCGGGTAATCACCTGCCGCCTTCGGAGGTGCTGTTCAGGGTCATGGCCCTGTTCGCGGGGGCTTCGCTACTCTCTTTACCCTATATGTTTTTTCTTCGCTCTGCCGCGGGTGGGTGGACAATTAGTGATAAATTCCGGGCCCACGTTCACCCGAGTGAAAGTTGGGAGAGAAGGTGGCTCGGCCTGCCAGAAGGTCGGACGACGACCTTGGCTGACCGGCTATATGCCGGGGCTTCTCGGAAGGATGATTCATTAGAAAACAGAGGATTGCCTGCCGCAGACGTCTCAAGCCTGCGAATGATGACCATCCGCAGTATAGAAGCGTTGCGATCAGAAGCGAGACTTCTGATCTATGGCATGACCCCGCCGCATTTCATGTTGCTCATGGGCTTGGGCATGTTGAAGACGGAATGGTTGAAGGAGCTTTACCTGCTATCATTTTTTACTTTCACACTAATCGGGTATGCCCTGTGTCCGGATGAAATCAACGAAAGACTGCTGGTGCCTTTACTGCCTTTAACAATCTGCTGGGTGGCTGGAGGGTTCAAGGCTGTCGAGGACTGCCTCGTTAAGTTTTTCAAACAGACGAAAATTTCGCGCGACATCCCATTTATAAATCCGGCGACACTCAGGTTATTGATGATAACCACCTTGGCATTCTCCATGCTACCCTGGGTCGTGTACGCTTTAATGGCGGTACCTGTGGCCCCTATGATCGAATATAAAGAGGCCGGGAGATGGGTTAAAGAGCACTCTCAGACGCCGCCGCTGATTATGGCGACCGCGCCATTCATAGCTTTTTACGCGAGAGGACGCCCCGTTTATCTGCCCGCGGAGGAATATCAAACAGTCGTCGAACACGCAAGACGCCTTAACGTTGATTACGTGGCGATAGACGAGGCACACATATCGAACGGAGTTTTCGGTAGTAATGAATACTCCGATTTACGCTCATTGCTCGACGAGGGAAGTCACCATCCCGGACTCAGGCTCGTTTATAAGTTCGACCGCATGCCGTGTCGGAAAATACTTATATATACATTGACCTCTGATCTCTAAGCCTTCCCTGAAGAGTCACTATCTTTGCCACGCTATTAAGCGAACTCCATGCCGGGAGTCGAGAGGTGCAGGGCAGAGGAAAGAAAGAGGGACTCCGCAATTCAACGTGTCCGACTGAAGACGGGCGCGAAGCGACCAGAGTGCGTCGGGCAGATTTTAACAGCCCACAGACCGGCGAGAAGATTGTTATTCTCGGCGGGGGCATAACCGGGCTCACGGTAGCGTGGGAATTATCCAAAAATTCCGAGTTACCCATTCTCTTGATTGAGAAGAATGTCAGTACTGGCGGACTGGCTGGCTCATTTCAGCGGCGAGACCGGATATTCGACTTCGGCTCTCACCGAATCCATGAACAGTATGACCCGGAGGTACTCGGTATCATCCGGGAACTCCTGGGCGAGGAATTGCTCAAAAGACCCAGAAGAGGGCAGATCAGAATTCAGGGTAAGTTTCTGAATTACCCGCCGGCCATCACTCAAGTACTAACGAGTTTCGGGTTAACCCAGGGGATACGCCTTGTCCGGGACTTCCTGCTATCGAGAAACAATTTTTTCTTTATCCCACATAGCGCAACTCCGCCAACTCCGCGCACGTCTTTCGAAGAATATGCCACGCGGGCCGTCGGTAAGAGTCTTTATAAGAGCTTTTACCGACCGTACGCCTTGAAACTGTGGGGGGTGTCGCCGGCGGGGTTATCATTCGAGCCTGCGGTGAGCCGTGTCAGGAAATTCGAACTGCGGGCGATGTGGAAAGAATTAAGGAATAAGGCGACGGGGGTCCCTACGAACCATTTCTTTTACTACCCGGCGAGGGGCTTCGGCCAGATCGCAGAGAAGATACAGGAGCGGTTTATCGACAACGGCGGCGACATACTGTTTGAAAGTAGTATCGAGCGTTTGGAACTAAAGAATGATTCCGAGATCGAAGCGATTCACGTAAAGACTGGGGAGGAAGAATCTCGGCGGCTGTCGGCCAAACTACTTATCTCCACAGCCCCGATTGACGTATTACACCAGTTAGTGTGCTCCGCGTTGGGCGGCGGGGAGACGGCCGAGCTAGGTTTATCCTGGCGTTCATTGCGCATCCTCTACCTCTTTACGCCGGATAAAACTCCCTCCGCCCAGGAGACCTATTACTTTCCGGAACCGGACGTGATCTTCGGGCGCGTTTCCGAACCCGCCAAGTACAGCCCATTCCTGAATCAAGCCCGAGAGAAGACGGCGTTGGTGATAGAGATTCCGTGCACTTTCGGCGATGAGATTTGGAACCTCGAAGACGAGATTATTGCGGAGCGTTGCATCGGTGATCTTCGAAAACTGAAAATCCTGAGCCCACGGTCCACGGGGGATGCGGAATATTTTTCGCGTAAGATCAAAAATCTTTACCCCGTCTACAAGCTGGGATGGAGAGAGAAATTAGATGAGGCCCTGCGGAGATTTAATTCGATCAAAAATTTATATTCGGTGGGAAGGCCCGCACTTTTTCTACATTGTAACGTAGACCACTGCATGGTGATGGCCCTGAAGCTGGCCCGCTTTCTTTCGGCGGGGGGCGGGAGCAGGGAGGATTGGGGGCGTTTTCTGGGCGACGTGTTCAACCTTTCGCTTCACGACTAGACTGCCGCAAGGAGCACGGCTCGAATGGCATTGGAGTTTAAACACAGTGAGTTCGCTCACCCCATCGAGATCCTCAAGCTGCGCTCCACCTTCGAAAAATCCCAGTGGTACACGGAGGAGGAGCAGGCGCTTTATCAGGAGCGCCTACTGCGGCGCATTATAGAGCACGCTTATCGTAACGTTTCTTATTACCGAGACCTCTTTGACAGCATCCGTTTGAAGCCCGCCGACATTCGCCGACTCTCTGACCTGAATAAACTGCCGCTCCTGACGAAGACGGTTTTGCGCGCCCAGTTCGGGCGGCTGGAAGCGTCCAACAGCTACGCGTATCGGCCCCGAATCCTCCGCACCAGCGGCACGACGGGTCAGAGGACACAGTTTCTCGTTGACAGGCCCTCGAACGCTCTGGAGTTCGTTTACTACTGGCGCTACTGGAACTGGGCTGGTTACAGGCTAGGAGCCCCATTCGCCGAGTTGTCCAGCGTCTTCTTTTCGGCAGATGAGACTAAAAGTGTCTTGCCGACCTGGCACCAAAGGCTGACCAACAGGCTGCTGCTGAACAGCCGCATGCTGTCTGACGTGAGGATCAGAAGCTTCGTGGACGCCATCAGGCGACACCGCCCGCTCTTTCTCAAGGGGCTGCCCTCAGCCCTCCACTACTTCGCGCTCTCTCTCAGGCGGCAAGGCATAAGCGACATCTCCTTCAGAGCGGTCTTCTCTACGGGGGAGGTGCTTGTCCCACGCGCCAGGAAACTCGTCGAGGAGGTGTTCGGCTGCAAGGTTTATGACTCGTACGGTCACTTGGAGCGCACTGTCGCGATCTCGGAATGCCCCCACGGCGGCCTGCACCTTAATCCTGATTACGGCATCTGCGAATTTGTCCGGCGGGATGATCTCAGGGTGGAGTTTGCCGGCGCGAACTACAGCGGGACGGGGTACCCAGCGAAAATCGTCGGGACTTCACTATACAATTTCAGCATGCCGCTCCTGCGTTACGATGTGGGAGACGTTGTCCTGGTCGAGCCAGAGAAAAAGTGCGCGTGCGGCCGCCAATTTACGCTGGTCAGCGCAATCGCCGGCAGGCAGAGCGAAGTCATCATGACCCCGGAAGGCGCAGCCGTTACCGCGGCATTCCTGGTTTTTGAAGACGTGCCGGATATTCTGGCAGGACAAATCCTTCAGGAATCGCTCGATGAGTTGCGCGTCCGGATAGTGCCGGACGCGCAGTTCTCGGCGGCCGCGGAGGCGCGGTTAACGTCGCGCCTACGGACGCTGGTGGGCCCGGCCATGAGGATAACGACGGAGCGCTGCGCGGGCGTGGACGAACTCCGCGAGGAGTCCGGCAAAGTCAGAGCCGTCGTGTCGAAGCTCGACTGCTTCGCGCACTGACCCGCGTCGCTCAACCCCGCTCGGTGATGAACTTGCTCCACAAATATTTTTCATGGGCCAGACGTTCGACCGGGTACGCCTCATCGCAGAAGGCTTTCTCATTGGCCGCTCGATCATTCATACCGAAGTGGACTCCCGTCATGTGGATGGGTCTTGACGCGCTCTGGCATGCCATCTCGCGAACGTGTTAACCTCGAACCGCTCTGCCCCGAAATGCTCAATCGCAAACCGCGCATTGTGATCTTCCGCGACCGGCACTCCCTTCAGTAGAAATATTTTTCTTCGGGCGGCGTGGCTTTCGAGCAGCGTCGATATGCCAGGCTTCGTGACGACACTCGCGCACTCCTTGATTAAAGGCGCGAGTGACGGCGTGACGCCGTAAGCCCGAATCCTTGCGTTGCGCCGGCACAGCCGCTGAAGCTGCTCGAAAGCCTTTTGATTCTCACCACACACGGCATGAATTTTTAAATCGGGTGAGATGCGCGTCAGCTTCTCGGCGACGGTCGCAATCGGACCATTCCCCCAGAAGCCACAGACCAACAGGACACTGTTGACCTCGCCCTCGATCCCCGCGATGTCGCGGTACTCCTGCTTGGCCGGCAGGTTGATGTTCATCAATCTCACGTGTGACGGCAGCCGAAAGCCGAGCGCCTGTCTCCCGACGGGGGATAAGAATCCGTCAATCTGCTCCCAGAACTGATACTTCCACCCTAGATTTTTCCCGTACTCGCCGAGCACTCCCCAGAGGGAGAAGCCGAGCCGCTCCCGCCTTTTGAGGTTAGAAACCCAGAAGGTCGGGCGGTGGCTGACGCAGATGACCGTTTTGGCACCGAGTGCTTCGATGTTCTCGCCCAAACGTCCCAGTTGGGCCGCGTTGAATAACTTCTCTGTCAGGTATTTGCGGTAGTAAAAAAGCGGGACTCTGTAGACAAGGTGTAAGAGCACTGAGCAGTTGTTCAAAATAAATTTGTACCTTTCGAGGTCCTCGTTTACCACTTCGGGAGAGACGAACTCCTCGACCGGGATGTGGTGGACAGACTCCTTATCTCCCAACCTCTGTCGGATCGCCTCGCCGATGGCGTACATCCCCCGCCCGACCACCGTACTGACGATGAGGATCGGCGGTTCGAAGTGTTCCGACAGGTCTTCAATCTCAAAATATTTTTCGCTTGGGATCATATAAGTAGAGGGCGTCGCACTTACTACAAATGGGGAGCGGCCCCTCCCGCCTGAGCGCCCTGAACTTCGTGTACTCGGGGGAGTTCCAGACCTCCATCACGCCTTTCTCGTTTAAGTTCCCCACGCTCAAATCCGGATAGAGCACGCAGGGGCTGACAGCCCCGTCGGGGGTGATGTCCATGCGCAGCCACTGCTTATAGCAGAACGTGTTTCGGAGAGGCACCTGGGGTTGATCCACGTAGGCGTAGATGTCGCCCGGCTCTTCGAGGTAGCAGGAAATTTGAATCGGCCATTTCTTATTTTTAATCCTCTCGTACTCCCTCACGAATTGCTCCTTGTCGAGTTCGTAGGGCAGGAGATAGGCCAGATGCGATGTCGGAGTAATCTCGAAATGCCTGCGCATGAAATCTTCATACTCTCGGGCCTGCTCCTCGGACACGAACCAGCACAGGTTCAGCACGATCCAATCCACGCCCAGTCCGACCATCTCCTGACAGAACTCATACATAATGCCCACGTTTTCGGGCCTGATGGTGAACTGGATACCCACGTAAGGAGGATTTCGGAGGGCCTTGATGAGCCTGATGTTCTTCGTCACGCGGTCGTAGACGCCCCTGCCCCTGATACGGTCGTTCTCTTGCTTGAGTCCGTCTAGCGAGACCAGGTAAGTTAAGTAAGGATTATCGGCACTCACATCTTTAAAGCGATGAAGCAAGGTGCCGTTGGTGCAGGTGATCGCGAAACAGCGATGCTCTTTGAGCGCTCGCGCGAGCTTATCGAAATTCGAGTAGAGCAGCGGTTCGCCGCCGATGAGGATGAAAGAAGGGTGGTGTTTACCGAACTGGGAGAACAGATTCTCGACTATGCCCCACGAAAGCTCCTCGTTTACCGTCTCGGGCAAATCCTGTTTACACCACCCGGCGTCCCCCCACTCGTAACACATTGTGCATCTCAGGTCGCACCTGTACGTGAGCACCAGTTTGTAGACGAGGGGCGGCGGCACCTGGTCGTCCTTTCCGGCGTTCTCTTCTAGCCACCTATAACGCTCAAAGAACTTCAGCTTTTTGATAATCAAGTGTTCGACGTAGCGGGGATGCCTCCACGCAAGTTTAGTCAGGCCGCTGATGGACGGAATCGGCATGATGATACTCCTCGTACGCGGCCGCGTGCCCAAGTCGCAAGGCCGCCACAGGTCTCATCGGCAGTTTAACCCTCGGAAGTTCGTACGCATACCGGTAATTGAGGAGTATTTACCTATTGACGAGCTTTTGCGAGCCTTCAGAGTATCTTGCGCCCTTTACTTCAACGCGTGATGTGATGTTTTCAATTTGGCGAAAGTCATCTGCTGTTAATTCCACATCATCACTTCAAGTCGGTTACGGCAATGAGCCCTTTGCAGTTTCAGAAACAAATACGACTACAGGAAGCACGCCGTTTGATGCTTGGTGAAGATCTGGACGCAGCAAGCGCGGGGTTTCGCGTAGGCTATGAGGATCCATCATACTTTAGCCGCGACTATAAGAAGCTCTTCGGCTCGCCGCCTCAGCGCGATATAGTAAGCCTGCGGACCCGGCTAAACGTTTAAGAAACATTGCTCCGTCGCCGGCAAAGTTTTCATCGTAATAAATGACCCACTTGTCTTCAGAAGAATCTCCTCAGGCGAGGCGGCATTCGCTTTCCATGTTCCTTTCCGCTTGTAGCCGGAGATCCGCTCTGCTGTAATCTTTTCTCTTCGAGTGGAACAGGTTTGGTTGATCTCAATTGACCGAACCGTCGGCGGTTATTATTATCAATTTAAGTTGGTCGGCATTTGACGTTAGCGGGCGTAACTCAATGGTAGAGTGTCAGCTTCCCAAGCTGGAAGTTGCGGGTTCGAGTCCCGTCGCCCGCTCCAGATTCTTACACCACCTTGGCCTCCGGGTTAATCCGTGAGATCGGTGGCTAAATAATGCTTCACCAGATCATCCCAGCGGCCTTGCGCTTTGAGAATCAGTTCGACGACTTCGCGAACCGCGCCGCGACCACCGTGAGCGTTAGTCACGTAGTGAGCGTGTTCACGAGTCTCAAGCGCCGCGTCCGCAACGGCGACTCCCAAACCTGATTGCAGCATCAATGGAATGTCGTTGAGGTCGTCGCCGACAAACGCAACTTCAGCATTCGTCACTCCAGCCTGCACCAGCGTGTCCGCGAATGCTTTCTGCTTGTCTTCACATCCCTGCCAAACATACGACATGCCAAGCCCGCGAGCGCGACGCTCAACTGCACTCGACGTGCGCCCGGAAATAATCCCCGATTTGAGCCCGGCACGATGCAACAACTCAATCCCGAGCCCGTCACGCGTGTGGAAAGCTTTCTGATCACCGCCCTCTTCGAGAACCCAGATGCGACCGTCGGTGAGCACGCCGTCACAATCCATTAAAAGCAATTTGACACGCGCAGCACGTTCCTGAATCTCTGAAGCTGTCATCGCACTTCGAAGAGCTCGATACCCGAGAGTTTTAATCCTGCCGGTGTCCGCGCCAGCATCAGCACCGCGGTGCCGGAACCTACCGTGCCAAGCTTGCTCGCACGGATTTGCACGTCGGCCGCAATCAGGTTTGCGTTGAGTTGTTCCGTGCGCACAACTTTAGTTTCCCAGGTGTCAGTGCCGATGCTGGCGTTGATGAATTTCACTAACTCACCCGGCACGATACGCGATTCCAGCTCGGCTTTCTTGTTGCTCACAACCGCTTGCGACAACTGCGTGACGAAGGTACGAACAGTCTCGTCAACCGGCGGAGCATTGTTGGCCGCAGCTTCTGCACGAATGCGCGCGGCACGTGCGGCCAGCGACGAAGGGTAATCACGACTCGCTGCTACGGCGGCGTTAAAGAGTTTAGCGCCTTCAGCGGGCTGGTTGCGCGTCATCGCGATCTCGCCGAGTCCGATATTGGCCCAGGCTAAAGTTGCCGCGAACGGAAGCGGTTCTTCGAGTGCTGCACGAAACAGTTTTTCCGCGTCTGCAACTCGGTTCTGACCAAGCAATGCTCGCGCGAGAATGATTTGTGCTTCCTGGAAACGAGGCGCGGTCACAAGCATTGCGCGTGCGGTAGCTTCGGCTTTGACGAACTCCTGGGCCCCCAACTGCAACGACGCTTCATTCAGCGCCTGTGAAAGATCCTTACCGCGCGGCATTACGTCGTTGCTGTAGTCGATCTGCGGATAGAGCTTGTCCGGATCGACTTCAACGCGAACGATCTTTGCCGGAGTTTTGAAAACTGCTTCTCCAAAATTCTTCGCCGGCACGGTGGCTTCCGCGATCACCTGTTCACCTCGTTCGGTCGTCGCTGCAACCGGCACAGTTACGTCGATCGAGCCGTCATTTCGTAGCGCTGAAACCCAATCCGCGCCGCGTTGTTGTGGCAGTCCGATCATCAAATCGGTATCGATCACTTGATCGAGCTGCTGGTCCAACAACAGCTTCAGGTTCTCGCCGCCACGGGCCACTAATGCTTCACGCACTCCCGGAAGGTTCAGCCCATTCGTATCGCTCTTTCCGGCTTGAAGCGCAGCACGGAGCACGCCCATCAACACTTCCCGCCCTAAACGCCGATCAACCAGCCGCCAGAACATCGCACCCCGATTCGGCACCGAAGCAAAGTACGTATTATCCAACTGACTCGCGCGTGCGAGTGGACCATCACGCTGGGCCACCGTCGCATAAGCCAGGCGCTGCCGGTATAACTCTGACTTCACCACGTCTGGTCCAAACTGTTTTTCGAGAAACTGCGTCGCGAGAAACCGCACCAGCCCGTCGCGTAAGACACCGCCTCCCTCACCGTGAACCGGTGTTTGGCCGCCAATCCACAGCCGCGCCATCGCTTCCGCTACCGACAGCGCCGTAGCCGCATCGATCTTAGGTAGACGCACCGTGTCAGCGTCAAAGAGCACAGTGCCACTGTCATTGAAACCGGCGCCTCGTCGCACCGCCACCAGTTTGATGGGAACGTCCGGAGCCGGGCCAAGAGCCGCGGCAAAGAAAGCACGCGCTGCGGCGGTAAACGCGATCAGCGCTTCGGCCCGCTTGCGATCGTCGGGCGCGGCGCCTTTTTCGATTAGTACAGCGATGCCTTTTCCGTCGCCGGCACCTTCAACTCGGTCCCAATCGCCTTGAACAAAGAACGGCTGCCCGTGCAGCGACTGCTCAAAAGCGATCGATCCGTTTGGCCCGGGCTTCTCGACACCCGACGAGATCGCATTCGGAATGTTGACAGTCAAATGAAAGGGCGCTGTGTCTGCCCCGCGTACGGAGTACGGAGTGTTGGGCATCGGGTACCAGAATGAGAGCGGCAGGAACTGCGTTCCAACCGGGCTGATCGCGATGAGTCCGGTGTTGCTCTCGACGGGAATAACGTAAGTGACCGCCACTGTGATACTGGAGTTCGGAGCGACTGAAGACGCCAGCGTGATCTCGATGCGCTGAAGATCTCCCCGCGGCTCTTGACCTGGTCTAAACGACGCAGCGGCGCCACCCACGGTCACTGATTTCACGCTGGCTTTTGCATGAAGACGGACCGTGAGAGTTCGACCCTGGCCACTCCCAACGTTCGTTGCATTGATAGTCGCAACCGCGTTCAGCGTACGCTCGTTTTGCTGAACGCTCGCGTTAATGTCAAACGAATTCACTTGCCAGACGACAGTCGCCGGCGCCTGCGCGCCGGCCTGGACCAGAAGACACAAAATGAGTGTCAGTAAAAGAAGTATTCTCATGGTTACGGTAAACTGAAACTGCTCTAACGATCTGAGCCGCGAACAAGCTCGTGAATGTCGCGCATCATCAGTAGCAGCGGCTGAAGACGATCCAACGGCAACGCATTCGGTCCGTCTGACAACGCCTTCTCCGGGCAATCATGCACTTCCATGAAGACGGCATCCACTCCGCACGCAACGCCTGCACGGGCGAGCGGTTCGATGTATTCCGATTGTCCACCCGTTGCATGACCGAGACCGCCGGGCAATTGCAATGAGTGCGTCACGTCAAAAACTACAGGCACTCCAAACCCGCGCATAATCGGAAATGAGCGCATGTCCACTACTAAATTGTTATAACCAAAACTCGCGCCACGCTCGGTCAGCAAAATCTTTTCACAACCAACTTCACGCGCCTTGTCAACGATGTTGCGCGCATCCTGCGGGGCCAGGAATTGACCCTTCTTGACGTTGATTGCCTTTCCCGACTTTGCAGCCGCAACGATCAGATCAGTTTGTCGCGAGAGAAAGGCCGGGATCTGGAGAACATCGACAACTTCAGCTACGCGATCGACTTGTGAAACGTCGTGCACGTCGGTGAGCACGGGAACGTCGATTTCTTTCCTAATGGTCTGGAGCACTTCGAGTCCGGCTTCCATGCCTAGTCCGCGAAAGCTCTTGATTGACGAGCGGTTTGCTTTGTCGAACGATGCCTTGAACACGTAATCGAGGCCCGCAGCCTGGGCGCGATCGCGGCACTCGCGCGCCATCATCATCGCGTGTTCCGGAGTTTCGACAACGCAAGGGCCGGCAATAATTGTGAGCCGGCCGTCTCCGAAAGTTACTTTGCCGACAGAAAAGGACTTGGTCATAACGCACAAAGATAAAGTTTAGAGTTCAAGCTTTAGCTTGTTCTGCCGTAACGGCAGCCTAAAGGCTGAACTCTAAACTTACCTCCCGAGTATACGCTTGACCTTGTCTATAAATGAACTGTGGATTGGTTTTTCCGTGGAGGCAGGGGTTTTGGCGGCCGGCTTGTTGCCCAACACCTTAATCTCGTTCGATCCGGAACTCAGCGCGCGCTTCTCACGCAACCGCGAGATATCAACCACCAGACGTCCCGAAGGTGATTCAACACCAGCATCGCGCAGGGCTTCAATGTCAGGCGCACTCTTCAATGCGTGATGCTCCAACCCGAGCTGCTCGGCAGCGTCGAAGAGTTCGCGTCTGAACTCCGCCGCGTTTGCGGGCCGATCGGTGGGCGATTTCTCAAGTGCATGCAAGACGACGCACTCGACTTCCTCGGGAATGGCAGCCACGATCTCTCGCGGCGAATGCGGTTGATCGTTCGCATGCTTTTGCGCGATCTCAGTTGGGGTTGAGCCGGTGAAGGGCGCCATGCCCGTCATCATCTCGTAGAGAATCACGCCGAGACTGTAAACGTCCACGGCCGGAGTTAATTCAAAGCCGTTGGACTGTTCGGGCGCCATGTAGCGCGGCGTCCCGATGATTGTTTCCCTCTGAGCCAGTGTCGTATCGTCGTCCAGTTTGTCGGAGGCGAGCTTTGCGATCCCGAAGTCGAGCACTTTGACAACGGCAGGTTGATCTGCGCTTTGCGTCACAAGAATGTTCGAAGGTTTAAGATCGCGATGAATGATTCCGGCTTCGTGCGCTGCCGCTACAGCATCTGAAACTTGCAGCATGATCGAGACGGCCCGCGCCGTTTCAATCGGCGCTTCCCTGCTGAGAATCTCTCGGAGCGTGCGCCCTTCAAGCAATTCCATGACGATGTATACACAGCCTTCCGACGTTTGCCCGAAATCGGTAACGGACACCGCGTTGGAATGCTGCAACAAGACCGCCGCTCTCGCTTCTATTTGAAACCTGCTGCGCGCTGCTTCGTCTTCGATCAGACGCTGATGCAGGACCTTGATCGCCACCGGACGATCCATCAACAGATGTCGCGCACGATAGACCGCGCCCATGCCGCCGGCACCAAGGCGTTCCTCAACTGAATACTTCTCGTCGAGCGTTCGACCTACGAACGGATCTGTTACTTCGATCATCTGTTACTCAATCACGGAACAGACCACGTCTAATGGGAGTTGTAAGACGCAGTGAGGGTAATCTGGGCAAGGGCCGCAAGGAAGCATAGCATCTCATTTGTGCTTTGTGTGCTTCTTCGCGGGTTCAATCGCCGGTGGTGGCCGTCATTCTATCATGCACCACCAAATCGACCTCCCCATTCTTCTCCATAGAGGTCTCAGAGTGCAAACGATTTTCGTAAGCGGCGCGAACAAATGCCGCAAACAGCGGGTGAGCATTCAGTGGCTGAGACTTGTATTCAGGGTGAAACTGGCAGCCGATAAACCACGGATGCGCGTCGCGCGAAAGTTCAATCATCTCCACAAACTTGCCATCCGGTGAGACACCGCTAAATACCAAACCTTCTTTTTCCAGTCGTTGACGAAACTCGGGATTAAACTCGTAGCGGTGACGATGACGTTCGCTGATCTCGTCTGCGCCGCTGTAAACCTCCTGCACTAACGAACCGGGTGCGAGCCGGCAGGGCCAGGCACCAAGTCGCATCGTGCCGCCCAACTCTTCAACGTTAACCAGGTCTCGTAACTTAAAAATAATCGGATGCGGAGTTTCGATATCGAACTCCGTCGAGTCTGCATCCTTCATTTCGCAAACGTTGCGTGCATACTCGATACAAGCTGTTTGCATTCCCAAGCAGATTCCGAAGTAGGGCGTCCGTGTTTTACGCGCGTAATAGATTGCGCGAATCATTCCCGCAACGCCGCGCTTGCCGAACCCACCCGGAACCAGGATCGCATCGAAGTCGCGCAGGCGATCTTCGTAGTCGTCATCCATCAACTCTTCCGACTCGATCCATTTCACGTCAACGCGAAGATTGTTTGCGACGCCACCATGCGTCAGCGCTTCGCGTAATGACTTGTACGAGTCTTCCAGCTCAACATACTTGCCGACAATCGCGATGGACGCTTCTCCACCCGAAGGCTCGCGAATCGTCGCCACCAACTCGCGCCATTCGGAAAGGTCCGCCTGCGGCGCCTGCGCCTCCAAACCCAACTGAGTCACAATCAAACTATCGAGACCTTGCTCGTGAAACGCGAGCGGCACGTCGTAGATAGTATCGACGTCCTGCGCGCTGATAACCGCTGCTTCTTTCACGTTACAGAACAACGAGATTTTGCCGCGCAGCTCGCGCGACAGCGGCTTTTCCGATCGACACAAGAGTATGTCGGGCTGGATACCGATTTCGCGCAGATCGCGCACCGAGTGTTGCGTGGGTTTCGTTTTTAGTTCGCCCGCGGCGGCGATGTAGGGCACGAGTGTTACGTGAATGAAGAGCGCGTTGCCGGTGCCTTCCTCGTTTCCCATCTGGCGAATGGCTTCGAGAAAAGGCAGCGATTCGATATCGCCGACCGTGCCGCCAATCTCGACGATGATCACGTCAGGCTTGTCGTTCTCAGCAACCTTGCGCACGGCGTCTTTTATTTCGTTGGTGATGTGCGGAATGACTTGAATGGTCTTCCCGAGGTAATCGCCGCGACGCTCTTTCTCGATCACTGAAAGATAGATTCGGCCGGTGGTCCAGTTATTGGATTGCGAGAGATGCGCGTGAGTGAAGCGCTCGTAATGGCCGAGATCGAGATCTGTTTCGGCGCCGTCGTCGGTGACAAAGACTTCGCCGTGTTGAAAAGGCGACATGGTTCCGGGATCGACGTTGATGTAGGGATCCAACTTTATAAGCGCGACGCGGAGGCCGCGACTTTCGAGCAGGCATCCGATCGATGACGCTGCCAGGCCTTTTCCAAGACTGGAAACCACGCCACCAGTAACGAAGATATATTTAGGCATCCGTTTCTCCATTGGTCACCTTCTCATCGCTGCCATCACCAGCTTCCGGAGGATCTCCGGATTCCTGTTCTCCGTCGTAACGTCCTTGCTTTAAGTCTTCCTGGACCTGGACTGCTTTTTCCATCGCGGGATCGAGGGCACTTTGAAGTCCGATGAGGCTCGCGCCCAGCAACCCTGGTCCTTCTTGTGCCCGCCGCTCGAATTCTTCCGTCGATACATCGTAAGGCTTGCTCAGGCGCGATAAGCCAAACAGCCCGCACAGGACGATGAATCCGATAATCGCTAATCCAATCCAGTCGCTCATGCTCTTACCAGATTCGAAGACTCGATCAATGTTCGCACACGTTCAAGGTCTTCAATGGTGTCAACTCCCGTTGAAGCTGTACATGCTTCGACGACTTTAATCTTCACGCCGTGGGCCAATGCCCGCAGTTGCTCGAGTGCTTCGATCTTTTCCAGTTGAGACTGCGGCCACCTCGTGAACTCCAACAACACATCTCGGCGATAGACATATAGTCCGGTGTGTTTTCGAAAAAGTTTCAATAGTTCCGGTTCGTTTTCAAGTGCAGCCTCGAGCGAGCCGTGTCTCTTTACCGCGTCACGAGGATAAGGTACCGGTGAACGCGAAAAGTAAACGGCGTTGTCATCCTCGTCTAAAACCACTTTTACGAGATCGGGATTAATCAGATCGTCATACGATTCGATCGGCTCCCAGGTTGTTACTATTCCGGCGGCGTTGTTTGAGATCTCCACAGCCATTGCATCGACTGCTCGCTCGATCGTCTGCGGTGATATCAGAGGCTCATCACCTTGCACGTTGACGACGATCTCGGCGTCTGGAATTGTGGCTGCAACTTCGGCGACGCGATCAGTTCCGCTCGTGTGATGAGCAGCCGTCAGCACCGCCTCGATGCCGCTTGAATGGACCGCGTCAACAATCTGCCGGCTGTCGGTGGCGACTATCACGCGGTCAACGTTGCGAGCCGCGCGTGCGCGCTCAGCAACCCAGCAAACCATAGGTTTTCCGGCGATTTCGATTAACGCTTTTCCTGGGAGACGGGTCGATGCGAGGCGAGCTGGAACAATGGCGACCGTGTGATTCACGGGATAACAGATTAGCTTGCGGCGGCAAAGACTGTCAACGAAATCAGACAGGGTTACAGGATTTTCAAGATTGCCAACATCATTACAAAAACGCCTTTCTTCTTAATCTTGAGAATCCTGTAATCCTGTCGAAGTTTTCGTCACAAACTCCGGCGCGCGGGTGTTCTAATGTTGAAATCCTGAATTCCCGGAGGTCCGTAATGTCAAAGACTGTTTGGAACCGCTACTTTCTCGGTTTGGCCCTCATCACCAGCCTGATGCTGCTCGTTTGGATTGCAGGCGTAAATGCCCGCGCCCAGAGTGAAAAAACTTGGACGGCGTTAGTTTCCACAGAAAACGATTCTAAAATCCAATTGAACCTTGAGGAACGCCGTAATAAAGACGGCGGCCGCCACCAGCATGGCTCATCCTATGATTTTTCCGAGCTGCAAGGATTAACTCGCGAGCAGACGCTGAGCGGAGGGCCGGTCAACTTCAGCCTCGTCCGTGAAGCGGGAAGAATCGATTTTACAGGCAGCTTCCAAAATGGAAGGGGCTCCGGCACATTTCGCTTTACGGCCAACCCTGCGTTTGTCTCGGCGATGAAGAGTCGCGGTTTCGATTTCGCAGTCGATAACGACGAGGATCGTCTATTTACCGCGGCGACAGTCAACGTCACGACCGCCCTCGCCGACGATCTCGCTTCGGCAGGTTTCGGTAAACTCAACGTTGACGATCTCTTCAAAGCCGCGATCTTCAAGATCGATTCAAAGTTCATGCGCGAGATGAAGGCGAGTGGTTTCAACGACCTCGGCCTGGAAGAACTCGTCAAAGCGCGCATTTTCAAAATCGACGCAGACTTCGTCAGACACGTGGCTGAGATGGGTTTCCAGAACGAACCGTTTGAGAGCCTCGTGAAAATGCAGATTTTCAAGGTCACACCGGAGTTCGTGACGGAGGTTCGAAACGAAGGTTTGACCAATCTCCAGATCGAAGACGTCGTCAAGTTACGCATTTTCAAGATCGACGCTGAGTTTATTCGCAAAGCCAAAGCGGAGGGTGCAGACATCAACGTCGAGAGTCTCGTGCAGAGAAAAATCGGCGTTGCACGCCGGTAAAAGCAATCCACAGCTTACACAGATAAGCGATATCTGTGTAAGCTGTGGATACCATGAACGTCTTCAAAAACTACATCGACGGGGAATGGGTAGCGAGCAAGTCAGGAAAGACATTCCCCAATATCAATCCCGCCAATACTGACGAGACTGTCGGCCTCTTTCAGGCTTCAAATGCAAACGACGTAGACCAGGCCTGTGGCGCTGCCGCAGCCGCCCGGTTAGCATGGGCCGACCTGCCTGCCACCAAGCGAGGCGAATACCTGTTCAAAGCTGCCGAGCTTCTCGAAGACCGCCTACAACAATTAGGCGAGGAGATGACGAGAGAAGAAGGCAAGACCTTGCCTGAGGCGCTCGGCGAGGTGAAGCGCGCAATAAACATCTTTCGTTACTTTGCCGGTGAAGGATCGCGACAGTTTACTTACCAAGTCCCCTCTGAACGCGAGAACGTACTCTGCTACACGATTCGCAAACCACTCGGAACGGTAGCATTGATCACGCCATGGAACTTTCCGAGTGCGATTCCCGCATGGAAAATCGCGCCAGCGCTGATCGCCGGCAACACAGTGGTTATCAAACCCGCGTCGCTCGCGCCGCTGAGCTCTTACCGCCTGGTCGAAGCCTTGCATGAAGCAGGGATACCGCCGGGCGTGATCAATTACGTGACCGGAAGCGGAGGCTCAGTGGGAGACGCTCTTACGAGCAATCCTGAAATCAAAGCCGTCTCATTCACCGGGTCAACTTCCGTCGGCACTGCGCTCTATAAAAAAGTCTCAGAAAGAAGAATTCGCGTGCAGCTCGAGATGGGTGGTAAGAACCCGACTGTCGTTCTCAGTGATGCTGATCTCGACTACGCGGCTGATATTCTAATCAACGGCGCTTTCTTCTCGACCGGGCAAAAGTGCACTGCCTGTAGCCGAGCGATTATCGAGCGATCGGTTTACGAACCGCTGGTGGAGAAACTCGTCGAAAAGACGCGCAAGCTAAAAGTCGGCAACGGTCTCGAGCCGGGAGTTCAAATTGGTCCGGCAGTCGATGAAGAACAATTGAAAACGGATCTGGAGTATATCGACATCGCCAACAAGGAAGGCGCGCAACTGCTGTGTGGCGGTAAACGTCTGACCGCCGACAACTACGATAGAGGTTACTTCATCGAGCCGACGATCTTCAGTGGAGTCACGTCCGAAATGCGCGTGGCGCAGGAGGAAGTCTTTGGTCCTGTGCTGGCGCTCATGATTGCGGAAGACTTCGACGACGCGCTACGCATCGCAAACGACGTGCGCTTTGGACTTTCCGCTTCGATCGTCTCGAAGGATCTGACGCGTGTGCACAAGTTCATTAACCGGATTGAGGCAGGACTGATTACGGTGAATCTTCCGACGGCCGGAGTGGAGTATCAACTACCTTTCGGCGGGACTAAGGAATCGAGTTTTGGGATGCGCGAGCAGGGTCCGCAGGCTTTGGATTTCTATTCGGAGTCAAGGACGGTCTATTTGAAATACACGCAGTAGGTTTACAAGATTTACAAGATTGCACAAGGTTTATATGTAAATCTTGAAAATCATGAAATCCTGTCAACTGGCTTTTGGTTTCACCCGATACACGCAACGCTGGTCCCCTTTTATGATATGTTCCGCACGCTCGACATCAACCCCTGGGCCAAGCACCGATCGAAATAAGTCGAGTTCCGTCGAACAGAAACCCTGACACGCATTTGCCGCAGCGCAGATCGGGCAGTGGTTCTCGACCAGCAAATAACCACCGTTGTCTTTTCTGATCTCGGCCATGTAGCCTTCCTCGGTCCGCACCTTCGCCAGCTCCTGGAGTTTTCTTTCCAATGAATCACCGGGCCGGATGCGCTTGTCGTAGTCACTCTTTTGACGAGCACAGCGCGACGTCAACACACGCTCCAGACCTTCATCACCAAAAGCATCCTTCACGGAATTAATCAGCGCGACACTCAGCTCTGCATAAGCTTCTGGAAACATGCGATCAGCCTCCGGCGTGAGGCGCCAGAATTTTGCCGGACGCCCGATCGGTACCGGTCGCGTTTCGTGCGTCACGAGCCCCTCGCGCTGCAACGCATACAGATGTTGCCGCACAGCCATCGCCGTCAGCCCGAGCCGCTCGGCAAGCTGCGCGGAGTCGATAGGACCCTCCATTTTTAAGAGTTTGGCGAGCGCCCGACGCGTCTTCCGCTCGCTCGAAGGCTGTGTTTTAGCACTCATGATATATTTCTAAAGAATTCTCTTTACAAAGTCAATAGCTGGTGCTACGCTCTACTTACTAAAGGTTTACCTTTAGAAAGTAGGAGATGCTTCCAATGACAATTCCAGCCACAACACACGAATCTTCCCCAATACAAACCCTTTCTCCTGATCCTTTTTCCGGTCTTCGCGTGGCGATCACTGGAGGCACTTCAGGACTCGGCCGTGCTCTCGTCCGTGAACTATCGCAGAGAGGCGCCCGCGTCGCCTTCGTTGCACGCACGCGCGAACGCGTCGAGCAGGTGATGCGCGAGACTCCAGGCGCACACGGAATCGTCGGCGACGTCTCTGCCAAAAACGATATCTATCCGATGGCGATCCAAATAACAGGCGAACTCGGCGGCCTCGATGTGCTGATCAATAACGCCTCTGATCTTGGACCGGTACCCCTCGCAATGCTTTCCGACACGGAATGCGAAGATCTCGAACGCGCGTTTGTGACCAATGTCTTCGGCCCGTTCCGTCTGACAAAGGCGTTGATGGGAGCATTGGCAGCTTCTGCTCGCGAAGGACGCGGCGCGGTCGTGCTGAATATCTCGAGCGACGCCGCCATCAACGCCTATCCCGGTTGGGGAGCCTACGGTTCGAGTAAGGCTGCGCTTCATCACATGAGTCGCATCTGGAACGAGGAGCACGCAGCCGAAGGTGTGCGATTCCTTTCGCTCGATCCAGGCGACATGGATACGCCGATGCACGCCGCAGCCATGCCTGACGCGGATCGTTCGACTCTGAAACGTCCGGAGCAAGCGGCGCATGAGCTTGCCGAGGCCATCACCCAAATTTTGCCATCCGTGAAAATCCGTGTTAACCCGTGGCAAGTTTAAGGAGATACCCATGATTGCCGCCGAATCAGCAATCCAGCGTCCACCGGACGCAAAGCTTCTCGTAGTCGATCCTCAGCGAAACATCATTCATGTTCCCCGCTCGGCGTTCGTCGATTTCCTCCGACCAAACGATCTCGTGATTGCGAACGACGCTGCAACACTGCCGGCCAGTCTTACGGGCGTGCACCAGCAAACGGAGAAAGCCATCGAAGTGCGGCTTGCCGGACGGCCTTCGTTGGATCCGATGGACGTCAGTCGCTTCAGCGCGGTGGTCTTCGGCGAGGGCGACTTTCACACGCGCACCGAAGATCGGCCGTTACCACCTGCGATGCACCGTGGAGATACCTTGCTGCTTGGTCCACTGCGCGCGACTGTCGAAGGTTTGCTTGATCATCCGCGACTGGTATCGCTCCGGTTTGCAGGGAGTCCCGATGAAGTCTGGGCTGGTTTGGCCAGCCACGGTAAGCCGATTCAATATGCGCACATGCACGCGGCGCTGGAGCTTTGGGACGTGTGGACCAGAATTGCGGGACCGCCGGTTGCCTTCGAGCCACCCTCGGCCGGCTTTGTGCTTGACTGGCATGTGCTCTCCACGATACGTGAACACAAAGCTGACTTTGCGACCATTACTCACGCTGCCGGTATCTCATCAACCGGCGATGAAGCTCTCGATCAATTACTGCCGTTCGACGAACCGTATCGCATTCCCGAAACCACGGCGAGAGCGGTGGAAGTCGCACGACAACGCGGAGGCCGTGTCATCGCTGTGGGTACAACCGTCGTGCGCGCGCTCGAAGCTGCGGCGACTGAAGACGCTCATTTGCGCAGCGGCGAAGGCCTCGCAAAAGGCCGGATTGGTCCGACGACTCGCTTGCGCGTTGTCGATGCAATTCTCTCGGGCACACACGAACCCGGAACGAGTCATTACGAACTCTTGCGTGCATTTCTCGAAGACTCAACGCTGCAACGCGCAACGGAAGAGTTGGATGTTCACGGATACAAAACACACGAGTTCGGCGACTCTGTTCTTATCTTGTAAATCCTGTAACAGGATTTGCAGGATTTTCAGGATTTACAGGATACTACCTCACGATGAACACATCCCTATTCCGCCCTCTCCTAATCCTGCTTGTCATCGCTTGTCCTGTCTATGCGCAGATCAAGGAACGAAACATTCGCGCCGAGCTCGGTTTTCTTGCGAGCGATGCAATGCAGGGTCGCGGCAGCGGCACTGGCTATGAACGAATCGCAGCCGAATACATCGGCTCGCAGTTTCGCCAGTTCGGACTTGAACCCGGTGGCGACACTGACAATGCCGGCAACAAAACTTTCGTACAGCGCGTTCCTCTTCAATCCGGCGTCACCTGGAACGCGATCGGCGTTCTACGCGGGACAAATCCAGGGGGCGAAACGATCATGCTCAGCGCCCACCTGGACCATCTCGGCGTGAACGAAGCTCTTTCAGGCGACGACAAGATTTTCAACGGCGCTGACGACGATGCGTCGGGTTGTGTGGCTGTGTTGGAACTGGCGAGGGTGCTTGCGGCAGGCAAACGGCCGCGCCGAACAGTGTACTTCGTTTGTTTCGGAAGCGAAGAAAGAGGCGGCTTTGGCTCACGTTACTTTATCGAGCATTCGCCGGTACCGCTGGCAAAGATCGTTGCCGACCTCACTTTTGAAATGCTTGGCAGGCCCGATGCGAAAGTTCCCGCGGGCACACTTTGGCTAACCGGTTTTGAACGATCGACGCTTGGGCCAGAGCTGGCGCGGCAGGGAGCGTCACTCGTTGCCGACCCACATCCCGAGCAACAGTTCTTTCGCCGTTCCGATAATTATCCACTCGCATTGCGCGGCGTCATTGCTCACACAATTTCGAGTTTTGGCTTGCACACCGACTATCACCGTCCGAGTGATGAAATAAGCAAGATCGACTTTCCCTTCATGACCCGGTCCATCAACTCCCTGGTGAAGCCGATTCAATGGCTGGCTAATTCAACTTTCCATCCCGCCTGGCTGCCGGGACAAGCGCCCACAAGATGAAAGCAAAGTTTTTCAGTTCGCCCGTACAATTTCGACAATGGCTCGAGCAGAATCACGACAGCGCGAGCGAATTGCTGGTTGGGTTTCACAAGAAGTCATCAGCAAAGAAAAGCATCACTTACGCGGAAGCGTTGGACGAGGCTCTCTGTTTCGGCTGGATCGATGGAGTACGCAAGAACCTGAACGAGACGAGCTACACCATTCGTTTCACGCCGCGAAAGCCAAAGAGCATCTGGAGCCTGGTTAACGTGCGGCATGTCGAACGACTCAAGAAGGAAGGACGCATGCAACCTGCCGGGCTCGAAGCCTACGCGCGGCGTGATCCAAAACGCACGGGTATCTACGCCTTTGAGAATGCGCCGCGCGAACTTTCCACGACTTACGAGAAAATCTTCCGTGAGAACAAGAAGGCCTGGGAGTTCTTTGAGAAGCACCCTCCCTACTCCAAAAGGACGACCATTCACTGGATAATGAGCGCAAAGAAGGAAGAGACTCGGCTCAGGCGACTTAAACAAGTGATCGAGAATTCCGAGAAGGGCGTGCGATCAGGTGTACTTGTGCCGAAGCCGAAGGAGTAACCATGCCGGATCTGCTGGTAAATCTTCTGAAGCTCCCCGCGATCGACGAGTCGCCGCATTTTATAATTCGCCGGGCGCAGCCGTTTGAATTCTCGGCGGTAAGAGATTTTGTCGCTGCAAACTTTTCTCTCACCTGGGCGGATGAGATCTCAGTCGGCTTTGCGCGACAGCCCATCTCGGTTTTCGTAGCCACCATTGAGCGCGAGCTGGTCGGGTTCTCCGCTTACGAATGCACACGCAGATGTTTCTTTGGACCGACCGGTGTTATCGAGACCGCACAGGGCATGGGCGCCGGCAAGGCATTGCTGCTCGCTTCATTGTGGGGCCTGCGAGAGATGGGTTACGTCTATGCCATCATCGGCGCCGCCGGCCCGGTGCGTTTTTATCAAAAGGCTGTCGGTGCGATTATTATCCCCGGCAGCGAGCCCGGCATTTACACTGACATCTTAAAGAAATGAATACTGCGGAAGCTCTTCCAACCAGGAAACGCGAGATGAATCGCCAGGTCCGTCCGCCCGGGCCGAAAGGCGGGCCAATTATGGGCGTGATGCGCGAGTTCAATCGCGACACGCTCGGCTTTGTTACGCGTTGTCGTGACTATGGCGACGTTGTTCACTCTCGCTTTCTCTACGTTCACGCTTACTTTCTCTACAACCCGAGGGACATCGAATCGCTGCTGGCGACGAACGCTAAAAGCTATCGCAAGGCGCAGTCGCTTCGCTCTCCTTTCTTTCATCGCCTGGTCGGGAATGGATTGGTAACGAGCGAGGGCGACTTCTGGCGGCGGCAAAGACGTTTGGCCCAACCCGCTTTTCACCGGCAAAGGATCAGCTCGTACGGCGACGTCATGGTCCAATACGCACAGCGTGCGATTGCTTCGTGGAAGCAGGGGGAACGAAGAGACCTGGCGCGCGACATGACGCGCCTCACGCTCGAGATCGTCGTGAAGACTCTCTTCAATTCAGACGTTTCGAATGATGCCGATCATATTGGTGAGATACTGTCCGGGCTGGTGAAGCCGTTTGCTTCTCAGGCCACTCTGAAATGGATCCTCGACAATCGTCTCCCGACACCCGGGCATCGCCGGCATTTCCGCGCCGTGAGCGAGATCGATCGCATCATGTTTCGCATGATCGCTGAACGCCGCGCGAGCGGTTACGACGAAGGCGATCTGTTGTCAATGTTGCTCCAGGCCCAGGACGAGGACGGCAGTCAGATGACGGACGCACAACTCCGTGATGAGGTGATGACGTTGTTTCTCGCCGGTCATGAAACAACTGCCCTCGCGTTGTCGTGGAGCTGGTATTTGCTGGCAACGCATCCGTGGGCGGAAGAGAAGTTTCATGCGGAGCTCGATGAAGTGCTGGGAGGACGCGCGCCGAGCGTTTCGGATCTACCAAAGCTGAAGTACACGGAGATGATTGTGAAAGAGGCAATGCGGCTGTACCCGCCGGCTTATGCGATTGGCAGAGAAGCGATCGAAGAGACGGAGATCGGCGGATATCGCGTGCCGAAAGGAACTCAGCTCTTCGCATTTCAATGGGTCACGCATCGCGACCCGCGCTACTTCGACGAGCCCGACGCATTTAAGCCCGAGCGCTGGGAGAGTAGTGAGCCGGCGCCGAAGTATGCTTACTTCCCTTTCGGCGGCGGCCCGCGCCAGTGTATCGGAAACTACTTTGCGATGATGGAGATTGTGCTGCTGCTGGCGACGATTGGGCAGCGGTTTCGATTCAAGCTCGATCCGGAGCACAGGGTGGAGGTGTTACCGGTCTTGTCATTACGACCGAAGACCGGCATTAAGGTAATTATTGAACCGCGGATTTAACGGATTGCCTGCACGATCTTTTCCCACTCCTCGAGGGTCAAAGTCTCGGCACGCCGTTGCAATTCGACGTTCGCTTTGCACAAAACAATGCTTGCGCCGCCATTGCGCTTCAACATCTCCTGCAAGCGCCCGCTCGCGTGACGAAGATTATTGAGTATCGTCTTTCGTTTCTGCGCAAACCCTGCACTCACAGTCTCCCACAATAAATTCTGATCCGCGATATCCGCGTTAATCTGCGGCCTAAACTTCAGCCGCATCACGCTGCTCCAGACCTTTGGCGGCGGCCGAAATGCTCCCGGCGCGACATCAAACAGCTTCTCAGTTTCACAATAGGCTTCAACAAGCACCGAAATAAAACCACGATCGCTGGTCCCTGCCGGCGCCAGCACTCGCTCGACGACTTCTTTCTGAAGCATCAGCACCATTTCATCTATGCACGCGCGCTGCGAGATCAAACGTTGCAGGATCGCCGTTGAAATGTTGTAGGGTAAGTTGGCGACGAGCCTGGCTGAACGAGCCGGGAGGATCTCGGCGCAGAAGTCCGTTGTGAGCGCATTGGCCATTACGAGTTTGAAATTCGGAAATGCTGAAAAACGTTCGCTCAGCAAGGGCGCCAACTTGCTGTCAAACTCCACGGCGATCACTCGACCGGCACGTTCAACCAAAACGGAAGTCAGCGCGCCGGTGCCCGGTCCAATCTCGACGATTGTTTCTTCGGGTTTGGGAGCGAGTGCGTCTACTATGCGGTGAATGGCGCGCTGGTCGCGAAGGAAGTGTTGGCCCAGGCGCTTGGAGGGATAAGGTTCAGCGCCTTCATCCTTCATCCGATGGTCCTTTATTAATTCGAGGGTAGCCGGTGACTTCGATGTCGTTCCCGCGTTGCGCTACCGTGGTCCTTTCCAGCTCGAGCGCTTCCGACATCGTTTCAACGCCTCTTCCGCCAACGGCGCTCGGCGCGTCAGTGCCGCCAATGATCTTGGGCGCGATCAGAAACGTGACCTTGTTTAGCAGGCCTGCGTCGATAAACTCGCCTGCGATGGCTGCGCCGCCTTCGACGAGCACGCTTTGAATTGAACGGCTACCGAGCTCTTGCAGTACTGCACGGAGATTACCACGAGGCGAATTCACAACCTCGACACCGCGCGACTGTAGTTCTTTCGCCGCCCGCCCGTTCCCAAAGACTATTACCGGCGCTTGCGATGTGGTGCTCGCCAGTTGTGAATTCGGAGATAGCCGTACCGCGTCGTCAAGCACCACTCGAACGAGGGGACGCCGTCGCGGTAATCCGGAACGATCAATTAATAGCGGGTCATCGGTTATCGCTGTTCCCGCACCGACGAGGATCGCGTCGTACTCGTGGCGCAATTCGTGCGCGCGCGCACGCGCCTTCGGACCAGTGATCCAACGAGAGTCACGCGTGCGAGTCGCGATCTTTCCATCGAGCGAGACTGCCAATTTCAAGTGCACAAACGGCAGCCCGGTTTGCATGTAGTGCAGATAAGCTTCATTCACGTGGGCTGCTTCTTCACGAAGCAATCCAGTCTCGACAACAACACCAGCGGCGCGAAGATGAGCAAACCCTTTTCCGGAAACTTTCGGATTCAGATCCTCGATAGGTGCAACCACGCGATTAATGCCGGCCGTGATCAATGCATCGGTGCAAGGAGGCGTGCGGCCGTGATGAGCGTGCGGCTCGAGTGTGATGTACGCGGTGCCTCCGCGTGCCTTCTCACCTGCCAACTCAAGTGCGACGGTCTCGGCATGTTTGACTGCTTCAAAGACGTAAAAGCCTTCGCCAACGACTTCGCCAGTAGTACTCACAACGACACAACCAACAAGTGGTCCAGGACTGACCTGCCCAATACCTTTCCTGGCGAGATCGAGAGCCCGAGCCATCATCCGGCGATCGGTCTCAGTCCAGATCGTTGGTGTTTCACTTAGAGTAGTTGTAGTCGGCATTTAATATGGACAGGATTACATGATTTACATGATTAAAAAGATTAGTTTCCAAACAAGCTATTCACGTACTGGTGCGGATCGAAAACCACCAGGTCATCGACCTTTTCACCAATTCCGGCGTAGCGAATCGGCAGGTTCAACTCTTTCGCAATCGCGACTGCGATTCCACCTTTCGCCGTGCCGTCGAGTTTAGTCAAAACAATTCCCGTGACTCCAGCAACTTTCAAAAACTGCCGCGCCTGCTCGAGACCATTCTGACCAGTGACCGCATCGACGACGAGCAGCGTTTCGTGCGGCGCGCCTTCGACCTCGCGCGCCGCCACACGTTTCATCTTCTCCAACTCAGCCATTAAGTTTGACTTCGTGTGAAGACGCCCGGCGGTATCGACAATCAACACTTCAGAGCCGCGCGCCTTCGCTGCCTTAAGCGAGTCGAAAAGAACCGCCGCCGGATCGGTCCCCTGCTTCTGCTGGATCAGTGGCACCCCCGTGCGCTCGGCCCAGATCGCGAGCTGGTCCGAAGCCGCCGCGCGAAAAGTATCCGCAGCGCAGATCAACACGTCATTTCCTTCGGCCTTGATGCGTTGAGCGAGCTTTCCGATCGTCGTTGTCTTTCCGACACCATTCACACCGACGATCATCATCACGTATGGCGCAACAGTCTCCGGAACAGTCGTTTCGGAAGCGACTCCCTGACGTTCCGAAGCCTGAAGAATATTCAACAACTCCGTTTTGATCGCCTGCTTCAATGCATCGAGATCGTTGATCTGCTTCCGCGCAACGCCGCGGCGTACAGTCTCAAGGATCTCGAGCGTCGTCGTCACCCCGATGTCCGCCGCGATCAAAACCTCTTCGAGTTGATCCAACAGCTCTTCGTCGATCTGTTTGCGTCCGGCAAAGACGGTGTCGAGCTTATCGGACAAGGATTCGCGAGTGGCCGCAACCGCACGGCGGAACCTCGTGGAAAACTCTTGTTCCAGCGCAGCCTCCTGCGCTTGCAATTCCTCGATCGAGCGATCCAGTCCGAGGACAGAGGTCGTGAACACAGATCTCGAAGGAACAGGTTCCTCTTTGACTGTTGCTGCGGGCGGCTCGACGACTGGTGGTTCGATGACTGCTGGCGGCGGTGGCTCCGGTTTGACTTCGGCGGGTTCGTTCAAACGCAGAGAGACGAACTCATCTTTTTTTCTTCTCCAAAAAAGTCCCATGTACCGGGATTATAAGCAGAAAGTCCGCAGATTACACAGATCACACAGATAAAGACTCATTAATCGGTGTAATCGGCGTAATCTGTGGATTCAGTGGCTTCGAGGGCTTCTTTAGCTTAACTTGTCCCGGTTTGATCTGGCCTTCTTTACACGCCTCAGAAAATGCAGCCACAACGCCGGGGTCATAGCGCGTCCCAACAAAACTCTCGATGCGCGCGAGGGCATCCTCAAACTTCATCGCCTTCTGATACGGACGGTCGGTGGTCATCGCGTCGAACGTGTCCGCGACTGCGACGATCTTGCCCATCAGAGGTATCTCATCCCCCTTCAGACCTTGCGGGTAACCCATGCCGTTGACCATCTCATGATGCATGTACATGCCCGGCAGAAACTCCTTCATCGCCGGGATCTGCGACATGATCTTGTAGCCCTTCTGCGGGTGCTTCTTCATGATTTCGTACTCTTCATCCGTAAGCGCCGCGGGCTTCTTGAGAATGTTGTCGTCGATCGCGATCTTGCCGACGTCGTGCAGCAGCGCGCTGATCCTGATCTTCTCCACTTCTTCGTCGGAGAGATCGAGACGCTGCGCAATCGCCATCGAGAAACGCGAAACGCGCTCTGAGTGACCACGAGTGTACGGATCTTTGCCGTCGATAGCGGCGGCGAGTCCTTTAACTGTGCCGATAAAGAGTTCGCGATTTTCCTGGGCCGACCGTTGCAAGTCGCCGATGAAGCGCTCGATCTGATCAGTCATCATGTTGAAGGAGTTACCGAGGTCGCCGAGTTCGGTGCGGCTAGTCACGTCGATGCGTTGCGAGAAGTCGCCGGAGGCGATTCGATGCGCGCCGCCTGCGAGCTCTTGTACGGGGTGAGTCAACTTCTTCGCGAAGAAGAGTCCGATCAAGATTGTCAGCAAGCCGGCGATAAGACTGATCCAGAGCGTTTGCCAACGCATGTCGGAGACTGACGCCAGGGCAGCGGCTTCATCCTGGATTGCGATTACTCCGAGTCGCGAGTTCTTGTCGAGTTCGGCTGTGGCGTACGAACCGAGCATGTCAACTGTTCGATTGTCGCGAGTGGCGGAAAACGGAGCGAGGGCCGATTGGACCTGAGCGCCCGACTCGAGCCAGTCTTGCACGACTTTCAGGTCTGTCATCGGCTTTTCCGAAAAAGCAACGCTGGCTTCCGGATGGGCCACTGCACGCCCATTCTGATCCACCACAAAGACGACCGGCAGGCCTGCGTTCAAAAGCTCACGCTCACTCTTCGAGGTCGGCTGCTGCACGGCCTCAAAAACTTCCTGAAAAGAAACGATCGCCACAACAGCCGCAACCACGTCCTGATTGTTAGCGCCGCCAAGAACAGGTTCAGCGATGGTGAGCGCCATCTCCTGTCCCGAACGAATAATTTGCGGCCGGCTGACTACGAGGCCACGACCGTTCATGTGTGCGAGCACCTCGCTGACGCGCGCGTCAACTTCTTCGAGCTTGATCACCTCCGGCTGGAAGGCGCGGTGAAGCGTGCCATCGACGGGCCAGAGCGCAAGTGCGATAAGGTTGGGATCTTCCTGAAGAGTTTTCTGTAGACGGTCATCGTACCCGCCGTCGTCCAATTCCCGAATCCCGCCGGAGATCTCGAAAGCGCGGGCAAGACCAGTCACAACGTCGCGGTACCGCTGGCCGTAGAGCTCGATCTGGCGCGCCTTGTCTTGCACGAGCTGAGCCTGGTAGCGGCCCTCGATCGAGCGTAACTCGTTGGCACTGCGGCTCGACAGCAGAAATCCGGTAACAGCGAGGGGCAGCAAGCCGACCAGGAGCAGCACTCCGAGCACGATGTACAGGAGACGGATTCGTCCGAGTTTTTCGAGCATTTTTAGCGTTACAATCGCGGCAGGTCTTTGGTTCTGGCAGGCTCGTTAGCCAAGCCTGATTGGCTGGCGTCAGCTATTATTGTCGAGCCTCGACTGGGGTGTCAACGAGTTTTAACACTGCCACTAAGGACGAAAGCCACAAAGAGGCAGAAAAAGCACAAAAAAGGTTTTGGCTAAATTTGTGCCTTTTGTGCTTCTTTGTGGCGAAGACGTTTTTCGGCTAATAAGCGGGTGGGAGCGTCTAAACCCCTGAGCGCCAAGGCTTGAGATGGAAACTTTGGGTACCGACGAGATCATCCTGGAACGTGCTCTGACCGGGGATGCCGAGGCTTTTGGCGAGATTGTGCGGCGCTGGGAGCGGCGGATATTTGCGCTCACTTACGGCATGCTGGGTCGTGAAGAGGATGCTCGCGATGCCACTCAGGAAACCTTCCTCGCCGCTTTTCGCAATTTGCGCGGCTTTCGCGGCGAGGCGAAGGTCTCCTCGTGGCTGCACCGGATCGCCGTTAACCAATGCATTTCCCGCCAGCGACGCTCCAGGACCAGAAATGAATCAGCGCTTGATGATCAGCAGGAGAACAGCTTCGCGACACCATTAAATTACTCGCCCGCGCGCGTCGCCGAGGGCCGGCAGGAAACGCTGGCCGTGCGCCGGGCGATAAACAGTTTGCCGATCGAGTTGCGACAGGTCGTAGTGATGAAGGAGTTCGAGGAGCTTACATTTCGTGAAATCGCCGACGCGCTCGAGCTGCCGTTGAGCACGGTGAAAAGCAGGCTTTATACGGCGATGAAACAATTGCAGTTACGGCTACAGAAGTTTGAAAGCGGGAATTGAGATGAACAACTCTTCCACTTGCGAGCGCGCATCCGATTTGATCGCGTTCGTCTACAAAGAAGCGAGCGAGAGCGAGGCACGCGACTTCGAGCTGCATTTGAAGCAATGCAGTAACTGCCGAGATGAAGTTGCTTCGTTCGGCTCGGTCCGTGAATCGATTACAGCATGGAAACATGAAGCGTTAGCGGGTTTTGTTCCTGCGCCACCGGCTACAAGGAAATCAGCGCTCGCGGCTTTGCGACATTTTTTTGATTTGTCGCCGTTGTGGTTGAAAGGCGCGACGGCTTTCGCAGTCGTAGCTTTTTGTGTGCTGGCGGCACTGGCGATTGTCAGGCTGCAAACTCCACAGCCAACGGTCGCCAGCGCCAACTCCGGAGCGGTCTACACGGAGCAAGACGTTAATCGCATCGTAAAAGAAGCACTGGCAAAGCAGCAGGACACAAAACCGCCGGTAGAGACGCCCCAGATAGTTGTTAAGTCGCCAGTTGTTAAGTCGCTAGTTGTTAAGTCGCCAAAGCCGAAAAGGATCGTTGAACCAAGCCAGATGGCAAAGAGCCGGCGTCCTCTCTCTCGCGCGGAACGTGAGCAGCTCGCAGCCGATCTGAGATTGCTTTCAACTCATGAAGAGGCAAGTCTGAATCTGCTCGGAGATCGAATAAACCAGTAATGTTTGAGGTAAAAATGAGATTAGCAGCAATCCTGTTTCTATTTCTCGCGGCGACGAGCCACGCGCACTTCGTCCAGGCTCAAGATCCTGCGACGCCTGTCGATCCGATTGAACAACTCCGTCTTACACCCGAGCAGCGACAGAGAATTCGCACGATCTTCGACCAGAGCAAAGACGAGCGCCAGATGACGAACCGTAGAGTGCGCGAGGCTAATGTCGCTCTGGATCTGGCACTTGATGCTAACCCCGCCGACGCAAACCTGATCGAACAACGCGTGAGTGAGCTCGCAGCCGCGCAGGCAGCGCAACTGCGAATGAGGATTCAGATGGAATTGCGCATTCGCCGCGAATTGGATTCCGAACAACTCGCGACCCTGCGACGGCTGCATCTCCAGGTCCGCGACGTGATGGGCGGCCAACGTCCCCTCAACCAGCGCCCTCTTAAGCCCCTGCCCCGCTAATTTGAGTTTTCTCTGCGTACCCTCTGCGTTCTCTGCGGTAAAGGCTATTTCACCGCAGAGGCCGCAGAGGGTACGCAGAGGGTACGCAGAGAAAAACTCAATCATGGCATTACTTGCAAATCCCTCTTACTTGACGCCCTGCGTACATTTTGAGCATGATAGGCCGCTCTTAGCGCTCTTCCGCAACCGAAAGAACTCGGCTGAGAATACGCTCTCCATGAACTTCGCTACGCGCGCCCTGCTCGAGCTGCAAGAGACGACGCTGATGGCCGCTCGCGCTTTTCGCGGTATCTTCAAGCGACCCCGTTACATTCCCGAAACCATCGCGCAGATGGATGCCATCGGCGTGGGCTCGTTGACGATCATCATCCTGACGGGGTTTTTCACCGGCGGCGTACTGACCGTACAGACGTTCCCAACGCTCAAGGCCTACGGCGCTCAGTCTCAAACCGGATACTTAGTCGCCGTTTCACTCGTGCGTGAGCTTGGACCAGTGCTGTGCGCACTGATGGTCACGGGCAGAGTTGGTTCCGCTATTTCTGCCGAGTTGGGATCAATGGTCGTGTCGCAGCAGATCGATGCGATGCGCGCGCTCGGTACCGACCCAATTCGAAAGCTCGTTGCCCCTCGTCTGTTCGCACTGCTGGTCAGTCTGCCTCTGTTAACGGTGCTTGCAGACGTGCTGGGAATCTTCGGCGGCTGGGTTACAGCGGTCGCACTTTACTCGATCTCGTCCAGTGTATTTATTTCGGCAGTGCGCGACGCGATTACGACTGACGACTTGATCGGCGGCGTGGTCAAGCCGATTGTTTTTTCGTTAATTATTGGAACAATCGCGTGTCGCCAGGGCCTGAGCACGGAAGGAGGAACTGTCGGCGTCGGCCGCTCAACCACACGTGCCGTGGTCATGGCCTCGATCATCGTCATCATTGCCGACTATTTTCTCGCTAAGGCGCTTCAGGTTATCCTAGGAACCCAGTAACTATCTGCAGAATTCAGATGTCAACCGATATACACACTAGTGCGCCCACCATCAGCGAAAACGCTGCCGAATCGACTTTTCAGGAAGTGGACGATCGCGAGCGCGCCATCCCGGCGATCGAATTTCGCGATGTGCTGCTTGCCTTCGATGAGCGGGTTATCCTGAATCGACTGAGCTTCAAAGTTATGAAGGGTGAGACAAAGATCATCCTCGGCGGCTCGGGCGGGGGTAAGTCAACGATCATCAAGCTCGTTTTGGGTTTACTCAAGCCTGATGAAGGGCAAATCTTCGTCGATGGTGAAGACATTACCGACTACAACGAAGAGCAGATGATGCGCGTTCGCAAAAACATCGGCATGGTTTTTCAGGAGGGTGCCCTTTTCGACTCGCTATCGGTTTACGACAATGTCGCTTACCGTTTACACGAACAGGGTGTTCCTGAAGACGAAGTAGAGCCGGAAGTCCGGCGCATGCTGCGATTCGTGAATCTCGAAGACGCGATCGACAAGATGCCGATTGAACTATCAGGCGGTATGCGCCGGCGCGTCGGCATCGCCCGCGCACTCGTCGGCGATCCGAAGATCGTGCTGTTTGACGAGCCGACTGCGGGTCTTGATCCGCCGACTGCACGAACGATATGTGAGTTGGCGATGAAGTTGCGCGACCTGGAAGATGTTTCATCGATCTTCGTGACGCATGAGATGAACAATTTGGAATACATCTGTTCGGAGTATGCAGTGGTTGACGAAGACGGCAAGGTGATTTTTGAGCGCGAGGGCCAGCGGCTTTGTCTCATCAACAGCAAAGTGATGATGATGCGCGAGGGTAATGTGATTTTCAGCGGCACGGACGAATCACTGCGCCGCGCAGAGGATCCATATATCAAGAGGTTTCTGCGAGGACATTAAAGAAGGAGTGAAGTAACACATGCCTCGAACAAAAACGAGTGTGAGCTTGAGCCAGGTGCGAGTGGGCATATTCGTGCTCTTTGCCATCGTCGTGTTGATCTTTCTCATACTCAATGCGTCAGGCGACATCAACCCGTTCAGCCGAAAGTTGCACTTGAAAGCTCGCTTCGCTGATGCGAATGGTTTGCGCGATGGATCGGAAGTGCGGCTGGCAGGTGTACGAGTGGGCAAGGTGGATCGAATTGTTTTGTTGGAGCCGTCACCAGTTCCCGGGGCACCGCGAGTCGAAGCACAGATGACTATCGACTCGACAATCGATGGTCGCCCCGCTAACGAGCGCATTCGCTCAGACTCACAAGCTCAGCAAGCCTCGCCGAGTCTGCTTGGAAACGAGATGCTGATCAATATCACACCGGGAACGGCCGTGGGCCAACCCGTGGCCGACGGCGCCATCCTGACGTCATCATCGTCTAATACGGTGAACGACTTCGCCACTTCGGGAACTGATCTGGCGCAACGTCTGAGCAAGTTGTCAGACGAAATCGGCGGCATCGTACGCAGTGTGAAAGAGGGACAAGGAACTGTCGGACGGCTCTTTAGTGACGAAGCTCTTTATAACAACCTGAACGCTACGATTCGTGAGACTGAGGACGTGATGCGACAGGTCAGGTCCGGCAGCGGTTCGGCGGGAAAGTTTATGAACGATCCAGCCCTTTACAACAACGCCAATGAAATCGTCCTTCAACTCAAAACAATCGCCGACGATCTGCGCTCCGGGCGCGGTACTGCTGGGAAGCTGCTGACGGATGATGAGTTTTATGTGCGCATCAATCGCACAGCGGACCGTCTCGACAAGTCAGTGGACCAAATCAATCTCCTGATTGCCGACGTTAACGCCGGCCGCGGCACACTCGGCAAACTCATCCGCGACGAACAAATCTACAACGACGCGCGCGCCGCCATCGCCCGTTTCAACACGACCGCCGAGCGCATCGACAACATGGTCTCCGCCGCCCAACGTGGCGAAGGCACGGTCGGCAAACTCCTCAACGACGACACGCTCTACACCAACGTCAACCAGCTCTCGTCTGAAGGCGTGAAAATGATCTACGACTTCCGCCAAAACCCGAAGAAGTACCTGACGATCAAGTTCGAGCTGTTTTAGATCCATGTTTACAGGATGAGCAGGATTTTTCATGATTTACAGGATTCATCTTGTTAATCCTGTAAATCCTGCTATGAACCTTGCAACTGGGAAACTATTCCGAACGCTCGCACGGGGAACGTGCCGAATTGCCGGACCTTTACCGGGACGGCGAAGAATTTGAAGCCACTGTCGGGAAGATCGCCTAAGCCGCAGAGGTGCTCGACGATTGGAATGTCGTGGCCGAGGAGAATTGAGTGGGCGGGGCGATTGCCGTCGTGGGTGGCGTCGATGTTGAATGAATCGATGCCGACTAAAGCAGGGCTGTTCTTCGCCAGATAGGTTGCGGCGCTCTCGGTGAGAAAGGGGTGATTGCCGCTCGAGTATTCTTCGGTGCGCCAGTGCTTGTCCCAGCCTGTATGGACCAGCACCGCTTTGTCCTTTACTTCGATTTCGCTGAAGCTTTCCTCCGTGATTTCACGTTCGCTCACGCGCACTACGATGCCGTCCAGATTCGCTATTGAATACAAATCGAGTGCGGCCAGGTCTTTTCCACGTGCATAACGATGAAAAGGACTGTCGAGATACGTGCCTGTGTTAGCGACCATCTCAATCTTGCCGATCTGAAACTCGGTCCCGGGCGCGTATCGACTGCGCGAATCTTCGCGGTTCAAATAGTCGCTGATGATGGGTGCGGGAAGACCCTTGTACGTGATCATCCCGTGCTCAACCGTATGAGACACGTCTATTAGCTTAAACTCACGTGACATCTCGAATTCGCTCCTGTATTAAAACCTGAAAACTGGATGCCATTCCCCCCGGCAAGATCATTTCGCGCGCATTGGTAGTTAAAGATAACCTCTCAGCCTCGGTCTGCGCCGTTATTAACTGATGCTGCATCTCTTCGAGCAGTCCTGCGTTCAAAAGAAATTTGTCCTGCGACGTAAAGTCGATCACTTTCAGTCCCAGTTGCTCGCCAACTCTCTTCACTTGTGTCCAGTTGACGCTCGCCGTGATGTCGATTTCGCCGGGTTGGGCCAACACGTCATCGATGAAACCGTGCCGGGAGAACGCTCGCAGAGTTCCCTGCGGACGTAGTACCGGATCATAAAGCTCATCGGCCTCCGTGCCATAGTCAACTGTGATTATAAAACCGTTCGAGAGTTTCTCAGCGACATGTGCGAACCAGTCTTCGACTTCGAGATTGATCTCGACGATTTGACCCGGCGCAAGGTCGAGCGAATAAGTCCTACAGAATTCCGCCAAGCGCGGGGTTGAGAGTGGTCGAGTGGTCCACTCAAAGTCGCTATTCAATGACACGTCTACATAGAGTTCCGACAGCTCCGCATTCTTCGCAACGCGATGAACCGGAAACGCATCAAGCAGCTCGTTTGAGAAGTAAACACCGCACTCAACAGACGGCAGATCAGCACAAAACCGTACGCGGCCGGCGAACTCGATCAGTCGTTCCTTCGCCCGCTGTCTCGCATCATCGCTCAACTCATTAACAACGTACTGCGTCGCGGCAAAGACTGCCGGAAACCGCTCCGCCAACGTTCGCAGAACACCGGCCGCAAACCGTCCATCACCGGCGCCGCACTCCACGATGGTCCACTCCTCTCGGCCGTCATAGAGCTTCGCGAAGTAACGTGCGAAGGTCGCAGCGAAGAGTTCACTGCGCTCAGGACTCGTGCGATAGTCGCCTTCCCTGCCCCAGCGCTGCAGATCCGATCTTTGGTAATAACCACCGGCGGGATCGTAAAGCGCCGCCTTCATCCAATCGTGAAAAGTGATCGGGCCTTCACGTCGAATTCGTTCTCTTAGTCGTTCGGCTAGCGAAGCGGGCAAGCAGAGTTTCACCTGGCTAACAATAGATCGGGCAGCTATCGCTCAGTGCGATCTTCTTTTTCCAGTAAGCGAGTCGTATTTTCAGTGACGCTGGGTGGATTTGCCAACTCGGCTGTCGTTGGACGAGGACGCCAACTGCTCGGCGAACGAGCTGGCGGTGGTGGTAACGCGTGGTTTTGCGGGGGTGGTGCAAACTGTTGCGGAGCATACATCGGAGCGGGTGGCCCATAGGGCCGAATCGGTTTCGGCGCAGGTTCTTCAAAAACCGCCGCATACAACATCCGCAATGGACCGCCGATGAAACAAATAATTGAGGCCAAAGCCAGGAGGATTTCAAGGAATGCCGCATTGCTGTAGCTGGCAAACATTCCCAGTATCGGAACGATCACAGCGCCTGACAGCAGCAGGATGCCTCCCTGTTTTACGCCTTTCCGGCGCGGAGAAATCGGAACCGGTTCATCCGGATTGCGATAAACCGGAAGCATGCCGCCGTTTCCCAGCAACTGAATCACACCATCCAGAGGGAAACCGCAACGAGAGCAGAACCTGATCACTCCAGTAACTTGTTGCTGACCGCACTGCGGACAAAACATGGCTGAGATAATAACCCGTTGAGCGCCCTCACCGAAAAGTATTTTTTTGACAGGATTTACATGATTATCAGGATTACATGCAAATCATGGCTAATCATTTAACTGAGTTGCTGGTTGCGACAGCTCTGCTGCGGTAATCGCCGGCTTTGACAAGTGTCTCAAGCAGCAGACTGACAAGCGGCCTGGGCTCGCCTGATGGAACGGAAACATACTTGGTCAAAGCGCTGTCGTCGAGGATCGAACTGAAGGCGCGTTCCCGTGTCATATCAACTTCCGTCAAATACTCGATGATCCGATCCGCGCTCGAGAGTGTTTCCGGCAGTGTCCACTCGAAGGGATCATCCCAGAGATTGGCCGTGAGGCCGCCGCAGGTCTGTTCGACCGCGGCGGCGCTGCGGAGAATATTCTCGCCGATGCTGACCGCTGGTGGATTGCGGTAAAGGAGATCCGGCGGGACTGATCGGACCAGGTTCTTGAGACTGTTGATTAGAGTCGCGAACTCGTGGTCCAGATGATCAACAATCTCACGACTCATGCAGTCTGAGCTACCTGCCTCGCGACCGCCGGTCGGTCTCTTCCAACACAGTTCCGTAGCTGCGACCACCAAAGCTAAAGCCGTTGCGCACGTAACCTTTGGCTCCTACGTGTGCGCCGCGAGATGGAATTCCGCGTCTGGTTGCCACCCAAATCCTGCCGGTACCATCATCAATCTCGTAAGCCCCAATCCCCGCGGCTCCATAACTGTCTCTCACAGTCCCGGTGATCCCAACCTCTTTGCCGCTATAGCGACCCGGATCCCTATTTATTTTGGCGATGTTTGTTTGGGTGGGACATGCGGTGAGCAGTAGCGTCCCACCAATCAGAACGAAGAAAACAGCGGCTTTTTTCAATACGAGCATTGGCGTCTCCTTAATGTGGTGTTCATTTCGGGAGAGGTCGAGATGATAACAAAGCCATCCACAGATTGCACAGAATTAGTAATCTGTGCAATTTGTAATCTGTGGATGGATTCACTTGCCGAACCAGCCGATCGGACGTCCTGACAAGTCAACCCAGACGCTTTTCACCTGCGTGTAAAGCTCGAGCGCGTGCCGGCCCATCTCGCGCCCGTAGCCCGATTGTTTGTAACCACCAAAGGGAGACGCTGCATTGAACATGTTGAAGGTATTAATCCAAATAACACCCGCTTTGATCTCTTTCGCAAAACGATGCGCGCGCGTGATGTCGCGCGTCCAAATTCCTGCAGAAAGTCCGTAGATCGTGTCGTTCGCCTGTTTGATGAGATCGTCTTCGTCTTTGAAACTGATGACTGACACTACTGGACCAAAGATCTCTTCCTGGGCCACGCGCATGCTGTTTTTTACTTCGGCAAAGATCGTGGGACTGAAGAAGTAACCCTTCTGAAACGCGCCATCGAGTTGTGGTGATTGCCCTCCGGCTACGACTGTCGCTCCTTCGCCGCGAGCGATATCGACGTAACCTTTTATCCGATTCAGTTGCTCCTCAGAGACTTGCGGGCCCATCTGAGTGGCTTTGTTCATCGGATCGCCCACCGCAATTTTTCCAGCCCTCTCGGAAAGCTTATTGAGAAACTCGTCTTTCACTGACTCCTCAACAAACAGTCGCGAACCTGCGCAGCACACCTGACCCTGGTTGTAAAAGATTCCCATCATCGCGCCCGCGACGGCCTGTTCGAGATCGGAATCGGCAAAGACGATATTCGGCGCCTTGCCGCCTAACTCCAATGACACCTTCGTCAAATTGTCAGCAGCGGACTTCGCTATCAGTTTGCCGACCTCAGTCGATCCGGTGAAAGCAATCTTGTCGATACCGGGATGAGCAGCGAGAGCGGCGCCGGCAGTTTCACCATATCCGGGAACGATGTTCACCACGCCTTCAGGAAACCCCGCTTCCTGGATCAACTTCGCGAGCTCCATTGCGCCGACAGGAGTCTGTTCGGCAGGCTTGAGCACCACTGTATTGCCGGCCGCCAAAGCGGGCGCGAGTTTCCATGCCGCCATCAGCAGCGGAAAGTTCCATGGAATGATCTGACCGCAAACGCCGATCGGCTCACGCAACGTGTAGTTGAACATCTTGCCGGGCACTGGAATCGTTTCACCTTCGATCTTGGTGGGCCAACCGGCAAAGTACTCGAAGTTCTCAACTACTTGCGGCAGATCGACGTAGAGCGATTCCTTGATCGGTTTACCGTTATCGGCAGTTTCCAAGGCCGCTAGTTCGGCCGAATGTTGCTCTATCAATTGCGAAAGTTTGTAGAGCATCCTGCCGCGATCGCGCGCGCTCAGCTTGGACCACTTTCCTTCAAAGGCGCGGCGCGCGGCAGCGACGGCCTTGTCGATGTCAGCTTTATCAGCCTCGGCAACTTCGGCGAGTGTCTCGCCGGTTGCGGGGTTAGGCGTGGTGAATGTTTTTCCGGATTCGGAATCAACCCATTGACCGTCAATGAACAGTTGATACTTTCGTGTCATTATTCTCCTTTGCCATCCGTGGCTAAAATTCCGTAGTCCCTAACAACAACTGCCGCAACACGTATGGAAGGATTCCACCGTGATGGTAGTAATCGACTTCAATCGATGTATCGATTCTGAGTGTGACGGGTATCTCTTCAATCGCGCCACTCGCTCGATGAATCACAAGCGTAATCTCCTCTCGAGGTTCGATGCCGTCTTCGATTCCCAATAGATCAAATCTTTCGCTCCCATCGAGTCTCAACGAAGCCGCGCTCGTGTCGTCATTGAATTGACACGGCAATACTCCCATTCCAACAAGGTTACTGCGGTGAATGCGCTCGAAGCTCTGCGCAATCACTGCCTTCACGCCGAGTAAACTGGTCCCTTTCGCTGCCCAGTCACGCGAACTTCCCGTGCCGTACTCCTGACCCGCGATTATTACAAGGGGCACCCCTTCAGCCTGATAACGCATCGCGGCATCGTAGATACTCGTTCGCTCGCCATCGGGTTGATAGATGGTGACGCCACCTTCGACTCCCGGCACCATCAGGTTCTTAATACGCACGTTGGCGAACGTTCCGCGGACCATCACCTCATGATTGCCTCGCCGCGCGCCATAGCTGTTGAAGTCTTTGATATCGACGCCGCGCTCTTGCAGATACAAGCCGGCGGGTGACGACGGTTTAATCGCACCGGCGGGACTGATGTGATCAGTAGTCACTGAGTCGCCAAAGATCGCGAGCGGCCGTGCACCTTTTACATCGGAGAGAGGCTCGAGTGTGCTGTGAAAGTTTTCGAAGTAAGGAGGTTCACGAATGTAAGTCGATTCCGCCTCCCATTCATAAACGCTTCCGGTCGTAGTGGGAATGTCGTTCCAAAGCGGGTTCTGTTCGGCGAAGCTGCCGTAGAGCCTGCGATAGGTCTCGGGATCAAAAGCCGCGCGCATCAACGAGTTAATCTCCTGCGTTGTGGGCCAAATATCGCGCAGGTAAACGTCCTCGCCGTCTTTCCCCGTGCCGAGTGGTTCGGACGACAAATCGAGATCGACACGGCCGGCGAGTGCAAACGCAACCACCAGCGGTGGGCTCATCAGGAAATTCGCCTTGATGCTTTGGTGCACGCGAGCTTCGAAGTTGCGATTGCCGGAAAGTACTGAAACGGCGATCACATCGCGTTCGTTTACGATCTGTTCGATCGCTGGATCGAGTGGTCCGGAATTTCCGATGCAGGTAGTGCAGCCATAACCAACAAGATTGAAGCCCAACTCATTCAAGTATGGCTGCAGGCCGGTCCGTTCGAGATATTCGGTGACAACTCTCGAGCCTGGTGCCAGGGAGTTCTTCACCTTCGGGCTGACGGCCAGTCCTTTTTCCACCGCCTTTTTGGCAAGTAAACCGGCAGCGAGCATGACGCTCGGGTTAGACGTGTTGGTGCACGAAGTAATCGCCGCGATCAACACGTCGCCGTGCCCCACGAGTTCGTCGCCAGTTGGAAATTCATCTTCAGGAAGCTCAGAGACGCGGTCTGGAGTCGGACGGTTGTTGACCATCTCTGTTTCAGTCCAGACGTTAGTATTGATTGTCGTCACGTGGTTGACGGCAGTTGCGGGAACCGTCTCCGTCCGTTGCTCACCACCGCCCGCAACCATGAGCTGTTTGTCTGCACCTATCTTCACGTGATAGCGCGTCCACAGATCCTCTTCTGACTTGCCGTAACCTCCTTCGCCGATCGGCTTCACCATCAACTCGTTAAACTGCTCTTTGAGAGCTGACAATTCGATCCGATCCTGTGGCCGCTTTGGACCAGCCACACTTGGGACAATCGACTCGAGATCGAGATCAAGCACAACGCTGTAATCGCATTCGCCTTTGCGCGGTATGCCAAACATGCCCTGGGCCGTGTAGTATTGTCGCACGATATCCACGTGCTCTTGCGAGCGACCGGTGGCAAGAAGGTACGCGCAGGTTTCCTCATCGACCGGAAAGAATCCCATCGTCGCGCCGTACTCCGGCGCCATGTTTGCGATGGTCGCGCGATCAGTCACGGCCAAACTCGCTGCACCCTCGCCATGGAATTCGACAAACTTTCCGACGACCTTCGCACGACGCATCATCTCGGTAACACGCAAGACGAGGTCAGTCGCCGTCACGCCTTCACGCAGGCTGCCGCTCAAATGAACGCCAACAACGTCAGGAGTCAGAAAATAGACGGGTTGGCCCAACATCGCCGCCTCAGCCTCGATACCGCCGACGCCCCAACCAACAACGCCAAGACCGTTGACCATCGTGGTGTGTGAATCAGTGCCGACGAGCGAATCAGGAAAGTAAACGTTTTTCTCCCAAACGTTCTTTGCAAGATACTCGAGATTTACCTGGTGACAGATGCCGATGCCCGGCGGGATCACGCAAAATCCGTCGAAAGCCTGTGTGCCCCACTTCAGAAACTGATATCGGGAGCGATTGCGCCGGAACTCAATTTCCATGTTCTTCTCAAACGCGTCGCGCGTGCTCGAGAAGTCAACCTGCACCGAATGATCGATCACTAAATCTACCGGGACGAGTGGTTCGATGATGCCGCTGTTTTTTCCGAGACGTGCCACGGCGGAACGCATCGCCGCGAGATCTACGAGGAGCGGCACGCCGGTGAAGTCCTGGAGCAACACGCGCGCGACGACGAACGGAATTTCTTCGACACGTTTGCCGTTCGGTTGCCAGTTGGCGAGCTCACGCACGTCATCTTCGGTGATCTTCTCGCCATCACAATTTCGCAGGACGGATTCAAGCACGATGCGAATACTGTGCGGCAGTCGCGAGATGGGGCCGACACCATTCTTTTCAAGTTGCGGGAGTGAAAAGAAACGACCAACAGGACCGGAGGCGGAAGAGAAAGTTTGCAAAGAATCAAAGACGCTATCTGGCATAGTGGTGCTCAAGCTCTTTCCTGAAAAGCGATGTTATGCAGGGTGTTTTGGTTCAAATTGAAGTGTAAAGTCCGCGTTAATAATCGTCAAGCAAGCGATATTTGGCATGGTGCCCTATTTTCTCTGCGTATCTCTGCGTATCTCTGTGCCCTCTGCGGTAAATGTGTGCGGACAGCCTGTTTACCGCAGAGGGCACAGAGATACGCAGAGATACGCAGAGAAGAAATTCCGCTTTTTGTGCCTTTTGTACTTCTTTGTGGCGGATTCTTCTGCAACGAGTTGGATTGATGAACTGAACTTTCCATTTCCTGATTTCTGCCATATTGGGTATAGTTTGCACTACCCCCACATTCTGACTTCTTGAGACAAGGTAAGGAGAGCTGCATGCCTAAGAAACACGGCGAATATTTGGCTAATGATCCGGATTATGTGCCCGACCCTGAGATCGAGGAGTTTATGGAACTGGAAATTTCTCAAGCACCGAAGGATCCGGATCTGCTCGCTCATCGATTGCGTAACAATACCGCCGCTTCGCCGCGAGATGCAGGTGGGGACCTTGATGCAACGTGGGAAGACGTTAACGACAGTGGATCGGAAACTGTGGCGGGTGATAATCCAACGCCCGATCAATCGCTCGTCGAGGAAAACGCATCGGCAATGGGCGTCAGCTTTGAAGACAATGAAGAACTCGAGTTTATCGACAAGATCGAAAAACGAGATCGCGATCGCTACGAACTCGACGAGAATTCAAAGGCATCGGAGGACATGATCTAAAACTGTCGCCGGCTGTCGAGCAGTATCGTCACCGGACCGTCATTTACCAACTGCACCTGCATCATTGCGCGGAAGCTGCCGGTTTCAACTCGCCCGAGCAGCTTCCGGCTGCTCTCAACAAAGTAATCGTACAAAGGTTCTGCAATTTCGGGTGGCGCTGCCTCGCTCCACGAAGGCCGCAAGCCGCGTCTCACGTCGCCATACAACGTAAACTGAGAAACTACCAACAGCCCGCCATCGATATCCTTCACGGAAACATTCATCCGGCCTTCCGCATCATCAAAGATTCGTAACGCAATGATCTTCGGCGCCAGGTAATCGGCATCGTCTTTCGTGTCGTCACGAGCAATACCTAACAAAACGACGAGACCGTTTTCGATCTCGCCAATGATTTGCTCTCCAACTGTGACCCGCGCACGCGTTACACGTTGAACTACAGCTCGCATCTATTTCTTCGGAGGTTTCGACGGCCGAATCTCGACGCGGCTCGGCAGACTTCGATCGGGATACTGAAGCAGATCCAACACTACCCGAGCGATGTCGTCAGGCTGAAGTTGCCAGCTTTTTTCATCGCTCGGCTCATCGCCGCCGAACTCAGTATTGACCGATCCGGGCATGATGTAGCTCACCTTGATTCCATCGTGCCTGACTTCCTGCATCAGCGCCTCGCTGAAACCATTCAAGCCAAACTTGGAAGCGTTGTACGCGGCCATCTGCGGATGCGCGTTCGTACCTGCAAGCGATGAGATGTTGATGATGTAACCGCCGCCTCGTCGCTTCATCAGCGGAATGGCTTCGTGGCAACAGTAGAAGACGCCGAAGACGTTGGTTTCCAGAACCGCACGGAAATCTTCAACGCTCGTCGATTCTACGGGTGCGAAGATCCCGATACCGGCGTTGTTAATGAGAATATCGACGCCACCAAGATCCTGAGCGACTTTGGCAAAGACTGACTTCACCTGCTCATAATCGCGCACATCGCAAACATGACCGGTGACGTTACCACCGCTCAGTTGATTCAACTTCGCAACTGCGTCTGTGATCTCCTTTTCGTTACGCGCGGTAATTGCGACTTTAGCGCCGGCCGTGGCGAGCGATTTCGCAATAGCACGTCCAATGCCCCTGGTCCCACCCGTAACGATCGCGATTCTGCCTGTCAGATCCAAGATATTCAGCCCTGCAACTTCGCTCTTAGTCTTTCGTTTACAACTTTTGGATTCGCCTTCCCCTTTGATGCCTTGATCACCTGGCCCACGAAGAAGCCAAGCAGCGCCTCTTTGCCGGAACGATAACTTGCGAGTTGGTCGGGGTTCGCAGCTATCACACTGTCGATGAGGCCGTCGATCTCGCCGGTATCACTTAACTGAACCAGCCCCTGCTCCTCGATGATTGCCTGCGCTCCCTTGCCAGTCTTGAACATCTCGACGAGGACGTCTTTCCCCTGCTTGCCACTAATGTTGCCTTGATCTATCAGCCGCACAAGTGCGCCCAACTCCGTGGGCGATACAGGCGAGTCCGCGGCGCTCAGTCCGGCCACTTCGAGTTCGCGCACCAACTCGGATCTAATCCAGTTTGCAGTGGCGCGAGGATTCCCGGAAGCTGCTGCTGCCGCTTCGTAATAATCAGCCAGCGAGCGCTCCGAAACCAATTGCGATGCATCGGCGAAACTTAGACCGTACTGCTCACTGAGTCGCTTCCTGCGCTCCTCGGGCAACTCAGGCATCGATCGTCGCACTTCTTCCACAAACTGCTCGGACACAATCAACGGCGGCAGATCGGGTTCGGGGAAATAACGATAATCATGCGCTTCCTCTTTCGAACGCATCACGCGCGTCTCCATCGCGCGGTCGTCCCAAAGCCGCGTCTCCTGAGTCAGTCGTCCACCGGATTCGAGCACCTGAATATGTCTTTTGACTTCAAACTCAATTGCGCGCTGCATAAAGCGAACCGAGTTCAAGTTCTTCAACTCGACCTTGGTTCCAAACTTCTCGTCGCCGACACGCCTGACTGAGACGTTCGCTTCGCAACGAAGATTTCCCTTTTCCATGTCAGCTTCCGAAGCGCCTACCCATTGCAGTGAACGGCGGACGTGATTGACGTAATCGTAAGCTTCCCATGAAGAACGAAAGTCGGGCTCGGTGACGATTTCAGCAAGCGGCACTCCCGCGCGGTTCAGATCGATATAAGAATAACGATCGACGTCAGGAAGCCCTTCGTGAATGTTTTTGCCGGCGTCTTCTTCCAGGTGCAATCTTGTGATTTGGATCTTCTTCGGGCGCCATTCGATTGGATGACCGGCTTCGTCACGCTCGGCCGTCATGATTTCGAGTTCGCCGTTGGCTGAGAATGGTTGATCGTATTGCGAGATCTGATATCCCTTCGGTAGATCGGGATAGAAGTAGTTCTTGCGCGCGAAGATTGACTGATGATTGATGCGCAGTCCGAGGGCGAGGGCGGCGCGCGCTCCGAGCTCTACTGCACGACGATTTAACACCGGCAATGCTCCTGGCAAACCCAGACATGTGGGGCAGGTGTTCGCGTTAGGTTCGTCACCAAAGCGTGTGGCGCAACCGCAAAAGATCTTCGATTCCGTGCTCAGTTGCGCGTGGATCTCGAGGCCGATAATAGTTTCCCAAGTCATCTGCGTGATCCATGTCTCCGGGGAAAGGGTCGAGGATTAATACGTACTCCTGGAGCTCTGAACACCGCTCGGCCTCTGAATCCCGGAGTAAATGGAAACGTCGGGAAAGGCGTTATTGGCGTCGCAAGAAACCCGTCAAACGGCGAAGACGGAAATCGTCTGAACCTGCCAAATGGACCAGCCGTGATTCCAAAACCGACATTGTCAAAAGGCCCAAACGCCCCGCCGAACGAATATGACCACGGTATCTCCTCGGGACGCTGACGCGACGACTGAGCCTGCGCCTCGTTGGCCGCCGCCATCTCAGCGCGGAATGCGTCGGCACGACTACGCCAGTAAGCTTCCTCCTGCGCGCGCATGCTGCGTACTTGCTCGAGTGTTCGCTCGTCAATCGCCGCGACCTCCTGCCGTCGCTGTTCCATGGAAGGCAGGCCTAATTCCTTTTGACGCTCTTCATACTCCTTATCACTCTCGACACGCGCGTGGCGGTATTTCTCAAGATCCGCATTCGTAATTGAACGTCCAGCACCAGCACGACGAGTCTGTGGAGCACCCTCAACTGGAGCTTTCGGCGCACTCGCTTTCATCAGAAACGACCCTTGCGCTTCGCTATTCGCTCGCTCGGTCGCCGCGATATCGACCGTGTTTAGTTGAATGGTGATCTGAATTCCGTTACCTGCTTCATAGGTCAGCGTTGAGTTTGTGACGGTAAATTCGTTTGGAATCTCGACGCGGCGCCCGTCACGCATGACGACTGTGTAGGCGCTTGCCGCAGATGCCGTTAGAAACAAAAACAGAACGACACTCAAGAGTTTCATAACTAAAACCTCACTTCTTCCCCAGGATTTGGTCTGGATTATATCACTGAGACCGCATTTACATGGTTTCAACGGTTACATGTCCATCCTGAAAACCTGAAAAATCCTGTCAAAATTCTTTGCAACTGGCTCATCTCGTGGTATACATGCGGCGCACCAAATCGAAAACACGGATGCTTTTTGAGCTCGGTTCCAAACATTTTACAAGAGGAGCGAGTGAGGAAATGGCAAAGACGATTTGCAAGATTTTGGGAGTTGTCTTTTTGCTGGTGGGTCTATGCGGATTTGTAGCGCCGAACTTACTGGGTGCCCACCTATCGCCGGTACATAACGTGATTCACATCGTCTCGGGCGCCATCGCGCTTTATTTTGGCTTTGCGGGAACACTGTCCGGAGCAAAGACCTTTTCACTTGTCTTCGGTGTGGTTTATCTCGCGCTCGGAATTTTGGGACTGGCACTTGGCACCGGTGAAGAGCGCATGTGGATGCTTGGGCCACTCCATTTGGGCAACGCCGATCACGGCATTCACGTCCTGCTCGGCGTAATCTTTCTCGCCGGCGGATTGTTTACTAAACGAGTCGATTAGTCTCGCTTTCAGGTTGCAAGGGAGGGTTTCCGTAAGTGGCGCACTTGCGTCCGCGATCTCCAAACCCTTGCAACCTGAACCACGGATGACACGGATTTTTTCACGGATTCATCTGTGACATCTGTGATCTGTGGTTAAAATTTCACTCTCACACCACCGCGGCCGAGTGCTCGCGGCGCAAGAAATCCATTCTCGTAATACCTCTGGTTGAAGACGTTCTCAACACCGCCAAATAACACCAGCGTCACCCGCTCGGTCTGCCGTCTCTCGTAACTTACAAAAACGTCTCCCTTTGTATATCCGTTGAAAGTAAGGTCAGCCATGCGAAACGGAAAATTGTTTTCAAAGAGTTGTGAGAGATACGATCCGGTCCGATTCAAATCAAAATTGAACAGCAGCGCTCGGTATCTCTGGTTCAAAGTCAAACCAAACAGGTGCTTTGGAATTACATACTCCGGCAGCAGTCCCAGCCCCGGCACCGCTCGATCACTGTTGGTGAAAGTGTAAGAAGCGCGCAGATCCATTCCTCTGAGCGGTGAAGTATTGAAGTAAGTCTCCACACCTCGCGACAGCCCGCCCGGCCGATTCACAAAACCGCCAAAGCGGCCCAAGCCAAGTGGATCAACCGCGAATCCAGTGAAGGCAATGGCGCGCTGAAGTCGCGTATAAAAGTATGTGGCGCCAAACAGTACGCGATCGTTTGCGAGTCGCTGATCGAAACCTCCATCGACGCTGATCGACTGCTCGGCTTTCAATGTCGGATCGCCAAAGCGCATCACCTCAGCAGACGCAAAGGTCCCTTCGCCAAAGCGCTCGAATAATGAGGGCGCACGAAACCCGTTGCCGACGTGTGCTCTTAGCTTAGTGCCACTGCCGCGCATGAAGTAGGCGATCGCCCCGTCGCCTGTTAACGAACTCTCCGCTTCTCGACCCTGCAAAAAGCCAGGTCGATCAGCGCTTCTGATTCGATACCACTGTCCGCGCACTCCGAGCGACACTCGCAAACGATCGTCAAACAAAGACAACTGGTCCTGTCCGAAGACTGCAAACGTGCGCTGCCGATCGGTTGTGTTGTTGAACGTGGCGAACGAAGGTTGCGAACTCTGAAACAGCGACTCCCGTTCAAACTCAAATCCGGCAGTCAACAGGTTGGACCTCGAGAACTGAACGTTTGCGCGACCATCGACAGTATCGACAGCGCCATTGTTGATGTTGAGAAACTCGAAATCACCAAACGGCACGAACGAGGCAAAGCGCGGATCGACGGCTGGACCGTTGTAGTTGCGCCTGTTACTCGACACCCTTTGATAAGCAACTGAATACGAAACCGTATCGCTGACGATTTGAGAAAATCGTCCCGAGCCCACCAGCAATCTATTGCGGCGTCCTTGATCGGGATTATTGAAATCCGGTTGAAAAGTGACGCCCGCAATTGCCTTCGGGAAGGCTTCAGTTGTGCCGAAAGCTGCGGCCAGGGGGAACGGGCTATCGTTAACGCGCGCATTCGCTATATTGCCGTAGAGATTAGCGGCGATGTTGATCGACGGCGAAGGGGTGAACTGAAGACGTCCTGCGAAGCCGATGTTTCCGTAAGCATCGTCACCATCGATTCCGTTACGAACGTCGGCACGATTCACGCCAAGCTCAAATCCGAACAGATCCCCGCCGCCGGATGCTTGCAGTCGCTCGCGATACGTTGCCAGGCTGCCTCCATCGAAGCCCGCATCGAGATGAAATCCGGATGAACCGACTGCGGGAATCATGTTGACCACACCGCCGATGGCGTGTGTTCCGTAGATTGAAGAGCCTGCTCCTCTTAATATCTCAACGCGATCGAGCGCAACGGGAACCAGGTCCGCCATAAGCGACACCGCCGAGCCATTGATGTCGCCTGCGTCTCGGACGCGCAAGCCGTCGAGCAGCAGCGCAGTGTCGAAACTTCGCTGGCCGCGAAGACGCAAGGTCGTTAAAGCGCCGGGAGAACCTTGTTGTTGCACGCGGACGCCGGGGGTTCCTCGCAAGGCTTCAGTCAAACTCAGTTCGTGTTTCGCCTCGATATCCTGGGAGTCGAGCGTCGATACGACTTTTGAAACCTCATCGGCGCGTTGTGCAGTGCCGGTGGCAGTGACTACGACGCTGGCGTTGATCGCGGCGATTCGGAGTTGTACGTTGATTTCTTTACTCTCGCCTCGAGTAAATCGGATCTCTTCAGAAGTGAAGTCTGAAAAGCCAGTCGCTTTGACTTCGACGAAATACGAGCCTGATCTCAGGTTCTTGTATTCAAAGGTTCCTGCTTGATCGGTGACTGTATTGAGATGAACGCCGCTACTCGACATCAGCACAACCTGTGCGCCCGCGATCTTCGCGCCCTTCTCATCAGTGACTGATCCTGCAATTCCTGCTCCTGCACCTTGAGCAAATACGCTCGCTGAGACACTGAAAGCAAAAACTATTGCGGCAAGATTTGATCTGATATTCATTAGCTTCTCCGGTATGTATCGTGCACCGGCGTGACGCGTGGCCCACCCGTCACCGGATGGGCATCAACCAGGACTTCTATTTCAAACACGTCCCGCAGTGTTTGCGGTTTAAGCACTTCGTCGGGTCTTCCCGATTGCACTGTCTTCCCTTCCTTCATCAGCAAAATGTTGTCGGCAAACTGCGCCGCCAGATTGATGTCATGCGTCACAACGAGAGCGGACGCTTGCTGCCGATCGCATCGATTTCTAACGAGGGCCAATAATGCCGCCTGGTGCGAAAGATCGAGGTTCGCGGTTGGCTCATCGAGTAGAAGAATTGGAGCTTCGGTGGCGAGAGCGCGTGCCATCAAAGCCCGCTGTCTCTCGCCCCCTGACAATTCATTCATTAACCGGCCGCTCAACTCGCTTAACTCAGTCTCTCGCAATACCGCGTTGGCCACCTGAAGATCGCGTTCTGTTTCCCAGCCCCAACCAGCGTTGCTGGCCCAGGCAAATCGACCACCAAGAACAAACTCGAGAACAGTTACTGGAAATCGAAGCTCGGCTTCCTGGGCCACCACCGCGATCTGCCTCGAGATGCTTCTGCGATTGAGTCGCTCGAGCGGTTGTCCATTCAATAGAATCGCGCCTGACGAGGGACGGATTTGCCCATTCAGGGTGCGAAGCAGAGTCGATTTGCCGGCGCCGTTGGGCCCGATGATCGATGTGACCTCACCGGGCTTAAGCGTCAAACTTACATTGGCCACCGCTATGCGATGGTCGTAGCTGACAGTTAAATCACGTACCTCTAATCGTGAAAAATTTTGTAAATCCTGTCTCATGATCTTCTCAACAAATAGATAAACAACGGCGCACCGATGAGCGCGGTGATCGCACCAACGGGCAGCTCCCTCGGCGCAATGATCGTGCGCGCCACCGTGTCAGCAACGATCACAAAGAGCGCACCGCCAAGCGCGGCTGCCGGAATGCTGATCCGGTTGTCACTTCCGAGCGAAAGCCTCGCGAGATGCGGCACGACAAGCCCGACGTATCCCACCGATCCACTTGCCGCGACCGAGCTTCCTACCAACAAACTCGCAACCACAAAGACAACTATTCTCACGCGGCCAACTTCGACGCCGAGATCGAATGCATCACGCTCGCCCAGCATCAACAAATTCAACGAGCGCGCGTGCAGAGTGAGCGCCAACGTGCCCACCACCGCAACTGCGATAGTGACCGGAAGCAGTTTTTTGCTGCTTCCTGAAAGATCGCCTAACAGCCAAAACGTGAACGAACGAATTCTCGTCGCGTCCATCAACGTGGTTACAAAAACAATCACCGATGAAAGAAACGTGGTGACGATCACTCCAGCCAGTATCAAACGTTCGGGTGTTGCGCCGGCGCGTCCACGCGCGAGCCGGTACACGGCGAGTGTGGCGAGAAGAGCTCCTGTGAACGCCAGCAACGGGCGGGTCCATTCGTTCGTGCCGAAAAATACAAGCGCGATCATCGTTCCGACCGCGGCGCCGTTTGAAATGCCAAGCAGGTAAGGCTCGGCGAGCGGGTTTCGCAACAATGCCTGGTAGCCCGCGCCCGCTGTCGCAAGTGAACCGCCCACTGCCGCAGCGAGCAGAATTCTCGGCAGCCGAAGCTGAAATAGGATGTCAAACTGATCTCTACTCAGCCCGCACGTCGTTGTGCCGAAGGAGGCAAGGGCGCATAACGACGCTCGCGCCGGCAGTGGTTCACTTCCAATCAACGACATGACGACGATGGCCAGCAGCAGCGCGAGTGCCAATACTGCGCAAGACACAAGGGTCTTCCGCAAGGTGACACGATTCTGACCGGTGATGCTGGAGGCTGTTGTGATCATTTACTTAAACGCGTCGGGATGAAGCGCCCGCGCCATCTCTTCGAGTCCGTCCACCGCTCTTGGACCAGGACGCACGAGATGATCGTCGTTGAGTTTGTAAACACGACCTTCGAGCACGGCGGGCGACTGGCGAAGCGCTTCGGTGACGGTCAAGTTTCCCGTGCCCATCGAACCTCCGGTGGGCAGGATGATTGCTTCGGGTTTTGCGGCCAGCGCCGATTCATTGCTGTACTTGGGCCAAGCCCCTGGAACGTCCGCAGTCACCGAGATCGCGCCGGCGCGACGCATTAGATCGGTGACGAATGCATTGTGACCCGCGGTGTAAAGTGGCTCGGCTGATAACTGATAAAAGACTCTGACGGGTTGTTTCTGTTTGACGGCTTCCTCGACCGCGCCCGCGCGGTCACGCAGCTTCTGCACGAGACGTTTTGCTTGTTCGTCATGGCCGAGAATCTGGCCCACTTGCTCTATTGAGCGGAAGACTCCATCGAGATCGCGCGGATCGGTAACGAAGACCGCGATGTTCTGGTTTTGCAGTTGTTGCGTGAAGACTTCGAGCTGCGACGCCGTCGAGATCAGGACCAACTGCGGCTTCAAGGAAATGATTCGCTCGAGACTGGGATGCAGCGTGTCACCAACTTCAGCCACGGCCTTTGCTTCGGCGGGATAGTCACAATAGCTGGTCCGTCCAACCAGCCGATCACCGGCGCCGACGGCAAAAACGATCTCGGTAAGGTTTGGCGCGAGTGAAATGACTCGATCGATCTGCTGCGGCACACTAACGCGCCGGCCTGCGTCGTCTGTAATCTCTCGTGAGTTTTTAGTTGCAGGCTGTTGGGAAGTCGTGCATGCAGCAAGAAGTACTGCCAGGCAAAAGAGGAATTTGATTTTAAGATGTGACAACAAAAAAGCCCCACGAACCTTCTGTCATCCGGAAAGGGGAACAGCGGCATCAATGGGACTCGGGAATAAGTCCTGAGGCGGCCTGAACACCTTTTCGCGGATGTTGAGAAGGCTGCAAAAAACGTCTTGGGCAGGTCTCCTGGCTCAGAGAAAATCTCTCATCACAGTGGCGCGACCGCGCGGGATTCACACCCGCTTCCCTATTCTCCCCTCATGGGGCACCCAGACGCTTGATTACAAAGATCGATTCCAAGAAACGCGCGGCACATTATCACGCGCTCGCCGCAGGAGTCAACGGCCACCCATGTTCAAGAGTTTCTCTGCGGTCCTCTGCGTATCTCTGCGTTCTCTGCGGTAAAGGCCATTTCAACGCAGAGACCGCAGAGATACGCAGAGGCCGCAGAGAGATGCTTTTTGCGCTTCTTTGTCTCTTCCAGTAACATGCGTGGCAAATGATCAAAACTGTCGAGTGGACAAAAGACGGCGTACGCATGTTGGACCAACGCGTGCTCCCATCCGAAGAAACGTATCTGATGCTGCGTTCATACGATGAAGTAGCTGACGCAATCAGGAAGATGGTGATTCGCGGAGCGCCGGCGATTGGTGTCGCGGCTGCAATGGGCATCGCTCTCGGCGCCAGTCAATCGGTGGGAACGTCAGTGGCGGATCTCGACGACGACTTGCAATACATCTGCGATGTGATGAGTAAGACTCGTCCTACTGCCGTAAATCTCTTCTGGGCCATCGAACGGATGCGCGCCGCTTTTCAGCGAAACAAACATCTCAACGACGTCGAACAGATCAAGAAGGCGTTGGTTGCCGAAGCTCAAGCCATCTTCGAAGAAGATATCGCCGCGAATCGAGCAATTGGGCATTATGGTGGGCCGTTGATTCCTGATGGCGCGACAGTGCTGACGCACTGTAACGCCGGCGCACTAGCGACTGCCGGCGATTACGGCACTGCACTCGGAGTCATCCGAGGCGCGCGCGACGCGGGAAAGAAAGTCGCCGTGATCGCAGATGAGACAAGGCCGTTCCTGCAAGGCCTCAGACTCACGGCCTGGGAGCTGGCGAAGGACGACATTCCCGTGACCGTGATCACTGATAACATGGCCGGGCACGTGATGAAGAGCGGCAAGATCGACGCGGTTGTGGTTGGCGCCGATCGTATCGCGGCTAACGGCGACACGGCGAATAAGATCGGCACTTACATGGTTGCGGTCCTGGCGCGAGAGCACGGCGTTCCATTTTATGTAGCGGCTCCGTTGACGACACTCGATCTGTCGCTTGCGTCAGGTGAGGAGATTCCAATCGAAGAGCGCGACCCGATGGAGATCACGCACATTCGTGAACATCAACTCGGGCCGGAAGGAGTGCAGGTTCATAACCCGGCATTCGATGTAACGCCGAATCAGTTCATCACCGCGATCATTACGGACAAGGGTGTTGCGAGGCCACCGTTTATTGAGAGTCTCAAGATGTTGTTTGAGCCGCAGATGAACGCGGATAGCGCAGATCAGAAAGTCTGATCTGCGTCATCCGCGTTTATCTGCGGCAAACCTACTCGACTTCCACCAGTCGATTGTGCGTTGCAGCCCTTCCCTGAGATCGACTTTGGACTCATAGCCCAATACCTCGCGCGCTATCGTGATATCCGCAAGGCTATGCCGCACGTCGCCGACGCGCGGTTCGAGATACTCCGCAGTAACGTCCTGCTTGCCGGTCAACTCTTTCAATTCCGCTAAGAGTTGATTCAACGTCACTCGCTCGCCATTGGCGACATTGATGACTTTACCCGATGCCGCACTTGACGTGGCGGCGTTGAGATTCGCCGCGACCACGTTGTCGATGTACGTAAAATCCCGTGACTGCTCGCCGTCCCCGTAGATTACCGGGCGCTCGCCTGATAACAACGCGCTGATAAAACGTGAGACTACGCCTGAGTATTGCGAACCGGGATCCTGCCTTGGTCCAAAAACGTTGAAATAGCGCAGCGATACAGTTTCCAATTCATAGCACCGCGTGAACACCTGGCAATAGTACTCACCAACCAATTTCGCGACAGCGTACGGCGACAAAGGATCCGGCCGCATCTCTTCAGACTTGGGAAGCGTTGGCTGATCACCATAAGCCGAACTCGAAGCCGCATAAACCACGCGGCGCACTCCCGCGTCGCGGGCTGCCAGGAGTAAAGAAAACGTGCCGTCAACAGACGCGATGTGCGACTGCCGCGGGGCTTCAACGGAACGCGGCACGGAAGGTATCGCAGCTTCATGGAAAACCAATTCGACACCTTCGAGCGTCTTCGCTAACAGACGCTCATCCGCCACACTTCCTTCAATGAAATCGACGTCACCACCAATTTCATCGATGTTCTCGCGGTGACCCGTTGATAAATCGTCGAGCACGCGAACACGCGCGCCGCCGGCGGTGAGTGCGGAAGCGATGTGGGACCCGATAAAGCCGGCGCCGCCTGTAACCAAAGCTATTCCCGTCAGTGGCATTCGCTACCTGCCCACCCCCACGTATTCGAAGCCAATCTCTCGCATGTCTTCGGGCTCGTAGATATTTCTCAGATCGGCGACTTTCGGAGTATTCATCAAGTCGCGTATTCGGATCAGGTCGAGAGCGCGAAACTGGTTCCACTCGGTCACGAAGACAAGCGCGTCCGCGCCCTTCACGGCAGCATACTCGTCCTCGGCGTAAACAATGTCGGGCAGCAGCTTCATAGCTTCTGTCTTCGCCACCGGATCGTAGGCAGTCACCTTAGCGCCGTCTTCAAGCAGGTTGCGGATCAGCCCAACCGCCGGAGCTTCACGCATATCGTCGGTCTCGGGTTTGAAAGCGAGACCCAGGACGGCAACACTTTTTCCCTTGAGCGGACCAACAAGCTTTCTGATCTTCGTCACCATCTCGCGAGCCTGCCGCTGATTCACTTCAATCACCGCATCTACGATCAGTGATGAAGAATCATAATGTCGAGCTACCGAAGCAAGGGCCCTGGTGTCCTTGGGAAAACAAGAGCCACCAAAGCCTGGACCGGGATGGAGAAACTTACTTCCGATTCGCTTGTCCATGCCGATCGCGCGTGCGACGTCGTGTACATCGCAACCAATCTTCTCGCACAGGTTCGCGATTTCGTTGATGAAGGAGACTTTGGTCGCCAGGAAAGCATTTGCCGCGTACTTGGTCAGCTCGGCAGCTTCGAGCGACGTTATGACAAACGGCGCTTCGATCAAATAAAGCGGGCGGTAGAGATCCTTCATGATAGCGATGGCTTCCTCGTCGCGACTTCCGATTACGACGCGATCGGGACGCATGAAGTCGTTAATCGCCGCACCTTCTCGAAGGAATTCCGGGTTGGAAACCACGCCGAAGTTCGCCCGTGTTTTCTTTCGCTCACTGATCAGCTTGCGAATATGTTCTCCGGTGCCAATCGGCACTGTGGATTTGGTGACGATGACCTTGTAGCCATTCATGTAGTCGGCAACTGACAGCGCAGCCGCCTCCACGAAACTAAGATCCGGAGATCCGTCTGCTTTTGGGGGTGTGCCTACGGCAAGAAAAATGACGAGTGCCTGCTCTACTGCTTGTCTTACGTCCGTGGTGAATCTGAGGCGTCCCGCTTGAGTGTTTTTGGTGACGAGTTGCTCGAGACCCGGTTCATAAATCGGTACTACTCCCGTGCCCAGCCGCTCGATCTTCTCTTCATCGACGTCAACGCACGTAACGTCAACACCAAACTCGGCAAAACATGCCCCAGTGACAAGTCCCACATAACCCGTACCAATTACAGCAATATGCATTAGCTACTTCCTGACACGTCCTTGTAGCAGTGTTCTGACAATCAAAACCTTGCGGGCCACGCGCCGTGATTTCGCGTGACCCGCAAGGTCAATTTTGGCTGACCGCAGCGCTGGTTACCAGTGCCACAGTGTTTTTACTCAAGCCGAGAAGACTTACAACTTACTTGGTCGGACTGATTACGGTAACGCTTCCGCCGAAGTTAAGGTCGTTGTTGTGGAATGCAGCGTAAAGAACACCCGCCACGGCGCCGCCAATAGCCAGCAGCAACACGGCCAGTGCGCCACCGCTCAAACCATCATCATCGTCATCGGTATCGGGCTTCGGGGTTCCAGCACTTGCACTCTCACCGGCAGCAATTTGCTTAACGCTGCCACCCGCTTTGAACTGCGCAATGCCTGACAAGGTCGCCACTGTAGTGCGGCCGCGTAAGGCGCTGACAGTGAAGGTAGTGGGCTGGCTTCCATCGACAACAACCGTACCGTCTTTGGTCGTCAGGTTAACGGTCTTTCCTGCTAACGTTGACACCTGAGCACTACCAGTCTCGAGCATTGCCGTGATGCTGGTCTCCCCAAAACTGAGGTGAAGACTGCTGTTGGGGGCGAGTTCAACTCGACCCACCTTGCTGATGCTCACTGAAGCGCTGCTTTGAGCCGCGGTGCTGATCGTTGAATCAGTGAAAACCGTTCCACCGGAAATCACCTTTTGGCCGTTCACTGTAACTTGCCCGGAAACCGATAGCTCGCCTGACGCCTTCGCGCCCGGCGCAGCTAACACCACCATTGAGTAAACACTCAAGACGGCTACCGCCACAGCAGTCGCGATGGACTTGCGGCTCCAAGTTTTGCTAATCATTAACTTTCCTCCCGTATAGTGAAACACAAAGGTCTTAATTGCGTACCGCGACGGCCGAACAGTCGTGGGAAAACAAATGGGTTCGTCAGCGACCCTTGAAAAGCCCCGTAAAGCTTGGGATTTATGGGCGAAAGCCACTAACGCTTGGGATTTATTACACTAATACAAGACCTGTGTCAACAATCATTTGGCTTAACTTTGCCACAAATATGTGTCAGGAGGCAGGCGGCGTTAACCACAATGGCACTGAGACACAAAAACAACCGCAGACTGGGTAACTCTTTGTGGCTTCGTGCCTTAGTGGTTAGTCTTCTTAGGGGCGACGAATGGCCGACGACTTCTCGGTCAACTCGGCTTGTTCGTAAGGATCCAGCCGCGCGAACAGGTAAAAGGTCTCGCCTGCCCGAACTACACCGAGAAATCGAAAGGTGTTTTTCAGTACTTCACCCGCTTTCAATCGTGCCGCTTCCGGTGGAGGCGAGCCAAAGAGTGTCCGCATTTCGGGAGCGGAAACGGCTTCCAGCTCGGGTAGATAGTCGTTATGAGTCTCGCGGGCGAGGCGTATCGCCATCTGACGCAAAGCTTTTATTCGATTGGAATTGTGACGATAGTAAGTCCCGCTGACTTCCCGCCGGCTGACCCTGTCATCGACTACCTCCTGCTCGTTACGCAAGTAGCCGAGGTAGGCACGGACCACTGGACCAAATTCATCGTCTGAGGACGATCCGACTTGAGTTGCTCTAACAGGCGTGACTACACACAAAGCGACTATCAGAAAAGCAAATGATCTTCTCTTGAGAGCGGCCATGGTTCTATTCCTGGCTGGCGGCAATCCTATATTTCCATTGCGACAGGGCGGATTATACCAGCACTCGGATTCACTAAATTGCGCCCGTCTTTCGGCAATGTTACATTGATCTTCGTTTTCCGTTAAGCAGCATGTCTGCAAAGCCATCCAATTTCAACATCGCTCTCGGGGTCTGCGGTGGAATCGCTGCTTACAAGGCAGTCGAGGTACTGCGCGGATTACAAAAGGCTGGTTGCGTGGTGAGAGTCGCGATGACGCCGCGGGCCTGCGAGTTTGTGCAGCCGCTCACCTTTCGGGCTCTTTCGGGCAGCCACGTAGTTGTCGATGACTATGCGCCTGATAATCCAGACCCGATAGCTCACATCACTTTTTCTCAAACTGCAGACCTATTGATTGTGGCGCCCGCAACCGCCAACATTATCGCGAAGTTTGCTAACGGAATTGCGGACGATTTTCTCAGTTCAACTTATCTCGCCTGTTCCTCTCCAGTGCTGATCGCGCCGGCAATGAATACAACGATGTGGGAACATCCGGCGACGCAGCGCAACTTGCAGCAACTCCGCGCGGACGGAGTTCACATCATGGAGCCGGATGCCGGGGAAATGGCGTGCGGCACGATCGGGCCTGGACGGCTTAGTGAGCCGGAGCGCATTGTCGCAGCAGCGTTGGAAATCCTGCGCGGCGCCAGGAAGGATCTGGCGGGAGAGCGGTTCCTCATAACAGTCGGCGCAACTCGCGAAGAGATCGATCCGGTGCGGTTTATTTCAAACCGATCCTCGGGACGGATGGGTTTCGCACTCGCCGAGGCAGCACTGAAGCGTGGCGCTGAAGTGACGTTGGTCGTAGGTATTACGACAGTCGCTCCACCTGCGGGTGTGAAGGTGGTGCAGGCATTGTCGGCAGAAGAGATGTCGCAGGTAGTGGCGCGAGAGCGCGTGAACGCCTCCGTTTTTATTGGCGCAGCGGCAATAGCTGATTATCGTCCCGCGCAACGAGCCGAGCAGAAGATTAAAAAGTCAGAAGAGTCCATAACGTTGACGCTGGAACGAACTCCCGACGTGCTCTCGGAAGTCGCAGCATCACGCGCGAATGGAATGTTGGTGATCGGCTTTGCGGCAGAAACAGAGAACGTGCTCGCCAACGCTAAAGAGAAGCTACACACCAAGAAGCTGGATGCGATCGTTGCCAACGACGTCACGCGCGAGGATTCAGGTTTCGATTCGCGGACGAATGCGATCACGATAATTACTCGAGATGATGATCCGGTGGAACTGCCAGTGATGTCGAAGAGCGACGCAGCAGATCGAATTCTCGATGCTATAGTCAAGCTCCGAAATATTTGACAGGATTTCAGGATTTTCAAGATTGACATGGAAGAATTGCTAAATCTTTTAGGCGATACTAAAAAACAACTCGAGCATCTGCGCGTGTTGGGAGTTGAAGGTATTCGAGATGCACCCACTCCAGCACCTCAATTACAGCCTGTGGTCGAGCAAGCCCATTCACCCACTTCACTCTTTGGCGATCTTGCTCCAGCACCCACGAAACTCGCTCCATCAACAGAAACATTCGAACAGATCCATTGCGAAATCGGCGACTGCACTCGCTGCCCACTTCACCAGGAACGCACTCACGTGGTCCATACCGAGGGCAACAGAAAAGCGCGGCTGATGTTTGTGGGCGAAGCTCCCGGCGCAGACGAAGACGCGCAGGCACGTCCGTTTGTCGGGCGCGCCGGACAACTCCTCACGAAGATCATCGAAGCGATCGGAATGAAGCGCGAAGACGTTTTAATCGGCAACGTCAATCGTTGCCGGCCACCGGGTAACCGGGCGCCCACCGCTGAAGAAGCTTCGACGTGCAAGCCGTTTCTCCTCCGCGAAATCGCGATAGTCCAACCGGAAGTGATCGTCGTGCTCGGCAACACGGCAATGAGAAACCTTTTGGATACACGCGAAGGAATCACGAGACTGCGCGGGCGTTTCCAGGATTACCAGGGCATCAAAGTGATGCCGACGTTTCATCCGGCATACCTGCTGCGCGACCCTTCAAAGAAACGCGAGACCTGGGAAGATTTGAAGAAGGTCCGCGACTACCTCGACAGCACCGCCAAGTCGTAAACCACAAAGGCACAAAGACACAAAATGAAACCTGAGTTTGTGTCTTAGTGTCTTTGTGGTTATTTTCTTGTGCGTGTATGCCGAAGTCGCAGTCCCGCTTCACGTGCTGCAAACATTCACGTACAGACTTACTCCCGACCAGAGTGCTCAGGCGGAGGTCGGCGCTCGTCTCGTAGTGCCACTCGGAAGAAATGTCGTCACGGGCTACATCGTCGGGCTGCTCGATGAATTTCCTGAAAACCTGGCCGAGATCGATATCAAGGACGCGCAGACCCTGGTCGATTCAACGCCAGTTTGCAGTCCCGAGATCCTGCAACTCGCGCGCTGGGTCGCCGACTATTATGCGTGCCCGCTCGGCGAGGTGATTAAGGCGGCTTTGCCTCCCGGCATGACTCCCAAAGGAATGGCGGCTTCCTTCGCCAAACCCAAACTCCGGCGCTTCGTTCGACTACTTGCAGCCAACGATCAAAAACTCACCGGCGCACAACAGCGCGTGATCTCCACGCTCGAAACTAGTGGTCCACAGTCTTTGCAGTCAGTGCTTCAAACTGCGGCCGTCAGCGCTTCAACGGTTTCGTCACTGGAGAAGAAAGGGCGAGTGGAAGTCTACGACGAGGCTATTCGTCGCGATCCGTTCAATGCAACAACCGCTTTCAGAACCAATGAAGCTCACACCCTCACGGCCGCCCAAGCGTCGGTGCTCGAACAAATCGAACAGCAGATGAACTCCGCCGCCTATTCAGCTTTCCTGCTGTACGGCGTAACTGGCAGCGGTAAAACTGAGATTTACATGCGCGCCATGCACAAAGCGCTCGAGCTCGGACGCTCGGCAATGATGCTGGTGCCGGAGATAGCCCTGACGCCGGTGTTCTCTCGGCAGTTGCGCGCACGGTTCGGCGATCAAGTTGCGATTTTTCATTCGTCGCTTCAGAAAGGAGAGAGGTTTGACGAGTGGACGCGCGTGCGAAACGGCGATGCTCGAGTGGTGATTGGGACGCGCTCCGCAGTGTTTGCGCCCATCAGGAATCTCGGACTAATCGTTGTTGACGAGGAACACGAATCGTCTTACAGGCAACAGGAATCACCTTACTATAACGCTCGCGACGTCGCTGTCGTCCGTGCGCAAAAGGAAGCGGCCACAGTTGTTCTCGGTTCGGCAACTCCTTCGCTCGAATCTTTTCACAACGCGCGCAAAGGCAAGTACCGCCTGCTCACCTTGCCCGAACGAATCGCGGCGCGGCCGATGGCGGCGGCCAGAATTGTCGATATGCGGACCGTGTTTGCGCGGCACGGAAAACCGCGCGTGTTTTCCGACGAGTTGCTCGAAGCGATTCGTGAGACCCGCGAACGAAACGAGCAGTCGATCATCCTGCTCAACCGGCGTGGTTATTCAAGCTTCATCCTCTGCCGTTCGTGCGGTGAAACGATTCAATGTCCGAACTGCGATGTGACACTCACGTATCACCGCAGCGAGCGTGTGATCGTTTGCCATTACTGCAATCATCGTGAAGCAGTGCCGCGCGTGTGTCCGGCGTGTGGAAAGAAATACATTTACTACGTCGGCGAGGGCACCGAACAACTCGAGGAAATGCTGAAGCTGTTGTTTCCTGCTTTGCGCGTCGCACGAATAGATCGTGATACAACCGCGCGGCGAAAAGCTTTCGAGCAGTCACTGGCTGACTTCAGCGCCGGCCGGATCGATACACTCGTCGGCACGCAAATGCTGGCGAAGGGACACGATTTTCCCAACGTGACGCTGGTTGGAGTTGTTTCAGTTGATGCAGGTCTGGCTTTGCCCGATTTCCGCTCGGCGGAAAGGACGTTTCAACTCATTACCCAGGTTGCGGGACGGGCAGGCCGTGGTGACCGGCCCGGCAAGGTTTTGATCCAAACCTATCATCCGTATCACTACGCCCTGCGACACGCCTGCGCGCAGGACTATGAAGGCTTTTACGACGAAGAGCTTCGCTACCGGCAGAACCATTCTTACCCGCCGTTCGTGGCGCTTGCGAGCTTGCTGGTGCACGGAGCAGATTTGGGTCGAGTGCGATCCGACAGTCTTGAGCTTCGCCGGCAGCTCGATCTCGCTAACCAGGAGCGAAAGTGTCGCATCCTTGGTCCAGCGCCGGCCCCGCTTTCCAGGCTTAAAGGCGAACACCGCTTCCAGATCCTGATTAAGTCGCGCAGTCGTAAAAACCTGCGCGAGATTGCGGATGCGGCGCTTAGATTAGTCTCCGAAAGTGGAATTAACCTCCGCTCAATCAATCTTGAGATCGATCCCGTATCGATCATGTGACAGGATTACAGGATTTGCAGGATTAACAAGATATGAAACTTTCTGAACTTGCTAAGTTGACTGGTGCGCGGCTCGAGGGAATAACGGGCGATGTCGAGATCACGGGTGCTGCCGGGCTTGATGAAGCCGGCGAGGGACATGTTACGTTCCTCGCGAATCCTCGCTACACGCCGCGCGTCAACACCACACGTGCGTCGGCCATCTACCTGAGTGAAGACGCGAAAACGGAAAGAGAGATCTCGATACTGCGTGTGAAGGATCCCTATCTCGCCTACACGCGCGCCTTGAGAATCTTCCATCCCGAGGCGGAGCTCGAGCCTTCAGTTCATCCCTCAGCCGTTATCGATCCGACCGCGCGGATTGCTGCACGCGTCAGTATTGGCGCGTGCGTGGTGATTGGCCGAAACGCGTTTGTTGGTGAAGGAGTTCGCATTCATCCGAACGTCACGATTTACGACGACGTCACGGTGGGAAGAAATTCGGTGATTCATTCCGGCGTCGCGCTGCGCGAACGGACGGTCATCGGCGAACGAGTGATAATCCACAACAACTCGGTGATTGGTTGCGATGGTTTTGGCTACGCGAAGGACGAAGAGAAACGCTGGCTGAAGATTCCGCAGGCGGGACGAGTCGTTATCGAAGACGACGTGGAGATCGGGGCCGGCACGACGATCGATCGGGCATCGGTTGGAGAGAGTCGGATCGGGCGTGGCACGAAGCTCGACAATCTCGTGCAGATTGGTCACTCGTGTACAGTTGGAGAAGACTCGTTGCTCTGCGCGCAGGTCGGGTTGGCGGGAAGTTCACATATCGGCAGTCGAGTGATTCTCGCTGGGCAGGCAGGCGTGGCTGGTCACTTGACGATTGGAGACGACGTGGTGCTGACAGCAAAGAGCGCGACTAGTCACGACATTCCAGCGGGCAAAGTGATCTCGGGAATTCCGGCGTTTGATAATAAAGATTGGTTGAGATCGACGGCTGCGTTCCGGCGGTTAGGCGAGATGCAACGAACGCTTCGTGAACTGCAACGAAAAATCCGAACCACGGATAACGCGGATTGAAAATCCGGATTTAAATCCGTGTGATCTGTGGTTACGTAATCGCTCCGCCATCGACGATCACGACTTCGCCGTTCATGAAACTGTTTCGCTCGCTCACCATAAATGCCGCGTACTCGGCTAACTCTTCAGGTCGCCCGAGCCGGCCCGCCGAAGTCCAGAAGTCGTGCATCTGTAACAGTCGATCCGGAAGCGCTTGAGCGAGATCCGTATCGAATATTCCCGCGGCGATCGCGTTTACCCTCACGCCGAACGTCGCCGCTTCACGAGACAAACACTTGGTGAACCCGATCATCGCGGCTTTAGAGGTTGCGTAGTGTACGGCTGTCGGCAAGGCACGCATGGCGCCGATAGAAGTGATGTTGAGTATGGTCCCTTTACGCTGCCGGATCATCTGCTTGTAAATCGGCTTGGTAACGGCAAACAGACTGTCCACGTTGGTGTGGATCACTTCGTCCCAGGCGCGATCGGTTGTGGTGGCGAAGTTGTCGCCGCGATTGATGGCAGCGTTGTTGACGAGAATATCGATGCCGCCCCACTTCTCGACAAGCTCGCGGGTCATCTTCTTCATGCCGATGCGATCGACAACCGAGACCTTCGCATTAAACGCGCGTCGCCCGTGGGCCTCAATCTTGTGGATCATGTCGGCGGCAAGATCGTCACGCGAGTTGTAGCTGAACGCCACGTCAGCACCCTCGCGTGCGAACACTTCACACATGGCCGCACCTATGCCACGCGTTCCTCCGGTTATGAACGCGCGCTTTCCCTCAAGCAAGAGACTCACTTAAATATGTTTCTCCTAAGAATTAGACGGGATAGTCTATATGAGGGCAGATTAAATCGTGAAAAGCAGTGACAGTCAATTCGGGCCACAGGTTACGCCGAGGCGACTTCACTCAAAACCGCGGCTTCGGGTTGTGGAATGAGGGCCGCAATCTCTTCGACAATCTGGCGCGTGGCATTCGGGATCGCCAGCCCGACGGTGGCGGCACGCATGCGCGAATAATGCACTTCGTCTTCCATCATGCGCCGGACGACCGGCACCACGTCAATCGAACGCTTCAGCATGACGCCGGCGCCACGCTGCGCGATTAGGTCCGCTGTTCCCGCTTCCTGCGGCATTGGATCGGTGATCATGTCGGCGATAATTGGCACGCGACAAGCCAGCGCTTCAAAGGTCGTCAGTCCGCCAAGCTTCGAGATCATGACATTCGCGGCGCTCATCAGTTTCTCGATCTCGTCTGAGTAACCGATAACTTTGATCGGAAACGGCGCATCGAGGGCAATCGACTCGACCGCAGCACGCAGGTCTTCATTCTTCCCGGCCAGGAAAATGGCCTGGACATCCAACTCCCCGCGCACAAGCTCGCGAAAGATCTGTGGGATATTGCCGCCGCCGATCCAGCCGGCGTTAACGAACACGGTGAACTTTTCCGGATCCAAGCCGAGCGCGCGGCGGGCTGCTTGCGCCGCTTCCTCGCCCGGATAAGCAAACTTCGGATGCACCGGCAGGCCCGAAATCTTGATCCTTTCGGGCGCCACTCCATAATCAATCAACTGGCGTCGTGCTTCATCGCTCGCGACCAGGTAAAGACTGACGGCGTTGCAGGCCCAGCCTTTCCAGAAGCCGTAACACGGGTCAGTCACCACGGACACGAGTGGAACGCGGTCGGCGAGATTCAACTCCTTCAACACACGCGCAAAGATATGCTGCGTCAGCGGGTGAACACTGACGACGACATGCGGGCACCAGCGCTCGAAGAGATCGACGACGTAACCGACACATCGCTTATAAAAAAACGCACTCTTCTCCGGCCTGACGCGGTTCATGCACCAGTAGAAATATTTCATCCAGTGCTGCCGGTTGCGCAGTATCCAGTTGTACAAACGTACTAACTTGGCGCTGAGATGATGCGACTCCTCGACTGCGCGAACGACCCTGATCGCATACGACTCACCTTCAAAAAACTTCTGCACCCCCGCGACAATAGCGGCCGCTGCCGAGCGATGCCCGCCGCCGGTGTCGGACGAAATGATCAGGATCTTCGGGATACGTTGCTGCTGCGGCATCGTTGTTAGTTTTAGTTCAGGTCTGCAACCGGCAGCCCTGAGTGTTCAGTCTTCTCCGCGGCTTTGCGCGCCTTCTTCATCTCTCTTTCCAGTTTCTTGATCTGGATCAAGTGTTTTGGGTTGAACGGCAGCGATGGGTAGTAACTATTCGATTCGTGCGTACAGAAACAGCCGTCGCTCGCCTTCTTCCGCCGCTCCTGCATCGCGGGCGACAACCACAACTTCTGAAAGTTCCAGTCGAAATCGCGCAGGTTGCCAATCGGAGCGAGGTTCTCGCAAGAGGAGACCGTACCCTCGTCGTAAATCACACCGCCGGCCGTGCCTGCATAACACGTCATTTGCGCGGTCTGCGTCTCCTGCGTCTTGGCGATCAGACCGTGCATGTAAATATCGATCGCGGCCTTGAAGAAACCCGCACTGCCGCCGTAGTTGTTCTTGATCGCAGCGTGGCGTGAATCGTCGTCGATCATCTGGGCCAGCTTTGCGTAACGAGAATGATCGATGTCCAACTCTTTCGGGTCGGCTGAAGGCGGACGGATATAGTTGAAATTCACTTTGTCGGGTTTGAGGTCGTACTTCAGAAAGTCGTACCACTCGAAGATCGTGTCCTGATTGGAATTCATGAAGCAGGTACACGTTTGCACATCGAGTCGCGGATACTCTTTCTTAATCGCCTGAAGCTGGCGAGCGGTATCGATCGCGATGTCCCACGAGCCAGGCTTTTGACGAATCTTCTCGTGTTCCTGTTTCGGTCCGTCTATGCCTAAAGCAACGGTCACGTTCAGGTTTGGACACTCCTGCAAAACTCTCGTTACGTCCGGGAAGATTCGCTTCTGAATCTGCCCGTTCGACATGATGTAGATCGACTCGAGCTTATTGTTCTGGTAAAAAGCGCGCGCGATTTCGGGAAGATCCTTTCGCGTAAAAGGCTCGCCGCCGGCGAGAATCAGCACGCCGAGGTTACCGCCGAGCGTTTCCGAGATGCGCTCGATCTCGTGCGTCTTCATCTGAAGCTTCTTGCGCGGGCGGTCGTCCAGCTCGTCGGTGAAGAAGCAATGCGTGCAGCGCATATCGCAAACTGACGTTACCAGGATATTCAGCAACACCGGCAAGAAAGGCTGGCCGATTGCCAGTTTCGCGTAACGCTTCAATAATTCTTTAGTCGTAAAATCCATTTAAACCTCAACAGCTTAGATAAGCTATTTGAAGACGCATTGTCAATTTAAGTTTCCTGAGCCACAAAAAGGCACAAAAAGCACAAAATGATCTAAGCTCGTGGTCTCGGCAACCTCTGATCGTTTTTGTGCTTTTTGTGCCTTTTTCTGGCTAGCCGCGGTTTTGGATGCCGAGCGCGCGCATGCGGCGGTAGAGATGGCTGCGATCGACGCCCATGAGCTCCGCGGCGCGTGAGACGTTTCCGTCCGCTTCTTCGAGCTTTCGTTGAATGAACTCGCGATGATAAGCCTCGGTGGCTTCTTTAAAGGACGGGAACCGGAAGGATGCAGCCGGCGGTTCTTCTTTGCCATGTGGCGGGAGATCTGTCGCCGAGACTCGCGTGCCGGGATGCATGATCACTACTCGTTCGACTGTATTTCTTAGTTCACGCACGTTGCCGGGCCACGAATACGATTGCATCTCTTCAACCGCTTCGGGCAGAAACTGTTTCGGCTTCTTGCCGTACGCCTGCGAGAAATGCTGGTTGAAGTAGTCAACTAAGAGCGGCACGTCTTCCAAACGCTCGCGCAGCGGCGGCAACTCAAAAGGAATCACGTTCAAGCGATAGAAAAGATCCGCGCGGAAGTTTCCCTGCTCGATCTCGACGTCCAAACGTTTGTTGGTGGCGGCGATTACACGCACGTCAACAGTGATTGAATTGCCACTCCCGACCGGCTCGAAACGTTGTTCTTCCAAAACACGCAGGACCTTCGCCTGGACCTTCGGACTCATGTCGCCGACTTCGTCGAGAAAGATCGTGGCACCGTCTGCCAGCTCAAACTTGCCTTTCTTCGCGGCAGTCGCGCCGGTAAACGCACCCTTAACGTGGCCGAAGAGTTCTGACTCGATTAATTCCTCGGGAATGGCGGCGGAGTTGACTTCGATAAATGGCGCAGCGGCGCGGCGCGATTCCGCGTGAATGGCATGTGCGACTAACTCTTTCCCCGTTCCCGATTCGCCGTAGATCAAGACGCGACCATCAGTCGGCGCGACCACTGAGATCTGCTTTCGCAAAGCGCGCATGGCGACTGACTCGCCAACCATCACGTATTCACGCGATAGCGCGGCCGCCATGTCTGCATTGATCAGCTCGAGTCGTTGTTGGCGCAGGGCATTGCGCACGGTGAGCACCGTCTTCTCGATTGACAGCGGCTTCTCAATGAAGTCGAAGGCGCCTAGTTTGGTAGCACGAACAGCAGTCTCGATGTTGCCGTGGCCGGAAATGATCACGACAGCAGCGTCCGAGCCTGCGGCGCGCAATTGTTTCAACGTCTCCAGTCCATCGATTCCCGGAAGCCACACGTCGAGCAGGATGCAGCCGTAAGCACGTTTGCCGAGAGCCTTGAGACACTCTTCGCCCGTCGCGACGGCCTCGGCCACAAAGCCCTCGTCTTCCATCACCGCGCGCAGCGTGTCGCGAATGCCGCGTTCGTCATCAACTATGAGAATCGAATCCATTGCCGATTGCCAATTGCCGATTTGTCGAGTGCCGATTACCGATTGTTGAGTACCGATTGTCGAGTGCCGATTTCAATTGGCAATCGGCAATTGGCAATCGGCAATGTTTCTATCCTGCCGCCGGCAACTCCATCACAAATTTTGCGCCGCGCGGATGATTTTTCTCCGCGCGAATGTAGCCGCCGTGCTCCAGTATTATTCGCTGCACGATTGCGAGACCGAGGCCAGTGCCGCTGTCACGTCGCGAGAAGTACGGTTCAAATAATCTTCTGAAATCTGCGGGATCGATTCCCTGCCCCGTGTCCGCCACTTCCGCTCGCAACAATCCTCTCTCTGCATCGTGACTCGTAATAATCGTTATCTGCTTCTCACCAGTCACTGACGCCAGCGCCTCGAGGGCGTTGTCAATCAAATTCACGAACACTCGTTTGATCTGTTCAACATCAAGCAGCGACGGCGGAAGAGTGTTCGCCATCTCGACCGTCAGAGAAACGCCGTCGAGTCGCTCTTCATAAAGCCCGACAGCCTGACTCACAACGTCGTTGAGATTTGCGAGTTCGAGCCGGGTGGCAGGCAAACGAGCAAAACGTGAAAACTCGTCCACCATTGCTTTCAAGCCCGCGACTTCGCGGCTGATTGTTTCAGTGCACTCCGTAATCACAGCGGCGACGCGCTTCTCATCCGATCCATTTCTGCCGCCGTTCGCCGTGGCGCGTCCATAACTCTTCGCGATGCGCTCCGCCGAGAGCTGAATCGGCGTCAAAGGGTTTTTGATCTCATGGGCCATGCGCCGCGCAACTTCGCTCCACGCCGCTGCTCTTTGCGCGGCGAGCAACTCGGAAAGGTCTTCGATAACTAAAACCACTCCTCGTCGCGGGCCTTTCGAATCGCGTAAAGCCGTGGCAGTCATTGCGACCGGCAGTGGTCCACCACCGCTCTCAAGTTGCGTCTGTTCGGTAGCGTGACCCGTTCGACGCGCACGCCGCAGCAGCCGGTCCACCACCAGCCAGTCTTCACTGCCAATCAAACTGCTCAGCCTGGGATTGTCTTCAGCCTTACCGGCCAATGCCAGCATGCGAGCCGCCGCAGCATTCAGTGTCGTCACACAATCATTCTCGTCAATCGAGACCACTCCGGTCGATAACGACTGGAGCACTGTCTCGATGTAGTTGCGTCGTTCGCGCAGGGCCAGGTTTTTATCTCGCAACTCCGCCGCGCCCATCTCGATACGGCGGCGGTTCTCTTCGAGTTGCGTGGTCATCTGGTTGAACGACTCCGCCAATAGAGCCAGTTCATCGTCGGCAATCGTAGTTACGCGATGCGACAGATTACCGCGCGCGATCTCGTTCGAAGCCTCGGCCAGGGCTTTGATCGGAGTCGCGATGCCACGCGCGAGATAGATTGCGACCCAACTCGAAACAAACAACAAAATCAGCGTCATCAGTCCGAGCGTTGACAAACCCAGCAGACGCACGCGCCGCTGTTTCTTCACCAGATCCTGGTAGTCGCGTTCCGACCCTGAGACCAAATCTGCGAGGTCGTTTGACGCGCGTTTCCGCGGCGCGATGATCAGCATCTCTGATGAGTTCAAAGGCACGGCGAGCACGTCAAATTCTTTTCCGTCGGCGAGACTCATGCCGGTTGGGCCACGAAACTTGCGCGCCTCGCTGAATAGTTTTTCGAGTTGATCTGAATCAGCGGGAGACAAAGGCGCGCGACTTTGCAGCGCGACCGCTCCGTCGCTGCCGACGATCTCAAGCCCAACCAATTGGCCGGAAGCGACGATCTGGTCCATCGTCGCGCGCCGCTCCTCCGGTGTTTGCGGACCGAGGAGCATCACTAACAACGAAGCCGTGTCAGACAAGGTCTGCGACTCGCTTGTTAACGTCAAACGCTTTACTTCAGTCGCCTGCTGCACGATCTCGTCAGGAAAAGGATTGAACCACTTCTCGAGCGAGCGATTGAGAAACAGGTAGGAAAACACGGCCATCGCTGTGATTGGCAGAAAGCTGATGGAGATGAAGTAGACCAGCAGGCGCGTCTTTACCTTCGAGCCGAGTTGTCGTTCCTTTCGTTCGCGCCGTAACTTGAGCAGGTTGCGAACGAAGATGAAAAGGAAGACGACAAACGCAACGAAGTTGAGTGTCGATAACGCGTAGAGCACGAGCGCATCGGCGGGCGTCTCGGGCCGGACCACGGTCCAGAGCCAGAGTTGCTGCGAAACGATAATCGCGAGCAACAGCAACACCGTGCCACCCAAAACCCACAGCAAAACACGGCGCCGGCGTCGAACTCGGTTGTAGCGATTGTCGCTCATTAGTTGGTCGGAGTTTAGCATATGGCCACGGATGAACACGGATGACACGGTTCAGAGATCATCATCCGTGTCATCCGCGTTAATCCGTGGCCGATTACTGCTAGAATACACCGCCCAATGCACCAGATCTTCATCAACGACTTCGGCCGGCTCCGCAGTGGATGGCGGCTGCTGATTTACGTCTTCGCTTTTATCGCAGCAGCGTTTTTCATAACGACGGCCTTGAGAGCGGCCTACGCCGTACTACCAGCCGGAACACCACGAACACCTCACTCCGACTTTGTCCTGGAGATCATTTACCGGTTTGGCTTGTTGGCCGCCGCTCTCGGCGCCGGCTACTTCTGTGCGCGATTGTTTGAAGCACTGCCGTGGAGATCGCTTGGTCTGACACTTCACGCAGGCTGGTTGAGAGACCTCCTCATCGGTTCCGCGATCGGATTTGCCTCGCTCGTCGTCGCTGTTGGAATCGCAACCATCGGAAGCGGACTCAGTTTTTCGTTCAGCGACGCAGGAACAGCGTCCACGGCCACGTCAATGCTTGGCGCCGCGGCGTTGCTGATTGTCGCGGCCCTGGCTGAGGAAGCCATGTTCAGAGGTTACGGGCTACAAACCTTGTCACGCGCGAGGCTCGCCTGGCTGGGTGTGCTGTTAACCTCTGTTCCATTTGCCCTGGTTCATCTGTCAAATCCGAATGTCGTGCCGGTAGTCACCTTCGTCAACACCGCGCTCGCCGGTGTTTGGCTTGCTGCTGCGTATCTGCGGACGCGCAGTCTGTGGCTGCCGCTGGGAGTTCACTGGTCATGGAACTGGGCGCTCGGCTGGTTCTTTGGCTTGCCAGTCAGCGGTATCAAGCTCGTCTCCAGTCCTCTTCTGAATGCCAGTGATGCCGGTCCTGCCTGGCTTACGGGCGGAAGTTACGGTATCGAAGGCGGCGTCGCGTGTACCATTTCGCTGGCCCTGTTCACACTCTTCCTCTGGCGCACTCCATGGGTTTCGGCCACGCCGGAACTTCTGAAACTGACTTCGGAAGAAAATCCGGCCACGCCTGCGCCAAAAGTCATTTTTACAGGACTACATGATTATCAGGATTAATATGTAATCCTGTTAACAGTGTCCTCCTCTCTCCCGTCTTAATCCACGTTACAGCCGATGTCCGCCACACTCGACATGCTACTGATGAACCCTCAGGCCGACGCCGCCGAGCAATCGCAAGCGACGCGGGTTGAAGCTGTGCTGGTCAGGGCAGTCCTGGAAGGCGATCGAGATGGCTTCAACAAACTTTACGGTCTCTACGCGCCCCTCGTGCACGGCATCCTGCTGGCGCGCGTGCCGAGAGCGGAAGTTGACGACCTCGTGCAGGACATCTTCCTACACGCTTTCAAGAAGCTGCACACGCTGCGTGATGGGTCGGCGTTTGGGCCCTGGATCGCGATGATCGCTCGCAATCGTGCCGTGGATTTCCACCGGCGGTCGAGAGAAACGGTGGAGATTAACGATGATCTGCGCGGCAGCGACACGCACGACTCGAGAGCAGCAGAGATTCTCGAGCTGATTCGAAATCTTCCGGAAGCTTATCGCGAAACGCTGGTACTGCGATTAGTCGAGGGAATGACGGGACCGGAGATCGCAGCACGCACCGGACTCACAGCCGCCTCAGTAAGAGTCAACCTGCACAGAGGGATGAAATTGCTGCGCGAACGGCTCGGATTTATGGAGGGCGTATGAACGAAGATTACTTGTGGGACAAGAGTGGTCAGCCCGATCCGCAAATTCAAGAACTCGAAGAGATCCTGGGCACGCTGCGTTATCAGCCCAAGCCGCTGGTGATTCCACGCGGTCTCGCAGTGTCACGACGACGCAATTACTTTCCGTTGCTTGCCATAGCCGCGACTGTGCTGCTGGCGCTGCTCGCGGCAGGCGTTTGGGTGCAGATGCGCAACAACAGCAAGTCTCAACCGCAGCAAGCCAAAGTTCCGCCGGCTGTTGACGAGAAAAAGATACCTTCGCCAGCTTTAGCGATAACAGAGCCAACTCCGGTGAACAAACCGATAGTTCGTGAAAGAACGTTCGCTGCGAATAACAAACGTCGAAACAGAACTGCGTCACCGAGCTTAGGAAAGCGCGAACAAGAAGAAGCACTCGCAGCGAAAGAACAATTGATGCTTGCGTTGCGGCTGGCCAGCGAAAAGTTGAACCTGGCCCACCGAAAGACTCAGAACACGACGCCGGCCCAGATTAAAAATCAACATCGAATCGGATGAATGGAGTAGTTATGAAATCACTCTTCCAAATCAAAATGGTCTTGTTGCTCATCGTCGCTACGGGATTCGTGGCGAGAGCTCAGGACTCGCGAATTCAAATGGGCAGCCTCGATCACCTCGCCGCGAAAGCGAGCCAGACCGTTGACGTCAATATCGATGGGCGACTAATGGCCATCGCCGCCAAAGCCCTTTCGGATCACGATGCAGACGAAAAACAGGTCAAAAAACTGGTCGCCGGAATCAAAGGCATCTATGTGAAGAGTTTCGAATTCGATAGTGACGGGCAATACAGCGCCGCCGATATCGAGTCGATCCGAACACAACTTCGCGCGCCCGGCTGGTCGCGCCTGGTCAACGTCACCAGCAAGAAAGAAGGTGTTATTGAAGTCTATCTGCTGCTGAATGGGGAGCAGATTGGCGGTCTGGCAGTGCTCAGCACCGATGACAAAGAGTTGACTGTAGTCAACATTGTCGGGCCGGTGGATCTCGAAAAGCTTGCCAAACTCGAAGGTCAACTCGGCATCCCTGAGTTGGGGATCGAAGCGAAACCCAAAACCAAGAACGACGAGCAGTGAGGAGGATCTCGATGAAAAAGATCTTCTGCGCCATTGTGTTGCTCACTCTCGCGCCGGCTGCCGTCGTTCCTGCGAAAGCGGACGACTTCAACTCGGTCGTGAAGATGATCGAGCAGTTCTACCGAGTGAAGCACCAGGGGATTCCGTTTCTGGCCAAGACCGGGATGAAAGTCGCGACCACCGCCGCGCGCATTAAAGGCGGCGAGGCAAAGCGGATTGCTGAAGCCGGCAGCATCAAGTTGGCCGTCTTTGAGGACCAGGCGTTTGATGGCGACTTTATGAAGTTTCGGAGTTCGCTGAACGACGCATTGAACGAAACATGGATACCACTGATTCAAACTCTCTCCGCGAAGAACCAGGAACAGACTTATATCTTTCTTAGAAGTGCCGCTGAGAAATTCAACGTGCTGGTGATCACAATCGCCGACCGCGATGCCACAGTGGTCCAGGTAACGATCTCCCCAAAGAACCTGGCGGCCTTGATGCGAGACCCGGAAGGCACCGGTAAGGCAATCACAGAAGAAGCGACGATTATCGATCAGGAGTGAGTTATGCGCAGATACTTCTTACTATTTGTCATCATCCTTGCGGCGCTCGGGTCTTTATCAGTCAGCGCGCAGGAAGTTGAAGACACGATCAAGATCAAAACGCGCGTCGTGTTTCTCGACGCGCTTGTGAAAGACAAGAAGACAAACCTTCCGATCTCAACTCTGACTCAGGAAAATTTCGAAGTCCTCGACGAGGGCAAGCCGCGCAATATCTCCTACTTCACGCGCGAAGGTCAGGCGCGGAAACCGTTAGCCCTGATTCTTATTTTGGATCTTCGCGAAGATGGCGCCGGCAGGTTCATGAAGCAACCCGAGATTCTCAAGGCCATGGAAGACGAGTTGGCGAAACTACCTGCGGGTGATGAAGTCGCTATCATGGCCATGAACATCAACGAAGACGAAGCACGGGTATGGCTGACTGAGTTTACCAACGATCGCGCCAAGCTTGCTGCGGCTTTGGCCCGCGTGCCGGCGATGTGTCAACCCAAAGATGAGTCTGCGGTTTCAAGTGCTGCACAGAAGATTCAAGACACTGGCGCCAAACCCGATGATGTCTTGTCCACTGAAACCGTTCAGGGCCGCAACGGCTCGACAGTGACGCGCGAGACCAGACGCGACGGAGGCGTCAACGTGAAGCGAATGGATAAACACGGCCATGTAACAATCGATTTGGGTGATGTGTATGACATGGCTGCGGCCGTGCGCGACGCGACGCGCAAGGCGGAAGAGTTAAGACCAAACTCACAGACGTCAATCGTGTGGGTATCAGATGGAATCGCGCCGATCTTTTTTGAAGACCGCGATGCAACCGAACAGATCCTGATCCGAAACAACGTGATCTTCAACTCGCTGACAGTGGAGTTGCGTACCCTCTTCAAGTTTCTCTTACCAGTTGCGAAGCCGATTGGCGGCTGGCTCGGCATGAGCCTTTACGGGAGCGCGAAATACCTCGCGCAGAGATCCGGTGGCGAGGCAGTGAAGGTTGGCCGCGTCAAGGACTACGGCGCCGGCCTGTCGAAAATTATCGGCAATCTGACCGCACGCTACAGCCTGGGTTTCGCATTGGCTGAAAACGAAACCGACGACGGCCGCATGCACGCCCTCGAAGTCCGCGTGAAGGCAAAAGATGACAAGGGTAAAAACCGCAAACTCCAGGTAAGCTCGCGGCAGGGGTACTACATGTCCACGACCGTTCCGAAGGAAGCCGCCAGGGCGCAGTAGCCCGTAAAGGGGTAGTGCGCTAAATTTCAGGAGTTTTTCTCTGCGGCCCTCTGCGTATCTCGGCGTTCTCTGCGGTAAAGGCTATTTCAACGCAGAGGCCGCAGAGATACGCTGAGGACCGCAGAGAAAAATTCAAACTAAGGCACTACTCGCCAAGGAAATCACTTTGCGCCTTAGCGCCTTTGAGTGAGAATTACCGCTTCGCCTCTCTTTACTCCAAGGGTCAACGCAGCAGAACCACGATTCACTGCAATCTCCAGGAAACCGGCGCTGCCCCAGATCGCGAAGACTTCGTTGGGTGCGCTGTCACCGTAGAAATCTCTGAAGCTGCCAATTGTTTTTCCTTTGACCAGCAGTGACGCGGGCTGATCTTTCAGAACATCGCGAGTGATGTTCGTGATGCAGTTGCCGAAACGATCGATGTGAATGATCCGGCCTTCTACGTTGCCGTCCTTTTCGATTACAGGCGTTAGTGAAGTCTCAAACCGGACTTCATCTGTAACCAAAGATCCAAAGGCCGTAGGCTTAACGCCGTTCGAAAGCGCCGCAGCCACGGGCGCAAAGATGTCGCGTCCGTGAAAGGTCGTACTCACAGGCTGGCGAAAATATTTGTCGGCGGTTACGTGGAACGTTCGATGTGAAGGCTCGCGATCGTAGATGTAACTAAAGATCCCATTGTCTGGTCCAACAAAAAACTGTTCACCAGCACTCACAATGATCGGCCGGCGCGTAGATCCTACTCCCGGATCGACTACCGCAACATGAATTGTTCCCGCGGGAAACGTCTTGTAAGAAGCCAGCAGGATGAATGCTGCTGCTTCAACATCCTGCGGCGGCACTTCGTGCGTGATGTCGGCGATTACTGCGAGTGGATTTACTGACAGAATGGCGCCTTTGACTGCGCCGACAAAATAATCGACCGTGCCGAAGTCGGTGAGCAAAGAAATGACGGGGAGATGTTTGCCCTTTCTCCCCGTCTTCTTGAGTTCCTCGCGTCTGCTTTTCACAGAGCGCTTGTATCAGTTGAGGTCCGAATCTTCAAATGCTGTCCGCGTTCGAGCCGGATGTCTTTACCGCGTTGCGTCATAACTCCGGCCGTGCCTGCGCCACCACCGATAATCGCTCCGATCGCAGCGCCCTTGCCGCCGCCGGCAATCGCTCCGATGATCGCGCCGACGCCGGATGCCGCTCCAACCTTGGCCGCATCGTCTTTGGTTGAGTCACGTCCTTTAACACCACCTTCGGAATCGATTTCCGTGTCTTCGCTGCCCATCGGAGTTATTTCAATGAGTTCGGCGTGCAGCGTTGCGGTGCGATTGTCGGTCGAACGGATCTGGTCGAATGCTAATTGCAACTGGGCGACACCCTTTACTTTTCCGGGACGCTTAACCTGCGAGACTCGTCCGTCAACAATGTAACCTGCATACTCAGCAGGCTCGATAACACGCGCTTGCAGTCGATCGCCACGCTGACTTGCCTCGGTCGAAAGCGGAGTTAGAAGTTCGAGAGCGAGTATGGTGTTGCGCGGAATCGCGAGTGAGCCACTCGGCGCAGTAGTGGTGGTATCTGGAGTGTTCTGAACATCAGTATTATTCGGAGTGGCACTTGGAGTACTGACGTTGACATCGATTGACTGAGTGCCAGTGTTGTTGCCTCTGCGACGCAGCCCCGTAGGCAAATTCGAATTAAACTGTTGACGTTCATAACCCGCCGTGTAACCAGCCTCGAATCCCTGCTGGTAACCGTCGCGATAATCTTCGACTGGTCCCCATGCTTCATTGTAAGAACGGTCGGCGTGCTGATAGTCCTCTTTATTCTTGTAATCACGCGCCGCGTTGTCGGAAATGTCCTTGAAGCCCGCGTTGTAACCGTCTGAATAACCCGTCCGATAACCGCGCTCGAGTGCTGTCGTTTGTCCCTGCGCAGCGGCAGGAACGATTGCGAGCAGACCACTGACGCAGATGCTCAATAAAACCACCAAAGGAAGTTTGAGATAAGTCATATTGTGTCCTTCCGAAGAATTACTACCCTGGGAAAGGATAGCGTCTTGGGAGAGCCCAACCTTAGCAACGTGCGAATGCTATCACCAGGAAGCGCCACAAAAAAGCAAAAAGGTACAACTAATGCAGTTTGTGCCTCTTTATGGCAAACTCCCCTTCAGATGCCACATTCCGCGCCGGAGGTTGGCGGCGATCGGAGTCGAATTTCATGTCAGCACGCCGAGTTTACCTGGACAATAGCGCCACGACGCCCGTGGATCCGCGCGTCGCAGCGGTGATGGCGCGCGCTGTCGTCGAGACTTTCGGCAACGCGTCGAGCGTCCATGGTTTCGGGCAACAGGCACGCGCGGCGATCGATCGAGCACGGCGTGAAGTGGCGTCGCTCATCGGCGCAAAGCAGAACGAGATTGTTTTCACTTCGGGTGGCACTGAGGCGAACAACCTTGCCATCCGCGGCCTGTGCGAGGCTTCTGTCGCTCATGGCCGTCACATCATCACTTCCGCTATCGAGCATCCATCGGTAACAGGTGTTTGCGCGGAACTGGAAAAGCGAGGTTGGGAAGTCACGCGCCTGCCTGTATACGGGAACGGCATCGTAAACCCAGACGATTTGGTTCACGCGCTCCGGCCCGACACCGTGCTGATTACTGTCATGCTGGCCAACAACGAGATCGGAACGATCCAGCCGTTGAGCCATATCGGTTCGATCGTTCGTGAAAGACGAGCGGCGGGCCAACGATATCTTTTGTTACACACCGATGCCGTGCAGGCTGCCGGACGATTGCATTTGAACGTTGATGAGCTCGGCTGCGATTTGCTCACGATGTCGGGACACAAGTTATACGCGCCGAAAGGCGTTGGTGCGCTTTACGTGCGCCGTGGCGTGCGACTGCACGGGCAGAATATCGGAGGACACCAGGAGCGCGAGCGACGCGCCGGTACGGAGAACGTTCCCGGCATCGTGGCGTTTGGTGAAGCAGCGAGACTTGCACGCGAGGAATTCGAGCAACGAGCGACGCACGACCGCGCATTACGCGACCGCTTTGAAGCTGAAGTGCGAAGGCGCATCACTGACGTGGTGATGAATGGAGATCGCGAGCAACGGTTGGGCCATCTGTCGAACATCTCGTTTCGGTTCATCGAAGGCGAAGGACTGCTGATCAATCTCGATTTAGAAGGAGTCGCCGTGTCAACCGGATCAGCTTGTTCATCGGGAACACTCGAGCCATCGCCTGTGATCCGAGCCCTCGGAGTTGACGATGAACTCGCGCGCGGTTCGATTCGCTTTAGTTTCGGGAAAGATAATACTGAGGCTGATGTTGACTACGCGGTCGCAGTTTTGACTCGAGCAGTCGAGAGATTACGCGCGCTTTCACCGTTAACGTTAATTAACCACTGATTACACGGATAAAAACGGATTTTTGCCTTACTCTGCCCTGTTCAAAGACCATCTCGCGCGGCCGCGCAACGCCGGTGAACTATCCGACGCCACTGTCATCGCAGATGAAAAAAATCCGGTTTGCGGCGACCGGCTGCGGCTTTCGCTAATTATCAAAGACGATCGAATCGAAGCAGCGCGATACCTTGCTTACGGCTGTCCGCCGACGCTCGTGTGCGGATCAGTGTTGACGGAGTTGATCGTGGGAAAGACAACTGAAGAGGCGAAGCAGTTGACGCGCGCGGATCTGTTGCACGCGATCGGCGGGCTGCCCTCTCGAAAGCATCACGCCGCCGCACTCGCAATCGAGACGCTCAATTCCGCTCTCGCTAGTTCAGAGTTCAAGCTTTAGCTTGCTTTCCACAGCAGCAGCCTAAAGGCTGAACTCTAAACTGAAGCTTAATGCTGTGGTGTCGCGACAGAGCGGGGGCGAGTTTCGCCAGGTATGATGGTGTTGTGTTGGTGATACTGAGGACCGCAATACTTCTTCGGCTCTGTACCTAACACAAAAGTCTTCGTGCGAATTACCGGACAAGACTCAACCGCAATCAATCCAGTCGTGGGATCGATATCCAACGTGATCGTTCCTTCGAGGCGACTATCCGGCAATGTCGGCGCTCTCCGAGGCGTTGGCGACGGCGATGGAATCGGCGGCAACGGCCCTTCGTCTATCGGTAAATCGGTACGAGGCGATGGTAAAGGCTCTTCCTCAGGCGTCGCTTCGTCAGTCGCCGTATCCGCAGCGTGGTTTGGACCAGTGCCGTTGATAAATAATTCGACTCGCTTTTCCGTATCTCCCGGTGCGGTTGGCCCGCCTGTCTTCGGATTGATCTCGATTTGTTCGATGCCGGGAGGCATGTTCCAATCACCTTCCCATTCGGGATGCTCGGCGAGCGCAACCTGCATGAAGTCCGCCCAAATCGGCAACGCTGAATTCGCGCCGGTGAGACCCAGTTGCGAACCATCGTCGAAACCAACCCACACTGCGCAAACCAAGTTCGGTGTGTAACCGGCAAACCAACCGTCGCGAGAAGTCCCTGTCTTTCCAGCAAGCACCTCTTTCAAACCACGCGCGCGCACCTTCGAAGCTGTTCCGCGATTCACCACGTCTTTCATAAACGACGTCATTACATAAGCCACATCAGGACGAAGCACTTCATTCGTCTGCGCGCTCGGAGCAGCGATCGTGACTCCCTCGCCGGTCGTTATCCGATTGATCGCAATCGGCGTAACCCGCGTTCCCAGGTTTGCAAATGCGGTATACGCCGAAGCAATTTGCAGCGGTGTTGCTTCACTCGTACCGAGCGCCATCGCCGGGTATGCGCGTGGCGGTTTTGGTAATCCGGCTTTCGCAGCGAGACTCATCACACGCCCGATCGTGACTTCCATCGCCACTTCAACCGTGACGACATTCAGACTATGGACCAGGGCGTCACGTAATGTGACCGGCTCGTGACTGTAAGTTTCACCAAAGTTTCCCGGCGAGTATTCCTGGTCATCGAAAGTGAAAGTCTTGGGCTCGTCCATGTAGGTCGTCGCCGGTGTGATCGCACGCGGAATCGGATCGTACGCAGTATTCAGCGCGGTTGCGTAAACGAATGGCTTAAAGACCGAACCGGGTTGCCGGTAAGCATCAGTCACACGATTCAATTGGCTCTTGGCGTAATCTCGACCACCAACCATCGCGACTATCTCGCCGGTCTTTGCATTCATCGCCACGAGTGCAGCCTGCAACGTACCCGGCTCAAAACGTTTCGACTGGATCTTATCGAGTGCGGTCATTTGCCTGGTCAACGCGGCGTAGGCAGCGCGCTGAAGATCCATGTCGATCGTGGTGTAAATACGGAGATGTTCGGCGCCGCCGGTGCCGGCAATCATGTCGCCGAGTTGGTTCTGCACGTAATCGGCGAAATATGGCGCGTCTGAAACGTCGATCCGGCCCTTCGCGGGAACGACCTGAAGCGGTGTTGCTTTCGCGGTCGCTGCTTCATTCTGCGTGATCACGCCGGCTTCGGCCATCGAGTCCAACACCTGATTGCGACGCGCGGTCGCGGTATCCAGCTTGGTGTAGGGATTGTAGCGATTAGGGCTGCGGATGAGTCCTGCAAGGAACGCAGATTCGGCGAGATTGAGATTGGTTACGTCCTTATTGAAGTAGGCGCTGGCCGCTTCGCCGAAACCATTGATCGAGAACCCCGCCTGTTGGCCCATGTACACCTGGTTACAGTAGAGCTCAAAGATTTTTTCTTTACGCAGGCGCGTCTCCAGAATGATCGACATGTACGCTTCAGAAATCTTCCGCTGCCACGTCTGCTCGGGTGAGAGCAAAAGGTTCTTGACGAGTTGCTGGGTGATACTCGAACCACCCTGGCGCGCGAGCGGCGAGTTTGGATCTGAATCGTAGCGCCGGATAAAAGCACGAATAATTCCGCGAATGTTTACGCCGTAATGCTCGAAGAAGGAACGATCCTCTGTGACTGTGATTGCCTTGACCAGGTGCGGCGGCAGATCGCTGAACCCGATCACTTTTCGCTTGGCGCGTTCGCTGCCGGTAACCGAGCTGATCAATTCCGGTTCGAGCCAAACACGTTGGAGCGAACCGCGGCCGTCGAGATCCGTGAGTGAGCTAATCGCCTTGCCTGAATTCGTAAACTGTATGCGTACGCTTTGAAACTGCTTCACACCGTCAACGCTGGAAGCACTACTCGGCTCAACATCGATCGTCGTTCCGTTTGCGGTATAACGGCCGCGAGAAGTGTCTGCCTGTTGAGTCTTCTCGACGTAGCCGGCTCGTTTCAGAAAAGTTACGACGTCTTCTTGTGAAACCGATTCGTTGACGCGCAGTTGCTTTGGAGCTGCGTAGATGCCGGCCGTTCGTGTGAAGACTTCACCGGCAAGAAGATTGTCGATGCGTCCGGAAAAGACTGTCCAGTAGTAGATCAAGATGCCCAGTACGATCGCGCCGACAAACACGACTGGAATGACTACCGGCGCACTCAGCAAACGGCGCCGCCATCTGCGCGCAAAGCTGGGCCGAGCCTCCACGTAAGACACAACCTTTGTTGGATAACGTACTGGCATAGATCATTTTTAGCCGCAGATGAACGCAAATGAACGCAGATGAGATCTGCGTTTTATCTGCGTTCATCTGCGGCTTATGCTTTTACCAAAGCCACTTGACCTCCAACTCAGAGTATTACGTACCATTCTCAACGCGGTTCTGTCGATGTTTCGTTTGACAGTACCAGCCGCATTCGCTAACGTGGCTGGCCTCGCTGAGGGCCTGAGTGACTTTGATGCCACTCTTCCTGTATGAGTCTAGCACCTCGTCTGAGTTTCCTTCTCCCTAGCCGTGCTCGGATGCGCCTGATCTTGTTGGCCGTGTTGGGCGCAGTCGCGCTCGGGACCGTCGTGTTTCACCTGCTGGAAGGCTGGTCTATACTGGACAGTCTTTACGTTACGGCCCAGACGCTCACCACAGTTGGTTTCGGCGATCTGGCGCCCAGCACGCGGGCCGGCCGAGCCTTCGCAACCGTGTTCATGATGGTAGGCGTGGGCATCGTGCTTTATGCTTTGACGGCTACCGCACAGGCGATTGTTCATTCAGAACTGTTTTCAACGTATGGCCATTCGCGAAAAATGAGCAACATGCGAGATCATTTTATCATCTGCGGCGCAGGTCGCGTCGGATCGCATTTGATACGAAACCTTACGACCACAAACGAGACTTTCTTAGTAATCGAAAGCCACTCTGCAACGGTCGAGGAACTCAGAGATCTCGGTATCTCAGTCCTTGCGCGTGACGCAACGCTTGAAGAGAGCCTGCGCGAAGCCGGCGTCGAACACGCGCGCGGTCTTGCTGCGTGTCTGCCGGACGATGCCGATAATGTCTACGTGGTCTTAACTGCACGAGACCTGAATCCAAACATTCACATCGTCGCGCGCGCTGCGGAAGAGCAGGCCGAAAGCAAACTGATCAGAGCGGGCGCAAATCGCGTGGTCGCGCCGACAATCATCGGCGGACATCGAATGGCAATGGCGTTGACAAAACCTGCCGTTGGCGACTTTCTTGATTCCGTCACCGCCAATGACCTGGAGCTTGGATTTGAGCAACTGGAAGTGGAACCGGCTTCTTCACTCGTCGGCCGTAGACTGAGCGAAACGGTCATTCGGTCTGAGCTCAACATCGTCATCGTTAGTATCCGGCGCAGCGACGGCAAGGTTCTGTTCAATCCCAGCGGCGAAGCGAAGATCGAAGGTGGTGACATGCTGATCGCCATCGGTCATCCGGAGTCTTTAGCGAAATTAACTGCTCTTGCGCGAGGGCCCGCCGCACGGGAAGTCGAGAAAGTGACTAGATGAAAACTCTCGTAACGGGCGGCAGCGGTTATTTAGGTACATACGTGCGCCAGTTCTTCGCAGCCGACGACTTTTCCCGCCGTTCTGGATTCGACATCCGCGACCCGCAGACTGTGGAGCAAGTCGCAGACTACGACGTGGTCATTCACCTGGCCGCATACTTCGATAAACATCCTGACGGCGCCCGCGAATGCTTTCGCACCAACGCGGAAGGAACAGCGAACATCATTCGCAACATGAAACCGGGTTCGGTTTTTATTTATGCGTCTACGAAGGACGTTTACGGCAGCAACGCGAATGGGGAAGAAGACGTGGCCGAAGATACAAGCACGGATTACTGCGGGCAGTCGGCTTTCGAATGGTCCAAGTTAATCGGCGAACGCTACGTCGAATACTATTCAAACCAGCGCCAGATCCGTGCTTGCATCTTTCGACTTTCGACGGTCTTCGCCCGCCCGTCAGAAGGTAATGAGCCAGGCTTGGTCACGCACTATGTTGAGTCGATAAAGCATCGCCTGCCAATTCGACTGCCCGCGGGAGTCGATCCGATTCGCGACATCCTTTACGTAGACGATTTCTCTCGCGCCTGTCGCGCGTTTATCAAGTCGGATATTGTGTTCGGACTTTATAATCTGGGAGGCGGACGTTTGAACGCGGTCAGCCTGCGCGACATCATAAAAAGAGTCAGCGCGATGATAGAGATAGAACCAGTGATACAGGAAGATCCCGCGCTACCTGCGCCGGTGCCTTTGCGTTACGTTTCTGATACGACGCTCATCTCGAACGAGTTGGACTGGCGACCTCAGATCGGGATTGATGACGGTCTGCGAGTGCTTCTGTAAATGACGAGCGTACACGCTGAAAGTATTAAGCGAGTCGTCGTGCGAGGCACGAATTGGGTGGGCGATTCGGTGATGACGGTGCCCGCGCTGCGCGCTCTCAGGCGAGTGTTGCCGGACGCGAATATCACGCTCGCGGTTCGTCCCGGCGCCAGAGGAATCTTCTCCGAAGCTGATTTCATCGACGACGTGCTCGTCTACAACCGGAAGAATGCGTTTTCCGTGATTCCGCAGGTTCGTGAGTGGAGACGAAGACAGTTTGATCTCGCAGTGCTGTTTCAGAATGCTTTTGAAGCTGCGCTGATTCCGTTTCTGGCTGGTGTGCCGGTGCGGCTCGGTTACGCTACTGAGTCTCGCCAGGCGCTGCTCACGCATCCACTGGCTGTGCCTGACTGGCGTTCGTCGAGACACGAAGTTTTTTATTACTTGTATCTGGTGACGGCGCTCGAACAGATGCTGTTCGGAAGCAGCAGCGTCTGCGAAGCTGAACCTGATGCGAGCATACAAATCTCTGAGAAGCGGAAAGCCGAAGCGCGCGGCCTGCTGCGCTCACATGGAATTCGCAAGGAGGATTCTGTCGTCGCAATCTGTCCGGGATCGATAAATAGCCGCGCGAAGCGATGGCCGGCCGAAGCTTATGCGGCCTTGGCCGATCGACTGATTGAGTCGCAGCGACAAGTGTTACTCATCGGTTCACAGGAAGAGGTTGAAGTCTCAAAAGATGTGATGAGTCGAATGCGACACCCGCCTGTCGTGCTTACCGGAAAAACGAGTCTGGACGAAATCACTGCGGTGCTCGCTAACGTTGACCTCATCGTCACGAATGACACGGGCCCGGCGCATATCGGCGCCGCGCTGGGTCGTCCGACGATAGTGATCTTTGGACCGACAAATCCTTTAACGACTCGTCCATTTTCTCCCGAAGCCGAGATCCTGAGACATCCGCCGGAATGCGCGCCGTGCATGTTGCGCGACTGTCCTATCGATCATCGTTGCATGACTGCGATTACAGTCGATGAAGTGTTCGAGCGCTCGCACGCGTTGCTGAAGCGCGGCAGTTTTGCGAAAACGGTAAGGAGCCTGTGCGACTCAGTCGCGTGAGTATTTGAATGAAGCGACCGGCAGTTTTCATCGATCGTGACGGAACATTATCCGAGGAGGTTGGTTACGTTAATCATCCTTCGCGCTTTCGTCTGTTCCCTTATTCGTCCGAGGCGATCAGGATTCTGAACAATAACGGCTGGCTGGCCATCGTCATAACTAATCAGGCAGGCGTGGCGCGTGGATATTTTTCAGAGGATTTGATCGTCGATGTTCACGATCGACTTAAGCGCGACTTACAGGATGCCCGGATTGATGCGATCTACTACTGCGCGCATCATCCGTCAGTCGGCGAGCCGCCATACCGGCTCGACTGTGACTGCCGCAAACCAAAGACCGGGCTGATCGATCGCGCCGCGAAGGACTTCGAAATAGATCTGCCTGCGAGCTGGATGGCTGGGGATCGATACGGCGATGTAGAGCTCGCGCGAAATGCGGGGTTGCACTCGGCTTTTGTGTTGAGTGGATATGGGCAGGGCGAGTGGGAGTATCAACGCCACTCATGGAAGCACCAGCCGGATCTCGTTTGTGAGAACCTGCTCGAAGCCGTGAAGATGATTGTCAGTTAGACAGGATTACAGGATTTGCAGGATTGAACAAGATGGAGCTTCAGCAGCGGCTGGTTGAGATCGTCCGGCAGTTCGGGGATCGGAGAGTCGTAATCATCGGCGATGCGATCGCCGATAAGTTTGTGCACGGGTCAATCAGCAGGGTCTCGCGCGAGGCTCCGGTTTTCATTCTGCGACATGAACAGACTGAAACGTTGCCGGGTGGGGCTGCAAACTGCGCGATGAACCTCGTTGCGCTCGGCGCGCGCGTGTCTTTAATCTCTGTAACCGGCGCCGATGAAGCAGGAAGCGAACTGCGTGCGAAACTCGAAGCGGCTGGTGTCGATATTGACGGCGTGATTGTTTCCCCAAAAGTGCAAACAACAACGAAGGTGCGAATTCTCGCCGGCCACTCCCACTCAAACAAACAACAAGTGATCCGAATCGATTACGATAGCGCTCCCCTGAACGACGACGAACTGCGAGAAGCGCTAATCCACAAGTTGAACAAAACCGTGGCTGCGGCAGACGCTGTGGTAGTTTCTGACTACAACTATGGCGTCGTTGACGCTCAGACGATCGAAGTGATTCGTAAAACCAGTCGTCCTGTTTTGGTTGACTCGCGCTTCCGTCTCGCAGAGTTCACCGGGTTCACTGCGGCAACTCCGAACCAGGAAGAGGTCGAGAATCTCATCGGCTCGCAGATCTCTTCTGTAGAACAATTGGAAACTACTGCAAACCAGTTGAAGCAGCGACTCGGCTATCGCGCGCTGCTTATCACGCGCGGCCCGCAAGGCATGACATTGTTGGAAGACGACGCCGCACCACTTCATATTCCCGCGGTCGGCGCGCAACAAGCGGTGGACGTCACCGGCGCGGGCGATACCGTGATGGCCACGTTCACCCTGGCTCTTGCCTCGCAAGCATCCTTTGCCGATGCGGCACGGTTGGCAAATTACGCCGGCGGTCTCGTTGTAATGAAACGAGGTACGGCGTCCGTAAGCGCGGCTGAACTTGAGCACTCAATTCTGAGTTCTGATGGATAACATTCTAAATCGCGAAGAGTTAATGCAGCGCATAGCCAAAGACCGAGAAAGCGGCGCACGGATCGTTTTAGCCAACGGCTGCTTCGACGTGCTTCACGTCGGACACGTGCGCTATCTCGAGGGAGCCAGAAAACTGGGTGACATATTGATCGTTGGCATCAACTCCGACGCGCAGGTCGCGCTGCAAAAAGGCGCCGGAAGACCTGTGCTTTCCGCGAACGAACGTGCAGAGATCGTGGTGTCACTGGAATCAGTAACCTACGTCACGATTTTCGATGAGCCGACGGTCGAACAGTTGTTGCTGGCACTCAAGCCCGATGTCCATGCGAAAGGCACAGACTATACGGCTGAGACTGTGCCCGAGCGTGACGTGGTACGATCCTATGGCGGTGAAGTCGCAATCGTCGGTGATCCAAAGGATCATTCGACTTCGGCAATCATCGCTCGTCTCGGAGGTGTGAATGCATAGACAGTTCTCCCGCAAAGGCGCAAAGGCGCAAAGAAAAAGTACCGAACCAAAGTCATCCTTTGCGCCTTTGCGCCTTTGCGGGAGTATATTTTTTCTGTTCTTACTGACGAGCGGGACCTCCGCCCTTTGTCAAAACAAGTCCACTCGCTTCGATCCCGATGGATCCTTCTGGATCATCGGAAAGCCGCCCGCCGAATTCTCGGATTTTTCCGCCATTAATTTGAACGCAAAGAGATTGAGACGACTTCCATCACCCGGTGTGCAAACCAATGATGGAAAGAATTTTCGCTTTAAGACCCTCACCGTAAAACAAAACAGCTTCACGTTTACAACCGTCACCCTAGGTGGTGTTTCTTACACTTTTTCGGGAAAATTTCTGAAAGGCGGAAACTTCGCTGCCACATGGTTGGACGATGAAAGCCCGATCCTCGAGGGAACACTGACGAAGTTTCGCGCAGGAAACAAACTGGCTGAAGCAAAATTAAAGTTCAGCTATTTCGGCGGTACATGAGAATTCTCATAGTCAAACTCGGAAGCATTGGAGACGTAGTTCACACCCTGCCTGCGCTGGCCGCACTGCGCCACGCAATGCCTCAAGCCGAGATTTCATGGGTCGTAGAACGACAATCATCTGAAATTTTAAGAGACAACCCACTTTTGGATCGCCTCATCGAAGTGGACACGAAGGCGTTGAGGCGCGGGCTGATGTCTGGGGAGACGCTGCGGGCACCGCGCCAGCAGTTACGTCGGTTACGCGCCTCAGCCTTCGATGTGGCTTTAGACTTCCAGGGACTTCTCAAATCGGCTTCCATAGCGCGCCTGTCGGGCGCGCGACGTGTTTTTGGGTACTCTCGCGCCGGGCTGCGCGAACCTGCGAGTGCTCTTTTTCTTTCAAAGACCGTTGCTGTACCGAAAAAAACCCACGTTATTCGTAAGTCACTTCTTCTGCTTCAAGGAGCTTTGGGCATTCCCGCACCCGAAACACTTTCATTTCCGATTAGGGTAGCAGCCGAGGACGAAGCCGAGGCGCAAGCGGCGGCGACGAGTGCTGGTGGGAAGTATGCGATTCTGAATCCGGGCGGCGGCTGGCCGACCAAGCTCTGGAGTGCTGAACGTTTCGGCAAATTGGCGGACGCGCTCTGGTCGAATTATGGTATTTCTTCTCTGGTGACTTACGGACCCGGCGAGCTCGAGCTTGCTGAAAGTGTTCGCCGTTCGTCAGTCTCTGGCAAGGCTCAGCCAGTGAATCTCTCTTTGAAAGGTTTTTATTCACTGGCGCGCGGAGCACGCGTTTATGTCGGAGGCGATACCGGGCCGACGCACATTGCAGTCGCGGCTGGTGCGCCGATCGTTGGATTGTTCGGACCTACGGAGTGGTGGCGAAACGGAAGTCCGCGACCGGAGGATATCTGCGTCGAGCGAAACGATATCGATTGTCGCGTGGATTGCCATCGTCGTTCGTGTTCAAAATGGATCTGCATGGATATTGAAGTTGGGCGTGTGATGGAGGCGGTGGAGCGGAGGCTTGGGAACGGAATATAGGTCCTATAAGTCCTATAGGACTTATTGAGAACTAATGCGAAGAGGTGGAACGTGGATTCAGCGTTGGCGAGTGCCGCTCGGTTTTCTCTGCGGCGCAGTCTTCATCTTCTTCGCGCGGCCCACACCGGTCGCTTTAGCTATCGGAGCGTCAGTCTCGCTCCTGGGCCTCGCGCTACGTGCCTGGGCGGCCGGCCATATCCGAAAAAATGCGCAACTCGCTACGTCGGGTCCGTATGCATTCACGCGCAATCCACTCTATCTCGGTAGCTTTTTGCTCGGACTCGGCTTCACGATTGCTTCGGGTCGAGTCTTACTCGCCCTGCTCTTTGCCGCCCTCTTTCTTGGCATCTATTTGCCGGTGATGCGCGTCGAAGCGTCCACTATGGCCCAGCTCTTTGGCGAAGACTTTGAACGATACAGGCGCTCAGTGCCACTGTTTTTTCCTCGGATTACTCCGTTTCGCCAGGGTGAGTCGGCCGCAAACAAATTCGATGGTACGCTCTATCTCAGGTATCGGGAGTACCGCGCGGCGCTTGGGCTCGTCGTCGCCTGGGGACTGCTGTTGATCAAGACTTACTATTTCTAATTTTGCGAATACCGATCAAAATCATCATCTTCGTTCTTCTGCTTGCGGTTGCAATCAGCATCTCCGCAGGTCTTCCATTTGCGCGCGCGCAAAAGCTTGATGCGAAGGCCGGCGCGAGACATTTCGAGTTGGGCGAAGAGCTTCACTTCGAAGCTGAATTTTCGCGGGCACTACTGCGCAAGTTGGACGTCGCCGATCTGAAATTTCGCGCGACTCGCACGCCTGTCGCCGATGGCTCGCCTGAAGAAAAACCATACGCGTTAACTTTCAGCGCTGACGTTGCGAGTAAAGGTTTCTTTGCGCGGCTGTTCAATCTGAAGTTTCGCGAACGAGTCGAGTCTACGGTTGACCCGGTATCGTTTACTGTTCAAAGGACGACGATTTTAGATGAACAAGGAAAGCGAGTGCGCACAACGGAATCGACGTTCGATCGAGCGCAGGGTAAGATGACCTGGACTTCGCGCGATCCGAACAACCCAGCCGCCGAGCCGCGCCACGCGATCACTGATTTCTCCGGCCAGTTGCAGGACCTGCTGTCGGCCATTTACTTCATTCGCACTCAGCCGCTCGAAGTGGGAAGAAGCTTTGAAGTCTTCATCGGAGACGGCGGGCGCGTTTACAAGATTCCGGTCCAGGTTGTCGAGAAGAAACAGATTAAGACAATCCTTGGGCGCGTCGATGCTCTGCGAGTGACTCCGGAAGTGTTTGGGCCAGACCGGCTGATCGATGATGAGAAGGGTGAGTTTTCGATTTGGATCACTGACGATGCGCGGCACATTCCAGTCGGAGGACGAATCAAAACGGATTACGGCACGTTTGATATCAAGCTAAAGCAGATCGTCAATCCAGCCACAGATCTTCACAGATAAATACGGATCAGATCCGTAATTCATCTGTGAAGATCTGTGGCTTAATTTATGCCGACACCACTGATCATCGCTCATCGCGGCGCGTCTGCCACGGCGCCGGAAAACACGATGGCCGCTTTTCGCGAAGCGATTGCGGCGGGTGCGGATGGAATTGAGTTTGACGTTCGTCTCACGCGCGACGCTGTTCCAGTAGTCATTCATGACAGCACGCTGCGTCGTACCACTGGCTTATCACATCGGATTGCTGATCTAACGCTGTCGGAGCTCGAGAGGCTTGATGTTGGAGTACCCGCCCTCGAAGAATTGCTCACGCTCTTCGAGTCAAACCATCTAGTTCTCAATCTTGAAATGAAGTCCGACTCGGCTTTAGATCATACCGCGCTAGCTGACGCATGTTGCAGGCTCATCAACGAACACTCGTTAAAGGAGCGAGTAATCGTTTCATGTTTTGACCTGGCGGCAATCAAGTTAGTTAAGAGCATCGATTCCGAAATCAAAACGGCAGCTCTCTTTGAACCGTCTCTATCAAACCTCTCGATGTTATCCAACAAACGCATGATCAATCAGGCGATAGCCGTGGGAGCCTCGGCACTCGCGCTCCATCACAGACTCGCTCGCAAGGAGTTGATCGACAAAGCAAAACTTCTCGGTTGGAGCGTGGCTGTTTGGACGGTGGACGATCCAGCATGGATCGAGCGCGCGCGATTGATCGGCGTTGATGCTTTGATTACGAACAATCCTGCCGCTATGCTGGCTCATCGATGACTCGCCCCGTGGCCCAGCTCAACCGCTTCTTCGTTTCGCCAGACTTTTCAGTTTATTATCGCCGGGCAAAACAACTTGTCTGGCAGAACCAGGCGACTTCAGGCTACTCACTGCTCACCACTCTCGACGGTCGCCTCGATTACACACTCGACAGCAAACATGCGACTCTTCCACGTTCGCAGTCAGTTGTTCTCGAACCGAATACGAGCGTGACAGCGAAAGGACAGAAGGTAGAACTTCTCTTTCTCACGTTCTCGGCTTCCCTCGTCCTGCAACACGCAACAGCTATGCGATTGATTCCGCCCAAATCAATCGTCACCTTCACGCACGAACACGTGCTTGGCGATCAAAAGCTCGACGGCTTGCTCGCGGAATTCGTTGCCGAGCTCGCCGGGGAAAAGCCGGGTAAGGAGATAGTCATGCGAGCGTTGGTCGAGCAGGCGTTGGTCCACATCCTGAGAAACTACTCAACGCCGCGCCTCTCTGAAGAGCTCGAACTTTCTCGCGTTGGTCTCGTTGACCGTCGCATTCGTCGCTCCGTCGAGTTGATGCACAGCCAGCTCGATCAGGAGCTCACGTTGAAGTCACTGGCGGCGGCTTCTTATCTGTCGCCATTCCACTTCGCGCGGCTGTTCAAGAAGCTCACCGGAGTTTCACCTCACAACTATCTCGCCGGCATTCGCGCTACTCGAGCTCAGTTGTTACTGGCTGAAACTGATCTTTCAGTGACTGAGATCGGCGCACGCGTCGGCTACTTGAGCGGCAGTCACTTCACCAAAGCCTTTCGCATCGCTACCGGCGCCACGCCGCGCGAGTTTCGCAAAAGCCTCGTCTCACGGCAAAACGATGCCGCAATACATCGCCAATAATGAGCAAGATTTGTCGCTTGTAAACGCATCTTGGCCATTATCATCTTTCTCTGCGTATCTCTGCGTATCTCTGCGTCCTCTGCGGTAAATTATTTGTAAGAGTTATTTTACCGCAGAGGACGCAGAGATACGCAGAGATACGCAGAGATTTCTGCCGGGGAGAATGTAAATGCCAGTTGCGAAACAAGCGGAGATCAGTCCGGCCGAAGGAAAGCTGGGAGTTTTACTTGTCGGCCTGGGCGCTGTCAGCACCACTTTCATCGCCGGCGTTGAAGCAATTAAGAAAGGTTTCGCCGAACCCGTCGGGAGCCTGACGCAAATGGGCACGATTCGTCTCGGAAAACGAACAGACAACCGCGTGCCGCTCGTCAAGGACTTCGTTCCACTTGCGCAACTGAAAGATCTTGTCTTCGGCGCGTGGGACATCTTTCCTGACTCAGCCTACGACGCAGCGCTGAACGCGGGCGTTTTGGAAAAAGAACTCCTGGCCCAACTCAAAGAACCACTGCGCAAGATTCGACCGATGAAGGCTGTCTTCGATCAGACGTACGTGAAGCGACTCAGCGGAACGAACGTGAAGACGGGTGCGAACAAGTTTGAGATGGCCGAACAATTGATCGATGAGATTGCCGAGTGGAGACGGAAAAACAAGTGCTCGCGTGTAGTGATGATCTGGGCCGCCTCGACTGAAATCTTCTTAAAGCCGCATCCGGTACATAAGACGATCGAATCGTTTGAGAAAGCCATGCGCGAGAACCACAAAGCGATCGCGCCATCGATGATCTATGCCTACGCCGCGCTGAAGTCAGGGATATCCTTCGCTAACGGTGCACCAAACCTGACAGTCGATATTCCCGCGCTGATGACTCTCGCGGACAAGAACAAACTCGCCATCTGCGGCAAAGATTTCAAGACCGGTCAAACGTTGATGAAGACGATCATCGCGCCGGGACTGAAATCGCGCATGCTCGGACTGCACGGCTGGTATTCGACAAACATTCTGGGCAACCGCGACGGCGAAGTGCTCGACGATCCGGATTCGTTCAAGACGAAAGAAGAATCGAAGTTGTCAGTGCTCGAATATATTCTGCAGCCGGAAGTGTATCCGAGTCTCTACAAAGACTTCTCACACGTGGTGCGGATCAACTATTACCCCCCGCGCGGCGACAATAAGGAAGGCTGGGACAATATCGATATCTTCGGCTGGCTCGGTTATCCGATGCAGATCAAAATCGACTTCCTTTGCCGCGACTCGATCCTGGCAGCACCGATAGTTCTCGACCTCGCTCTGTTTCTCGACCTCGCTCAACGAGCGGGAATGAAAGGCGTGCAGGAGTGGCTTTCGTTCTACTTCAAATCTCCGCAAACGGCGCCGGGGTTGTATCCCGAGCACGACATTTTCATCCAGCTCATGAAACTCAAAAACACGCTCCGGCATCTGCGTGGCGAAGATCTGATTACTCACCTGGGACTCGAGTATTACGACTGACGAGATCTGTGCCAATCGGTGTAAGCTGTGAATTAAAACGTGCAATTAATTGTCACTCGGGCATATTTATGGTGACAATTTTTGCGGAGTTGTATATATAGCATCGGGTTGCCCGCGTTTCAGGCGCTGAAACCGGAGTTGGCGAACCTTACCATCTTCCCTCCGCATCAATTTGATGTGCGGATCGTTCCTTGCTAGAGAGCCAGTGGGCCAGAGGGTCTTCAGGCCTGAAGGAGCGAGCCGATGTTTGCAGAGTGCGACGTGACAACAAGAGATATGAATAATACAGGTACAGTTTTCCTCGATCCCGATCAAAAGAGCCCGCGTGCTCAGGATTTTGAGGAGCGCTTGACTTCGCGAATCGTGGGTCAGGAACGCGCGGTCAGACGCATGAGCGGTCTGTATCAAATCTTTTTGGCGGGCATGAATCCCCCTAACCGGCCGATCGGCACGATGCTCTTTTTGGGACCGACAGGTTCCGGCAAGACGCGCGTGATCGAAGCGGCTGCCGAGGTGCTGTATGGCGATCCGAACGCTGTCGTTAAAATCGACTGCGCGGAGTTTCAACACTCACACGAGATCGCCAAACTGATCGGCTCGCCTCCGGGATACCTGGGCCATCGCGAAACTTCGCCGATGCTGACCCAGGAGAATCTCGATCGCATGCACACCGATGACATGAAAGTGTCGCTCGTGCTGTTCGACGAGATCGAAAAGGCTTCCGACAGTTTGTGGCAACTGCTGCTCGGTATTCTCGATAAAGCGACGTTGACCCTGGGTGACAATCGTCGCGTCGATTTCTCCAAGGCAATGGTCATCATGACGTCCAACCTCGGCGCCCGCGAGATGTCAGAACTGATATCCGGTGGTATCGGTTTCGCGCCGGGTAAGGGTTCCAAGACTCCAAATGACACCGACGTCGATCAGAAGATTTATCGCACGGCCGTTGAGGCGGCGCGGCGTAAGTTCTCGCCGGAGTTCATGAACCGTATCGATAAGGTAGTGGTCTTCCGTTCGTTGAAGGAACATCATCTCCGGCAAATCCTCGATCTCGAATTGCAGGCGGTGCAGGATCGGATCATGCAGTCGGCCGGGACGAAGTTTGTCTTTCAGTGTTCCGACACCGCGAAAGACATGCTGATGAAGGAAGGACTGGACTTTAAGTACGGCGCGCGTCACCTGAAGCGAGCGGTCGAGCGGTTCCTCGTGTATCCGTTATCCAACCTTGTCGCTACAGGCCAGATTGGACTGGGAGATCTCGTGCACGTCGATGTTGACGACATCCGTAACAAACTGATCTTCTCGAAGAGTTCCGGCGGTGCCTTGATTCACGAAATGGCCCAGGGCGCGGACACACCGGAAGGTTCGGATGAATCTTTGTCGGGTGGTGTTGGGTTGCCGATTCCGCAGGCCTCGAAGGCGGCGAAGAAGGGTCACGGCCGCGGCGAAAAAGTAGAAAACTAACCACGGATAACACGGATTTGATACGGATCGGATTTAATCCGTTATTGATCCGTGTTTATCTGCGGCCTAGTTTTCGTAGTGCCTCGTATGCGATCTCTGACAAGTAAGGATCCGCGGCAGTTGATGCCGCTTTCAACGCCTCCGCAGCCGCCGGATCACCAATCATACCCAGCGATCGTGCTGCCTCACGTCGGACGTCGTTGGGTAGTGTCTCATTGCTCAATACTGAAACCAGTGCCGCAGTTCCGGCTCGGCTTTTAATCTGCCCGAGAGCAGAGGCGGCTGCGCGAAGCACAAAAACATTTTGCTCTCGTTTCTTTTTCGTCTTCGAAGGCGCTGACAATTCCGGCGCCAGCGTCCCGACAAGCGCGGCGATCGCAGCCTCATCGGCAATGTGTCCCAACGCAACTGCGGCGGCGGCGCGCACGCCGTCTTCCTTATCGTTCAGCAGTCGCTCAGTCAAAGTATCAGTTGCCTTTCGGCTGCGAGTGAGGCCGAGCGCGTAAGCTGCTTCGCGTCGCACAAACTCGTTTTTATCGCTGAGTAGCGGAATCAGGGCCGCGATACTCTCATCACTGCCAATTGAAAGAATTGCTTTCGCAGCATGCGCGCGGACCGTTGGCGATGCGTCGTTGAGGGCAGGAAGAGCGGCTCGCGATGCGGCGGCCATACGCATCGCGCCAAGTTTCATGACTGCATCACGCCGTTCTTCCGTATCGGAAGAACTCAAACGCTGCTGCTGTTTTTGGATTTCGAGCTGTAGAGGCGTGAGGTTGCGACTCTCCTGGGCCACGATAAGGAAAGAAGACAGCCACAAAGAAGCACAAAAGGCACAAATGAGTTTCCGTTGAAACTTACTCATCTGTACGCGGCGGCTCGTCTTTCCGCTTTGCGGCGAACGGCTTCCCATTCGAACGCCTGGCGCGCACGTCGATTCTCGTGAGCATTGGCCAAATCCGCTACCACCTCATCATCCAAAACCAGCGGTGTGGTTTTTGATCGTCGTGTAGACTCGATGAGTGAGACGTAATCCAGAACCTCGCCCACTTCGGATTCGGTAAGTCCCTCGAGCTTCGAAGCAAGAAATTGGCGTTGATTTGCGGTGTCGGCCATTCTCGTGCTCCTTTGCTGTTTTTGCGGGAGAAAACTATACACAGGATTTACACGATTTTCCAGACTTTACGGGGATTTATCCTGGCGTAGCAGTACTTAGTCGATACGGGAGGCCAGGCCGTGAACGGTGTCAACGATGAGCACGGCAATCGGGGGATAAAAAATCAGATCGAAGATAACGCTCGATTGAACAGCTATGACGCGATGGCGAAACAGCAACGTCAGATCGCTAAAAAAGTCCTGCGTGTGCCAGCCAATATACAAACCTATTCCCACACTGAGAGCGTAACCCACAAGCAGAAACGTGTACGCGGAAAAACGAGTAAACGGCTGCTCCGGGAGAGCATTCTGGCTGATGATCGATCCCTGGATCGGGTCCGGTTTGTAAGTGTAGTGCGCTAAGTACTCACGCAAGCGGTTCGCTAGATGCCAAACGCCAATCACAAATAACGTCAGCACTATGACGCGGCCCATCGTTGAAAACACCTGCCACAACTGGGGCCGCATCATCGCAAGGAAAAAAGTCGAGAGGAAGAGCGACACGGTAGTGAACACTGCCCGCTGGCGTTCACGGTTCTCCTGCCGGTCGCGTTCGATGATTTCATCGACCAGACGATCCCATTTCGCCTGCACGGCCAAATTACGAGCGCGCTTGGCATGCGGATTATTCGAATCGAGAATCGAGTAGCTGCGGTTCTTTTGCGCCTTCAACTGATCGTCATAATACGCACGCTCCTGAGGGTCGCTGAGGGTGTGGTACGCCTTGGAGAGCAAAGCGAACTGGCGTGCGGCTTCGGAATTTGGATTTACATCCGGATGACTTTTGCGCGCAAGCTTCCTATAAGCCGACTTGATCTCGGCCTGAGACGCATTCGTCTTAACGCCCAAAATTCTGTAGTAGTCAATCACTGTGCTTCTCTAACTCCCAAAGCCAGCGATGGATGTCAGGGCTAGCTGAGGACACGGCGTCACTCGCCCGAAAGTATAACACCTTGCGCAAGCGTTGCAGCCCCGTTTCGACAACTGTTGAGATGGCGAGTTTGGCATTGGGGGGTGCCAAAGGGGAGCCGGGAAAAACCTCGAGCGGCATTCGAGGGGGCGAGGACATATAACTAAGGCGACTCGCACCCTTTGGCGGGTTGACCTTCCTAGTACAACCGCCATGCCATTGTTGTTTTTTCAAAAACTCCAGCAAAAACGTGTAATCACCTACCTGCGACGCCCATAAGTGTGAACAGTCGAGGACACCGACTGTCTACCGCTAACGACACATGCTCCAGTTTAGAGTTCAGCCTTTAGGCTGTTCTTTTATCGTGGCAAGCTAAAGCTTGAACTCTGAACTATTTTGAACTCTGAGCTATTTTTGACTGGCGCGATCGACGATGCGCAGCAGTGTGCGCACCGCAATCCCGGTCGGACCTTTGGATCGATACGGCTTGGCCTCGTCTCCCCAGGCAGTGCCTGCGATATCCAGATGGGCCCAGGAGATCCCATCCGCAAACTCTTTGAGAAACGCGGCCGCGGTTATCGTCCCCGCTTTGCGCCCACCGACGTTCTTAATGTCGGCGATGTCTGACTTGATCTGTTTCGAATATTCCTTGTCGAGTGGCAACTGCCAGAACTTCTCGCCCACTTCCCTGCCCGCGGCGATGATCTCGTCGATCAATTCCTGATCGGTTCCGAGTACAGCGGCGTTCACGTCGCCCAACGCTATCGAAACAGCGCCCGTCAGGGTCGCCATATCGATGATTTTCGTGGCGCCGAGTTTCTTGGCATAAGCGATCGCGTCGGCAAGGATCAGTCGCCCTTCAGCGTCCGTGTTGATGATCTCGATTGTTTTGCCGGTCATTGCTTTCACCACGTCTCCCGGCTTCGTCGCCTTACCGGACGGCAAGTTCTCAGTGCAAGGCGCAACGCCTAAAATCGGAATCGGTGGTTTCAACTGCGCAATCGCACGCATTGCCCCCAGCACCGTGGCGCCGCCAGTCATGTCGTACTTCATCAACTCCATGTTTTCGCCCGGCTTGAGTGAAATACCGCCGGAGTCAAACGTCACTCCTTTACCGACAAACGATAGTAATTCCTTGCTGTCGGCCGCTGGAGTCGCCGGCGTGTATTTCAGGATGATCAGTTTGGCGGGTTGATCGGAACCACGGGCGACACTCAACAACGAGCCCATGCCTTCCTGTTCCATGCGTGCTTCGTCCAGCACGTCAACACTCAATCCGAACTCGCCGGCAATCTCACGCGCGCGTTCAGCCATGTCAGTCGGCGTCATGTAAGCGCCCGGCTCGTTCGCGAGGTCGCGCGTGAAGTTCACTGACTCACCCACGATGATGCCCCTCTTCACAGCTTCTTGCAGAGACTTCTCTTCGGCGCCCTCGATCACCACTACCAGACGGTCGATCGTCTTCTCTTCTTTTTCTACAGTCCGATATTTATCGGGATCGAAAAGTGAAATGAATGCGCCTTCCACGGCAGTCGTTGCTGTTTGCGCTGCATCCGCGGAAGCGCGCGGAAGTACGGCGATGGATTTGACGTTTTTACTGCGCAACGAACGAACTGCGGTGCCTGCCATCTGTGAAACCTGGGCAGCCTTGTAGTCGCCGGCTTCGCCTGCACCCACTAAAAGCAGGCGGCGCGCCTTCAGCTTGTTATTTCCGATGAGGTGGAAATAAGCGACTTCTCCTTCTTTGCCCACAAACTCTTCGGCGTCCAGTGCAGAGTGCACGAGTCCTCCGGAAAGCTCGTCGAGCTCCTTTAAAAACCCTTCATTGGCTTTTTCATTTTTGAAAACGGCAACCGCTATGGCTTGGACGTCAAGTTCTTCAATTGGCCCCCGACTGGCTTCAACTTGCATGGTGAGTAGATTCTCCTGGGTTTGGGATGTGCAGTTTAGAGTTCATGCTTCAGCTTGTGCTTCGAAAGAGCAGCCTAAAGGCTGAACTCTGAACTTATCTGTTACGTTCCTTGAGCTGGGCTCGCGTTTCTCTCTCAACTGTTCGCTTGAGCTCGGCCTCTCGCTTGTCATACATCTTCTTACCGCGCGCGACTCCAACCTCGATCTTGATCCGCCCGTTTTTTAAGTAGAGCTGTGTGGGAACGAGAGTCATTCCCTGTTTGGCTGTAGCTTCGTCCAGTCGGGATATTTCACGTTTGTGAAGCAGCAGCTTGCGAGTTCTCAGTGGATCGTGGTTCTCGCGGTTCCCATGAGAATACGGCGAAATGTGCGCATTGAACAACCACGCTTCGCCCTCGCGCACGGAAATGTAAGCTTCCTTTAGCTGTACGCGGCCTCCCATGGCACTCTTTACTTCGGTGCCTGTCAACACAATACCGGCCTCATACTTATCCGAAATATGATAATTGTGAAAGGCAGCGCGATTGGCTGCCAAAACTTTTTCTTCTTTCACTGGGTCACTTTGAGGTCAAGCACATCGTGACGAGTAATGATCCCTACGATTCTTCCATATTCTTCAACCAGCACCGCCGGACTGGTTTGCAATCGTCGCGTCACCTCGCTCGAGCTCGCATCGACGTCCACTGTCGGAAAACTCGCCTCCATCACTTCACTCACCGGCGAATTCAGTAACTCCCGGTTGCGGACGACTTTCGCCAGGCATCTATTCTCTCGCAGTGAACCTACAACTCGGCCTTCTTCCAGCACCGGAATCTGAGTGACTCCGAGCTCATCCATCTTTTCGAGCGCTTCAGCCACAGTGTCAGCGGGCTTGGCGGAAACTAACGTTTTCGGAGCTTGCGGCTTCTTTGTTCCACTGATCAATCCGGCAGTGATCTTTTGCGGCTCCAGGAGACGCTTCTCTTTCAGCCACTCATCAGAGTGATGCTTGCTTAAGTAATGCTCGCCGGTGTCGCAAACAATAAAAACGACAACTGCGTTTTCGTCCAACCCTTTCGCGACGCGCAGGGCGGCGGCGAGGTTCGTGCCCGTCGAGCCGCCGCAGAAGATTCCTTCCATTCTGCCCAGCAGGCGCGACAGTTCAAACGATTCGCGATCCGTTACGTTTATTACCTCATCCACGTACTTGATGTGAACATTCGGAGGTACGATCTCCTGGCCGATTCCCTCTACCAAATAAGGCGTCGCCTCTACGATTTTTCCTGTTTCTTTGAAGGTCTTGAAGATCGAACCGTAAGGATCGGCGCCGATGATCTTGATGGCGGGGTTCTTCTCTTTCAGAAAGCGGCCGGTGCCCGAAATCGTGCCGCCCGTTCCGAGTCCCGCGACGAAGTGAGTAATCTTGCCTTCAGTCTGCCGCCACAACTCCGGGCCGGTAGTGCGGTAGTGCGCTTCCGGATTTGCAGGATGTGAATACTGATCGGGATAAAAGGAGTTTGGAGTTTCGGCTGCGATCCGCTTGGCGGTTGAGACGTAATGATCTGGAGTTCCTGGTTTAGCGGAGACTGGAGTAATAACAACATCGGCGCCCAGCGCTTTTAAATAGCGCGACTTCTCGACGGAAGCTTTGTCGGTCATCACGAAGATGCATTTATAACCCTTCACCGCCGCCGCGAGCGCCAAACCGATTCCCGTGTTTCCGGAAGTCGCTTCGATCACTGTCCCGCCAGGTTTAAGCAATCCTTCGCGCTCGGCAGCCTCGATCATCGCCACGCCGATTCGATCTTTAACTGAGTAGCCCGGATTGAGACTCTCCATCTTCGCGAACACCTGTGCTTTTGTGTCTCGAGCAAGACGGTTGAGTCTGACTAAAGGCGTGTTTCCGATCAAGCCGAGAATGTTTTCCTTGAATTCCATCAGAATCTCCGACGAGTCTGGTAAATGCGGACTTATCTATATAACAGACGGCCACAAAGAAGCACAAAGAGCACAAAATAGTTTGCCTGAATCTTTTGTGCTTTTTGTGCTTCTTTGTGGCCGGCGTGATTTAAAAATGTTAGGACCCGGACGTGCTCTCCCCTTCACATCCGGGCCCTTACAAGGCCACTCATCTTTCAATGTGTGACCGAACCGTTAATTGACAAGCTTAGTAGCGCCTGCGCCTGTCATTTCGAATCTTGTAGGTATAGAGCGCTGCTCCACCTCCACCTGCGATGGCGCCAATGATTGCGCCCTTCGTTCCGCCGATGAGACCGCCGATAACAGCACCGCCACCAGCGCCCGCGGCCGTCGTGATCTTGTCACGGTGCTGATCCCAAACTGACCTGTTCTGGTCCCAGTAATCGCGATTGCTTCGGTCTCTATAAACTTCGTTACGATATCGCTGATCAGCAACGCGTTGTTCGTAACGTCTGTAATTGTCAAACCGTCTGGTTCGTGTTTGCGCTCCGACCGGAAGCGCCGTCAAACTCAATGCCAACAAACAAAAGATACTTAACAACCCCTTTTTCATTCCTCGTCCTCCGTGCCCCTCTTTTGGCAATGACCGTGCCAATGGTCGCGCATCGCTTACACGCCGATTTTTTGCAGTTTTATCGATAGTTGAGCTAAAAAGGACGCAAGCGACGTTAACCATTCCGTGCGAATCCTGTGGCGTGATTCACCTTTTGGGGTAACATCTGGATTGAACAACCATGAAGATATTAATTCTCGATAGTCCGAGGATCAGAGAGCTGCTGCCGATGGCAGATTGCATCGAGCTGATGAGTGACGCTTTGTCGGCGCTTGCTCGTGACGAAGTACATCAGCCTCTGCGTACGATAATTCGTCCGCCTAACGCGCGTGGGTTGCTCGGACTAATGTCTGCTTTTCGCGGCGGTGAACACGGTGCTTTTGGACTGAAGGCGATCTGCGTCTTTCCTGAGAATCCGGCGCAAGGCAAAGACGCACATCAGGGAGCGGTGATGTTGTTCAGTCGCGATACGGGTGAACTGCTCGCCCTCATGAATGCTTCTGAGATCACGGCCATTCGCACGGCAGCGGTATCCGCCGTAGCGACTCGTCTACTTGCGCGAGAAGATGCGCAGGAGTTGGCGATCATCGGCGCGGGCGTGCAAGCCCGAACACATCTCGCCGCGCTCGCCTGTGTTCGTTCGCTCAAACATGTTCGCGTCTCGGCGAGGAACATGGAACACGCGCAGCGATTCGCGCGCGAGATGCAACCTGAGGTTTCGTTTGCTGTAGAGGCAGTGCAAACGAACGAAGAAGCGGTGCGTGGGGCGGATCTGATCGTTACGGCTACGTCGTCGCACGAACCCGTAATTAAAAAGGAGTGGATCTCTCCCGGCGCACACATAAACGCAATCGGAACGCATTCGCCCAACGCGCGCGAGATCGACAGCGGCACCATGGCTGCCGCGAGAATCTTCGTAGATCGGCGTGAGTCTGCGTTGAATGAGGCAGGAGATTATTTGTTAGCCGGAAAGGAAGGTGCCGTAACTCCCGAAAGCATCGTCGCTGAGCTCGGAGAGCTATTAATCGGCACGAAATCAGGCCGCGCTTCGACGGCTGAAATAACGCTGTTCAAGTCGCTTGGCTTGGCGATTGAAGATGTTGCTTGTGCTGAGTATCTGTACAGGAACGCGCAGAGCACCGACTGTTGGGTAAACTTTTAGAACAGGATTACAGAATTAACAAGATGAAAACTATCTTGTTAATTTTGTAATCCTGTCTAAAGGATCGTCTGATACGCGTACCAAAACCCAAACGCGATACTCACGATCGCCGCCGCCAACTGCATTCGATGATGCAAGCTCGACAGACTTCGCGAGCTGAGCGCAAAAGGCAATCCTATCAGGCTGGACATCACGAGCATCCCCACAATTGAACCAAAACCAAAAATCGCCAGGTACAAAAACCCCACCCACACCGACTCAATCTGAGTTAACACCAGCAACGTCAACGCACCCGAGCCAGCCAGCCCGTGCATCATGCCGATGAGCACTGGCTTAATGCCGACGACCGAAACAGCATGGCTGTGCTTTCGTTCGGACTCGTGCCGCGTCTCTGACTCATGGAAGTGAATGTGAACGTGAGCCACACCTTCGTGAGTATGCTCGTGGACGTGAACATCACCTCTCTTACGCAAAGCCCCCCACAGCGCAGCAGTCCCGAGTCCGATGATCATCAGCGCCACACCAAATTCGAACCAGCTACTGACACTCTTCGGAATCGCAATTCGCAGTGACAATACAATCACGCCAACGATCAACAGCGACATCGTATGACCGGCGCCCCACAACGCGCCGACAAGCGCAGACCGCAGCACGTTGCGTTGCTGGCTCGCAATGGTCGAGACAGCCACGACGTGATCGACTTCCGTCGCGTGCTTCAGCCCAAACAAAAGGCCGATCCCCAAAAGTGTTAACGTGCTGAACATGTTAAATCAATCTATCACCCGTCACTGACACCGAATCCTGCCGGTAATGACATCCGCGACTCTGGCGGTTGTGCTGCGCCGCTTGCGCAACGATCAGCGCGACCTCAACGGCGTTGCGCAAGCCAATTAGTCCGTCTGACAATTTAGTGGTGCGGTAAAACGTTTCAATCTCATTCCACAGGTGGCGCAACTCGCGAATCGCACGCGATAAGCGGTCGCCACTGCGAACGAGGCCGACATAGTGCCACATAATATTTTGAATTGTCTGCATATCGCCCTGAATCAACGCCGGATCGGGTTCGGCACTCAAACCACTCTCATCCCAGGATGGTACGTCTTCAAACCTTGGTCTTTGCTCGTTCGTGTTCCCGCTGAGTGCTCTTTCAATCTCCAGCGCCGCTCGATTCCCCCAAACCAAACCTTCTAAAAGCGAAGTAGAAGCGAGCCGGTTGGCTCCATGCACTCCAGTGCAACTGATCTCACCCACCGCGTACAAATTGCGGATCGTCGAACGCGCCCATTCATCGACCAACACACCGCCACAAAAATAGTGCGCCGCCGGGACCACCGGCACGGGCTCGCGCGAGATGTCGAGTCCAACTTTCAAACATTCAGCGTAGATAAAAGGAAACCTTTCCTGGATTGCTTTGGCCGGCATGTGTGAAGCGATGTCGAGCAACACGTAGGAATACCCTTGCGCCTCCATCTCATGTTGAATCGCACGCGCAACCACGTCGCGTGGAGCGAGGTCCTTCCACTCCGGCGAATAACGCTCCATGAAAGGACGGAGATCAGGCGTCAACAACACTCCGCCCTCACCGCGAACAGCTTCGCTGATCAACAACCCCTCAGCGCCGGGAGCAGCTAACGCTGTCGGGTGAAATTGCACGTATTCGGCGTTGGCGATCCGCGCCCCGGCTCGATGGGCCATCGCAAGGCCGTCGCCGCGCGCGCCCACTGGATTTGTAGTGTTGCGGTAGATGCGTCCCAGGCCACCGGTGGCGAGAATTGTCGCGCTCGCGAGGTAACGATGAACAGTCTTCTCCGCGCGATCGAAGACGTAACAGCCGTGACAGGAGATTTCGCGATAGTTGTCGAGTGGATTACGCGAGTGGTGCGGAAACGTGATCAAGTCAACCGCAGTTGCTTCTGATTTGATCTTGATGTTTGGATGTTCTTTTAGCGCGCTGACAAGACCATTTATGATCGCACGGCCGGTGGCATCGCCCACGTGAAGGATTCGGCGTCGCGAGTGGGCGGCTTCCTGTCCCCAAACAGGAGCTCCCTCCGCGTTGTGATCGAAAACCACGCCCGCGGTGCGTTCTAGAACTTCATTCAGCAGTGGCGGACCTTCGTCAGCAAGAATGCGCGCGGCTTTTGGCGAACTCACACCCGCGCCTGCTGCGATGATATCTTCAAACAACAACTCCGCACTATCGTCGGGGCCGCGGCCGATTATGCCGCCCTGCGCGTAGCGAGTGTTTGATTCGTGAACGTCGTGCGCACGAGTGATGATTGTGATCTGGCGCTCAGGACTTCGAGCGAGACGAAGGGCAGCGGTCGCACCGGCAATGCCGCAACCGATGATCAGCACTTCAATGTTTTCCATAATTGGCCGCAGATTAACGCGGATGGACGCAGATTGCCTAATCTGCGTCCATCCGCGTTAATCTGCGGCTCAGTCTTCTCGTCCGATCTCGAGCATGCGCTGCACCGATCGCAACGCTCTCTTACGAACATCTTCCTCGATAAAGATCTCGAACTGTTCTTTCCGCAGTGACTCGAGCGTGTCTTCGAGCGTGATCTGATTCATGTGCGGGCAACGCACACTGCAAAGCCGCAGCATCTCCTTCTCGGGATTGGCGGCCGCCACGTTGTCGCCCATCGAACACTCAGTCAACAGCAAATAGCGCGGCGCATTCGTCTGCTCGACGTATCTAATCATCGCAGTCGTGCTGCCGGAAAAATCGGAAGCGGCAACAACTTCAGGACTGCATTCGGGATGGGCCAGGATCACGACGTCAGGAAACTGCTTCCGCACGTTCTGAATGTCTTCGACACTGAACTTCTCGTGCACTTCGCAGCGCCCGGGCCAACCAATCATCTGGTAGTCGAGCTCATTTGGAAAATGCATCCGGGGCTCACGAGTTGGAAATATGATCTGCTTGCCGGTTTCGCGCGCGACGTTGCCCGCGAGATATTCGTCAGGAATAAAAATCACCTTGTCAGTGTTTAGTGACTCAACCACTTTAACCGCATTCGACGACGTACAGCAGATGTCAGACTCCGCCTTCACGTCGGCGTAAGTGTTGATGTAAGTCACGACCGGAACGCCGGGAAATCTTTTCTTCAACTCGCGCACGTCTGCGGCAGTAATGCTTGCCGCCAGAGAACACCCCGCTTTCAACGAAGGTATGAGCACCTTCTTAGTTGGATTGAGAATCTTCGCCGTCTCCGCCATAAACTTCACGCCGCAAAAGACGATGATATCTTTGTCAGTCTCCGCGGCTTTGCGACTGAGTTCGAGCGAGTCGCCGACGAAATCCGGAATCGAATGGAAGAGTGCCGGCTCCATGTAGTTGTGACCGAGTATGACGGCGTTCTTTTCAAGCTTGAGCCGGTTGATCTCCGCGGCTAGCTCCGCCTTGAGACGCAGTTCGAAGTCCGGCACCGTATCCGCCAGTAACCGGCTCAACTTCTCGTACATCTCTTCAGTTCTTGTAGCTGTAATCATTATTCCTCACGCCACGAATTCGAGACTCGCATCAAAAACTTTCGGCGAATGGGTCAAAGCGCCGACTGAAATGTAATCGACGCCAGTTTCAGCAACTTCGAGAACATTTGCGAGCGTTACGTTGCCAGACGCCTCGAGTTTGGCCCTGCCGTTACAGATCGCAACCGCCTCGCGCATTGTTTCAACAGACATATTATCGAGCAGAATTCGTTCAACTCCGAGCCGCAACGCTTCGCGTACGTTGTCGAGCGAGCGAGTTTCAACTTCGATCTCGAGTTTTGTTTGTGACGCGCGCACGCGTTCGACTGCCGCGGTGATGGAGCCGGCAAAATCGATGTGGTTGTCCTTTATTAAGACCATGTCAAACAAGCCGGTGCGGTGGTTCTGGCCGCCGCCAAGCCGAACTGCAAGTTTATCCGTGATTCGCAGGCCGGGCGCGGTTTTGCGCGTGTCGAGAATGATGGCCTTGGTGTTTTTCACAGCATCGACATATTGCCGGGTCAGAGTCGCGATTCCCGACATGCGGCCCAGGAAGTTGAGCGCCGTTCTTTCACCTGTCAGCAATGCTCGCGCTGAGCCTTCGATGTCAGCTAATACGGTGCCGCGCGTTACGTTTGCTCCGTCGGCGACGTTGGCGACAAATCTAATGCGCTCACTCAAAGCAAGCATCACTTGCTTAGCGACGTCTAAACCGGCAACAACACCTTCCTGCTTGGCCACGATCCGGCCATGCAGCGAAGCGTCCGCAGGCACAATAGTGTCTGTCGTGACATCGCCTGTGCCGATATCCTCCTCCAGAGCACGCTTTATGTAGTCTGAAATCAAAGTGTATCTTGCAACATCCGCCATGTTGACGCAAAGGACCACGGATTTTCACGGACAAGCACGGATTTTATCCGTATTTTATCCGTGAAATCCGTGGTTAATTATCGAATAGTGATCAGGACCTCGCGTCCCTGCTGCGCCTCGTTGCCGGAATAATCCGCAGCGATAATCCGCAGCACGTAATCTCCCTTCGGCAATTGCGCTGTATCCCACACGCCCGGCGCCGCGCGCCCGTCCCGCACAGTGTTCGTCACCTCGTAAAGAAACCTCGTCGTCTGACTGCCGTAGACAGTTATTCCGCTCTCCGACGCATACGCGATCTTCGTCGCTTCCCTATCTCGCGGCAGGCGATTGAAGAGAATGTTGATGCGCGGCTGCTCGAAACCAGGCACCGGCGTCCCATCTGCTTTGAAAACCTGATACCCAATCTCGTACAGACCAAGCCGCCTGCGACTCGCATTCATGTTTGTGCGATCAAACGCGTCAACGACGATCCGCACCGACCCACTCACTAGCAAACGTCCTGCTCGTTTTTCATTAAACCGCGCGCCTGCCGTATCGAAGAGCTGGATACCGTCCTTCTCAATGATTGGGGCAACAGAGTCGCTGAATCCAATGGGCGAGAGCGTCAGCGGATTGATCTCGCCGCCAGGTGGTCCAATGTTCATGTGTACGTGATACATCCGATTAATCGTGCCCAGGGCATCACCCGGGCGGAAACGTGTGCCGCGTTTGACGCGCACACGCGCGTCGTTCACCCTGGTAAAACGCGGATCTTCGAACATCTTTCCATCTTTATCGCGTCCAACCTGGATATGAATGTAGGAAACAATACCGACGCGCATTCCTTCGTTGAGTGAACCGAAACCCCAGTTTGGCAGCGGACTCGTAACCTTCTCCGAGCGCACTGCGCGAACGACGTCGCCGTAAGCGCCGAAGACGTCGAGTCCGCTGTGAAGGTGGTGACGGCTGTCAGTTGAATCGAAACTGCCGCGCACTTCACCCATGGTTGCAACAACTTCGTGCGGACTTTGTTGCGGATCGAGCGGCCATATCAACGACTGTTGGCCCAGAGTTTCGGTGGTTAGTCGCGGCAGTGGATCAACTATCGCCGCTGTCGCTGAAACAGGTGATTGGTCTAGTTTTCTAACCAGGTAGTTGCCGCTATCTGCAACATAGAGTTCCGCAGGCCGATCGGCGCGCGGGCTAATAGCAATGCCTGCCGGTTGATTAAAGCTACCATCCGCGATCGCGCGCACAATGCCATCTGGAGCGACTTGAACGACTCGAGATCGATCGAGTTCGGTAACGTAGATGAAGTTATCGTGCGAGACGGCGAGACCGGCCGGGCTTGAAAGACCCTCGTTCACCGGCAGGGTAGTGACGTTGCCCTCCGGAGTTATCTTGCGTAGACGATCGTTGCCGGTATCGGCAACGACGATGCCGCCGTCAGTTGCCACTGCAATACCGCTCGGCGTATCGAAGAGGGCGGTTGTACGGTCGCCATCTGCGTACCCGGGAGTTCCGGCGCCGGCGATAGTGCTTACCTGGCCATCAGTTGTGATCAGGCGAATGCGATCGTTATAAGTGTCTGCGACGTAGATGTTGCCGCGTGCATCGACTGCAACTCCCATCGGGCCATTGAACCTCGCCGTGGGTGCTGGTCCATCGAGGTAACCCGCATTCCCGTCGCCCGCGACTGTAGAGACCTGGCCTTCCGGCGTAACTCTTCGTATGCGATTGTTTCCCGTATCCGCGACAAAGAGGCTGCCGTCGTTCGCGAGAGCGAGACCTGAAGGCGTGTTGAAAGAGGCCGCCGCTCCACTGCCATCGGAGAATCCCTCAGCGCCACCTGCTAACGTCGTAACAGTTCCGTCAGGTGCGATCTTTCGAATGCGATTACTCTCACCCGCATCGGCGACATAGACTGTTCCGTCAACAGCAATCGCAACACCAAACGGATCTGAAAACCCCGCTTGCGTGCCATCGCGAATGACTGGCGAACCATCGCCCGCGAGTATCGTTACGTGCGCTTTCCAACCGAGCGGTGTCGGCAAAGGCTTGCGTCTGTAAAGAAGAAAAGTGATTGCCGCGCCGGCTATGGCAAGCAATATTAGGAGGACGACGAGTCTGCGCATTTTAGACTAGTCGAGGAAGGCTTCCGGCTGCGCGAGCATTTCCTCGATGCGCGCGATATAACGGCCGACGTGCAGGCCGTCCATCAATGAATGATGCACCTCGACTGAGAATGGCATTAGTGTGCGCTCGTTTTCCTGCATGAACTTGCCGAAAGAGATTTTGGGCACTGAATCTTCGCGTCCCCATCTGCGCGCGTGCGAGAAACTGGTGAAAGACATCCAGGGGAGCGTTGTGCAGTGGATGCGTGCGTCGTCTTCGTGTCTGGGCCTGAATGCGCCGTCGCCCTTTTTAATTTCGTCAACAGCTCGCGTCGCACCTTCCATGAATTTCGAGAAGCTCTCGGCGTAGTCGAAGTAGACGAGCGTGAAAGTCTCGTTCGGGAGAATCAGGGTCGTACCACCGTTGATCACGTCATGGACCAGGACCTTGCCCTGGCGCAGGCGGTAGCGAAACGGTTCGATTTCGTTTGCGGCCCTTAGTGCGAGGTAGTGGTACGTCAACCAAACGCTCGTGCGTTCACGTTTGCGCAACTCGTTTAGCAGGTTCGTGACGTCGAGCCGCGTGCAGATGTTGAAGTACGGCTTATCGAAAGGAAGGTAGAATTCAAACACCGCGCGCCGCGGCCAGGTGGCTAAGTCAATATAATGGGGCATGCCGAGGGATTGTAACCGATTACGCTGATGTTGGGTTGTGGAGCAACTCTTTGGCGGTGTCCTAATTTGAAGAGTCTCTGCGGTCCTCTGCGTATCTCTGCGGTCCTCTGCGTATCTCTGCGGTCTCTGCGTTAAAGGCTCTTTCAACGCAGAGGCCGCAGAGATACGCAGAGAACCGCAGAGAAAAACGCAAAGTAATACACTACCAACTCTTTGGAGATGGCCACAATCGAAGGGGCGGCCACGGAGGGCCGCCCCTGCAATTGTCACGCAACTGCGCTTGTTACCTTCGGCGGTGCGAGGCTCTCAAGCGACGGACTTCTGTCCTGAGTTGTTCGATCTCCTTCTGCTGCTCTTTAATCGCATTGAGCATGGTCCAGAGGATCGGATCGTTGTTAATCTGCAAATAGCCGCTCTCCGTATTGGTCACGGCTTCAGGAATGATTTGTTGCACGGACTGTGCTCCAAACCCGATATGCTCTCCTTTTGAATTGATACCGAGAGCGTTGTCCGGCTTGTACTCGAAGCGGATCGGCTGCAACTGCATGACGGCTTTGAGCCCGCTATTGAAACGGCCTTTGATGTTCTTCAAGCGTTCATCCGAAAATGTCGCCCACGATCCACCGCCGGCTTTGCTGGCTTGTCCGTTGACTGAGAGAAGCTGGTCGGGCGTGTTGGTGCCGATGCCTACCTTGCCTCCGTTTGGCTGAAGGCTTAGAGGCCTCGTGGTGAAGGACACACCCGGCTCAAGAGCCTGTATCCATCCAACGTCGTTTGTGGAGTCGGCGCCTATTGCCAGGCCCGTGTCAGTGCCGGCTGCGTTTACTTCAATACCGCCGGAACCATTGAACAGCGAGGCCTGGTTGACTTCGAGTTTGGCCCTCGTTGGACTCGCTGTGCCGATCCCGACGTTGCCGCTGGCTGCGACATCAACGCTACTGGTTGGTGCGCCTGGTCGAATGCGCAAAGGCAAACGGGAACCACTGGTCACATCGCGGACGAAGAAGTTAGCTTCATTGCCGGCTATGTCCCAGGTCTGAGCGGTAAATCCCCCGGTATTGTTTTGTTCGAGTCGAATCGCTGGAGTGTCGGTTGTATTCACGTGTATATCCAACACCGGTGTGGCTGTTCCCAGGCCCACGTTGCCTGAGCTACTCACCCGCAACGAATTAGCGGGCGCTCCGGAATCCACTTCAAACACGAGCGTTCCTGTCTCTGAATTGCCAGTTGAGCCTTGATCTACGAACGCGAGAAAATTGCCGCCACCACTGGCCGAGCTATTGGCCCTGATCTGCCAGTTGTTGGTGGCAAAGCCCGCACTCGTGCTTGTGTCGTCAAACTGGATACGAGTGTTGTTTTCTTTCACCCTAATCGTGTCAAAACCAAAGTTTTCGCCATCGGCGCAGTCAAGTCCGACGCAGGCACTGCCCTGCACGATCAGATCGTCGGCAATCACGAAATCAAAAAACGGATTGACTACCGGATGGTGGCGGCGGAAACCACTCATCGCCGTTGCAGTATTGGGCCGGGAACTGCTCATCGCGGCTCCAGCGCTGGAACGGAAAAGTCGCGGCTGCCCCGCCGCCGCACTAGCTACTCGACGTGAGCTTGCTTCTTCCAAAGCTCCGGCGACGATAACCGAACCGTTCAGGATCGAGAAGCTTCCTGATGTGACGAGCGGTTGAGTTGACAATACGCCGCGTTTGATGAGGTCGCGCTTGACGTCCTCGTCATTGCCTTTTGCGCGCGCCGCAGCAAGTGTTTCCCTGACGTCAGACGGGATTAGAGGAGTGGCGCGAAGTTCGTAAGAGTATTCACCGTCGGGAAATCTTTCGCCTTTCGCATCAGTCAGCGTAAATTGCGCTGAGTTGCCGCCTTTATAGTCTTTGCGAAAGACTTGTCCGTCAGGCCCTGAGATTGTGACAGTCAATCCAGCGTTTGGAACAGTAACATTCCATCTCACGGTCAGTCCGGAGGCGCTGATCGAAGCAAGTCTGTCGGTTGATTGACCAGAAGCAGTTATATGCAAGCAGGCAGCGACGATCACCATACACGTTATGGTGGTTAGATATTTTCTGTAATTCATGGAGGCTCCTTTTGATCGGCTGAGTGTTGCCGAGAAAACAATCAGTGGATAGTGCTAAGTTTCTGAAAGCGGGGGTTCAGAAAGTGGACGTACGGTCGGGAGGAGAAATCTGGATGCCCGATATACCAGCGCTTGGGTTGACCTGTCAAGATAAACTTTTGCTACCAACACAAAAAATTTCTGTTAGCGGACGGATCGAATTACAATTCGATTGTGTTCACGTTGGTATGGTCTAGTTTTCAATTCTCTACATAATATTGAATCCAGGTAACTTGATTATTAAATAAGCGAGAATGAAATCGTGAAGTTGAACCTTGCAATCGTCGGCGACTTCAACGCCGATTTCAGACCTCACCCCGCGACGAATGAAGCCCTCAGTGACGCGGCGAACGCACTAGCGTTTACGCTTAACACCGCATGGCTCCCTACTCGTTCACTCCTCGAGCGAAACGACAGTTGGGAAAGCTTCGATGGATTTTTGGTCGCGCCTGGAAGCCCGTATGAAAGCATGAAGGGTGCTCTCAACGTTATTGAGTTTGCAAGAAACTCTGACCGTCCAGTGCTGGGAACGTGCGGCGGCTTTCAGCACATTGTGATCGAGTACGCGCGAAATGTTTTGAATCTCACAGACGCCGAGCACGCTGAGTACAATCCCTATGCTTCGAACTTGCTCATCTCTAAACTCGAGTGCTCGCTTGCGGGCCAACTCCTTACAATCGAGCTCAAAGAAGATTCCCACGTCTTCAGGATCTACAAAAACCGCATCATCAAAGAACACTACTACTGTAACTTTGGTCTGAACCCGGAGTATCAAGCAGTTCTTGACGAAGGTGGTCTACGCGTTGCCGGTGTCGATGAAAATAACGAAGCACGAATCTTAGAGCTCGCAGGCCATCCTTTCTTTGTAGCAACGCTCTTCGTGCCGCAACTGAATTCTTCTCCCGCCAATCCCCATCCACTGCTACTGGCTTTTCTGAAAGCGATGGCCCGCGAGGCGTCATCTGAAACGCACGTGACGGGTATCACTGGATAAGAGTGATGTTGTTGCTTGAGGTTGATCACTTGTCCACGACAATTAACGGGAGTAGATTTAGCTGAAGAGAGTGCTGATTGAGTTTTTGTTTATTAACGTTCCGGAAAGAAGGCGCCGAGAGGACGGTATTCCATGCGTGCCGCTTTGTTTATTGCAGTATTGATTCTCAATGCATTGTCTGCCGGCTTTGTCACTGCGCAAACGAAACAAGTTGCGCCTGTGCCCGGAGATCCACTTGAGTTGGCGACTGGCCCAGCAACGATTGCCGACACTCCTGAGAAGCGCAGTGCGATTCTTAATCTGCTAGAACGCGCGCGTCAAAATAACAATTTGCACGTAACGGGAATGGCCCCTTTTGATCTCAAAGCTTCTTTCAACTCTGGCGGATCCGTTGGAAATTCGGGCCCCGGGGTTTTGGAAGAGAGCTGGCTTTCGGGGGCGACCTGGAGATGGAGTGAGCATCTCGGTAGTTATTCACAGCTCCGCATCTTCCATAATGGCGTTGCCTATGATTCAAATCCCGGAAGTTATCAGCCGCTTCGTCTGCAGATGATCCGTCAAGCAGTCTTTTGGCCTGTGTCGGGAAACTTTGCGAACAACGTGATCCGAGTCGCTGAAGCCAGTTGGAACGGAAAGCCTGTTACGTGCGCGCTTATTGCGGGACCGCGCGCGAATGCGAGTCAGGGTACGGGTCGTCAGTGGATTGAAGAAGAGTTTTGTATCGATCCGGCAACAGGTTTTTTACAAACTTATTCGATTGCGCCAGGCATATACGATGTATACGACTATTCGAATGCTTTCGAATTTCACGGTCACTCGATTGCGCGCCGAATCACAATTGTCGAAAACTCAATTCCCATAGCTACCGTCGAGATCAATGAAATTAGAGATTTGAATACCACGGATGCGAGTCTGTTTATACCTGGCGCAGACATGAAGGGTCCGGGAATCATGATTGGCCCACCTATGCGCTTTCCGCAAGTTGCTAAAAATAAGTTGGCGGCAGCAACGGGTGTAGTGCAACCAATTATTATCCACGCGGCGTTGGACGTCAGCGGCCGAGTGCTCGAAGCCGAAGCTTTGCAAACATCTGACTCCGCGTTAAGCGACGCCGCTTTGAAGCTTGTAAAGAATACGAACTATGGTCCCATGCGTAACCGCGAACTTGTACAACGAGATGTTTTCGTAAACGTGCAGTTTGTGCCCGCACAGCGATGAGCCTTCGCGGCGTTATTGTTTTTAACCTCCCGCAGTGATTACCAGTTGTACGGGCATAGCAGCAGTCAGCCTTTTCATTGACGCCTTCTCGACACGCCTCCTATCATGACGCATGCTCCGGTGTTCTTCCCTCCTCCTGTTGTATACCGCAGCGATGATCGCGCTGGCATCATCCTGTTCCGCGCAAACAACACCCACTCCAACTGACCAAGCCAGCCTTACGAAAATCCTCAGCTTCGAGAATGAGCATAGCGGCGAAAAACCAGGTGCCTGGTCTGCCAATCCGCCGGGCACAGTGTTCGTCGATGACAAGATCATTCACGGCGGCCAGTGGTCGGTGCGCATAGAGCGTAGCGCCCAAAGCAATGGCGAGTTTTCCGTGATCGGCAGGAACATCCGTTGGGAGTTCTCCGGCAAGAGCATTGAAATGCGCGGCTTCCTGCGAACTGAGGATGTCACCGGCTTTGCTGGTCTATGGATGCGACAGGACAGCGGATCAGAGATGCTCACGCTCGAGAACATGCAAAGCCAGGAGTTGAAAGGAACGCACGATTGGGCCGAGTATAAAATCACGTTGCCGGTTCATCCGGAAACGCGATCGCTGGTCTTCGGGTTCTTAATGGCGGGAACCGGCAAAGCGTGGGCAGACGACTTACAGATTCTCGTAGACGGCCGGCCCCTTTGGGACATTCCAAAAACTCCAACACCACCAACAGTTCTCGATCGTGATCACGAATACGACAGTGGTTCGCGCATCGTGCTCTCCGAACTCTCGCGCGTTCAAATTCAGAACCTGGCAACAACCGGCAAGGTGTGGGGATTTCTGAAGTATCACCATCCGCTGATCACTCAAGGCGAGCGCCACTGGGATTACGACTTACTGCGAGTGCTGCCCGCGATTCTTGCTGCACCCGATCGCGCCACGGCCAATGCTGTATTGACGAAATGGATTACAGGACTTGGCCCAGTCAAACCCTGCGCCTGCGTAAAACTGGACGAGAAGGAGATTCATCTCCGTCCCCGGCTCGCGTGGCTCGCCGATAAGAAACTGCTCGGCACTGAATTGGGTGCGAGCCTGCGATCGATTCATGCTGACCGTCCGGCTGATACGAAGCAGTTCTACGTCTCCCAAATCCCAAATATCGGGAACCCGTCGTTCGATCACGAATTGAATTACCAGAGTATCAAGTTGCCGGATGCGGGATTCCAGATTTTGGCGCTTTACCGTTTATGGAACATCATCGAATACTGGTTTCCATATCGCGACGTCGTGCCCGAGGACTGGGACAGAGTATTGATCGACTCGTTGCCGAAGGTCGCCCTGGCGAAAAACGCGGAAGCGTATCAACTTGCCATGATGGAGGTGATTGCCAGGGTCCACGACACGCACGCCAACTTGTGGAGCTCACTCGGAGTACGACCACCTACCGGCGCTTGCCGGCTTCCGGTAAATGTTCGCTTCATCGAAGGGCGTCCTGTGATTACAGGGTACGCTGGGCAGGTTGGTGAAAGCAGCGGAATGAAAGCCGGCGACGTGATCACCGAGCTCGATGGCGTAGCCGTGGCGAAGCTGATGGAACGTTGGAAGCGATACTACGCTGCGTCCAACGAGCCAACGCGACTGCGGGATATCGCTCTTCAGATGACGCGCGGAGACTGTGGCAAGACTACGATACGGGTTCGCCGGAATGATGCTGCGATGGAGATCAGCGCCGAACGTGTGTCTCCAAAGGAGCTCAACGCCGTTACATTCAGGCATGATCTGCCGGGTGAGACTTTCCGGCTGTTGTCGAAAGATGTGGCCTATCTGAAGCTTTCCACAGTGAAGGTGGACCAGGCTGCGAAGTACGTTGAGTCAGCGGCAGGAACGAAAGGTTTGATTGTTGATATTCGTAATTATCCGTCAGAGTTTGTGGTGTTTGCGTTGGGGTCGCTCTTCGTTGATCACCAAACCGATTTTGTCCGGTTCACTCAGGGAGACCTGTCCAATCCGGGCGCCTTTCATTGGGGGCCGCCATTCTCACTTGCGCCACAGCAGCCACATTACCCAGGCAAGATAGTGATCCTGGTGGACGAAATCTCCCAAAGTCAGGCGGAATATACGACGATGGCATTCCGTTCCTCGCCGCGAGCGACGGTTATCGGCAGCACGACCGCCGGCGCGGATGGCAACGTCTCGGCGATTCCCTTGCCGGGCGGCATTAGATCCATGATTAGCGGAATCGGAGTGTTCTACCCGGACAAGAAACCGACTCAGCGCATCGGGATAATTCCGGACCGCGAAGTAAAGCCCACTATCGCCGGCATCCGCGCCGGCCGTGACGAAGTGCTGGAGGCCGCGATCCGCCAGATCCTAGGGAAGGACGTCACGGCCGCGCAGATCGAAAAAATGATCAAGCAATGATTGTTGGTCCACACCGATCCGTCGGATTATCTGATGACAACTGCACGAGTTGAAGCATTCAGTGATGGCGTAATCGCGATCATCATCACGATCATGGTGCTGGAGTTGCGGCCACCTCACGACGTGTCGCCGGCGGGACTGCGACCACTGCTGCCTGTGCTGGGCAGTTATGTGCTGAGCTACATCTTTCTCGGGATTTACTGGAGCAACCATCACCACCTGCTGCATGCGGCGCAACATGTGAACGGCAGAGTTCTGTGGGCTAACCTGCATCTGCTGTTCTGGCTTTCGTTGATTCCATTTGTGACCGCGTGGATGGGTGAGAACAATTTCACGACGTGGCCGGTAGCGCTTTACGGGTGCGTGCTGCTACTCGCGGGCATTGCCTATTACATCCTTGTACGCGCGCTGCTTGCTTCACACGGCAACACGTTGCTGGCGGCCGCGGTCGGGTCGGACTTCAAAGGCAAGATCTCGATCATGATTTATATCGTAGCGATCCCACTGGCGTTTGTCCGTCCGTGGATCGCGTGCCTTCTTTATATCGTTGTAATCATCATGTGGCTGATTCCCGATCGACGCATCGAGAGGATCGTCGAGTGAAGAGCACACGCTCGTTCATTGCAGAAGGATCCGCCACGGCTTTGACTCAAAAGTAGGAAATCGCACTTGGGTCGGGTCAGTACAGGGAGCGGTAGCGACCTGGTCAGTGATCAGCATGCGATATTTCTAGCGATTCTTGACTCCATGGTTGACCAGGTCGCTACCGCTCCCTGTACTGATGTTATGAAGCAAGCGCCTCCA
>Ga0065712_10000124_pt1 | contig 105429 bp, 93 predicted proteins | sample MisRhiReplicate1_FD_59099 | JGI IMG/M metagenome (GOLD analysis project Ga0065712, IMG submission 59099) | Miscanthus rhizosphere microbial communities from Kellogg Biological Station, MSU, sample Rhizosphere Soil Replicate 1: eDNA_1 v3... | ecosystem: Host-associated > Plants > Roots >...
CCTGACATTCCGCGTCGGCTGCATCGCCGGCAAGCCGCCTCCCACGAACAGTGCAACTCAGAACACATCCAAGCGCAGCACCATCACTGAAACCCGCGGCGCGCCTTGATGAGTCGATAAGCGTTGTGCAATTCGCTGGTTTTCTCGGTCGCCACACGAACCTGCAACGAGCTGGCGCCCGAGCCTGCAATCTTGTCCGGGTGATGACGACTCAGCAGCCGCCGGTAGGCACGCTTGATGGTCACAGGATCGGTGTCGGCCTGCACGCCCAGCAACAGCATTGCACCCTTGTAGGCGTCAGTGCTGCCAATCGGTGGCCGCTTCATCGGATCATGTTCGGCGGCCAGCGCCTCGATCTGCGGCTCGGTCCAGCCCAGCCACATGCCCCATACACCAATCAGCTCGCGCTCGGCCCGGGACGCCTTGCCATCGGCCCATGCCATTCGCCAACAGGCACGTAACAATCCTTCGGCCTTGTCCGATTGATCACGCAAACCGCGCAGATAACTGCGCAGTCCATCGGATCCTTCCTTGCCGCGCTTGAACGCATTAATTGCACGCAACTGACCCGCCTTGTCCATGCTCAGTCGTTGCATCTCGACCCGCGCCTGATGGATGTGACTGGCGACCACGCGCCCGTCACATTTGGCCAGGCGCCCCAGCAGCACAAACAGCAACTCGTCGTCATGAACAGCCGGGCGACCACCCAGCCGCTCACGCAGGTGCGCCCAGCTGTACAGTTTCAGTCGACGATCCAGCGCCTGTCCCAGCAAGGCGCCCAGCATCGCACCGGGTATGTCGGCAATCGCGTACCCGATACCAGCGCCTGCCAGTGTGCCCGGCCAGATCATTCAGTACGGCCCGCCAGCAACTGCTCCACTTCAGCCAGCCGTTCATGAGTACCGACATCCACCCAACGTCCGCTGAAATGCTCACCGGTTACCTGCCCTTCACGCATGGCATCACGCAGCAACGGCGCCAGCTTGAACGCGCCCGCCTCGCAGCCGGCGAACAGTCGAGGATGCAGAATCGCGATACCGCTGTAGGTGAGGCGATGCTCAGCCGAATCGTCATCGAGTACCTGACCGTCAACCAGCGAGAAATCCCCCGTCGGGTGATGCGCCGGGTTGTCGATCAACACCAGATGCGCAAGCCCCGTCAACGGTCGACGCAGCGAGGCGAAGTCGCAGTCCGTCCAGATGTCGCCATTGACCACCACAAACGGCTCGTCGCCCAGCAAAGGGAGGGCGCGGAAGATGCCGCCACCTGTTTCCAACGGCTCGCCTTCAGGGGAGTAACGGATGTTCAGGCCGAAGCGCTGGCCGTCGCCAAGCCAGTCTTCGATCTGCTGACCCAGCCACGCATGGTTGATGACCAGATCGTGAAACCCGGCCTCACGCAAAGCATTGAGGTGATATTCGATCAAAGGCACACCACCTGCGCGCACCAGAGGTTTTGGCGTGTGCAGGGTCAACGGGCGCATGCGCTCGCCTTTCCCGGCAGCGAGAATCATCGCTTTCATGCAGTCCTCTTCAACACAATCGGTACCTTTTTCAAAATGAGTCAGACGGCTGTTTCGACGGGCTGCTGCAGGCTGGTCAGCAGCTGGCCCAGTTGCGCCAGTTCCGGACGTCGCGAAAGAACGGCTTCTATATAGGCGAAAAAGCGTGGAACGTCGCCCAGATAACGCGGCTTGCCATCGCGATGACAGATACGCGCGAAGATGCCGATGACTTTCAAGTGACGCTGTACCCCCATCAGATCGCTGGCCCGCTCGAACGCGGCAAAATCTTCATGGACCGGAATACCCAGCGCCCGCGCCTTGTCCCAGTAGATTTTCAACCAGTCGCTCACGCGCTCCTGCGGCCAGCTCAGGAACGCATCCTTGAACAGGCAGGTGATGTCGTACGTGACCGGGCCATACACGGCATCCTGAAAATCCAGCACGCCCGGATTGGGTTCGCTGATCATCAGGTTCCGAGGCATGTAATCGCGATGCACCAGCACCTTGGGCTGTATCAGCGCACTTTCGATCAACAGGTCGCTGGCCTGCTGCCAGTCAGCCCGCTGCGCCTCGTCCATGTCGATACCCAGATGACGCTTCACGTACCACTCGGGAAACAGCTCCAGTTCACGGCGCAGCAAGGCCACGTCATAGCTGGGCAACGGCGCATCCATCGGCAACTGTTGATAAGCCAGCAACGACTCGATCGCGTCGGCAAATAACACGTCCGCGTTATCGGCATCGATCACGTCGAGATACGTCTGGCGACCCAGGTCATTGAGCAGTAAGAAGCCCTGCGCGAGATCTTCGGCATAAATTTTCGGAACATTTATGCCGGACTTTTCCAGTAAATGAGCGATATCAACAAACGGTTTGCAGTTTTCCTGGGGTGGCGGCGCGTCCATCACAATAAAAGTTCGCCCTTCGCCCTCCCAACGGAAATAACGACGAAAACTGGCATCGCTACTGGCCGCAGTCAACGTGGCCGGGGGTACGGCGCCCCAATTCTGCGCAGCGAACAGCGCTGGCAACTGCTCATCGAGCCAAACTTTCAGGGATTGCAGGCGTATATCTTGGTCTGGCATTACAAGGGTCTCCGACGGCGCTAGCCGTCAAGCGGGTCATGCTTTATTATCCGGAATCTTTTTCAGCCCATCGAGAGGCGTGCGGCCCCCCCGCGGGCAGATGGCGCGCAGGAAGCCCGGACTAATAAGATGGCATTGAAATCCCCCGCGTTTCGTAAAAAATTTCCGTTGCTCGTAACCGGCAGTCTGCTGGCGATGCAACCTCTGGCCACTCAATTCGTGGTTGCCGCGGAACAGTATGACTGCTCAGTCTCTGCTTCGGGTGCCTGGAATTGTGCGCCTAAATCCGGCACCGCTGCCGTTGATCTGCCTCCGCGCCCCGTGCACAGCACGACGTCGGTCAGTTCCAACGGTACTGTGACCTCGGAAAGTACTTCCGCCGGCGAACCGGTTGCGACCACGCAACTGGTGACCGAAGCCAAGGGCAAAGGCCTGAGGTCGCGTAGTGCTGACTACAGTCACCTCGATTGGGTTCCTCGTGAAAAGCTCACCCCAGCACAACTGGCCGAAACCGGTCCGTATTGCTCGGGGGCCTACGTAGAGCCGATTCGCCCGGGCATGGACGACAAGACGAAGATGAGCGATGCACCGATGTTCGTCGGTGCAAAGGCTTCGCGTTACGAGCAGGAAGCACAGGTTGCGACCCTCGCTGGTGACGTCGTGTTGCGTCAGGGCAGCATGCAGGTACAGGCTCAGGAAGCCGCCCTGCATCAGGCCGAGAACCGTGGCGAGCTGAACGGTGACGTGCGTCTGCGTGACAACGGCGCACTGATCGTCGGCGACAAGGCCGAACTGCAACTCGACACCGGCGAAGCCCGAGTCGACAACGCCGAGTACGTCCTGCACAAGTCGAACATTCGTGGTAACGCTCTGTACGCCAAGCGTGCCGAGAACGCGATCATTCGTCTCAAGGACGGCACGTACACCACGTGCGAGCCGAACAGCAACGCCTGGACGCTCAAAGGCAACAACATCACGCTGAACCCGGCCACCGGTTTCGGCACCGCGACCAACGTGACGCTGCGGGTCAAGGACGTACCGGTACTCTACACGCCGTACATCTACTTCCCGATCGACGACCGTCGCCAGTCAGGCTTCCTGCCGCCGACCATCGGTACAGGCAGTGACACCGGCTTCACACTGGTCACACCGTACTACTTCAACCTGGCGCCGAACTACGATGCCACGTTGTACCCGCGTTACATGGCCAAGCGTGGCCTCTTGATGGAAGGCGAATTCCGCTACCTGACCAAGAGCAGCGAAGGCCAGTTCGGTGGCGGCTACCTGAACGACGAGGAAGACGAGCGCAAGCTGCAGTCCGACTACGAAAAGACGCGCTGGATGATCAACTGGCAGCACAAGGGCGGACTGGATTCGCGCTGGCTGACCAAGGTTGATTACACCGACATCAGCGATCCTTACTACTTCCAGGATCTGGAAACCGATCAGATTGGCGTGACCCGCACTGACTACATTACTCAGCAGGGCTCCCTGACCTATCGCGGCGACAGCTACACGGCAATGTTTAATGCACAGGCCTACAAGCTTGCAACCGTCGCCAATATCACGCCGTATAATCGGCTGCCGCAGATCACCTTCAACGGCACCCTGCCTTACAACCCGGGCGGGTTGAAGTTCGATTACGAGACCGAAGCGGTTCGTTTCGAGCGCGATTTGCGCGATGGCAACTTCATTGATGAAAATGGCATCTCTTCGCGTCGCCTGGACACCAACGTTGCAGGCCTGGCCCGCTCCAATGGCGACCGCCTGAATCTGGCACCGTCCATGAGCCTGCCGATGAACTGGAGCTACGGCTTCCTGACGCCAAAGCTCAAGTACGTTTACACCCAGTACGATCTGGATCTGGACAGCCAAGGCAGAAGCACCTTGTTGGCTGATGAAGAGTACAGCAGCAGCCAAAGCCGCAGCGTGCCGATCTTCAGCGTCGACAGCGGCCTTTACTTTGACCGCAACACTCAGTGGTTCGGCAAGAACTACCGTCAGACGCTCGAACCACGCCTGTTCTACCTCTATGTTCCCGAGAAAGATCAGACCGACATTCCAGTGTTCGACTCGGGTGAGAGCACGTTCAACTTCGCTTCGCTGTTCCGTGACAACCGATTCAGCGGCACTGACCGCATCGGCGACGAAAACAAACTGTCGCTGGGCGTCACTAACCGCTGGATCGAAGACAACGGCTTCGAACGTCAGACCTTCAGCATTGGTCAGGCCCTGTATTTCAAAGACCGCAAGGTCCAGTTGCCAGGTGTTGTCTTTGCAGACCGCGACGACGCCAAGGCCAACGTTTCGCCTTACGCCCTTGAATACGCCTACCGCTTCAACCGCGACTGGCGCTTCAACTCCGACTTCAACTGGGATCCGGACAGCAAGAGCACCCGTTCGGGCAGCGCGATGTTCCATTACCAGCCTGAAGACAACCCGAACAAGGTCATCAACGCCGGTTATCGCTATCGTAACGACCAGGTCCGCTTCGACCAGACTACCGGTCGCTGGACAGTGGGCGGTGGCGACTACGGCACACCTGGCACCCCGGGCTACGTGAAGGACTACTACAAGATCCAGCAGCATGACTTTTCGGTCATCTGGCCGATCATCCCGCAGTGGAACCTCATCAGCCGCTGGCAGTATGACTACAACCGCGACCGTACCATCGAAGCCTTTGGTGGTTTCGAATACGACAACTGCTGCTGGAAGCTGCGGCTGATCAACCGTTACTGGATTGATTACGACGAGTTCAGCCAGGAAGCGCCTCAGAACGAAAAAGGCGACCGCGGCATATTCCTACAAATCGTGTTGAAGGGACTCGGCGGCGTGACCGGCGCCAAAGTAGAGAGCTTCCTCGACAAAGGCATCCAAGGTTATCGTGAACGTGAAGACCAAGCTTTCTGATTGTCTGCGCCCGCTGATGCTGGGCGCGTTACTCCTGAGCGGTGCGGTGCATGCAGCGGTTCAGCCTCTGGACAGTGTCGTGGCCATCGTCGACAACGACGTGATCATGAAAAGCCAGATGGACCAGCGTGTTCGTGAAGTTCAGCAAACCATTGCCAAGCGCGGGTCGGGCGTACCGCCCGCCGAAGCGCTGCAACAGCAGGTTCTGGATCGTCTGATTCTGGAAAACCTGCAACTGCAGATCGGCGAGCGTTCCGGCATTCGCGTCACTGACGAAGAACTGAACCAGGCCATCGGCACCATCGCTCAGCGCAACAACATGAGCGTTGACCAGTTCCGCGCAGCGTTGGCCCATGACGGTCTGTCGTACAACGATGCACGCGAGCAGGTTCGTCGCGAAATGATCATCAGCCGTGTGCGTCAGCGTCGTGTGGCCGAGCGTATCCAGGTCTCCGAGCAGGAAGTGAAGAACTTCCTGGCCTCCGATCTGGGCAAGGCTCAGCTGTCCGAAGAGTTTCACCTGGCCAACATCATGATCGCCACGCCTGACAGCGCATCATCTGATGCCATTCAGGCGGCAGCGCGCAGGGCCAAGGACGTTTACGACCAGTTGAAGAAAGGTGCCGACTTCGCACAGATGGCGATTGCCAAATCGTCGAGCGAAAGCGCGCTTGAAGGCGGCGACATGGGCTGGCGCAAGGCGGCCCAACTGCCACCTCCGTTCGGCGACATGCTCAGCTCGATGCCGATTGGTGACGTGACGCCTCCGGCGCGCACACCGGGTGGTTTCATTATCCTCAAGCTGCTTGAAAAGCGCGGCGGACAGGGCCAGGCTCAAATGCGCGATGAAGTGCATGTGCGCCACATCCTGATCAAGCCAAGCGAAATCCGCAGCGAAGAAGAAACCAAGCGCCTGGCGGCCAAGATCTATGACCGCATCGAAAACGGCGAAGACTTCGGCGAACTGGCGAAAAGCTTCTCGGAAGATCCGGGCTCGGCCCTCAACGGCGGCGACCTGAATTGGGTCGATCCCAATTCGCTGGTTCCAGAGTTCCGCGAAGTGATGGCCGAGACGCCTCAGGGCGTGGTCTCCAAGCCGTTCAAGACCGCTTACGGCTGGCATGTTCTGGAAGTTCTGGGCCGTCGCGCCACGGACGCCACCAGCCAGGCGCGTGATCAGCAAGCGTTGAACGTACTGCGTAACCGCAAGTACGACGAAGAGCTGCAAACCTGGCTGCGTCAGATCCGTGACGAAGCCTACGTTGAAATCAAGCTTCCTGGCGCAGCCCAGGCTGCTCAGTGAAACCAAAGCGCTTCGCCCTGACACCTGGCGAGCCGGCCGGCATAGGTCCTGACCTTTGCCTGCTGCTCGCCACGCAGCCTCAGCCACACCCCCTGATTGCCATTACCAGCCGCGACCTGCTCACCGAGCGGGCCGCGCAACTGGGCGTGGCCGTCAACCTGCTCGACGTGATGCCAGACGCCCTCCCCGACGTGCACGCCCCTGCGGGCAGCCTGTATGTCTGGGATACCCCGCTGGCGGCGTCGGTGGTCACGGGTGAACTGAACACGGCCAACGCCGGGTTCGTGCTGCAAACCCTGACCCGCGCCGGACAAGGCTGCCTAGACGGCCTGTTCAGCGGCATGATTACCGCCCCGGTGCACAAGGGCGTGATCAACGAAGGCGGCTTCGCCTTCTCCGGACACACCGAATTCCTCGCTGAACTGACCCACACCGAACAGGTGGTGATGATGCTGGCCACTGGCGACTTGCGAGTCGCACTGGTCACCACTCACCTTCCATTGCGCGATGTGGCCGATGCCATTACCCCGGACCGGCTGGAACGCGTCACGCGCATCCTGCATGCCGATCTGGTGAACAAGTTCGGTATCCCTCACCCACGCATCCTGGTGTGCGGTCTCAATCCCCATGCCGGCGAGAGCGGGCATCTGGGGCGCGAGGAAATCGACATCATCGAACCGACTCTGGAGCGCCTGCGCAGCGACGGCCTGGACCTGCGTGGTCCGCTGCCTGCCGACACTCTGTTTACCCCCAAATATCTGGAGCACTGCGATGCGGTGCTGGCGATGTACCACGATCAGGGCCTGCCCGTACTCAAGTACAAAGGCTTCGGCGCAGCCGTCAATGTGACACTGGGCCTGCCGATCATCCGTACGTCCGTCGACCACGGCACCGCGCTGGACCTGGCGGGCAGTGGCAAGATCGACACCGGCAGCCTGCACGTCGCACTGCAAACCGCCTACCAGATGGCCGAGACCCATTCATGACCGAGCTATACCAACACCGGGCGCGCAAGCGTTTCGGGCAGAACTTCCTGCACGATGCAGGCGTTATAGACAAGATCCTGCGCGCGATTCGTGCCAAACCCGAAGACCGCCTGCTGGAAATCGGTCCGGGCCAGGGCGCATTGACGGAAGGCCTGCTCAACAGCGGTGCCCACCTGGATGTCGTGGAACTGGACAAGGACCTGATCCCTATCCTCAACAGCCAGTTTGCCGGCAAGCCGAACTTCAACCTGCATCAGGGTGATGCGCTGAAGTTCGACTTCAACAGCCTGGGTGCCGAGCCGCGCAGTCTGAGAGTCGTCGGCAACCTGCCGTATAACATCTCGACACCGCTGATCTTCCATCTTTTGCAGAACGCCAGCCTGATCCGCGACATGCACTTCATGCTGCAGAAAGAAGTGGTCGAGCGCCTTGCAGCCGGCCCTGGCGGCGGTGACTGGGGTCGCCTGTCGATCATGGTTCAGTATCACTGCCGCGTGGAGCACCTGTTCAACGTCGGGCCTGGCGCGTTCAACCCACCGCCCAAGGTGGACTCGGCCATCGTGCGCCTCGTGCCGCACGAAACCCTGCCCCACCCGGCCAAGGATCACCGCCTGCTGGAGCGCGTCGTACGCGAAGCCTTCAACCAGCGTCGCAAGACCCTGCGTAATACCCTCAAGCTGCTGTTGAGCAGTGATGACATCACCGCTGCGGGTGTAGACGGCAGTCTGCGTCCGGAGCAACTGGACCTGGCCGCTTTCGTTCGTCTGGCCGACAAGCTGGGCGAGAAAGCCGTCGCGGAGTAAGCATTGGTAACAGGTAAACGGGGGACGGCAGGCGGCCATTGGTCATTTTCCGTTTACTTGTCCTAGACTGATGCTGCTGTTGAGCACTCCGTTTTTTTCGCTATGGATTTCAAGGCCTACTGAATGTCCGATTCCCGTTATCAGGTCGACGTCAGCGTCGTCACGCGCTTCCTCGCAGAACAGTCCCAACCCGAGCAGAATCGCTTCGCGTTCGCCTACACCATCACGGTCCAGAACAATGGCGAGCTGCCTGCCAAGCTGTTGTCCCGGCACTGGGTCATCACGGATGGCGACGGTCACGTCGAAGAAGTCCGTGGCGAAGGCGTGGTGGGTCAGCAACCGCTGATCAAGGCTGGTCAGAGCCACACGTACAGCAGCGGCACCGTGATGACGACCAAGGTCGGCAACATGCAGGGCTCTTATCAGATGCTGGCCGAAGACGGTAAACGCTTCGACGCCGTCATCGCCCCGTTCCGCCTTGCCGTTCCGGGTGCCCTTCACTGATGGCGGTGTACGCCGTCGGCGACCTGCAAGGTTGCCTGGATCCGCTGAAGTGCCTGCTTGACGATGTGCAGTTCGATCCTGAAAAGGATCAATTGTGGCTGGTGGGCGATCTGGTCAACCGCGGCCCGCAGTCGCTGGAGACACTCCGGTTCCTGTACGGCATCCGTCAATCGTTGGTCTGCGTGCTGGGCAATCATGACCTGCACCTGCTGGCCGCCGCTCGCAACATCGAGCGCCTGAAAAAAGGCGACACGCTGCGTGAGATCCTGGAAGCGCCGGATCGTGACCAGCTGCTGGGCTGGATACGCCAGCAGAAACTGATGCACTACGACGAATCGCGCAACGTCGCCATGGTCCACGCCGGAATCGCACCGCAGTGGTCGCTGAAGAAAGCGCTCAAGCATGCGGCCGAAGTCGAACAGGCTCTGCAGGACGACAACCTGTATGAACCGTTTCTGGACGGCATGTACGGCAACGAGCCTGCCAAGTGGGACAACGACCTGAGCGGTGTCACCCGGCTACGGGTCATCACCAACTACTTCACGCGTATGCGTTTCTGCACCAACGATGGCAAGCTCGACCTCAAGGGCAAGGAAGGCGTCGAGACCGCCAAGCCTGGCTACGCGCCCTGGTTCAGTCACAAGACCCGCAAGACCCGCTCGGTAAAGATCATCTTCGGCCACTGGGCGGCACTTGAAGGTCGCTGTGACGAGCCGGACGTCTTCGCGCTCGACAGTGGCTGCGTGTGGGGCGGTGCCATGACGCTGCTCAATGTCGACACCCTTGAACGTCATCAATGCAATTGCGATGCTGTCGGCCATGTTGCAACACCGACCATCACCCGAATACCGGCAGACGCCAGCCGTCATCAGCCGCCACAGGCTCAGGAGCCCACGCAATGACTGATTTCAAACGCATCCCCCCCGAACAGGCTCAGGCACTGCGCGAGCAAGGCGCGGTCGTGGTCGATGTTCGTGACGCCCAGACGTTCGAGAGCAGCCACATTCCCGAGTCGCTGCACCTGGACAACCACTCGATCGCCGACTTCATCGCCAAGGCCGATCTGGATAAGCCCCTTGTGGTCATCTGCTATCACGGCAACTCCAGCCAGAGCGCAGCGGCCTATCTAGTGGGTCAGGGATTCTCGGACGTGTACAGCGTGGACGGCGGCTTCGAGCTGTGGCGCTCGACTTTTCCGGCCGAAACCGTGCAAGGCAACTGAAAAATATTTTTATGACAGTCGATCCCGCGTTCTACGCGGGCTCGCGCCCCAACTGACGAACGGTCAGCCCGTCTTCTCGCTCATCCCTTCTTTATCTTTCCGAATCCGAACTATCCTTAGCCTAGGCCATCCGTAATCAGGGGAGAGCCGGTACACCGGCGCGTGGGTCATCGGTAGTTACTTTTATGGTGTTCTGGGGGGTAAACGGCATCTGGATACTCAGCTGCTGCCAGCATCGACTGACGATCCGCCGCCGGCTCAACGTATCGAGCGAGGTGACGTCATGAGTATTTTTAGCCACTTCCAACAACGCTTTGAAACCACACGTCAGGAAGAGCTCTCGCTGCAGGAGTATCTTGAGCTCTGCAAACAGGATCGCAGCGCATACGCTTCGGCGGCAGAACGTCTGCTGTTGGCCATAGGCGAACCTGAGCTGGTGGACACCTCCGCCAACTCGCGGCTGTCGCGAATTTTCTCCAACAAGGTGATACGTCGTTATCCGGCGTTTGCAGACTTCCACGGGATGGAAGAATGCATCGACCAGATCGTCTCGTATTTCCGCCACGCCGCCCAAGGCCTGGAAGAAAAGAAGCAGATCCTCTATCTGCTCGGCCCGGTTGGCGGTGGTAAATCGTCTCTGGCTGAAAAACTCAAACAACTGATCGAAAAAGTCCCGTTCTACGCCATCAAGGGCTCGCCGGTATTCGAGTCGCCATTGGGCCTGTTCAATGCCAATGAAGACGGTGCCATTCTCGAAGAAGACTTCGGCATCCCGCGGCGCTACCTGAGCACCATCATGTCGCCCTGGGCGACCAAGCGTCTGGCTGAGTTCGGGGGCGACATCAGTCAGTTCAAGGTCGTGAAACTCTATCCATCGGTTCTCAACCAGATCGCTGTGGCCAAGACCGAACCGGGTGACGAGAACAACCAGGACATCTCGGCGCTGGTCGGTAAGGTCGATATCCGCAAGCTGGAAGAGTTTCCGCAGAACGACGCCGACGCCTACAGCTATTCGGGCGCACTCTGCCGGGCCAACCAGGGTCTGATGGAATTCGTCGAGATGTTCAAGGCGCCGATCAAGGTCCTGCACCCGTTGCTGACCGCCACTCAGGAAGGCAACTACAACAGTACCGAAGGGCTGGGCGCGATTCCGTTTACCGGCATTCTGCTGGCGCACTCCAACGAATCGGAATGGCACAGCTTCCGCAACAACAAGAACAACGAAGCCTTCATCGACCGTATCTACATTGTGAAGGTGCCTTACTGCCTGCGGGTCAGCGACGAGATCAAGATCTACGACAAGCTGCTGTTCAACAGTTCTCTGTCCAAGGCGCATTGCGCACCGGACACGCTGAAGATGCTGGCGCAGTTCACCACCCTGTCGCGCCTCAAGGAGCCGGACAACTCCAACATCTACTCCAAGATGCGGGTGTACGACGGCGAGAACCTCAAGGACACCGATCCGAAAGCCAAGTCGATTCAGGAGTACCGCGACAGCGCGGGCGTCGACGAAGGCATGAACGGTCTGTCGACCCGTTTCGCATTCAAGATCCTGTCCAAGGTGTTCAACTTCGATCCGCATGAAATCGCGGCCAACCCGGTGCACCTGCTGTACGTGCTGGAACAGCAGATCGAACAGGAGCAATTCCCCGCCGAGACGCGCGAGCGTTATCTGCGCTTCATCAAGGAATACCTGGCACCGCGCTACATCGAGTTCATCGGCAAGGAGATTCAGACCGCTTACCTGGAATCCTACAGCGAGTACGGGCAGAACATTTTCGACCGGTACGTGCTTTACGCAGACTTCTGGATTCAGGATCAGGAGTACCGCGATCCGGAAACCGGCGAGATTCTCAACCGCGTGGCACTGAACGAGGAACTGGAAAAGATCGAGAAACCGGCCGGCATCAGCAACCCGAAAGATTTCCGCAACGAGATCGTCAACTTCGTGCTGCGCGCCCGCGCCAACAACAACGGCAAGAACCCGACCTGGCTCAGCTACGAAAAGCTGCGTGTCGTGATCGAGAAGAAAATGTTCTCCAACACCGAGGACCTGCTCCCGGTCATCAGCTTCAATGCCAAGGCCAGCAAGGAAGACCAGCAGAAGCACAACGACTTCGTCACTCGAATGGTTGAACGGGGCTACACCGATAAACAGGTACGTCTACTCTCCGAATGGTATCTGCGCGTACGCAAGTCGCAGTAATGGCAGCGGCAAGCGGCAGGCTGTAAGCCTCAGGCGGGCGTAGGTTCGTCTGAGGTGCTGTTTTTGTGCCAGCGCTTGCTTTTAAGCTTCAGCCTCACGGCTTGAAGCTTGCAACTTGAAGCTGCCCGGAGGGCCTATGAGCTATGTGATTGACCGACGTCTCAACGGCAAGAACAAGAGCACGGTAAACCGGCAACGGTTTCTGCGGCGTTATCGTGACCACATCAAGAAGGCCGTGGAAGAAGCTGTCAGCCGCCGCTCTATTACCGACATGGAGCACGGCGAGCAGATCAGCATCCCCGGCCGAGACATCGACGAACCTGTGTTGCACCACGGACGTGGCGGCAAACAGACCGTCGTTCACCCTGGTAACAAGGAATTCACCACCGGCGAGCACATCGCCCGGCCGCAGGGCGGTGGCGGCGGCAAGGGGCCTGGCAAGGCGAGCAATTCCGGCGAAGGCATGGATGAGTTCGTGTTCCAGATCACCCAGGAAGAATTTCTCGAATTCATGTTCGAGGACCTGGAGTTGCCCAACCTGGTCAAACGCAACCTGACCGGCACGGACACCTTCAAGACCGTGCGCGCCGGGATCAGTAACGAAGGCAATCCGTCGCGCATCAACATCATCCGTACGCTGCGCTCCGCCCACGCACGGCGCATCGCCCTGTCCGGCAGCAGCCGGGCAAAACTCAAGGAAGCGAACAGCGAACTTGAGCGCATGAAGCGCGAAGAACCCGACAATTTCGGAGATATTCAAGCGCTTGAGGTGGAAATCGAGCGCCTCAAGGCGCGCATCCGCCGCGTGCCCTATCTGGACACCTTCGACCTGAAATACAACCTGCTGGTCAAGCAGCCCAACCCCAGTTCCAAGGCTGTGATGTTCTGCCTGATGGACGTTTCCGGCTCCATGACCCAAGCGACCAAGGACATCGCCAAACGCTTTTTCATCCTGCTGTATCTGTTCCTCAAGCGTAACTACGACAAAATCGAAGTCGTGTTCATTCGCCACCACACCAGTGCGCGCGAAGTGGACGAGGAAGAGTTTTTCTATTCCCGGGAAACCGGCGGCACCATCGTCTCCAGCGCTCTGAAACTGATGCAGGAAATCATGGCCGAGCGTTATCCGAGCAGTGAATGGAACATCTACGCGGCCCAGGCTTCCGACGGCGACAACTGGAACGACGACTCGCCGATTTGCCGCGACATCCTGACCAAGCAGATCATGCCGTTCGTGCAGTACTACACCTATGTGGAGATCACGCCGCGCGAACATCAGGCACTTTGGTATGAATATGAGCGCATCGGAGAGGAATATGCCGACACGTTCGCCCAGCAGCAGCTTGTCTCTGCCGGTGATATTTATCCGGTATTCCGCGAACTCTTCCAGCGAAGGTTAGTGTCATGACCGCCAGAGAGCAGAAACGCCAACCCATTTCCACGGGGTCAGAGTGGACGTTCGAACTGATCCAGACCTACGACCGCGAAATCAGCCGGATCGCCGATCGTTATGCGCTGGACACTTATCCCAACCAGATCGAAGTGATCACCGCCGAGCAGATGATGGACGCTTATGCCTCGGTCGGCATGCCGTTGGGCTACCACCACTGGTCCTACGGCAAACACTTCCTCAGCACTGAAAAATCCTATACGCGCGGCCAGATGGGTCTGGCGTATGAAATCGTCATCAACTCCGACCCCTGCATCGCTTACCTGATGGAAGAAAACACCATCTGCATGCAGGCGCTGGTAGTCGCTCATGCCTGCTATGGGCACAACAGCTTCTTCAAGGGCAACTACCTGTTCCGCACCTGGACCGATGCCAGCTCGATCATCGATTACCTGGTGTTCGCCAAGCAGTACATCATGCAGTGCGAGGAACGCCATGGCATCGACGCGGTGGAAGACCTGCTCGACTCCTGCCATGCATTGATGAACTACGGCGTGGACCGCTACAAGCGTCCGTATCCGATTTCGGCGGAAGAGGAGCGGCGTCGGCAGAAGGATCGGGAAGAGCACCTGCAGCGCCAGATCAATGACCTGTGGCGCACCATCCCGAAAAGTGCGAAGGAAGGCGGCAAGGAAGACAACGCGCGCTTCCCTGCCGAGCCTCAGGAAAACATTCTCTACTTCATCGAGAAACACGCGCCGCTGCTGGAGCCCTGGCAGCGTGAAGTGGTGCGCATCGTGCGCAAGATTGCGCAGTACTTCTATCCCCAGCGACAAACACAGGTGATGAACGAAGGCTGGGCCACGTTCTGGCACTACACATTGATGAACGACCTCTATGACGAGGGTCTGGTTACCGACGGCTTCATGATGGAGTTCCTGCAGTCGCACACCAGCGTCATCTACCAGCCCGGTTTCGACAGCCCCTACTACAGCGGCATCAACCCCTACACGCTGGGCTTTGCGATGTATCAGGACATCCGCCGGATGTGCGAGCACCCGACCGAAGAAGACCGTCAGTGGTTTCCGGAGATTGCCGGCACTGACTGGCTGACCGCGATCAAGTTCGCGATGAGCAGCTTCAAGGACGAGAGCTTCATCCTTCAGTACCTGTCGCCCAAGGTCATACGCGACCTCAAACTGTTCAGCATCATGGACGACGACCTGAAAGATGATCTGCTGGTCCCGGCCATCCATGACGAGAACGGCTACCGCACCATTCGCGAAATACTGGCCGCGCAGTACAACCTGGGTAACCGCGAGCCCAACATCCAGATCTACAGCATCGACCGGCGTGGAGACCGTTCGCTGACCCTGCGTCATCAGCAGCACAACCGCAAACCGCTGGGCGACTCCACCGATGAAGTGCTCAAGCACTTGCATCGTCTCTGGGGTTTCGACATCCATCTGGAAACCCTGCAGGGCGATCAGATCGTGAAAACCCACCACGTACCACCGAGAGGCGAGCACGCCGACAGTGAATATCCCCGGCTCGATTTGGCGGTTGTACACCTCTAAATCCTGAAGACGTGAAGCTTAAACCGGTCATCGTTCGGTTTTAGCCTCCGTAAGGACGACGCAAGGTTTATCCTGTCGCGCTTACGGAGGTTTTTTATGCAGATTTTTAAAGTGGGCGGCGCCGTACGCGACCGCCTCCTGGGTTTACCCGTCACCGATATCGACTGGGTGGTCGTCGGCGCGTCGGCCGAAGACATGCTGGTCAAGGGCTATCGTCCGGTCGGCACCGATTTTCCGGTATTTCTCCACCCGCTGACGGGCGAGGAATATGCGCTGGCACGCACCGAGCGCAAAAGCGGCGTGGGGTATGGCGGCTTTGTTTTTCATGCCAGCCCTGACGTCACGCTCGAGCAGGACCTGATCCGTCGCGACCTGACCATCAATGCGATGGCCGAAGACAAGGACGGCAACCTGACCGACCCCTATCACGGCCAGCAGGATCTCGAAGCGCGCATTCTGCGTCACGTTTCCCCCGCGTTCGCCGAAGATCCCCTACGTGTACTGCGCGTCGCCCGTTTCGCCGCTCGCTATGCGCCGCATGGCTTCAGCATCGCTCCCGAGACGCTGGACCTGATGCGTCAGCTCAGTGAATCCGGCGAGCTCAAGGCATTGACGCCCGAGCGCAGCTGGAAGGAAATCTCTCGCGCGCTGATGGAAAAACAACCACAGGTGTTCATCGAGGTGCTGCATGAGTGTGGCGCGCTGAAAGAACTGATGCCCGAAGTAGAAGATTTGTTCGGCGTGCCTCAGCCAGCCGCGCATCACCCGGAAATCGACACTGGCGTGCATGTACTGAGCGTGCTGGAGCAGGCTGCCCTTCATGAGCATCCGTTGAGCGTGCGCTGGGCCTGCCTGCTGCACGATCTGGGCAAAGGGCTGACACCGGAATCGGAATGGCCAAGGCACATCGCCCACGAGCACACCGGCTTGCGCCTGATCAAGGCTGTCAACGAACGCTTCCGGGTACCGAGGGAGTGTCAGGAATTGGCGTTGCTGGTCGGCCAGTACCACACCCACGGACACAGGGCGCTGGAACTCAAGCCCTCCACTGTGCTGGAACTGCTGCACAGCTTCGACGTTTACCGCAGGCCGCAGCGCTTCGAAGAATTCATCGCGGCATGCGAAATGGATGCACGAGGCCGTCATGGTTTCGAGCAACGCAGTTATCCACAGGCGGAGTATCTGCGTGGCGCGGCACAGGCGGCACGGGCTGTGTCAGTACAGCCGCTGCTCGAGAAAGGCTTGCAGGGTCAGGAACTGGGCAACGCCCTGAAAAATGCGCGACTGGATGCGCTGAAGGTGTACAAGGCGGAGCATGGCACTAGGTAAGTTGATCGCTTCCTAGGCTCCGGCGCTCATCGTTATAAACAAATCCGCCTCAACACTGATCGTGCCAATGCTCCGCGTTGGCATGCATCCCGTGACGCTCCGCGTCACAAATGTCACAGATTGCAGATTCAGTGAGTCGAACGCATGACGTGGATAACGCCGGAGCTTGGGCACACATCTGCGCCACATTCAAAAGCGGACGCGGAGCGTCCTGGGAGGCATTCCCACGCAGAGCGCAGGAACGATCAGCGTGATCTCAAGCACGCCGATCATGCCCACGCCTTTGCTCAGCGTTACACCCGAGTCTTGCTGCGACCACGGACTGTGGAAGGCGGCTTGCCAGCGATGCTTTTTCTGAAGAGACCTATCCAGTGACTGAACTGACGCCATCGCCAGCAAACCCCCTCCCACGGGGTATGCATTCAGTCAGTCACTTTCGTTTTGGCCCCCGTTTTGCGCGTCTTGCGGACTTGTGTATAACGATGAGCGCAGAGCGTGGGAACGATCAGAAGCCCTTGAGCAGCTCCGCAGGCGTCAGCGCCTGACCTTTCCACTCGAACGCCACAGGCCACAGCTGCTGATCGATCTGCGCGTCAGCCCACAACGTGCTGAACGGCACGCCGACAGCTGGGTGCAGACGATCCGGGGCGATCAGCGATAATGGCCACAATACGAAGGCGTTCTTGAGAATCTCAGCCCGGGGCAGGATCAGCCCGTCGAAATTACCGACCTGCTCGCCATACAGCAGCACGTCGATGTCCAGCGGCAGCCCCTTGCGGTCCGGGGCGTAGCGACCGTTGTCGGCCTCGATGAATTTCAGACGGCGGTCCAGCTCCATCAACGGCAAATCGGTCAGCGCCGACACCACCAGATTGAAAAAAGGACCGCTCTTGATGCCCACCGGATGACTCTCGAATACGGGCGAGCAGCTCAACTCGCTCAGGAAGCTGTCCAGCGCATCAAGCCCGGCATGCAGGTGCCTTTCGCGCTCGATGTTGCTGCCGAGCCCGAGGAAAATCCGCGTCAGCGACATCCGCGCTCGATCTCCACGCCCACACCGGCAGCGGCAGCGACCGCACCGGGCTTGGTCAGCCTCAGGTGCAGCCAGGGGATAGTGAATTCAGCCATCAGCACCTCGGCCAGGCGCTCGGCAAACGTCTCCACCAACTGAAACTGCGCCTGCTCGGCAAAGGCCTGGATACGGGTCGAAACACTGGCGTAGTCGAGTGCCTTGCTCAGGTCGTCGCCCGCGGCGGCAGGTCGGTTGTCCCAGGCAAAACTCAGGTCAAGACGCAGGCACTGACGAATGCCGCGCTCCCAGTCGTACGCGCCGATCACGGTATCGACCTCAAGACCCTGAATGAAAACTCTGTCCAAGCACTACTCTCCACTGCACGACAAGGGCGCGATGCGCCGTTAGAATCAGGGCATCCTCGCCCGGAATGGTTAGCATGTTTTGGTTACTGGCGACCTTCGCCTACCTGCTCGGCTCACTGTCCTTCGCCATCCTGCTCAGCCGCCTCAGCGGTGGTCCCGATCCGCGTGACAGCGGATCAGGCAACGCAGGCGCGACCAACATGCTGCGTCTGGCCGGAAAAAAAATGGCCATCCTCACGCTGATCGGCGATCTGTGCAAAGGTCTGGTCCCGGTACTGATCGCCAGCGCCTGGGGGCTTGACCCTTCACAACAGGGCTGGATCGGCGTGTTCGCCGTACTGGGCCATCTGTTCCCGCTGTACTTCCGCTTTCGCGGTGGTAAAGGTGTCGCCACGGCCGCCGGCGTGCTGCTCGGGCTTTATCTTCCCGCTGCTGCGCTGGCCATCGCCGCCTGGCTGCTGATGTTCCGCCTGACCCGCACCAGCTCGCTGGCCGCGCTGATCGCCACCCCCCTCACACTGCCATTGCTGGCCTGGCAGGAACCTCGGGCATTGCTGCCCATGAGCGTCCTGACCCTGCTGATCGTCTGGCGACATCGCGGCAATCTACGCGACCTGCTCGCCGGGCGCGAACGGCATTTCTGATCGGTGTATTACAGCCCCGACAGTTGCTCCATCGGCCAGCGCGCCTGCACGCTGATGCTCAGGTCTTCCTTCTGGCCTGCCTGCAAACGCTGACAGCCCGCATACGCAATCATGGCGCCATTATCGGTGCAGAACTCGGGACGCGCATAAAACACTTGCCCGCGCATCTCGCCCAGCATGCTCTCCAGCGACTGACGAAGCGCCTTGTTGGCGCTGACGCCGCCCGCGATGACCAGGCTCTTGAGCCCCGTCTGCTTGAGCGCGCGCTTGCACTTGATGGTCAAAGTCTCCACTACCGCCTGCTGGAAGGCCAGAGCGATGTCGCAACGGGTTTGCTCACTGTCGTCCCCGGCACTCTGGCACTGTTGCCAGGTGTTGAGTGCAGACGTTTTCAGACCGCTGAAGCTGAACATCAGGCCAGGACGATCCGTCATCGGCCGCGGAAACGTGAAGCGCCCCGCCACACCCTGAGTCGCCAGCCTGGAAATCTCCGGACCGCCGGGGTATTGCAGGCCCATCATCTTGGCGGTCTTATCGAACGCTTCGCCTGCCGCGTCATCGAGCGTCTCGCCCAGCAACTCGTACTGGCCGATGCCATCGACCCGAACCAGCTGCGTGTGGCCGCCGGACACCAACAAAGCGACGAACGGAAACTCGGGTGGATTTTCTTCCAGCATCGGGGCCAGCAGATGGCCCTCCATGTGATGCACGCCCAGCGCCGGAATGTCCCAGGCGAACGCCAGGGCCTGAGCGCAGGACGCACCGACCAGCAGAGCCCCCACAAGGCCAGGCCCTGCGGTGTAGGCAATCGCGTCGATGTCGGTCGCCACGCAGTCGGCTTCGGCCAGCGTCTGGCGAATCAGGGGCAGCATGCGCTTGACGTGATCGCGCGAAGCCAGCTCCGGCACCACACCACCGTAGGCGCGGTGCAGGTCGATCTGACTGAATAATGCATCGGCCAGCAAACCGCGTTCACTGTCGTAAAGCGCGACGCCGGTTTCATCGCAGGACGTTTCTAATCCCAGTACTAGCATGGGTTTGCGCCTTGTAGGGGGCAGATTCGAAGGCGCGCATAATAGTCGCCGACCGAGGTGCCGACCAGCGGTTTTCGATCAGAGGCTTTGCATTCCTCTCAATGAGGGGTTAACATCCGCAACCCTTAAAAACCGACGTACTTTTGTGCAGTGTTTGCACGAAGCGTTGACCCCGGTAATGAATGAAGGTAGCTCTGGATGCCAGCCGTCAAAGTTAAAGAGAACGAACCCTTCGACGTAGCTCTGCGTCGTTTCAAGCGCTCCTGCGAAAAAGCCGGTGTTCTGGCTGAAGTTCGTAGCCGCGAATTTTACGAGAAGCCGACTTCCGAGCGTAAGCGTAAGGCAGCTGCGGCTGTCAAACGTCACGCCAAGAAAGTTCAGCGCGAGCAGCGCCGCGCCGTTCGTCTGTACTAATACAGACTTACGTCGAAAGCTTCTGCCTTGCCCGGCCTTACAGTCGGGCTGTCGGCAGTTGCAGTTATAGCATCACGCTAGATTGACCGAGCAGCCAAGGCAGCACATGCGACCAGGCCTTCAGTCAAGCACGTCCCGCCTGCTTACAGGCAACATTGGTCATGCCCTATTGGGCAGCACATCGATCAATGGACAAGACGAGTATGCCTTGATGACTTCGCAAGAAGCTCAGCCAAGGCAGCGTCTCGTGCATATGAAAATCCCTTTTCAGGCCCAAGCACCGACCTTCGGATGCCAAGACGTGCCCGCTTGTTGCAGTGCCTTTCAAAAAGGCGGCTGACAGGCCGACGGAACGCTCGTAGAGTCACCACGATAATTTCGCGACACGCTTGATATGAGAATGCCATGGCCGGGCTGATTCCCCAGAGCTTCATCGACGACCTTCTGAACCGTACCGACATCGTCGACGTGGTCAGCTCGCGTGTGCAGCTCAAGAAAACCGGGAAGAACTTCAGCGCCTGCTGCCCGTTTCACAAAGAGAAAACACCCTCTTTCAGCGTCAGCCCGGACAAACAGTTCTATTACTGCTTTGGCTGCGGCGCGGGTGGCAACGCCCTTGGTTTCATCATGGACCACGACAACCTGGATTTTCCCCAGGCCGTCGAGGACCTCGCCAAAGCCGCCGGCATGGAAGTGCCCCGCGAGCAGGGCGTCAAAGGCCAGAAGCCGCGCCAGCCTACCGATTCGCCGCTCTACCCGCTACTGACTGCCGCCGCAGAATTTTACCGCCAGGCCCTAAAGAACCATCCGACGCGCAAAGCTGCAGTGGACTACCTCAAGGGCCGCGGCCTGTCAGGCGAGATCGCGCGGGACTTCGGCCTCGGCTTCGCTCCGCCGGGCTGGGACAACCTGTACAAACACTTGAGCAGCGATACCCTGCAGCAAAAAGTGATGATCGACGCCGGCCTGCTGATCGAAAACGCAGAAACCGGCAAGCGCTATGACCGCTTCCGTGATCGGGTGATGTTTCCGATTCGCGACTCACGCGGCCGGGTCATCGCGTTTGGCGGCCGGGTACTGGGCGACGACAAACCCAAATACCTGAACTCGCCGGAAACACCGGTCTTCCATAAAGGCCAGGAGCTTTACGGCCTGTTCGAAGCCCGCAAGTACAACCGCAACCTCGATGAAATCATCGTCGTCGAGGGTTACATGGACGTCATCGCGCTGGCTCAGCAAGGGCTGCGCAACGCGGTGGCAACGCTGGGTACAGCCACCAGCGAAGAACACCTGAAGCGCCTGTTCAGGGTCGTGCCCAACGTGCTGTTCTGCTTCGACGGCGACCAGGCAGGCCGCAACGCCGCCTGGCGAGCGCTTGAAGCGACACTGTCGAGCCTGCAGGACGGAAGGCGGGCACGCTTTCTGTTTCTGCCCGAAGGCGAGGACCCGGACACCTTGGTGCGCTCGGAAGGCACCGACGCATTCAGGGCGCGCATCAATCAGCATGCGCAACCGCTGGCCGATTACTTCTTCGAGCAACTGACCAAGGAGGCCGACCCGCGCTCGCTCGAGGGCAAGGCCCATATGGCCACCCTCGCCGCCCCACTGATCGACAAGGTGCCCGGCGCGAACCTCAAGACCCTGATGCGTCAGCGCCTGACCGAAATCACCGGCCTGAGCGGTGAAGCGGTCAGCCAGCTGGTGCAGAGCGCACCCTCGGAAGCGCCGCCCAGCTACGACCCGTATGTCGATTATGACGCCATGCCTGATTTCGCCGATTACCAGCCGCAGGGCGGTTATGAAGCGCAGCAGGAATGGACGCCGAAGAAAACCGGCGGTCCGAATCAGAAAAAATGGGAAAAGAAACCCTGGGACAAAAAAGGCAAGCATGGGGACTTCGAACCGCGTGCGCCACGTGTGCCGACAGCGGTTGAACCACCGATGCAGGCCGCACTCAGAACATTGCTGCACCACCCCGAACTGGCCGAGAAAGTCGAAAATGCCAGCCATTTCGCGGCAGAAGACCAGTCTCAGGCTCAATTATTGGTTTCTCTTATTGAAGCCCGGCAAAAGAATCCCAATCTTCGGTCGTTACAGTTGATAGCGCGGTGGCATGGAACCGAACAGGGCCGTTTGCTACGCGCATTGGCCGAAAAGGAATGGTTGATCGAGGCCGATAACCTTGAACAACAGTTTTTCGACACTATAACTAGCTTATCCGCTCGCCAACGCGAGCGTAGCCTGGAACATCTGATCAGCAAAGCACGTCAAACCGAACTGAGTGCAGAAGAGAAAATTCAGCTTCGGGACCTGCTAAATCGCAATGTTCCTGCACAAACCCCGACCTCAACTGGCGCGTGAGGTCATAGCTCGGGTATAATCCTCGGCTTGTTTTTTGCCCGCCAAGACCTTCAGTGGATAGGGTGTTATGTCCGGAAAAGCGCAACAGCAGTCTCGTATCAAAGAGTTGATCACCCTGGGTCGTGAGCAGAAGTATCTGACTTACGCAGAGGTCAACGACCACCTGCCCGAGGATATTTCAGATCCTGAGCAGGTGGAAGACATCATCCGCATGATCAACGACATGGGGATCCCGGTACACGAGAGTGCTCCGGATGCGGACGCCTTGATGCTGGCCGACGCCGATACCGATGAGGCAGCCGCAGAAGAAGCGGCCGCAGCATTGGCAGCGGTCGAAACTGACATCGGTCGTACCACCGATCCCGTTCGCATGTACATGCGTGAAATGGGTACCGTTGAACTCCTGACCCGTGAAGGCGAGATCGAAATCGCCAAACGTATCGAAGAAGGCATCCGCGAAGTGATGGGCGCAATTGCGCACTTCCCTGGCACGGTTGACCATATTCTTTCCGAATACACACGTGTCACGAGCGAAGGCGGTCGCCTGTCCGACGTTCTCAGCGGATACATCGACCCGGATGACGGCATTGCGCCGCCTGCCGAAGTGCCTCCGCCTGTCGATCCCAAAGCCGCCAAGGCCGAAGGTACTGACGACGACGAGGAAGAATCGGCGGACGCTTCCGATGAAGAAGACGAAGTCGAAAGCGGCCCGGATCCGGTCATCGCTGCACAGCGCTTCGGTGCTGTCTCCGATCAGATGGAAATCACCCGCAAGGCCCTGAAGAAGCTCGGTCGCGAAGACAAGCACGCCATTGCCGAAATGGTTGCCCTTGCCGAACTGTTCATGCCGATCAAGCTGGTTCCAAAGCAGTTTGAAGGTCTGGTAGAGCGGGTACGTGGTGCTCTCGACCGTTTGCGTGCTCAGGAACGCGCCATCATGCAGCTGTGTGTACGTGATGCACGTATGCCGCGCGCCGATTTCCTTCGCCAGTTCCCTGGCAACGAAGTCGACGAGAGCTGGACCGATGCGCTGGCCAAGGGCAAGAGCAAATACGCTGAAGCCATTGGTCGCCTGCAGCCTGACATCCAGCGTTGCCAGCAGAAGCTGTCCGCGCTCGAAGAAGAAACCGGTCTGAAGATTGCCGAGATCAAGGACATCAACCGTCGCATGTCGATCGGTGAGGCCAAGGCCCGCCGCGCGAAGAAAGAGATGGTTGAAGCGAACCTTCGTCTGGTGATCTCCATTGCCAAGAAGTACACCAACCGCGGCCTGCAATTTCTCGATCTGATCCAGGAAGGCAACATCGGTCTGATGAAAGCGGTGGACAAGTTCGAATACCGTCGTGGTTACAAGTTCTCGACTTATGCCACCTGGTGGATCCGTCAGGCGATCACTCGCTCGATTGCCGACCAGGCACGCACCATCCGTATTCCGGTGCACATGATCGAGACGATCAACAAGCTCAACCGTATTTCCCGCCAGATGTTGCAGGAAATGGGTCGCGAACCGACCCCGGAAGAGCTGGGCGAACGCATGGAAATGCCTGAGGACAAGATCCGCAAGGTACTGAAGATCGCCAAAGAGCCGATCTCCATGGAAACCCCGATCGGTGACGACGAAGATTCGCATCTGGGTGACTTCATCGAAGACTCGACCATGCAGTCGCCAATCGATGTCGCCACGGTCGAAAGCCTGAAAGAAGCGACACGCGAAGTGCTGTCGGGCCTCACGGCTCGTGAAGCCAAGGTTCTGCGCATGCGTTTCGGCATCGACATGAACACCGACCACACGCTGGAAGAAGTTGGCAAACAGTTCGACGTGACCCGCGAGCGGATCCGTCAGATCGAAGCCAAGGCACTGCGTAAACTGCGTCACCCGACCCGTAGCGAACACCTGCGTTCGTTCCTCGACGAGTAATACGCGCAGCACGCTATGCGTTCAAACAGAACCCCCGGCCCGCCGGGGGTTTTGCGTTTCAGGCCCGCCGAAATTTCAAAGCGCTCTATCTCGGGTGTTTCATTGAACTCCCCTCGAAAACACGCCTGTCAGCCGTCGCCCGGCAGGCAAAATTCCGAAACCTGACCTACAACTATGTGTCACTGCAGGCAAAAAGCCTGCTCGTGATCCTTTGGCCTATCGGTTGTTGCCAGGATATTTACCGCAGCATCGTGCGCAGACTTGCCGCGATGTTGAGACCTTCTGCTAGCAATAAATCAGCAGCGGTAATGACCACAACCCTGGCCCGCTCGTGCGCAACGATACGGAGCAAGTGCTGTGGCCCCCGCGATATCGGCAGCCAGACCAAGCACGGACGTGAGCACTTATGCGTGGATTAATGACCGACATCAGTGACATCAAACAAACAGAAGAAGCGTTGCGTCTATCTGAAGACAGGTTTGCCTCCGTCTTCGCCCACTGCCCGGACATCATGGTCATCGCCAGCCTCATCGATGGCCAGATTCTGGAAGCCAATAAAGCGTTCGTAGAACAATCGGGACTCACCGCCGAAGAAGCCATTGGCAAAACGCCCACGCAGATCAACGTCTGGGCCGTTCCCGGCATGGGTCCCGGCCTGCTTGAGCAACTGCAAAAAGGCACGATCCGCAATCTGGAAGTGCCCTTGCGGCGCAAGGACGGACAGACCTTTTCCGGACTCATGTCCGCCCAGCCCTTCGAACTGGGCGCCAAGCCCGCTGTGCTGGTGGTGGTCCGCGATATCACCCCGCTCAAACAGGCTCAGCGACAACTGCAGCTCTCGGAAGAAAAGTTCGCCAAGGCCTTCCACGCCTCCCCCGACGGGCTGACCATCAGCCGTGTGCGCGACGGGGTGATTCTCGAAGTCAACGAAGGCTTTTGCCGCATCACCGGCTACACCGAGAAACAGTGCCTGGAGCGCTCCACACTCGAGCTGGGCATCTGGGCCGACCTGAGCGAACGCCAGACCATGATCGAGCACATCAAGCGCCATGGCTCTGTACATGAGTTTCGCACCAGAATCCGGGGCTCCGAAGGCAACATCCGACTCTGTGAACTCTCTGCGCACCCGGTGCTGATCGACGGCGAAGATTGCCTGCTGACCATCAGCCGTGACGTCACCGAACGCCAGCACATGCAGGAAAAACTCCACTTGGCCGCCACCGTGTTCGAGAGCACCGCTGAAGGCGTGCTGATCACCGACACGCGCCAGCGCATCCACGCCGTCAATCGCGCCTTCAGTGAGATCACCGGTTACAGCGAGGCAGAAGCCATCGGCCATACGCCCCGCCTGCTCGCCTCAGGCCAGCACGACAGCGCCTTCTATGCCGCGATGTGGTATCAACTGACCGCAGAAGGCCACTGGCAAGGCGAGATCTACAACCGCCGAAAGAACGGTGACATCTACCCGAGCTGGCTGACCATCAGCGCCGTGCGCAACAAGGACGACCTCATCACCCACTTCGTCGCCGTGTTCGCCGACATCTCCAGCCTCAAGCACGCTCAGGCACGCCTGGACTATCAGGCCCACCATGACCCTCTCACCGGCCTGCCCAACCGCACCCTGTTCGAAAACCGCCTGCAAACCGCCCTGCTGCACAGCGAAGAGTCCGGCAGCCTGGGCGCCGTGCTGTTTCTGGACCTGGACCGCTTCAAGCACATCAACGACAGCCTCGGCCACCCGGTCGGCGACCTGCTGCTCAAAGGCATCGCCCAGCGCCTCAAGGAACACCTGCGCGACATCGACACCGTCGCCCGGCTCGGCGGCGATGAATTCATCGTCCTGCTGCCCGGCCTGCTGCAACCCAGCGACGCCGTCAGCATCGCCAACAAACTGCTGGCCTGCTTCAGCGCGCCCTTTCAGGCGGGCGAACACGAATTCTTCATCAGCTCCAGCATCGGCTGCAGCCTGTTCCCCACCGACGGCACAGACGTCGCCACGCTGGTCAAAAACGCCGACGCGGCCATGTACCGCTCCAAAGCCAAAGGCCGCAACCGCGTCGAAAGCTACACCCGCGACCTCACATCCCAGGCCAGCGAACGCATCGCGCTCGAGCAGGAACTGAGACGCGCACTGGACCGCAACGAACTGAGCCTGTCGTTCCAGCCCAAGACCAGCCTGCACACCAACAGCATGGTCGGCGCCGAAGCCCTGATCCGCTGGAGCCACCCGACCTTCGGCGAAGTGCCACCGGAGCACTTCATACCGCTGGCCGAAGAAAACGGCATGATCCTGCAGATCGGCGACTGGGTCATCGAACAGGCCTGCCTGCAAATGCACGCATGGCGCAAAACCCACAAACCGTTCGGCCCACTGTCCGTCAACCTTGCCGGCGCACAACTGCGCCAGCCACACCTCGTGACCCGCATCGAACAACTGCTGGCCGACAACGGCCTGGAACCCGGCTGTCTGCAACTGGAAATCACCGAAAACTTCATCATGAGCCAGACCCAGGAAGCCCTGGCCGTGCTGCACAAACTCAAGAAACTCGGCGTCCAGCTGGCCATCGATGACTTCGGCACTGGCTACTCGTCGCTCAGCTACCTCAAACGCCTGCCACTGGACATCCTCAAGATCGACCAGTCCTTCGTCCGCGGCCTGCCAGAAGACACCCACGACGCCGCCATCGTCCGCGCCATCATCGCCCTGGGCCGCAGCATGCAACTGACCGTCATCGCAGAAGGCGTCGAGAACAGCGAACAGCAGCAATTCCTGGCCGCAGAAGGTTGCGAACAGATGCAAGGCTACATCGTCAGCCTGCCCCTGCCCCCCGAGGAATTCTGCGCCAGGTTTCTTCTTATGAACGTTTAGGACTTTTCGGATAGCACAGCCGCGAAACCGCCGTTATAATCCGCGTCCTGCTGAGGGCCCATAGCTCAGTTGGTTAGAGCAGAGGACTCATAATCCTTTGGTCCACGGTTCGAGTCCGTGTGGGCCCACCACCTTTGAAAGCCGCGCATTGCGCGGCTTTTGCGTTTCTGGGTGGTTATTCACAAAGACAGTCATATGGTCCAAAGGCACTCAATCGGCGCGATGCCGGTGCGCTGGTACACCTTTGGAGTCCTGTCAGATGGCAACGCAAGGCAAAACCTCTTCCGGCACATGGGATGCTTTAATCCGCAAAACCGGCTGCCCAGCAGCGGTGAAAACCTTCCGCACCAGACGTGATGCGGAAGGACAGTCACGGCGTACCGAAGACGGAACGACAGCGGCGTAAAGTAGGTACGCTCGATATTGAAAACACGATAAGCCTATAACGACAGGGGCAGCCCAGCGGGGCTTTGACGGGAAGGCTACCCATCTCTATTTCAGTTTCCCCACCCTGGAATCGAGCGATTGCGGCAGGTCAGTACAGGAATATACCGGCATCAATCTATCAATTGGCCTCAGTCAAAGGGTGCCAGCGGGCATAAAAATACGCTGTAAGCACAGATAGAAATCATTGACCTCCGCAGTCACGTTCGTGGCTATAACAATGAAAACATCTTTCAACTCACCCGCTATAGACACGTCCCGCGCAAATCGAGTAGGTTGTCAGGCAACTTTTCTCGCGCACCCGATCAAGACAATGAGTGCTCCCATCCATGCTGTATAACACCTTATACAGTCATCGGTACGCTGAAAAGCCTTGACCAAGACACGGATAGCCAGATGAACAAGGAATGTTTTACGCCCTTCCCGCCCGGCTATTTCGCACTACGTGGAGTTTATCCATAGCTATGCATAAGGACATCTAAATGTTTCAAGTACAGATCGCGTTGATTGTATTTATTCTGCTTGGGATTCCCTACCTTTTTTTACTTAAAAAAGCAGGACTTTCACCCTACTGGTCATTAATATTCCTGCTAACCCCATTCGGCATACCACTAGGCGCATGGCTTGGCTTCCCTATTCTGGCTCTTAGGGCTTGGCCTGCCAGAAACGAACTACCCAATCAATACTTTCTAGCCGTACCCCAAAATATAACGCTGGTAGCCGCCCATATTGCCATGCCGATATTTTCCCTCTTCGTAATCTTCAAGAAGTGTGGCTACAGCGGATGGTGGTGCTTAACAGCTTTTCTTCCTCCTGTTGCAATCATCATGCTATGGGTGCTTGCATTTAAAAAACATCCAACGCAAGAATTTGTGAATCCATGACACGTTAAAACGGTCGATTTCTAGTAGTGCCATGGTGTCTTATTACTGATCCTATGAGCGGCTTTGAACATGTCAGGCACAGTATTCATGAGACATCATCACCCGTTATGGTGCCGTTGGCGCTGTGTTTAGAGGATTCGCAAGATAATCGATCCTCTTGGCACTGATTGAGGAACTGAAGCATGGCTTATATATCGGAATGGCTGGCTCTACTGGAGAACCGACCAGCGCCTGTGGGTGAGTGGGCAACTTATCGTCGCGACGAAGCCTTGCAATTGCTCCGCCATGCCGAAAAGACCGGTGACTGGATAACGCTGAGTAATTATCGTAATGGCTTCGTTCGCGAAGTCGCTGTACGAGAGCTGATTGATCGCCCTTCCCCCGGTGCACTGGTGGCATTGATAGAACGACTCAACGATTGGGTACCGCAGGTTCGCGATTTGGCAGAAGCGGGTCTGGCTCGCTACCTATCGCCCACTCACGTGCCAGCGTTGCTATTCGCTCTCGAAGACTTCATGGCGCTGGCCTTGCGCCACAGAGCTGATCACGGCCCGACCCTAAAGGCTGTGCGCGCGGTATTACAGTCGGTCGAGGCAGACGACGAAGTTTACACAAGCTTTCTGACGCGACAAGGTCGCGCGGCTCGCTACCTGTTCACCTTGTTATTGGAAAAAGATGGTGACAGGCAGACACTACTGCGAGACGCTCTGGCGCATCGAGAGCTGACCGTACGACTGTTGGCAGTTACAGCCTGTCATGAGCTACCGAATGTCCGAGCAGTACCATTGCTGCGTGAGGCACTCTTGCGTCCCGGCGCTAAAGTACGTGTCTGCGTACTACGAGCTTTGTTGCCGTTGCTGGAAAACCCGCAGCCAACGTTATGTACGTCTCTGCTCGACGCATCCCCGTCCATCCGCAGCCTGGCGCGCTGGGTAGCACCGAGCCATGGTGTAGATGCGCATTCATTATTGGTTGAGCGGCTGAACCAAGACTTGCCTACTGCAAGGCGTGAATGGCTGGGTATCCTTGGGTTAGCGAAAGAGCTTGGTGTCGAGCTCGAACACAGCTGGCTGGCAGCAGCAGCCCGATCCGATTATTCCAATGTGCGACGCGTGGTCATAGGACTTTTGGGCGAAGGACAAGTGAGTCTAATGCTGGCAGCGCTTGATGACCCATCCGACGCCGTGTTTATGGCTGCAGCCGCACAACTGGACAAACAGCCCTGGAACTCTTTAAAAGCCGAATTGGACGCCCGGCTTCACAGAGACTGGCATGAACTACCGACCACGCGACGTCGCACACTTATGCAACTGCGCCCGCGCTGGCAACAAGCGTCTTACCTGATAGGACGTTTAACATCAGAGCCTGTTGCACAGGTGTTCTGGGCCCATGAAGTCGACCTGTGGTGCGAATCGCAATACCAAATAGTCGATCCGATTACTTCGAGGGCAGAGCGGGGAGCGATTATAGATAAACTCCGAAACCTGGCATCCAGAGGTATTATTAGCAGCAGTAATTTTGCGCGAGTCGTGTAATGATGCTAGGGCTGATTAATTAGCTAGCCATCTAGCTCCGGGGGCTTTATGAAGCCCTGGCCTGTCTCGGTCGCCCGACCGGCATAGATCAGCCAAGCTGACGCAACAGTTAAAAATCAATACTGTATCGAACCAACGAGAAACTTCAGCAGCGGAAAAAACGTTCATCATTGTCAAACTGACGATGCCAAATGCATTACACGAAGAGGGCCCGCGACGATGAGCTTTGACATTATTATTTTGAAGCCTACCGACCCCGATGAAAACAGCCTGTCTAACGTTGAAGACGTGCTGGATATTGGCTGCGCTGAAGTCGTCATTACCTCTCTGGAGTCAGTATTCCCTGGCTGTATACAAGGTACGTTTTCGGCGGGTGAACGCTACTCGCTCGAGTCTGCTCAGAATGGCGACCCCGTGAGCAGCGTACACCTGGCTCTGAGGTTCGGCAGAGACTGGTCTGATGCCGCCAGTGCCGAGTTTCATAACCTACTCTCGACGCTGTGCCAATTGCTCCAGTCAGTAGCTTTTGCGGTGTCCGATAACTCAAGAATCGCACCTCCTGCTAAAGTCGGCCCGTCCTGCTCGCCATAGAGCGGTTTACCTGGCGAGTTGGTGCGCTTGCTTGATCACGTGGTCAGGGAACAACGCTTCGTAAAAAGCAGCAGGAATGCCGAGGATACTGACCTCGACGCAATCGGGCATAAGCTCTATGGCGTAATCCAGAATGGCGACTCCCATAGATGGAATCACAACGCCTGCTTCAGTTTTTACTGAAAGGGCCAAGCCGGACTGATCGAAGTGATTTGTACGGCACTCGTTTTGAATAGCGAGGTATCCGGCAGTTGGCTCGAACAGGCCGAAAGCAACGCCCATGGAAGGATCTCCGTTCTCCAGCGACGAGTAGCCAACCAGCGTCAATCCGCTGTAAATCGAAAATCGCGCCATCTGATCACCTGATGTTTGCCGTGGTATTGGATAGATAGGATTGCTCAGACCATCTCCCACGGTTAAGTGTTGTGGAGCCTCCCAGGCACGGCGATTAGCGACGTACTGCTCAATCAACCGACGGCCCAATCCTCATCCCTACTCCGCACCAACCTGACCGCAATCAGGAGCGGTTTCACCCGTCATCAACCACAGAGTGTACTTCTTGAAATCCGGGTGATTACTCACCTTGCACAGCGCCCCATACCCCATCTCAAACATCGAGGCCTCGTATTTTTTATACGTGCTGAGGCTGATGCCTACCCGCTCACAAAACTCGGACTGGGTTACCCCTTCCGTGCGCCGGATCGCTTTCAATTTAATAGCCAGGTCCACGATTCACCCTCTTGAGAGGATCCTATATAGGGCACACCATAAGAACCTATATAGGGACCATAATTGCCATCACAGCTGGAGAGATTATCAGAACGCCGCTCTTGACCGGTTCGGTCTGCGTAACCGCAGGTGAGCGGGCTGACTTTGATACCTGAAAGCAGCCGATAACTCAGCCCCAAAAAACACACCCAACCCAAAAACGCTGCACCAGCGCCAACGGGATCGGCTTGCCCGAAAAAAGCCCAGCACCCTGCATCTTCAACTATCCAAGGAGGTATCACATGACAAAAATCACCCTGCACTGCCTGTCGCAACTCCAACCCCGTCCTGAGCACGCCACCGATCACACCAGAAAACGTCGAGGGAAGTTGACGGCGATTGCGTGGTGTCGCTCAAGTCGTTCGGGCAAGGGCGCTGTGTGGGTGTGTCGTTGTGATTGCGGGTTGTTCGAGTATCGACGCCCCGGGACATGGGCGAGCAGAGCTGCACCTGATGACATGTGCGATACGTGCCTGCGGGCCAAGGGGCCGAATGCCAGAGATACTGCTTCTGAGCGGCTGAAGCGATGGGTAGGTAGCTTGCGTGATCTTGGCCTTACCGTTGCGGAAATTGATCTGATTCAGAGGCCGGGCATGATGGTGGAGACGAGAGGCAGAACCCTTCTTGAGATACGGGGGCAGCTGGCTGAAAAGTTGACCTGAGATACCTCTGATTTTTTTCATGAGGCACCGCACATGGCGCTGAATCGACAGGCGCATCCTGATAATGCATCCGCGGTGCGGGCAAGCAGTGTATCGGCCAGCCCATGTCGCACATGGGCCCATCCTCGTGATCCGCCTTGCCGCACGGAAGAATCTAAGTAACATGCGGTCACGACGCTCGTGACCGCCTTCGTGCCGACTGATTTAGAGACCTCGTAGCGTTTCTCGGCGCAGGCCGCTACTTGAGCATCCGCCCAGCAAAGCTCCCACCCGTTCTCACGAATCGCGATGCATCCGCTGGAAAACGAACGGGGCATTGTTCAGGTGATGACGGGGGCGAGTTGCGGGCTTGAAACGTTTTTCTCATATGACGAAACACTGCGGAGGTGCCTGATACATGGCCAAGATTATTCACTTTCCAACGCCCGATTCTGATCTGTTGCTGCTGCACATCGAGCTGAAAGAGATTACCCCGAAGATTTGGCGTCGATTCGCAGTGCCTGCAAATATCACCCTGGTCAAGCTGCATCGGGTCATCCAGGACGTGATGGGCTGGAGCGACAGCCATCTGCATGAGTTTGAAATTGCCGGTGAGCGTTATGGCACTCCCGATCCTGATGGCTGGGGACGACAAGTGACTCCTGAGGCTCGCAAAACCTTGAGCAAGGTGCTGGATGGAAAGCGGGCGTTCACTTATGTCTACGACCTCGGCGACAGCTGGGAGCACGATATCAAGGTCGAAAAAACGTTGCCTGCGAACGCCTGCCCTCAAATACCGTACTGCTTTGAAGGTGCTAATGCCTGTCCACCCGAAGACATAGGCGGCGAAGGGGGTTACGAGATGCTTCGGGAGGCTATTGCCGACCCTGAACACCCCGAGCACGACGTCATGAAGGAGTGGATCGGGGAAGATTTCGACCCGACACACTTTGATCAAACGACCGTGAACCACTGGCTTGCACGCATAAAGGTCTGAACAGCAACCGGCCGTGGTGCGACGCTTGCCTTGAAACAGTCCGGTAGTGGTGCTGGGCGCTTCAAACGGCCATATTCATCCATAAACACCGTCCGGATTGTCTCCTTAGAGTTGACAGATAAACCTTTTTCAAGCGCTTTTTCAACGCTCAGATGGACATTAATCTAGCCACACGTTGAAACCACAGCCACTCACCACTTTGAAAAAGGATTGCGCCATGACTAACGCCACTTACAACCGCCTGAACAAAGACGACGCCATCGTTCTGCTGGTCGATCACCAGACAGGTTTGATTTCGCTGGTACAGGACTTCACGCCGAACGAGTTCAAGAACAACGTTCTGGCGCTGGCCGACGTGGCGAAGTTCTTCGAACTGCCAACCATCCTGACCACCAGCTTCGAACAAGGCCCGAATGGCCCGCTGGTACCGGAACTCAAAGAGATGTTCCCGGACGCGCCTTACATCGCCCGCCCCGGCCAGATCAACGCGTGGGACAACGAAGACTTCGTCAAAGCGATCAAGGCCACCGGCCGCAAGCAATTGATCATTGCCGGTGTGGTGACGGATGTCTGCGTAGCGTTCCCGACCTTGTCGGCACTGGCTGAAGGCTTCGATGTGTTTGTGGTGACTGACTCGTCCGGCACGTTCAATACAGCTGTGCAGCAGGCAGCCTGGAACCGCATGACGCAAGCAGGTGCGCAGATGATGAACTGGTTCTCGGTGGCGTGTGAGTTGCAGCGCGACTGGCGCAACGATATCGAAGGCCTGGGCAACCTGCTGTCCCAGCGTATTCCGAACTACCGCAACCTGATGAACAGCTACGCAGCCTTGACTGCACGCTGACAGGTAATCGCAGGGGGGCATTTTGCCCTCCTGCATGCACCTCGATATCACGCCTGACTAAAGCGATGCCACCGGGCGCTTAATGCGCCACGATCAGTCCAGCATTCCCTTCAGCCTGACTACCTCGCCAACCTGATTCACCCTCTCCTCCGCACTCAGCATCCGCTCGCAATACTCACGACTCACAAAAAGTATCACGTCGTTTCCATCCGGCTCAGCGGCATACTCAGGATGCGCTGCTATCTCTGCGAGCAATGCCTTGGTTACCGGCACCACATGAAAATGCAAATTGAAGCCTGCCGAGAAACCCAGTTTGTAGACGATCACTTTCCAGGGTTCATACGCCCGCATCAGAAGCTGTTCGGTCCTGCGCAAAACACCTCCCAGCTCAGCCAGCGCCTCGTCGCCAAGGTCTGTCAGATCAGACGCCGACACAACGGACGCAACCATCAGATAGCCGTTGTATCGCGCGTCACGTCGATGACTGACACGCCAGTGCCCGGTCTCAAAGACGTCCCACTTGGTCATATGTCCATCCTCTGGTTCTTCATGTGCACCTGACTCACAGCGGGAGAATATGACAGCGCGCCTCAGGCGTGCGAGATTGCAGACACTTTGTCATTCACCGCACCAGCAGGAACACGTTCAATGGACCTGAAATTCAGCCACATCGACGTCCTCGTCACCAACCTTGAAGAAGCCTGCGCTTATTACGCGCACATCCTTCAAGCCAGAATATCCAAGACCCTGGTCTGGGAACGCGGCGGTCTGCATGTGCGTTATGCCATCGCGATGATCGGCACGGAGCGTTTCATGCTGGTCCAGCCGTTGGCGGGGAATCTGAAGGAGCTGCTGGATACGTCAGGCGAGGGCATGATTTATCGGCATTGTTATTCGACGCCAGATATCGAGAAGGTTTACGACGAACTGATCGCAGCCGGTGTGCAGCCGGAAGACGAGAACGGCAAGCCGCTGGCGCGTTCGAACCTGCAAACGCCATCCGGGGGAAGGATTATCTGGCTGCCCAAGCGGTTCGGGCATTTCTCGATGGAGATTCTGGAGGAGAAGACGCTGGAGGCGTTTATCGAGGCGGCGTTTGCGGATTAGCATGTAACACACACATTGCCTGACTGTGAGCAAGCGTCAGGACCGCTCTGCCACTCTGCTAGGGTGCGAAAAACCTTGGAGATACCCATGGAAACCGATCCGATTTGCCTTGTTTTCATACCTGCGTTGGTAGCCATTCTTACAGCCGTAGAAAACGAAAAAGGCTCGCCACTCACGGAGGAGGAAGTTATCGGCATCCGGGACAAGGCGACGTGCATGGCGGTTCGGTTCAGTGTCGCGCTCAGTATGGAACAGGAGCGGGGCTATCCGGATATCGTTGCGGAGAACTGCTGGGAGGAATGGCAGCGCCATCGCGAACAACGCGCCTGATTTTTTTACTGCGAGCGCGCGCTGTATCAAAGACATATAGGCGTCTTTTCTGCTCCACGCCGCTGCGTGGAGGAGGGCCTCCTACAACCCGACGTTAGCCACGACGCTGTGCAAAATCCCCCTCCCCTCGCTATTTCCAGAATCACGACTAAACCTAGTACACAGGTATTTCATGCACGTCGTCACCCAACTGTCATCAACCGGACGGATGGCGTCCGTACGGTCTAAAGTTGCCATGATCGAGGCAGATAACCCCTAAGTTGCTTTCATCCGCTGCAATGTTCAAGGATCGAACCCATGACGTCGAGTCAGTACGGTAGTACTCCAGGTCAAAGTCATCCCCGCTTCCTCTGGTTTCCGCTGGTCCCGGTCATCCCGGCCATTGCCTGGATTCTGACTCAGTCGGGCACCTCCTCTGCCAATCTTGCTGCATGCGCCGTACTGGCCGTTCTCGGCGTGAGTACCGGGGTGTGGAGCGCGCGTTCGCAACGTGAACAGGCCGTGCGTCTGACGGCGGATGCGCTCACACAGCGTCAGGCCAATGACGCTGCAATCGGCGCGAAGGCTTCTCGGGCGCAGCTCAATGAAGTGTTGCTGGGTGCGATGCCGATCTGGGCCAAGCAGGTCGAAAGCTCGCGTCAGCAGACCGAGACCGCCATTGTCGAGCTGACCAGTCGGTTCACCGGCATTTCCGAGCGGCTGCAGGAGACCGTTCAGGCTTCGCAGCTGGCTGCGGGTGAGCTGGACGGGCAGAATGCCGACGGCGCACTCAAGGTGCTGGCGCAGAGCGACAGCGAGCTGAGCCAGGTCATCGACTCCTTGAAAGCCACTCAGGCCAGCCGCGACGAGACGCTGACTCAGGTGCGCAGCCTCACGGCCTATACAGGCGAGCTGCGTACCATGGCGGCAGACGTTGCAGCCATCGCGGCGCAGACCAACCTGTTGGCCCTCAATGCGGCCATCGAAGCAGCGCGTGCCGGTGAAGCCGGGCGAGGCTTTGCGGTGGTGGCCGATGCGGTGCGCAGCCTGTCGAGCAAGTCCAGCGAGACCGGTCAGCAGATGTCGGCCAAGGTCGACATCATCAACAACGCCATTACCCAACTGGTTCAGGCTGCCTCCAGCGGCGCGGATCAGGACAGCCATTCGGTGGCCGAGTCCGAACAGAGCATTCAGCATGTGCTGCAGCGTTTCCAGAGCATTACCGGACGCCTGGCCGAATCCGCCGATCTGCTGAAACAGGAAAGCTACGGTATTCGCGACGAGATGACCGAGGTGCTGGTCAGCCTGCAGTTCCAGGACCGGGTCAGTCAGATCCTCACCCATGTGCGCGACAACATCGACTCGCTGCACACCCATTTGCAGCAGTCCAGCCAGTCTCCGGACGAGGCCGTCGCGATCAATGCCCGCGAGTGGCTGGCGCGCATGGAGTCGACTTACGCCACTGACGAACAGCGCCGCACGCACCGCGGCGAATCGGCAGCGCAACAGAATTCTCAGGAAATCACGTTCTTCTAGGAGCGAATCATGGCTAAGAGTGTATTGGTGGTCGACGACTCGAGCAGCGTTCGGCAGGTCGTCGGCATTGCGCTGAAAAGTGCTGGATACGATGTGATCGAGGCCTGCGACGGCAAGGATGCACTGGGCAAGCTCAGCGGGCAGAAGGTGCACCTGATCATCAGTGACGTGAACATGCCGAACATGGACGGCATCACGTTCGTCAAGGAAGTGAAGAAGCTGGCCAGTTACAAATTCACGCCGATCATCATGCTGACCACCGAGTCGCAGGAATCCAAGAAGGCCGAGGGCCAGGCCGCTGGTGCCAAGGCCTGGGTGGTCAAGCCGTTCCAGCCTGCACAGATGCTGGCAGCGGTCTCCAAGCTCATTCTGCCCTGAATGTCCGGGCCACGGAGGCCAGCATGCCGATGTTGAGCGAAATCACTGCTGACACCCTGCGTGTCAGCATCGATGGCGAACTGACGATTTATACCGTGACCGAACTCGCTGCCGGACTACTGCCGCAGATGGGTAGTGCGCCACGCATGAAGATTGACCTGTCGCAGGTGACCGAAATGGACGGCGCAGGGTTTCAACTGCTGGCGGTCATCGAGCGCGAGGCTGGCAAAACCGGCACCGCACTCAGCCTGACCGGGCAGAGCAAGGCGGTCGTGGAAACATTCGAACTGTGTCATCCGGGTGCCTTCGCTTAGCGCCCGTTGCAGTGTGGTTCAGTGATCGAAAAGGAAGTTCACGTGAGCATTAATCTTGATCAGGCACAGCAGACGTTCATCGTCGAGGCGCGTGAGCTGTTGCTGGCCATGGAGGAATCCCTCCTGCAACTGGAAAGCGAGCCCGGCGATCAGGATGCCATCGGCGCGGTATTCCGTGCGGCCCACACCATCAAGGGCTCTGCCGGGTTGTTCGGCCTGACGCCAATCGTCAGCTTTACCCACATTGTCGAAGACGTGCTCGACCGGTTGCGTGAAGGCAGCGTGTCGGTGGATGCAGAATTGATCGCCGTGCTGCTCAGGTCCGGCGACCACATGCTTGAACTGATCGACGTGGTGGCCAGCCGTGGCGAGCAGCTTCAGGCCGCAGCGCTGGAACGTGAAGCCGCGTTGCGTCAGGCCTTGCAGGCGTATCAGGCACCTGCGCAAGCGTCTGCGCAGCCCGTGCAGACGGAAACTGTCAGCGACATTCAGGCAGAAAGGCTGTGGCACATTTCCCTGCGTTTCGGCGTGGACGTGTTTCGCAACGGCATGGATCCGCTGTCGTTCCTGCGTTACCTCAACACGCTGGGCCAGATGGTCCAGGTCACCACCGTGACCGACAGCATTCCGACCGTTGAGGAGTGGGACCCCGAATCCTGCCATCTGGGTTTCGAGATCGATTTCCGCTCGGCAGCCGGATATGCGGCAATCAATGAAGTGTTCGATTTCGTGCGCGAAGACTGCATCGTAGAGATCACTGCCCTGGATGAAACGGCGGAATCCACACGCACTGATCTGGTGTCGCAGGACGACACCAGCCCGGTCATCCACAGCGGTGAATTGTTGGGCGATCAGCGCGCCGTGCCGCGAGGCCCCGCCCAGGTTTCCACAGAACGCGCCTCGCCCGCGAACGAACAGAAGAACAAGGACGGCCGCTATGTGCGGGTCAACGCCGACAAGCTCGATGAGCTGATCAATCTGGTCGGCGAACTGGTGATCGCCAGTGCCGGGGCCAATCTGCTCGCGCGCTCCTGCAACAATGCGCCGCTTCAGGAAGCCAGCTCGACGGTATCGGGACTGGTCGAGGAAATACTCGACGGCGCCCTGCACCTGCGCATGATCCCCATCGGCGATACCTTTAACCGCTTCCGCCGCGTGGTGCGCGATGTCAGTCAGGAACTGGGCAAAGACATCGACCTGATTATCAGTGGTGCAGAGACCGAGCTGGACAAAACCGTGGTCGAGAAAATCGGCGACCCGTTGATGCACCTGCTGCGCAACGCCATGGACCACGGCATTGAAAGCGCTGAAGCGCGCCGTGCTTCAGGCAAGTCGGCAAAAGGTCATTTGAGCCTCAATGCCTACCATGACTCAGGCAGCATCGTGATCGAAATTGCCGATGACGGCGCAGGCCTGAACCGCGAGCGCATTCTGGAAAAGGCGCAGGAGCGCGGCCTGGTCGCGAGCGGCGCGGTGCTGACCGATCAGGAAATCTACAACCTGATTTTCGAGCCCGGTTTTTCCACGGCCGAGGCGGTCACCAATCTGTCGGGGCGCGGCGTCGGCATGGACGTGGTCAAGCGCAACATCACCCTGCTGCGCGGCAACGTGGACCTGGACAGCCAGCCCGGCCAGGGCACCATCGTGCGGATCCGTCTGCCGCTGACGCTGGCGATCATCAACGGCTTTCTGGTCGGCATCGATCAATCGACCTATGTCATTCCCCTGGACATGGTTCAGGAGTGCATCGAACTCGACGAACAGGACCGTCAGTCCAGCCGCGACAACGGCTATCTGGACCTGCGCGGCGAGGTGCTGCCGCTGGTGTACCTGCGTGACCACTTCAACCATGAAGGTCCCGTCGCGCGGCGCCAGAACGTGGTGGTCGTGCGTTATGCGGAGCACAAGGCCGGGCTGGTGGTGGACGACCTGCTCGGCGAGTTCCAGACCGTGATCAAGCCGCTCGGCAAACTGTTCGGCGGCCTGCGTGGCATCAGCGGCTCGACCATTCTGGGCAGCGGCGCGGTGGCACTGATTCTCGACATACCGGCGCTGCTCAACCAGATCGTCCAGCTGGAAGCCCGCTCGACCCAAACCCCTTATTCGCTGTCGGCTGCGGCCCGCTGACGCGCCTGCATTTCCATGGAGGTAACCCCGATGAAATGGTTTTACGATCTGAAGATATCCACCAAGTTGATCACCTCCTTTCTGGTCGTGCTGGCGCTGACGGCGGCCATGGGCGTGTTCGCCATCATTCAGCTCGGGCAGGTCAACCAGACTGCTCAGGACATGAAGGAAAACTGGATGCCCTCCATGCGTGCTGCCTCGGGCATGCGCTTTTACGCGGCCAGCTATCGCCTGAAGGAAAACCGGCACATCGCGGCCGATACGGCGCAGGAAAAGACCCAGATGGAACAGGAGGCTGTCGAGGCGCGCAAGCAATTCGAAACCCGCCTGGCCACCTATGAACACCTGTTGTCCAACGACACGGATCGCCAGTTGTTCAACAGCGTGACCACTGCATGGTCAGCGTACCTGGTGGTTAGCAAAGAGCTGTTCGACCTGTCTCGGCAGGGTCTTGAGAATCAGGCGCGCACGCTGTTGAAGGGCGAGTCCAAGCTGCACTTCGATGAAGCGACCAACCAGTTGCAGAAAATGGTCGAGCTCAACGATGCAGGCGCAACCACGGCCAGCGAGAAAGGCGCGGCCCTGTATGAAAATGCGCGTATCTCGATCATTGCGGTGCTGGTCGCTGCGCTGTTGATCGGGCTGGGCCTGGCGCTGTTCATCGCCCGGATCATTTCCCGCCCGCTCAAGGACGCCGCCATCGCCGCCGAGCAATTGGCCGAAGGCAACCTGAGCGCACAGATAGCGGAAGGCTCGAAAGACGAAACCGGTATGGTGCTCAACGCCATGCGCAACATGGTCGGCAAGCTGTCGCACATCATCGGTGAAGTGCGCAACGCGGCCGACAATCTTGCCAGCGCCTCTGAAGAGGTCAGCGCTACAGCTCAGTCCATGAGCCAGGCGACCAGCGAGCAGGCCGCCAGCGTTGAAGAGACCAGCGCTTCGGTCGAACAGATGAGCGCCAGCATCAACCAGAACACCGAGAACGCCAAGGTCACCGACGGCATGGCCAGCAAGGCCGCCAAGGAAGCCACAGAAGGTGGCGACTCGGTGCAACAGACCGTGGTGGCGATGAAGAAAATCGCCCAGCGCATCAGCATCATCGATGACATCGCCTACCAGACCAACCTGCTGGCCCTCAACGCCGCCATCGAAGCCGCCCGTGCGGGCGAGCACGGCAAGGGCTTTGCCGTGGTTGCCGCCGAAGTGCGCAAGCTGGCTGAGCGCAGCCAGGTGGCGGCTCAGGAAATCGGCGAGCTGTCTTCGAGCAGCGTGGACATGGCCGAGAAGGCCGGCAAGTTGCTGGACGAGATGGTGCCGTCGATCAACAAGACCTCGGATCTGGTGCAGGAGATCAGCGCAGCGTCCGAGGAACAGGCCGCGGGCGTGGCACAGATCAACACCGCCATGACTCAGCTCAATCAGGTAACGCAGCAGAACGCGTCGAGCAGCGAAGAGCTGGCGGCGACCGCTGAAGAGATGAGCAGCCAGGCAGAACAGTTGCAGCAGGCCATGAGTTTCTTCGTCCTGAGTTCGGCATCCAGAACGGCCGTGAACGACTTAAGCGTCGACACCTCCGGCAGCGCCCCGCCTCGCCAGCCATCGCGACCGGTCAAGCCCGCCCCTAAAAAGGCGTTTGCCTACAACATGGCCAGCGCGCCGGATGAATCGGAATTCACCCGTTTCTGATCGCAGACCGGATACAGGTCACACAGGGAGAACGACATGGGCGCACTGGCCAAGACACACCAGACCGCAGCCGCAGTGGAAGAAGAGGCGCAGTACCTGACGTTCATGCTCGGTGGCGAGATGTTCGCCATCGGCATTCTGGGCATCAAGGAAATCATCGAGTACGGCAGCCTGACCGTGGTGCCGATGATGCCGTCGTTCGTGCGCGGCGTGATCAACCTGCGCGGCGCCGTCGTGCCGGTGGTCGATCTGTCGGCGCGGTTCGGCCGGCAAAACTCGGAAACCACGCGACGCAGCTGCGTGATCATCATTGAAGCCAGCACCGAAGACGGTCAGCCGCAGGACATCGGTCTGCTGGTCGATACGGTCTCGGCGGTGCTGGAAATTCCCGCCTCGCAGATCGAGCCGCCGCCGAATTTCGGCGCACGCATTCGTGCCGACTTCATCAGCGGCATGGCCAAGGTCGAGGGCAAGTTCGTCATCGTACTTGAGGTCGAGCGCGTGCTGTCCATCGACGAGATGTCGAGCCTGGCCGAAGCCGGTCAGACACCCGCTCTCGATTTCGACGCGCACTGAGATCCGCATATGCCTGACACAGCCGCACTCAACGACCGCGAATTCGGCCAGTTCCAATCCTGGCTGTATCGCGCAGCGGGTATCAATCTGTCGCCGGCCAAGAAGGCGCTGGTAGCCGGCCGCCTGTTCAAGCGCCTCAAGCACTATGAACTGAAAAGCTATGGCGATTACTTCAAGCTGATCATGACGGACCAGCGCCACGGTGAACTGCAGGTCGCGCTGGACCTGCTGACCACCAACGAGACGTACTTCTTCCGCGAGCCCAAGCACTTCGATTTTCTACGCCAGAACGTGTTGCCCATGGCGACGCCGGGCAAGACGTTCAGGCTGTGGAGCGCCGCCAGTTCGTCGGGCGAAGAGCCCTACAGCCTGGCCATGACACTGGCAGAAGGCCTGGGGACTACGCCCTGGGAAGTGATCGGCTCGGACATCAGCACCCAGGTGCTGGCCAAGGCACGCACCGGCCATTACCCCATGGAGCGCGCAGGCACCCTTCCTCAGCCGTTGCTGGTCAAGTATTGCCTGAAGGGCACAGGCCGTCAGGAAGGCACCTTTCTGATCGAGAAGTCGCTGCGCAACAGGGTCAATTTCGTTCAGGTGAACCTCAATGAAACCTTGCCCGATCTGGGCGAATTCGACGTGATATTCCTGCGCAACGTGATGATCTATTTCGATCAGGAAACCAAAAGCAAAGTGGTCGCGCGCCTGCTGCCACGTCTCAAGCCGGGCGGTTTCTTCATCATCAGTCACTCGGAAAGCCTCAACGGTGTAAACGACACGTTGAAGCTGGTCGCCCCCTCGATTTACCGCAAACCATGAAAAAGCCTGTCGGCGCGGCCGAAGTAGTGCTGGCTCCTGGTGAGGTGAGCTTTGCGACCCGCCCTACCCGCCTTCGCACCCTGCTCGGGTCCTGCGTGGCCATTACCTTCTGGCATCCGTTACGGCATATCGGCGGCATGTGCCACTTCATGCTTCCGGGACGCATCCGCAGAGGCCAGCCCCTGGACGGCAAGTACGCCGATGAAGCCCTCGAACTGCTCATCCGTCACGCCCACATCAACGGCACTCGGCCAGAGGACTATCAGGTGAAACTGTTCGGCGGCGGCGAGATGTTTCCCTGCCATCGTAACGGCTTGCATATGCATGACGTTGCCAACCTCAACATCCGCGCCGCGCTGGAGCTCGCCGAGCAGCACCATTTGCACCTGATGGCGCAGGACATGGGCAGCACCGGCTACCGCAACATCATCTTCGACCTGTGGAACGGCAACGTCTGGGTCCGGCACACACCAACAGGGACCATCGATAAAGATGCCAACCAAAAAAATCAGCGTACTGCTGGTCGATGATTCGGCCGTGGTTCGTCAGGTACTGCTGGCGATCCTCAACGACACCCCCGACATGCATGTGATGGGCGCCGCTTCGGACCCGATTTTCGCAATGGACAAGCTGGCCCGGGAATGGCCGGACGTCATCGTGCTGGACGTGGAGATGCCGCGCATGGACGGCATCACCTTTCTCAAGAAGATCATGAGCGAGCGCCCGACGCCGGTGGTGATCTGCTCGTCGCTGACGCAGAAAGGCGCAGAGACCTCGCTGCAGGCATTGTCCGCCGGAGCGGTGGAAGTCATCACCAAACCCACCACGGGCCTGAAGAACTTTCTGATTGAGTCGGCAGCCGAATTGGTGACAGCGATCCGTGCGGCGGCCAACTCCAACGTCAGGAATCTGGGAAAGCGCGCGGTGGTTCCGGTGCTGGTACCCGCCAGCAAGCTCACCGCAGATGCCATCCTGCCCGCTGCCAACGGCCACGCCATGGCCCAGACGACCGAACGGATTGTCGCTATCGGCACCTCGACCGGGGGAACCCAGGCGCTGGAAGCCGTGCTTACGTCCTTGCCTCGGGTGTGTCCCGGCATGGTGATCGTCCAGCACATGCCGGAGAAATTCACCGCATCCTTCGCGGCCCGCCTCAACGATCTGTGTCAAATAGAGGTTCGCGAGGCGAAGAACAACGACCGTATTCTGCCCGGACTGGCGCTCATTGCGCCGGGCGGCAAGCACATGATGGTGACCCGCAGCGGTGCCTACTATCACGCCCAGGTCATCGACGGCCCGCTGGTCAACCGGCATCGGCCTTCGGTGGATGTGCTGTTTCGTTCAGTGGCCAAATTCGCGGGCAAGAACGCCACCGGAATCATCATGACCGGCATGGGCGACGACGGCGCACGCGGCCTCAAGGAAATGCTTGATGCTGGCAGCTCGACCGTCGCTCAGGACGAAGCGAGCTGCGTGGTGTTCGGCATGCCCAAGGAAGCCATCAAACTCAACGCTGCACAACGCATCATGCCGTTGCAGGAAATCCATCAGGCGATATTGCACCGATAGGGCCGGGCGTCAGGAAACCGAACCTGCTGAACAGACCCGGCTTCTGTGGGAGGCGCCACCACGTCTTCGACATAGCGCTGTCGCGCGGCAAACACCGGACCGTGGGAGGCGGTTTGCAGCAAGACACCATGCCGTCTCTGAAGATGACTTCAGAACACGAAGAACGCCCCGACCATCAATCGTAAAACGGCGCAACCAGCACCCGACTGCCCACGAAAAAGCTGTCCGCCACCAGCCGCAATGGCTGCAGGTCCAGGTCGCTCTTCCTGTCGCCAATCAACTGCTGAAAATGCCGGTACACCACGGTGTACTCACCCTCTTCCGCCACCGTCTGAGGCACGCCATCGATGCTCAACAGTGCGCCGCCATTGTCCAGCCGCAGGACGCCTTCGGTGCAGCGGATTTCGATGCTCCATAGTTCGTTCTGACCGTGGTCGAAGTCGAATTCGGCGCGAATGTCGAGGTGGCGGGCGTCGGACATTTTGATGTCAGCGGCGATGGGCGACTGGCAGTTGTCGGGGACGCGCAGTTCGGCGGATTCAACGAACAGTTGCAGTGGCAGCAGGTGGGTCACGATCGACAGGGCATTAATGCCCGGATCGAAGACGCCAAGACCGCCGGGCTGCCAGATCCAGGTCTGGCCGGGGTGCCATTTGCGGACGTCTTCCTTCCACTCGATTTTCACGCTTTCCAGCGTGCGCGTCGCGAGCCAGTCGCGCGCGGTTTCGATGCCGGGTGCGTAACGCGAATGCCAGGCAAACAGGCCGGTGACGCCCTGTTCGTGTACCTGATTCACGAGTTCCATGGCTTCGCCCAGCGTGGCGCACGGCGGTTTTTCGACCAGCACGTGTTTGCCAGCGGCAATGGCTTGCTGCACCAGAGCGAATCGACCCTGGGGAGGTGTGCAGAACGCGATGGCATCGACCTGCGGCCCGTTTTCGAGCAGCTCGGTCAGGGACTTGAAGTTCTGAACGCCCGCACAAGGCTGACCCTGAGTAGCGACGGACACCAGCGTGAAAGCGGGATTGGCGAGAATCGCGGGAACATGCTGATCCTGAGCGATCTTGCCGTAGCCCACCAAACCGAGACGAATGGGTTGCATCGGTGACTCCTGATTCTTGTACTTATTAGAGGGTGCGATTAATAGTCATACTAAATAGGGAGCAAACTAGACGTAAATGGCGCGCCAGACAATGGGCAAGCGCGACATACGTGAGTTTTCCGCTCAGGCTGCGGTCACGACGTTGGCAATCCTGCCCAGAAACGGGTCGAGCCGCTCGCGTGGCGCGTCTTGCTCGACCACCAGCGCCGACACGTCTTCGCACTGGGCCACTTGGTAATGAGCGACGCTGGACAGCTTTTCGTTGGTCACGGCCACCACAATCTGGCCGCTCGCGGCGACGACGGCGCGCTTGAACTCGGCGTCTTCCAGCCCGAATGCCGTGACACCGTTGTCCGGATCCAGCGCGCAGGCGCCGAGAAAGCACAGGTCGAAGCTGAACTGGCGCAGTTGCTGGACCGCCGTCAGACCGATCACGCCCCCCGCCGTCGGGTTCAGGCGACCACCCAGCAAAATCACTTCGGCGTTGGGCAGCGTCATCAGTTGCACGGCAATCAACGGTGAATTGGTGGTGAGGGTCAGGTGAAGCTCGGGGTCGATAGCGCTGGCGATGGCGAAGTTGGTGGAACCGGCGTCAATGAAGACGTGTTGTCCGTCGCTGAGCAGAGACGCGGCGGCCTGTCCGAGGCTGTCCTTGCGTGTGGTGTCCTGCTGCACGCGCGCGGCCATGGGGCCTTCAGCGCTGCGCAACAGAATCGCGCCGCCGTAGACGCGCTTGCACACACCCGAAGCAGCCAGCGCACTGAGATCGCGGCGGATCGAGTGTTCAGAGACATTGAATTCGCTGGCCAGATCAGCCGCAATCACCCGGCCGTACCGGGCCAGGCGTTCACTGATCAACTGCTGGCGTTCGCCGGGGAAGGTTTCGTGGGTGGGAGTCATGACAATCTGAACCTGCATAAACGAGCATTAACGATCACAAACGAGCGCTAATATGCCGGGCAGGTGGTGGAGCGTCAATTGGTGCATGCCCACGCGGAGCATGGGCAGGATCCGTGTCGAGTGATGATCGTTCCTACGCTCTGCGTGGGAATGCCGCTCAGGACGCTCTGCGTCCGCTATTGAATGCGTCGCAGAGCGTCCTGTTCACGCCGGATCAGGCCTTCAGATCAAAGCTTCGGCAATTGCCCGATACGCCCCATCATTTCCGTCACGATCTGCAGGTCGAGCAAAAACTGCTCGGTGGTCTTGAACTCGCTGTCGGTGTGTCCGGTGTATTTGGCTTCTGGCATGGCCAAGCCGAACTGCACGCCGTTGGGCAGGTTATGGACCGAAGTGGCGCCCGCCGAGGTGCCGAACGTGTGGGGCATGCCCAGGTTTTCGGTAGAGACGGCCAGCAGCGCCTTGACCCATTCACCCTCAGGGTTACGGTACATCGGCTCGGCGATGGAGTAATCGAACGCAGGCGCAATCTTGCTCTGCTTGCTCCATGCCGTCAGCTTTTCGGCGATCTCGGCCTTGAGCTTCTCAGGCGACTTGCCTTTCGGCACGCGCAGGTTCACCGCGAGTTTGAAGGTCTTCGCATCCATCCCCACGAAGGTCAGGGAAGCGGTCAGCGGGCCCATGAACTCGTCCGAGAAACCGACACCCAGTTTGCTGCCCAGATAATCCAGACCCCAGTTGTCAGCCGCATACTGAGCCGCGTCGGTGATGTGGTTGTGCTTCAACTCAACCTTGCCGTCGAGGCTGTTGATGAAGTCGAGCATTCGGGCCACCGGGTTGACGCCCGACGCAGGATCGGAAGAGTGGGCCGATACGCCAGTGACGGTCAGCTTCACGTCCTTGCCATCGACCGCCGCGTCCACCTTGAAGTCGCCACCGTTGCGCTTCGCGTACTCGGCACCCGCCTTTTGCAGCTCAGCGGCCAATTCTGCGGGTTTGTCCGTCACCAGCGTGGCGACCGATTTCGATGGAATCTGATTGGTCGCCGCGCCGCCGGTCAAGGAGGTGATTTCGGCACCCTTGCCCTCACCCTTACGCACGGGGAAGTTCGCCATCACCGTGCCGTAACCTTTCTCGGCGATGACCACCGGGTAACCGCCGTCCAGCGCCAGGTTGTAGTTAGGCGTCGGGTTGCGCTCGAAGTAGTACGGAATCGCGTCGCCGGAGGTCTCTTCGGTGGTGTCGATCAGCAGTTTGAAGTTTCGAGCCAGCGGCAGCTTTTCTTCCTTGATGACCTTCATGGCGTACATCGCAACCACGATGCCGTTCTTGTCATCCTCGGTGCCACGACCGTACATGCGGTCGCCAATCAGCGTGACCTTGAACGGGTCGAGTTTGGTGCCGTCCGGCAGCACCCAGTTGGCAGGCGTCACTGGCACCACATCAGCGTGGGCATGAATACCGACGACTTCCTCGCCGGAGCCCTCGAGCGAGACTTCATAGACGCGGTTGTCGATGTTGCGGAAGTTGAGGTTGAACGACTCGGCGAGCGTCTTGAGCTTCTCGGCGATCTTGATGAACTCGGGATTGTCGTGCTGGGCGACGCCTTCCACGGCGAAGGTCGGAATGGCGACCAGTTCACGCAGGGTTTCATTCGCAGCACTGCCGTACTTCACACGGGCATAAATGCCCAGCAGCCGATGGATTTCGTTCTGCTGTTCGGCGGTCAGAGTCTTGTCGTCGAGAAAGGCACTGATCGCGGGTTCGAGATCGGCAGTTTTGGCCAGATCGCTCTTCGCGACGCTCCCCAGAAACTGTCTGAAGTCAGTCGCCGACTTTTCATTGAATGTTTTCAGAATGGCGGCGCTTTGTTGCGGCGTGATGTTCGCCAGCGCGGAGGGGGCGACGGATGAAAGGCTGGCGAGCATCAGGGTGGTGGCGGCCAGATGTTTGAGTGAAAGGTTCATTGCTAAGGGCATTCCTTTGCGAAAAGTGTGTGGGAAATAGCTGATCATCTGATCAGAAACATCCTCAAAATAACACCTCACAGGATGAATGCGGGAGCCTGCAAGATACGCACTGTCGCGTTGGCGGTTGAAAGCGGCGCAGAACTGCAAAAGCGAATAGTGGCACTTTGTGCCGCACCACACTGCAGAACATAATGCCTGAACGAACGCTTAAAACATTCAAAGTTTACTAAAACGAGACGGTTAAAACAGTGAAACCGCGTTCAATAAAACGCGCCAACACCTCACCAGCTTAAAATATTCGCAAGACATTAAAATGAATTCAAATTAAATAATTCACCCCCGACAGACAAAGCTGTCGCCTCACTTAACAACTCCAATCTTTCAATACAGCGTGCTCTATTTTGGATCAACAATGATGCACCCGCTGAGCCGGTGTGCGCCTTCAAATCGACACCGAAGCCTTTAAAACCGGGCTGCGCGTTCGAAACGTGCGACGACTCACGAAACAATTGCTGGAGACTTTAACTGCTTCCACTTTCAACCCTCAGGCCCAGGCCTATTTCTGACCGTTAGACCTTGATTCAACAACGGCCATTGAATGTCGCTTATCGACGACGTGGCATAACACACACTTCACGTTATTTAGCCTGCGTGGGAAACCCATTGATGAATCAGTCTTTTCTTCCATTTTCGCGTCCGTCCGTGGGCGATGAAGAGATTGCGGCAGTGACGCGCGTATTGAAGTCGGGCTGGATCACCACCGGGCCGGAATGCCAGAAGCTCGAAGAACAGTTCGCCGAGCGTGTCGGGGCGCTGCATGCCATTGCGCTGTCATCAGCGACAGGGGCCATGCACCTCACGCTGCTGGCTCTGGGCGTCGGTCCTGGCGACGAAGTGATCACCCCGTCCCAGACTTGGGTTTCCACCGCCAACATGATCTGCCTGCTGGGTGCCACGCCGGTATTCGTCGATGTGGATCGCCACACGCTGATGGTTGATGCCGCACACGTCGAACAGGCCATCACGCCGCGGACCAAAGCCATCATTCCGGTGCATTACGCGGGCGCCGCACTTGATCTCGACCCCCTCTATGCGCTCGCCAACCGGTATGGTCTCGCGCTTATCGAAGACGCTGCCCATGCGGCTGGCACTGAATACAAAGGGCGTCCGGTCGGCTCACGCGGTACGGCCATCTTCTCTTTTCACGCCATCAAGAACATGACCTGTGCAGAGGGCGCGATGCTCGTCACCGATGACGACGCGCTGGCAACCCGGGTGCGCCAGTTGAAATTCCACGGACTGGGTGTCGACGCCTATGACCGCCTGACACTGGGGCGCAAGCCGCAGGCCGAGGTCATCGAGCCCGGTTTCAAATACAACCTGGCAGACCTCAACGCCAGTATTGCCCTGGTGCAGTTGCAGCGCCTGAATGCGATCAATGCCAAGCGCCAGATGCTCGCCAACCGCTACCTCGAAAGGCTGGCCAGCAGCGCCGTTTTGCCGCTGGCGCAACCCGGCTACGCGCAGCGTCATGCCTGGCACCTTTTCATTCTGCGCATCGACGCCGAACGCTGCGGCCTGGACCGCGATGCGTTCATGAAAGCGCTGCAGGCGCACAACATCGGCAGCGGCATTCATTTCATCGCCACTCACCTGCACCGCTATTACCGCCAGCGCTTCCCCGACGTTCATCTGCCGGACACTGAGTGGAATTCGTCGCGCCTCTGTTCTATCCCGCTTTTTCCCGACATGACCCTGGACGATGTCGAGCGGGTCGTGGACGCCATTGAATCAATCGTGGAAGCCCGCCCTTGAAACCCTACCCTGTCCACTGCGTGTCGATCGTCATCCCTGTCTATAACGAACAGCAAAGCCTGCCCGAATTGCTGCGGCGCACCGAAGCAGCGTGCGCACGGCTGCGCCAGAACTACGAAATCGTACTGGTCGACGATGGCAGTCGCGACCAGTCCGCCGAGATCCTGCAGCAGGCGGCCGAGCGTGACGGCAGCCGGGTGGTCGCGGTGATCCTGAACCGCAACTACGGCCAGCACGCGGCGATCATGGCCGGTTTCGAACAGTGCAAAGGCGACGTGATCGTCACCCTCGACGCCGACCTGCAAAACCCGCCGGAAGAGATACCGCGCCTCATCGCGCTGGCCGAACAGGGCTACGACGTGGTCGGCACCGTGCGCAACAACCGTCAGGACTCAGCGTGGCGACGCTGGCCGTCGAAACTCATCAACCTCGCCGTCCAGCGCTCGACCGGGGTCGCGATGAGCGACTATGGCTGCATGCTGCGCGCCTACCGACGCACCATCGTTGACGCGATGCTGGCCTGTCGCGAGCGCAGTACCTTCATTCCGATCCTCGCCAACAGCTTCGCCCGGCACACCACCGAAGTGCTGGTCGAGCACGCCGAACGCGAGCACGGCGATTCGAAATACAGCCCCATGCGGCTGATCAACCTGATGTTCGACCTGATCACCTGCATGACCACCACTCCCTTGCGACTGCTGAGCATTGTCGGTTTCAGCATGGCGTTTCTGGGCCTTCTGTTCGCCGTGATGCTCATCGTGCTGCGGCTGATCTTCGGCGCGCCATGGGCCGAGAACGGCACCTTCGTGCTGTTCGCCGTGCTGTTCGTGTTCACCGGCGGGCAGTTCATCGGCATGGGCCTGCTGGGTGAATACCTGGGCCGCATGTACAGCGATGTACGGGCCCGGCCGCGCTTCTTCATTGAAAAGGTCGTGCGCAGCTCAACCGAGACGACGACCGACCGTGTGGATTCCTCCGCCTCTCCTTATCTGAACAAGGTTGCGCCATGAGCATTAAAGCTGTCGTTTTCGCTTACCACGATATTGGCTGTGTCGGGCTGCAGGCGCTGCTGGAGAGCGGCTATCAAATCGCTGCCGTGTTCACCCACGCCGATGACCCCAGTGAAAAAACCTTCTTCGGCTCGGTCGCGCAACTTTGTGCGCAACACGACATCCCGGTGCACGCTCCCGAAGACCCGAATCATCCGCTGTGGATCGAGCGCGTCGGCAAGCTGGACCCCGACTTCATCTTTTCCTTCTACTACCGCCAGTTGCTCAGCGAGCCTTTGCTGGCCTGCGCCAGGAAAGGTGCCTTCAACCTGCACGGGTCGCTGCTGCCGCGCTATCGTGGTCGGGCACCGGCCAACTGGGTGCTGGTCAACGGCGAACGCGAAACTGGCGTGACCCTGCACCAGATGGTCAAACGTGCGGACGCTGGCCCCATCATGGCGCAGCAACGCGTGCCTATCAGCGCACTGGACACGGCGCTGACCTTGCACGGAAAACTGCGTAAGGCCGCCGCCAATCTGCTCTCCGACGCGCTGCCGCTACTGGCGCGGGGCAGATTGCCCGGAACGCCACAGGACGAATCCCAGGCGACCTACTTCGGCCGTCGCACGCCGGCCGACGGGCTGATCGACTGGGCACGCCCCGCTACGCAACTGAACAACCTGATCCGCGCCGTGACCCAGCCCTACCCCGGCGCTTTCTGCCCGGTGGGCGAGCACAAACTGATCGTCTGGAGCGCACGCGTGGAAGAGGCCGACCATGGCCTGGCGCCCGGCACCGTGATCGACTGCGACCCACTGCGCATTGCCTGTGGCGAGGGCGCGCTGGTGATCGGTGCAGGCCAGCGCGGCGCTGACGGCCTCTACCTGAGTGGCGTGCAACTGGCCCGCGAGTTCGGGCTGGTCCAGGGCTCACGTCTGCAGGGCCAGAACCAGAGCCGTCCGACGCGCCGCACCCGTGTGCTGATTCTGGGCGTCAACGGCTTTATCGGTAATCACCTGTCAGAGCGCTTGCTGCAGGATGACCGCTACGAGATCTATGGCATGGACATCGGCTCGGACGCTATCGAACGTTTGCGCACCAAGCCCAACTTTCACTTCATCGAAGGCGACATCAGCATCCACACCGAGTGGATCGAGTACCACATCAAGAAGTGCGACGTGGTTCTGCCGCTGGTGGCGATTGCGACGCCCATCGAATACACGCGCAATCCGCTGCGGGTGTTCGAGCTGGATTTCGAAGAAAACCTGAAGATCGTTCGCTACTGCGTGAAGTACAACAAGCGAGTGATTTTCCCGTCCACCTCCGAGGTGTACGGCATGTGCCAGGACGCCAGTTTCAGCGAGGACACGTCGAACCTGGTGGTCGGTCCGATCAACAAGCAGCGCTGGATCTATTCGGTGTCCAAGCAGTTGCTGGACCGGGTGATCTGGGCCTACGGCCAGAAAGGTCTGCAGTTCACGCTGTTCCGCCCGTTCAACTGGATGGGCCCGCGTCTGGACCGCCTGGACTCGGCGCGCATCGGCAGCTCGCGCGCCATCACTCAGTTGATCCTGCATCTGGTGGAAGGCACACCGATCCGTCTGGTGGACGGCGGCGCACAGAAGCGCTGCTTTACGGACGTAGTCGATGGCATCGAAGCCCTGGCGCGCATCATCGAAAACCGTGGTGAGCGCTGCAACGGGCAAATCATCAACATCGGCAACCCGGACAACGAAGCCAGCATCCGGCAATTGGGCGAAGAGCTGCTGCGCCAGTTCGAAGCGCACCCGTTGCGCTCCAACTTCCCGCCGTTCGCGGGGTTTCGTGAAGTGGAAAGCCAATCCTTTTATGGCAAGGGCTATCAAGACGTGAGCCACCGCAAGCCCTGCGTGAATAACGCCAAACGGCTGCTGGACTGGGCGCCCACCATCGAGCTGAGCGAAACCATCGGCAAGACGCTGGATTTCTTTCTGCGCGAAGCCATGGCTGAAAAAGCGGATCAGCGCTGATGCAGGCAGGCCTGAGAATCGACGTCGACACTTACCGTGGCACCCGTGAAGGCGTGCCGCGTTTGCTGGACATGCTGGAAGAAGCGCAGGTCAAGGCGACGTTCTTTTTCAGCGTCGGCCCGGACAACATGGGTCGCCATGTGTGGCGGCTGATCCGGCCGCAATTCCTGTGGAAAATGCTTCGCTCCAGAGCCGCCAGTCTATATGGCTGGGACATCCTGCTGGCGGGCACCGCCTGGCCGGGCAAACCCATCGGTCGCGACCTCGGTCCGTTGATGCGCCGCGCTCTGGACGCAGGCCATGAAGTCGGTCTGCACGCCTGGGACCATCATGGCTGGCAAGCCAATGCCGGGCACTGGAACCCGGCGCGGCTGCACGCGCAGATGCGCCGCGGTGTCGATTGCCTGAGCGACATTCTGGGCGAGCCGGTGACCTGTTCGGCAGCGGCTGGCTGGCGTGCCGATGAACGTGTGGTGCAGGCCAAGCAATCTTTCGGGTTTCGCTACAACAGTGATTGCCGGGGGCACTCGATATTTCGTCCGACCCTGGCTGATGGCACGCCAGGCGCCCCACAGATTCCGGTGGACATGCCGACCTTTGACGAGGTGGTCGGCCCGCATCTGGAGGCGCACGCGTTCAACCGTTTCATCCTCAGACGTTTCAAGCCTGACCAGCTGAATGTGTATACGCTGCACGCCGAAGTCGAAGGCATCGTCATGGCGGACGACTTCAGGCAATTGCTGGCACTGGCAAATGCTCAGGGCATCCGCTTCCAGCCACTGGGCAACCTGTTGCCGGACGACCTTGAGCACCTGCCAGCAGGTCAAGTGGCGCGCGGCACGCTTGCGGGACGCGAAGGCTGGCTCGGGGTGCAGCAATGACGGCAAGCCGCAATCGCGACATTGCACTGCTGTTGCTCGCCTTCGTTGTGGCCTATCTGCTTCCGCTCGGCTCACACGGGCTGTGGATTCCGGACGAGACGCGCTATGCGCAGATCAGCCAGGAAATGCTCCACAGCGGGCAATGGACCGCGCCGTATTTCATGGGTGTGAGGTACTTCGAAAAGCCTGCAGCCGGTTACTGGTTGATCGCCGCTGGCCAGGCGCTGTTCGGCGAGAATCTGTTTGGCGTGCGCATCGCCTCGGCGCTGAGCACCGGCCTGAGCGCCCTGCTGGCCTACCTGATCGCTGCCCGGATATGGAACGAGCCGCGCAAAAGCTTTGCCAGCGCGTTGTTGTTCATGAGCTTCGGCTTCGTTGCAGGCCAGGCCGGTTATTGCAACCTCGACCCGCAATTCACCCTGTGGGTCAACCTGTCGCTGGTCGCGTTCTGGTTCGCCATTCACCACCAAGGCCGTGCGCGACTGGCTGCCTGGACGGTGCTGGGTCTGGCCTGCGGCATGGGCTTCATGACCAAGGGCTTTCTGGCCTGGGCGTTGCCGGTGCTGATCACTGTGCCCTACATGCTGTGGCAGAAACGTTTCGTCGAGTTGATCCGCTACGGGCTGCTCGCGGTCATCGTCGCCATGGGAGTGTGCCTGCCCTGGGTGCTGGCGGTCCACGCTCAGGAGCCCGATTACTGGCGCTTTTTCTTCTGGCACGAGCATGTGCGCCGCTTCGCAGGTGAAGACGCGCAGCATGCCCAGCCCGTGTGGTTCTATCTGCCGACACTGATTGCCGCCAGCCTGCCCTGGGCGCTGTTGCTGCCTGTGACGTTCAAACAGGCGTGGCAGCAACGGCACCAACCCGCCATCGGTTTCCTGCTGATGTGGACGCTGCTGCCGTTGGCGTTTCTGAGCCTGAGCCGGGGCAAGCTGCCAACCTACATCCTGCCCTGTCTGTTGCCACTGGCCTTGCTGATGGCAAACGCGCTGGTCGAACGGCTCAAGCACGGCCAGGTCGCAGCGCTGCGCCTCAATGGCGGGTTCAATGCCGTCGTCGCGCTCGTCGGCCTTCTGGTGTTGTTGTACCTGCAGTGGAAGAACCCGGTCTACGACCACGAACCCATCCATCTGCTGCTGGCTATCGGCGTGCTGGCGGTCTGGATGCTGACCAACGTGCTGCAGGCACTGCGACCTTTGTCATTGTGGGCAATGCCGGCGGCAGGCAGTTTGCTGCTGGTGGCGCTACTGCCCGCAGCGCTGCCGTACACCCTGGTTTATGACAAGACGCCCGACCAGTTCGTGGCCCGACATTTCTCTGAGCTGGCGGCCAGCCAGTCGCTGTTGAGCAACGACCTGGGAGCGGCTTCAGCGCTGGCCTGGCGGTTGAAGCGCTCGGACATTGCCTTCTTCAACACCGTGGGCGAATTGAAATACGGCCTCGACTATCCGGATGCCCGTCCGCGGAAAGTCGATCTTAAAGACATTGATGCCTGGATGACCGAAGCCCGACGCAAGGGCCAGGTCGCGGTGATCATGCGCGGCGATGGCAAAGAGGAACTGCGCGAACTCGGCGCGCTGCCCAAAGGCGGCAAGCGTTACGAAGAAGGCGATCTGGTCATCGTGATCTACGGGCAGTCGGAATCATGACCTGGTTTTTGCTGCTCACCGCGTGTGCGCTGACCTGCCTGGGCCAGATCGCACAGAAGCTGGCCGTGGAGCGCTGGCGTGGTCATTTCCCGGGGCTGTTGGCCGCCGCGCGTTCGGCCTGGCTGTGGCTCGCGATGGCGTGTCTGGGCCTGGGGTTGCTGGTCTGGCTGATGGTGTTGCAGCGCCTGGACGTCGGCGTCGCATATCCCATGCTGGGCCTGAATTTCGTACTGATCACCCTGACCGGACGTTACCTGTTCAATGAGCCGGTCGACCGTCAGCACTGGCTGGGCGTGGCGCTGATTCTGGCGGGCGTCGTTCTATTGGGAGGTCAGGCATGAGCCGCCCCGGCGTGACGCTGGCGCTTGGCAGTGTGGCGCTGGTCAGCCTCGCGCAACTGGGCATGCGCTGGAGCATGAGCCGTCTGCCCTCGCCCACGCAGTTGCTCGAATACCCGGCTGTTGCCTCAATCGATTTCAAGGCCGTGGCCGTGATCGGCGTCGCGACCGGTGCTTACGTACTGTCGATGCTATTGTGGCTGCTGGCCCTGCGCAGCCTGTCCCTGAGCCGCGCCTATTCCTTGCTGAGCATCAGCTACGGGCTGGTGTACGTACTGGCCGCTGGCCTGCCGTTTTTCCACGAGACGTTCACAGTTTCGAAAACTGTGGGTGTCATCCTCATCGTGATGGGGGTTCTGAGCATCAACCTTCGGCGCGTCTCTCGCATCTCTCTTCAGGGTTCTTCCCATGAAAATCAGCGTTTTCGGTAGCGGATATGTAGGTCTGGTACAAGCAGCCGTGCTTGCCGAAGTCGGCCACGACGTCGTGTGCATGGACATCGATAAGGCCAAGGTCGAACAACTGAGCCAGGGACAGGTGCACATCTTCGAACCCGGCCTTGCCAATCTGGTACGGGAAAACCTGGACCATAACCGGCTGGTTTTCACCAGTGACGAGCAGATGGCCGTCGAACATGCCGAGGTCTTGTTCATCGCCGTCGGCACGCCCTCCTGCGAGGATGGGTCGGCGGACATGCGCAGCTTCTTCGCAGTCGGCGAGAGCATTGCCCGGCACCGCAGCAAGCCGCTGATCATTGTGGAAAAATCCACGGTACCAGTGGGCAGTGGCGATGCGCTGCGCGCGCACATCGACAAGGCCTTGCGTCAGGCCGGACGCTTGCTGCAGTTCGATATCGTCTCCAACCCCGAATTTCTCAAGGAAGGCTCGGCCGTCAAGGATTGCCGCCGCCCGGACCGTATCGTCATCGGCTGCGAAAACGAAGCGGTCAGAAAAGTCATGCGCGAGCTGTATGCGCCGTTCAACCGCAATCATGACCGCATCATGTTCATGGACCTGCGCAGCGCCGAACTCACCAAATACGCCGCCAACTGCATGCTGGCGACCAAGATCAGCTTCATCAACCAGATCGCCGAACTGGCCGAGCACCTGGGTGCGGACGTCGAAGCGGTCCGACTGGGCATCGGTGCCGACTCACGCATCGGTTACGACTTCATCTACCCCGGCTGTGGCTACGGCGGCTCATGCTTTGGCAAGGACATCCGCGCGCTGATCCACAGCGCCCGCGAGGCCCATTGCTCCAATGACCTGCTGGCGGTGGTCGAGGCCATCAACGAGCGTCAGAAGAACAAGCTGTTCGAGCGAGTCAACGCGTTCTACAAAGGTGATCTGCGCGGCAAGACCTTCGCCTTATGGGGCCTGGCGTTCAAACCCAACACCGACGACATGCGTGACGCGCCCAGCAGAGTGTTGATGGAAGCCTTGTGGGCGGCGGGCGCAACCGTGCGTGCGTTTGACCCCGAGGCCATGCAGGAAACCCAGCGGATCTACGGCTATCGCAAGGATCTGGTGCTGATGGGCACGCCGGAATCCACTCTGGACGACGCCGACGCCCTGATCATCTGCACCGAGTGGCAGCAGTTCAAGGCACCGGATTTCGATTTGATTCAGCAACGGCTCGGCGCCCCGGTGATCTTCGACGGACGCAACCTGTACGACACCGAACGCCTGTCAAAAAGCGGCTTTCACTATTTCCCCATCGGCCGTGGCGAGTCGTGCGAGCTGCCGATTCCGCAGAAGCAATGGACAGCGGTGCAACCGGTCGTCAATCGCCAGACAATCTGACCTCAACTGCCAGGCGTGGAGCGGTCGTAGCTGACGAAATAGTAGCTGCGACTGCCGATCTTCACGTGCTGGATGGCCTTGAGCGGCGGCGCAGGTTCGCTCATGCGCTCCATGATCGCCACGTTACGCGGATCGCTCATCAGGAAACGGTTGACGCTTGCGTCGCTGTCGTAGGCATCCAGCACGGTATGCACGTAAAACGCGCTGGCCCCCGACAACCGCTCGCTGGGCTGAAACAGAGCCACTTGATGCCCCTGAGCCTGCAGTGCCTGAACAGTCGTGGCCAGCGGCACGAACGAGAAATGCCGGTCTTCCCGAGGCATCAGCCACACCGCCGCCGACAGGTAGGCCGCGACGGTCAGCGCGATGCCCATGGTCATCAGCGCGCGTTGGTGGCGTACCGCAAACGCTGCAATCGCCGAGCTTCGGGAACGCGCCTTGAGCCGTTCGCCCAGCACCGCTGCGTACTCTGCTGCAATCACCGCAGCGGCAGGTGCTGACGACATCAGATAGACCATGCGTTTGCTGGACGCCAGCGTCAGTAGCAGGAACTGCGCGACCAGCCAGAGGCTGAAGAACAGCAGATACCGGTTGGCGAGCAGTTGCCTGCGAAAGTGCCAAAGCCCCAGATACACCAGCAGGTTCCAGGGCATGAACGCTTCAGGCAGTTTGGCGAGGTAGTAATAGAAAGGCTCATAGTGTCCGGCCTCCCGGAATGAACCGTCGAAGCGACCGACACTGTTGGTCCACAGCACATCCTTGAGCGACTGCACACCGCCCTGCCCGTACAGGAAATACAGCCAGACCATCAGCGGTATCAACCCCAACAAAGTGAATGCTGCCGGACGTAGCCAGTCGGCCAGAATCAGCCGTCGTTGTTGCACCGTTTCGCAAAGCAGCCAGGCGAAAATCACCACGCCCGGCAACGCAAGTCCCAGCACGCCCTTGCTCAACGTCGAGATGGCGATGCCCAGCGTGAACAACCACCAAGGCCATGCTCGATTGTCGGACGGCGCTCGATTGACCGCGTAGACATACATCAGCAAGGCCATGGTCACGCCCAGCGCCAACAGCGCGTCTTCACCGACCTGACGTGAGTTGGACCAGAAGCTGGCGAGGGTCGCCAGCATGAACGCGGCCAGCCAGGCGATGGGCACCGGACGCCCCATGCGCTTGAGCATCGCGTACAGCAACAGCACGCTGAACAACCCCGCGAACGCCGAAGCCAGCCGCACCGCCCAGGGCGTGGCCCCGAACACCCGGATCGCGCTGGCATCGAGCCAGACACTCAGCGGCGGCTTCTCCAGAAACGGCTGTCGGCTCAAGGTCGGCGTGACCCAGTTGTCTGTCAACTGCATCTCCATGGCGATACCTGCCACGCGCGGCTCCGTTGAGCTCTGCAATTGATGATTACCCAGTGCAAAGAAGAACAGCAGGACGCTCAGCATCAACAACCACAGCGTGCGAGAAGCCAGCATTGCAGCGATCCGGTAGGCAAGGAGGGCTCGCAGTATAGGCACGCGGATATGCACGGCTCATGAAACAAAGCGTCTTGTTCAGGTGTGTCGCGCGTCTTCGAAGGTGCCTTTGGAGCGAATTCCGAAACAGTCGATTGCCCCTTGAAACATTTCCTGGGAACTGTCGAAATGCCCCACCGAATCGTCTGCTTCAGGGCTCGACCTGTTGGCGGGCGGGCGGTGTCTTAGGAGCCCCGGCCGGCATGGCAGAAGACACTTACGCACGCTATATCCGCTTTCATACCCCGGACATCAGGCTCAGCCATCGCGAGCAGTCGGCGATGACGGCCGAGGAGCTGGCAGCCGCGCGCAGCCACGCGTTCATGCAGCGCTCCGACTGGCTGACGCTGCTGTTCGTGCCCTTTCTGCTTGGCGCGGTGCTGCCGCCGTTCATTTACCTGTTGGGCGGACTGGTTTACACGAACTGGTTTGCTTCAGGTCCTGATGTTGATGAAGCCCTTTATGCCCACTTCGGCTGGACAGGGGTCGCCAGTGGGCTCCTCATTCTGTGCTGGTCGCGTTACCGAATCGTGCGTGCCAGATACGACGTGAAGGTGTGCTACTGGAAAACCATGCCGGATCAAGAGCGGGTGGATGTAGAGACCCACACGCTGACGCATGCGCTCAATCTGTGGTCGTATTGCTTCGATCCGGATTGCAGCACGATGGACCGTTGGGTGGACGGGAAACTCAAGTCAGTGCCAGACAGCGGAGTCTCGCAATGGCTGCTGGCACGCACCATCACGGGCGAGTGGCTGGTACTGCGACACGCCATAGAAGGTGCCATGTCCATTATGCGAGAGCCCGAAAAACCGCCAATAACCCTTCAACTACAACCCACTGAACACCTCGCCCTTGCCTTCGCACCTCAGACCAACCTGTGCCTGGGCAAGCGCTTCTCCGGTAACCCACTGCGTGTTGCACAGACCAGTCTCTGGCTGAGTCATGCGGAAACACAGCATCTGAGCGAAATCGCTCATCACTGGCAATTTTTCTACCCGCAGCGCTATGGCGTGGTGAGTCAGGAAGATGCCAGGTGGGTCGATGAACTGGTCGAACGGGCACGCCGTAACCGTCTGACGACCTAGCCGCTTCATGAACGGTGCGTTGGATTCAACACTCCAGCGACTTATAGAAATGCGCCCACAAGCCAGCCAAACGGGTCGGCTTGCAAACGATGCTCCAGGAGTTTCAGTCGGCATGGCAGAAAGCGATTACCAGCGGTACATGCGTTTTTTCACGCCAGACATCAGGCTCAGCCACCGCGAGCAATCGGCGATGACGGAACAGGAACTGACAGCGGCGCGCGATTACGCGCTTGGGCTGACAACCAACTGGGTGCTGGTTCTGTTCGTACCCGTTTTATTTCTCGCAGCCCTGCTCGTGATGCCTGCCGATTTCCCGGGCTGGCTCGGGCTGACTGCGGATATCGATCAGATGACTGATCACCGTCAAGGCTGGATTCTAAACGTCGCTGCGCTCGTGCTGGCTTGCTGGGCGATCTACAACATCATCAACGTCAAATGCAGCGTCGCGGCCCGTTATTGGAAGACCATGCCCGGGCAGTGCCTGGTTGACCTGGAATCGCACAGGCTGGTCTCGGCAATCAACCTGTGGTCAGCATTTATCGATTACGACGTCTGCGTGGTGAATAAGTGGGTCGATGGCAAACTCACCACGGTCTACTACACCGGCGTGTCGCAATGGCTGCTGGCAAAAACCTCCAACGGCCAGTGGTTGGTACTGCATCACGCCATAAAGGGCGAGATGCTGAAGGGAAGCCCTGCAGTCCCCGCAGACGATCTACAGCTACACCCTACTCAAGACCTCGTATTCGCCTTCGCACCCCGGACCAACCTTTGCCTGGGAAAACGCTTCGTTGGTCATGCATTGCCTGTCGCCCAGTCAGGGCTGTGGTTAAGTGAGTGGGAACAAAGCTATCTGAGCAAAATCGCCCATCATCACGACTTTTTCTGCCCACAGCGTTATTGCCTGGTGAATGAGGAAGACGCGCTCTGGATCGATGCACTGGTCCAGAAGACGCAATGCAGCATCCCGCCGATTGCCAGCAAAGACGCAGGTTGACGCAACGTCCAGCCGTCCAGGCTGGACGATGAGCCGAATAGCTCGCACAATCGGCTCATTCCATGAGCCGATTAAACTTTCTATTCGGCTCGGCTCAGAGCACACCTTTCATGTCTGAACATCTCTGGATCTGGCAACAACCGCAATGGCCTGCATTCACCTGGAACGGTGACCGTCTTGCAGCCCTGCTGCGCGAATGCACCCAAGCGCAAGGCCGCTTGCTGGGCATGAGCCGTGTTGCCAACGACGATACGGCCCTTCAGGACACTCTGGACACGTTGCTGCAAAACATCATCACGTCCTCTGCGATTGAAGGTGAGCAACTGAACGCCGGATCCGTCAGATCGTCACTGGCGCGTCGCCTGGGCCTGGACGATGATGGCAAGCGCAGTCCTCGCAGTGAAGGCCTGGCGGAACTGATGCTGGATGTCACGCAGGCCAACGCTCAGCCGCTCACGCTCCAACGTCTGTTTACATGGCATCGCTGGCTGTTTCCAACTCAGGAAACGCTTGCCTCTCATCAGGTTCAGGCAGGCCAGCTGCGCGGTAATGAGCCCATGCAAGTGGTATCCGGTCGCCTTGATCGGCCCACTGTGCATTTCGAAGCCCCGCCACGTTCCCGGCTCGAACCACAGCTAAATGACTTTCTGGACTGGTTTGCCGCCAGCCGGAACGATGCACACCTTGACCCGCTGGTTCGGGCAGGCATCGCGCACTTCTGGTTTGTCACGCTGCATCCATTCGACGACGGCAACGGTCGTCTGACCCGTGCACTCACGGACCTGGCTCTGGCTCAGGGCGAGCAGCAGACGGTGCGCCTGCACGCCATGTCCGCCAGCATTCTCGAAGACCGCTCGGGTTACTACCACATTCTGGAGCGCAGCCAGAAAAGCACGACCGACATCACCGACTGGCTGGAGTGGTTTTTGCGCACCTTTCTGCGAAGCGTTGAACATGCGCTGGCACGTATAGAGCGAGTCCTGGCAAAAACACGCTTCTGGCAACTGCATCAGGTTGATGCTTTATCCACTGAACAGGTGAACGTACTCAATCGCCTGCTCGATGGCGGCGAGCGTGGTTTTGAACAGGGGATCAATGCAACGCTGTATCAAGCGGTGACCATGGTCTCGAAAGCGACCGCCACCCGCCACCTTAGTGATTTACTGGCAAAGCACTGCATAGTCCGCCTGCCCGGCGGCGGTCGCAGTACGCGTTATCAGGTCAACTGGCCTTCCCGTTAAAGAATTACTGCCCCAGCCCGAAAGCCTCTTAGATCACACCGCACAAGTAATGCTCTCAAAACCGTCAATCACCCACAAACCAGCCGCATGCATCATCAAATGTGGCTTACTGGCAGTCATCGCCATCCAATCAGGGATTTCTTCCCTACCCTCGCGGTCTTTTAACGCATGACGAATTCGCGCTCTGCTTACATACCTTCCTGGCTCCGCCCTGTTCTGCGTCCCTTGCTGGATCCGTATCGCCGTTATCGGAATGCGCGACTGATCCACGCGGCACGGATTTCGGTGGGATTGCTGGTGACCATTCTGCTGACCACCGGGCTCAATCTGCCCCATGGCGAGTGGGCGTCGGTGACAATGCTGATCGTGATTGGCGGTCTGCAGCACCACGGCAACATCGGCAAGAAATCAGTCGAGCGCGCCTATGGGACCCTGATCGGGGCGGGGCTGGGCCTGATGGTCGTGGTGCAGCAGGGCTATCTGGAGATACCGCTGCTGACCTACGCAATCATGTCGGTGCTGTGTGGTTTCTTTGCTTATCACGCGATTGGCAAGGGCGGTTATACCGCGCTGTTGTCGGCCATCACGCTGTTCATCGTCGCGGGTCATGGCTACAACCCGATCAGCGACGGGCTGTGGCGCACCGTGGATATCCTGATCGGTATCGCTCTGGCGCTGGCGTTCTCCTTTGCCCTGCCGCTGTACGCTGTCTTTTCGTGGCGCTACAACCTGGCCAGCGGTCTGCGTGATTGCGCCAAGGTTTATGGACGGATCGTGCAGGGCCAGCCGGTGACGGCTGATGAGCATTTGAAGCTCACCGCCAAGCTCAATGGCACGATGCTGCAACTGCGCTCGCTACTTCCGTCGGTGTCCAAGGAAGTGAAGATGTCCATGGTCGAGCTGGACGCCATTCAGGGACACTTCCGCATGTGCCTGAGCACGCTGGAAATCCTCGCCAACATTCGCCCGGCCAATCTGGACCAGATAGCGGGAGAATCGTTGAAGGCATCGCTGGATACCGAGTACCGGCAGGTGCGTCGTCAGTTGATCGGCATGGCCCGAGCGCTGCAAACCGGCGCGACCGACCGGCTGGCACGCTCTTCGGAGGCGAACCCTGCGAAGCCCGAAGTGCCCGCAGAGTTGGTGGGCTATCAACTGATGACTCAGCAACTGGCGCACAACCTGGACGGTTTGCAGGCGCGTCTGGCCAAGACTGCCAGGCGCTGGAAGTTCTGATGCAGCGCTGACTTACTGCAAACTTACGGCTGTGGGAGGCCCCCCCGCAAAAAGTGTTTCGTCAGTAACCTATGTTTTTGATGGAGAATCCCGTGTCCACTTCCCACCCGCCAGTACTGGACGAAATCGACCGCAAGCTGATCGCCGCCTTGCAGATCAATGCCCGCGAAAGTGTCGCGACACTGGCCCGCCAGCTCGGCATTGCGCGGACCACGGTCACGTCGCGTCTGGCCCGGCTGGAGAGCACCAAAGTGATCACAGGCTACGGCGTGCGTCTCGGCCAGCGGGTGGTCGATGGCGGTTTGCAGGCGTATGTCGGCATCACTGTGCAACCGCGTTCGGGCAAGGAAGTGCTGCGTCGGCTGAGTGCGCTGGCGCAGGTGCAGCAGCTGTGCGCGGTCAGCGGCGAGTTCGATTACGTGGCCTGGCTGCGCACCGACTCACCCGAGCAGCTGGACGAACTGCTGGACCTGATCGGCAGCGTGGACGGCGTGGAAAAGACCACCACCTCGATCATCCTCAGCAGCAAGATCGACCGGGGCCAGCCGGTGTGATGCTGATCAAAACGACGTACCCCTGCCCAAAATAACCGCCAAGCTCGTCACTTTGCACAAACAAACATCATATCGACGACACTTTGCGTCTTATTAACGTGCGCGCGCTTATCTAGACTGTTGTTTTTCGCCGTTGCCCACCAAGGTCAGTCATGAAAAACAACCGTCACCCCGCCAACGGCAAGAAGCCGATCACCATGTTTGGTCCCGATTTTCCGTTTGCCTTCGATGAGTGGATCGAGCACCCGAAAGGTCTGGGCAGCATCCCCAAGGAACAGCATGGCGCGGAAGTGGCGATCATCGGTGCCGGTATCGCCGGGCTGGTAGCGGCTTACGAGCTGATGAAGATGGGCCTGAAACCGGTGGTCTACGAAGCGTCCAAGATGGGCGGACGGCTGCGCTCGCAGGAGTTCGAAGGCGCCAAGGGCATCGTCGCAGAGCTGGGCGGCATGCGCTTTCCGGTGTCATCGACAGCCTTCTTTCATTATGTCGACAAGCTGGGCCTTGAGTCCAGACCCTTCCCCAACCCGCTGACGGCGGCCTCGGGCAGTACGGTCATCGATCTGGAAGGCACCACCTATTACGCACAGATGCTGTCGGACTTGCCCGCGCTGTTCCAGGAAGTCGCCGACGCCTGGGCCGACGCGCTGGAAAGCGGCTCGCAGTTTGCCGACATTCAGCAGGCGATTCGTGACCGCGATGTGCCGCGCCTCAAGGAGCTGTGGAACAAGCTCGTCCCGCTGTGGGACGACCGCACGTTCTATGACTTCGTCGCGACGTCCAAAGCGTTCGCCAAGCTCTCGTTCTACCACCGCGAAGTGTTCGGCCAGGTCGGTTTCGGCACCGGCGGCTGGGACTCGGACTTCCCCAACTCGATGCTGGAAATCTTTCGCGTGGTCATGACCAACTGCGACGAACACCAGCACCTGATCGTCGGCGGCGTGCAGCAGGTGCCGGTCGGCCTCTGGAGCCATGTGCCCGACCACTGCGAGCACTGGCCCAAAGGCACCAGCCTGTCGTCCCTGCACCGCGGTGCTCCCCGTCCCGGCGTGAAACGCATCGCCCGCAGCGAAGACGGCAACCTGACCGTGACCGACAACTGGGGCGATACCCGTCAGTACGCCGCTGTGCTGACCACTTGTCAGAGCTGGCTGCTGACCACCCAGATCGAATGCGAGGAAACGCTGTTCTCGCAAAAGATGTGGATGGCGCTGGACCGCACGCGTTACATGCAGTCGTCGAAAACCTTCGTCATGGTCGACCGCCCGTTCTGGAAAGACAAGGACCCGGAAACCGGCCGCGACCTGATGAGCATGACCCTCACGGATCGCCTGACCCGTGGCACTTACCTGTTCGACAACGGCGACGACAAGCCGGGCGTGATCTGCCTGTCGTATTCGTGGATGAGCGACGCGCTGAAAATGCTCCCGCAGCCCATCGACAAGCGCGTGAAGCTGGCACTGGACGCATTGAAAAAGATCTACCCGAAAGTCGACATCGCGGCGCGCATCATCGGCGACCCGATCACCGTTTCGTGGGAAGCCGATCCGCACTTCCTCGGCGCTTTCAAGGGTGCGCTGCCCGGCCATTACCGCTATAACCAGCGCATGTACGCCCACTTCATGCAGCAGGACATGCCCGCCGAACAGCGCGGCATGTTCATCGCCGGTGATGACGTGTCCTGGACGCCAGCCTGGGTGGAAGGCGCGGTACAGACGTCGCTGAATGCGGTGTGGGGCATCATGAATCACTTTGGCGGCAAGACTCACGCCGAAAACCCCGGCCCCGGCGACGTGTTCAATGACATCGGCCCGATTGCACTCGCCGACTGACAGAAGGAAATCCTCATGCGTGTCGCGCTGTATCAATGCGAGCCCTTGCCACGGGACGTCAGCGGCAACCTGATTCGGCTGGAACGTCAGGCACAGGCCGCGGCCGCGCAAGGTGCGCAGGTGCTGGTCTGCCCGGAGATGTTTCTGACCGGCTACAACATCGGCGCCAAGGCCTGCGCCGAGCTGGCGCAAGCGCAGGACGGACCTGCCGCGACGCGCATTGCAGAGATTGCCCGGCAGTACGGGACTGCGATTCTGTACGGCTATCCGGAGCGCAGCCCCGAACAGCGGATCTACAACGCCGTGCAGTTGATCGACAGTCAGGGCGACCGAGTGGGCAACTACCGCAAGACGCACCTGTTCAGCGATCTCGACAAGTCGATGTTCATCGCAGGAGCGGATCTTTGTCCGGTGATCGAGCTGAATGGCTGGCGACTGGGGATGTTGATCTGTTACGACGTCGAATTCCCGGAAAATACCCGTCGCCTGGCGCTCGCCGGTGCCGAGTTGATTCTGGTGCCAACCGCAAACATGGCCCCCTTCGATTTCGTCTGCGACGTGACCGTGAGGGCGCGCGCTTTCGAAAATCATTGTTACGTGGTGTACGCCAATTACTGCGGCAGCGAGGGCGAGATGCGCTATTGCGGCCTGAGCAGCGTCTGCGCACCGGACGGCAGCCGTCCTGCGTTGGCGGGGCAGGATGAGGCGTTGCTGATCGCCGAGCTGGACCGGGCGCAGTTGACGCAGGCCAGAGTGGTGAATGACTACTTCAAGGATCGCAGGCCGGATTTGTACTCACCCCGCTAAGGCCGCCTCGATCGTTCCTACGCTCTGCGTGGGAATGCCTCTCAGGACGCTCCGCGTCCGCTCTGGAATGTGTCGCAGAGCGTCACGGGATACATGCCCACGGAGCGATGGGCACGATCAGTGTTGAGGCGGATTTGTGTATGCGATGAGCACGGAGCATGGAAACGATCAGGTTCGGATCTGTTCATAAAACTCGGCACCTCGCGAAGCGTCCTGATTATCCGCTAGCATGACGCTCTGTTTCCCCAGCCCTTGCGACCCGCCATGCCCTCCTCGCACACGTCTGCCATCGAACGCTTCACCCTGGCCAACGGCCTGAGCGTGGTGCTGTGCCATGAGCCGCGGCTCAAGCGCTGCGCCGCTTCGTTGCGGGTCGCGGCGGGTAGTCATGATGTGCCGCAGGCGTGGCCGGGGCTGGCGCACTTTCTGGAACACCTGTTTTTTCTGGGCACCGAGCGTTTCGCCAAGGAGCAGAACCTGATGACCTTCGTGCAGCGTCACGGCGGTCAGATCAACGCCAGCACCCGCGAACGCACCACCGACTTCTTCTTCGAACTGCCGCCTGCTGTTTTTGCCGACGGGCTGGAGCGTCTGTGTGACATGCTCGCTCATCCGCGCATGGCTGTTTCGGACCAATTGCGTGAACGCGAAGTGCTGCACGCCGAGTTCATTGCCTGGCGAGGAGATGCCGAGTCCCGCCAGCAAAACTATCTGTTGGCATCAGTGAACCCGCAGCATCCATTGCGCGGCTTTCATGCAGGCAATCGCTACAGCCTGTCGGTGCCCAATCCCGCGTTCCAGCAGGCGTTGAAAGACTTCTACCAGCGCTTTTATCAGGCCGGGCAGATGACGCTGTGCCTGAGCGGGCCGCAGTCGCTGGCCGACCTCGAAACGTTGGCAACGCGCTACGGAGCGTTGTTCGCCAGCGGCCAGCGCATTGAGCAGCACGCTCCGCCGCCATTGGCTGAAAACGCTGCACATGCGCCGGATACCGAGTCCCGACATCTGCACCAGTTATTCGCCTGCGAAGGTTTGCCGGAGAAGGCTGATGAGGCCGTTGCATTCCTGTGCCATTGGATGAACGCTGCAAAGCCGGGCGGACTGGTGGCGACGTTGATTGAGCGGGGCCTGATCGATTCGCTGAAAACCGCGCCGCTCTATCAGTTCGGTGGGCAGTTGCTGCTGGATGTGACATTCAAGAAAAGCGCCTCAAGCACGCTCACACCTTCGGAGGCGGCGCGTCTTTTACTCGATTGGCTTTCGTTTTTCAGACAGAGCTGGCCCTCGCTCACAGAAGAATATCGGCGTATTCAGCAGCGTCAGTTGCAGTCCTGTGGCGCCTTGGCGCTGGCCCATCACTACTGCCGCAATCTTCCGGCAGAACTTAGCGAGCAAGGCGCCGAATCGTTGCGCAGGTTGCTCGATCAGCTCGGCCCCGAGGCGCTGATCAATCTGCCGATTGTGGATAACTCCACGTCTGAACACATCGTCTGGCATCTGCCTGCACCCAATCCGTTTCTGCTGCCGGTTCCAGACGCCCAGCCTGTCGCCGTCGAAGCGGCCGTGTACCTGCGCTGGACATTGCAGCACCCGCAACCCGCGCTCTGGCAAATCCTCAATGACAGCCTGAAAGACCTGATTGAAGACGCCCGACAGGCCGGCGTGACCCTGACGTTCAGTGCTTACGGCACATACTGGCAACTCGGACTGGCCGGGCTCCCTGAGCCGTTCGCCGCCGTTATCGAACACTGTTTGCATCGATTGACGCATCCAGCCCCTGAAACGCTGGCCCGCTACGGACAAACGGCAAGTGAACCGACGCTGATCCCGATTCGCCAGTTGCTCAAAAAACTGCCTGATCACTTTTTGCACACACCGGCAGGACCAGAGACCGGCGATCTGCAGTGTGTCTGGGCCGCGTCAAGCTGGACGAGCCTTGCCATAAAGCTGCCGGGCAGCTGCAAAACTCGCGTGAATGCAGCGCTGGCCAGCGCGCCAGGCAGTCCGCAAGTACAGTTGCCAACGCCCAGGGCAAATCGGCCAGGCAAGCGCTGGCAAACGCAAGCGTCGCCTTCTTCGGAAAGCGCAGTCCTGCTCTTCTGTCCGGCACCCAGCGCATCGGCTGAGGATGAGGCCGCGTGGCGCATGCTCGCTCACCTGCTTCAAGCGCCCTTCTACCAACGGCTGCGGGTCGAGTTGCAACTGGGCTACGCGGTTTTCAGCGGCATCCGGCAGATCGACGGAACAACCGGACTGCTGTTCGGTGTCCAGTCACCGGTGTGCGATGTCGATCAGCTCGTCGCGCATATCGAGGACTTTTTGAGTGCGCTGCCTGAACTGATAGCCAACGCCGATCTGCCTGAACAACGCCAGGCGTTGGGCGCGCAGCTGGACCCGTCGACGCTGCCCCACGAGCAGGCCGCCGAAGCGCGCTGGCAGGCACACCTCGCCGAGCACGCCAAAGGTCATACGGACTGCTTGCGTGTCGCTCTGTCAAATCTGGATACACACTCGTTAAACGCGGCCGCACGCCAGTTGAGTGATGCCAGCACAGGCTGGCTCATCCTCGCCAATCGCCCACCAGCCCCAGCCTGCAAGGATCGTTACCTGAACGGTAACGGTCTTTCGTAGAGATTTGGCCCCTCCGGGATTGTTAAATTGAGTAAGATAGCTCCCTAAGCATCTGAACGTATGGCGTTACCCGTGCACTAAGATGTAGTCACCAACCGCAGCATTATCTGAAGGAGCTTTCCCATGTCGTGGACTAAACCTGCTTACACTGATTTGCGCATCGGTTTCGAAGTCACCATGTACTTCGCAAGCCGCTGATTCCAGTGCGCTGTAAAGCCTCGGTTCGCCGGGGCTTTTTTTATTGTCGGGCTGCTTTTGTTTTTGTTTCGGGTCATGTGGTAGGGAGCTGACATGTACATCCAGATTCTAGGTTCCGCTGCCGGTGGTGGTTTTCCCCAGTGGAATTGCAACTGCGTCAACTGCGCAGGCTTTCGCGACGGCAGCCTGCGGGCGCAGGCGCGTACTCAATCGTCCATCGCGCTGTCCGACGATGGCGTGAACTGGGTGCTGTGCAACGCTTCGCCGGATATTCGCGCCCAGTTGCAGGGCTTTGCACCGATGCAACCGGGCCGCGCGCTGCGTGACACCGGTATCAGCGCCATCGTGTTGATGGACAGCCAGATCGACCACACCACGGGCCTGTTGAGCCTGCGCGAAGGCTGCCCGCATCAGGTATGGTGTACCGACATGGTTCACGAAGACCTCAGCACCGGCTTTCCACTGTTTGAAATGCTCAAGCACTGGAACGGTGGTTTGGAATGGAACCGCATCGAGCTACAGGGCAGTTTCGTGATTCCGGCCTGCCCGAACCTGCGCTTCACGCCGTTCCCCCTGCGCAGCGCCGCTCCGCCCTACTCGCCGCACCGTTTCGACCCGCACCCGGGCGACAACATCGGTTTGCTGGTGGAAGACACCCGCACCGGCGGCAAGCTGTTCTATGCACCGGGCCTGGGCAAGGTCGATGAAGCGCTGGCCGAGAAGATGCGCGACGCCGACTGCCTGCTGGTCGACGGCACGATGTGGGACGACGACGAGATGCAGCGCCGTGGCGTGGGCACTCGCACCGGTCGGGAAATGGGCCATCTGGCCCAGAACGGTCCAGGCGGCATGCTCGACGTGCTGGAAGGTTTCCCGACCCAGCGCAAGGTGCTTATCCACATCAACAACACCAACCCGATCCTCGACGAAGACTCTCCCGAGCGCGCCGAGCTGGTCCGCCGCAACGTCGAAGTCGCCTTCGATGGCATGAGTATCGAGCTTTAGGAGCCGACATGAGCGAAGCCACTGCGCTGTCCCCCGCCGAATTCGAGCAGGCCCTGCGGGCCAAGGGCGCGTACTACCACATCTACCATCCCTATCATGTGGCGATGTATGAAGGCCGCGCGACCCGCGAACAGATTCAGGGCTGGGTCGCCAACCGCTTCTACTATCAGGTGAACATTCCGCTCAAGGACGCCGCGATTCTGGCCAACTGCCCGGACCGCGAGATTCGTCGCGAGTGGATTCAGCGCCTGCTCGATCATGATGGCGCCCCCGGTGAAGACGGCGGCATCGAAGCCTGGCTGCGACTCGGTCAGGCAGTGGGCCTGGACCCGGATCAGTTGCGCTCGCAAGAGCTGGTGCTGCCGGGCGTGCGTTTTGCCGTTGATGCCTACGTGAACTTCGCCCGCCGCGCCAACTGGCAGGAAGCAGCCAGCAGCTCGCTGACCGAGCTGTTCGCACCGCAGATTCACCAGTCGCGCCTGGACAGCTGGCCTCAGCATTACCCGTGGATCGACCCGGCCGGTTACGAGTATTTCCGCACCCGCCTGGGCCAGGCACGCCGCGATGTGGAACACGGTCTCGCAATCACGCTGCAGCACTACACTACGTATGAAGGCCAGCAGCGCATGCTGGAGATCCTGCAGTTCAAGCTCGATATTCTGTGGAGCATGCTTGATGCGATGTCCATGGCGTATGAATTGAACCGCCCGCCCTATCACAGCGTCACAGACCAGAGGGTCTGGCATAAGGGAATCGCGCTATGAACGTTCATACTCACAAAGACAATTCGAACCCGGAACGCCTGGCATTTCGCAACAAGGTCCCCAAATGGCGTCAAGGCTACCGCTTCCAGTTCGAGCCTGCCCAGAACGGCAATGTGCTGCTGTACCCCGAAGGCATGATCAAGCTCAATGACAGTGCCGGCTGGATTGGCGGGCTGATCGATGGGCAGCGAACGGTCGCTGCCATCATTCAAGAACTGGAACACAAATTCCCCAACGTTCCCGAGCTGGGCATGGACGTCGATGACTTCATGAAGGTCGCCCAGGAAAAACACTGGATCACTCTTGACTGACATGACACTCGCAACCTCCAGCCCACTGATACCGCCCAGGCCGGAAACCGGCCTGCCGCTGTGGTTGCTGGCCGAACTGACCTACCGCTGCCCGCTGCAATGCCCGTATTGCTCGAACCCGCTCGACTTCGCAAAACAGGGTCAGGAGCTGACCACCGAGCAGTGGTTCAAAGTGATGCAGGAAGCCCGGCAGATGGGTGCGGCACAAATCGGCTTTTCCGGCGGAGAACCGCTGGTGCGTCAGGATCTGGCCGAACTGATCGCCGAGGCACGACGGCTGGGTTACTACACCAACCTGATCACCTCGGGCATCGGCTTGACCGAAGAGAAAATCATCGCGTTCAAGGAAGCCGGCCTGGACCATATCCAGATCAGCTTTCAGGCCAGCGACGAGCAGGTGAACAACATGCTCGCCGGCTCGAAGAAAGCCTTCGCGCAGAAGCTGGAAATGGCCCGCGCCGTGAAGAAGCATGGCTACCCGATGGTGCTGAACTTCGTGACCCATCGGCATAACATCGACAAAATCGACAAGATCATCGAACTCTGTCTGGCCCTTGAGGCGGATTTTGTCGAGCTGGCGACCTGTCAGTTTTACGGCTGGGCGCACCTGAACCGCATCGGCCTGCTGCCGACCAAGGATCAACTGGTACGCGCCGAAGCTGTCATCAACCAGTACCGTGAACAGCTGGAAGCGGAAAATCATCCGTGCAAACTGATTTTCGTCACTCCCGATTACTATGAAGAACGGCCCAAGGCCTGCATGAACGGCTGGGGCAGCATCTTCCTGACCGTGACACCCGACGGCACCGCCCTGCCGTGCCACGGCGCGCGTCAGATGCCTATCCAGTTTCCCAACGTGCGCGAGCACAGCATGCAGCACATCTGGTATGACTCGTTCGGCTTTAACCGCTTCCGCGGTTATGACTGGATGCCCGAGCCCTGCCGGTCCTGCGACGAAAAGGAAAAGGACTTCGGCGGCTGCCGCTGCCAGGCGTTCATGCTGACCGGCGACGCTGCCAATGCCGATCCGGTGTGCAGCAAGTCCCAGCACCACGGAATGATCACGCAGGCTCGCGACGAATCCGAGACTGCCACCCAAACCATTGAAGAGCTGGCCTTCCGCAATGAACGAAACTCACGACTCATCGCCAAATCGTCCTGAGCCGCTTTCCGCAGCCCAGGCCGTCGCTGCAGGCGTGGACTTTGCCGAACTGGATGTCAGTTCGGCAGGCCTGTTCTGGAATGAATTCCGCCCTGAAGACGGCGCCTGCCGCATCTGGCAATGGTACGCGGGCGATAGCCGCTGCCTGACGCCCGATGGCTTCAGCGTGCGCAGCCGGGTATATGAGTACGGCGGAGGATCGTTCTGTCTGGCCGATGACGCGGTGGTGTTCGTCAACGAGCGCGATCAGCAGCTGTATCGTCAGCCGCTGGATGGCAGCACGCCGGTGTCGCTGACTCAGGGCGATAAACGCTACGGCGGTGTATTCCATACCAATGGCCAGATCCTCGCCGTTGAAGAAGACCATAAAACCCACCGGCTGGTGAGCATCGACCTGGCTGACGGGCAGCGTCGATTGCTGGCCGAAGGCGCGGACTTCTACGCCTCGCCAGTCGTCAGCGCTGATGGCAGGCGGCTGGCCTGGGTCGAGTGGCAGCGCCCGCATCAGCCCTGGACGGTGACGCGGCTGATGTGCGCAGCGAAGCAGGATGACGGCAGTTGGGGGCCGGCCCTGTGCATCGCGGGCGATGACGCAGAAGAATCCTTGCAGCAGCCACGCTTCGATGCGCAGGGCCGTTTGTATTGCCTGACCGACCGGGCCGGGTTCTGGCAGCCCTGGAGTGAGTCCGCGTCCGGCTTCGTCCCCTTGAAAGCGGCGGCATCGGACCATTCGCCAGCACCCTGGCAGTTGGGCGGTTGCACGTGGCTGCCGCTCAGCGATGGTTTTCTCGCCTGTTGGTCGCAGGACGGCTCGGGGATTCTGGGCTTGAGCGACACCGAGGGTTCGGTGACTGACTTCAGCGCCGGTTACAGCCGCTTTCGCAGTCTGGCGCTGGATGAGGAATACCTCTATTGCATCGCCGCGTCGGCCATCAGCACGTCGGCGGTGCTCGCCATTTCACGTGCCGACAAAAGCGTGCAGGTTGTGGCTGGAGGGACGTCGCCTCTGCCGCCCGAGCAGATCAGCTGTCCCGAGTCGTTGTGCTACCCGAGCGGTGATGCCGAGGCTTACGGATATTTCTATCCGGCCATGACCGGTGCGGAAAAGCCGCCGCTGGTGGTGTTCATTCACGGCGGCCCGACCTCGGCGTGCTATCCGGTGCTCGACCCACGTATTCAATACTGGACCCATCGCGGCTTCGCCGTCGCCGACCTCAATTACCGAGGCAGCTCGGGCTATGGCCGTGAGTATCGCCAGGCCCTGCACCTGACCTGGGGCGTGGCGGATGTCGAGGACGCCTGCGCAGTCGTTGCCCATCTGTCCGACAGAGGCTTGATCGACGCGAATCAGGCGTTCATCCGTGGCGGCAGCGCCGGTGGCTACACCACGCTGTGCGCACTGGCGTTTCAGGACGTCTTTCGAGCGGGCGCAAGTCTGTATGGCGTCAGCGACCCGGTTGCACTGGCACGGGCGACTCACAAGTTCGAGGGTGATTACCTGGACTGGCTCATTGGCGACCCGGTTGAAGACATTGAGCGCTACGAGGCGAGAACACCACTGTTGCACGCTGACCGCATCAGCGTACCGGTGATCTTTTTTCAGGGCGAACTGGATGCCGTTGTGGTCCCGGCGCAAACCCGCGACATGCTCAAAGGATTGCAGGACAAGGGCATCAAGGCCGAAGGACACTTTTATCCAGACGAATACCATGGCTTCCGCAAGGCGGCGAACCTGGCAGATGCGCTGGAAAAGGAATGGCGTTTTTACCGGGATGTTCTGGACGCCGCCGTATGATCGCTCCCGAGCCGGGAACGATCAACCGCAGCACCTTGAAGCGCTGACTGCTTACTTACGCGAAACGATGATGTAGATCGCGTGGATGATGCCCGGGATGTAGCCGAACAGGGTCAGCAGGATATTCAGCCAGAAAGCGCCGCCCAGACCCACTTGCATGAACACGCCCACCGGGGGCAGCAGAATGGCGAAGATGATACGAATGATGTCCATGGAAAGCTCCTGAGTGATTGGCTCTGATTGGCCATACAGCTAATCGACCCTGGGCATCGATGAGGGTTCAACCCGCTCTGGCACGGCGCCAGCATTCTTCGGCATAAATCGTTGGGTGAACGGCGAGAGAACCTGACACTGATCGTGACCATCGCTGCGCGTGGGCACGTATTTCGTGACGCTCTGCATCACATTCAAGCGCAGACGCAGAGCGTCCTGGGCGGCGTTACCAAGCAGGACCGATCAACCTTGGCACTGGGCGGGGGATATAAAACACGCGCACAAAGAAAACCCCGCCGAAGCGAGGTTTTCCAGACTGTTTCCCTGACATCCCTTTCGTCCCACCATCCTGGCAGGCTTCCCTACGTGTCCCTGTTATGTTTGATTGCGCATCCTGCGCTACGTCCATGGATTTAGAGTAACTTTGGATCCGAATTAAAGGAAGAGGCCAAATGGCAGCACGACGTGTAAGCAAATGCTTACACGCTGCTACTGTTTCAAAACTGTTCGGCGTCCAGCAGGAACAACGACTCGCTACCCGCACGCACCGATGCGTTCAACGAATGGATGCGCGGCAGCAGGCGGGCGAAGTAGAAACGCGCCGTACCCAGCTTGCTGGCATAGAAGTCTTCCTGCGCTTCCTTGCCCACGGCGGCCTTGGCCATCATCGCCCACATGTAGGCGTACGCTGTGTAACCGAACAGATGCAGATACTCCACAGAAGCCGCACCGATCTCATTGGGGTTGCTGCGCGAACGGTCCAGCACCCAGTTGGTCAGCTCGTCCAGCATGTCCAGGGCTGATGCCAGAGGACGGGTGAACTCGCCAAGCGAACTGTCCGAAGCGGCGATGAACTCACGCACCTCATCCGAAAACAACTGGTAGAACGCGCCACCGGAACCGACGATCTTGCGGCCGACCAGGTCCAGCGCCTGAATACCATTGGTGCCTTCATAAATCTGGGTAATGCGCACGTCACGAACCAGTTGTTCCTGGCCCCACTCACGAATGTAGCCATGACCGCCGAATATCTGCTGGCCATGCACGGTGGTCTCCAGGCCGACATCGCTGAGAAATGCCTTGGCGACCGGGGTCAACAGGGCAACCAGGTCATCGGCGCGTTTGCGATCCGTGTCGTCTTCGCTGAACTTGGCGATATCCAGTTGCAGGGCGACGTAGCTGGAAAACGCACGGCCGCCTTCGTTGAATGCCTTCATGGTCAGCAGCATGCGCCGCACGTCAGGATGGACGATGATCGGATCAGCGGCCTTTTCCTTGTTCTGCGCACCGGTCGGCGCACGGCTTTGCAGGCGGTCGAGGGCGTATTCGACAGCGTTCTGGTACGAGCGCACGCCCGACGCCAAGCCCTGGATACCGACACCCAGACGCTCGTAATTCATCATGGTGAACATCGCCGCCAGCCCCTTGTTGGGCTCGCCGATCAGGTAGCCGACCGCGTCATCGAAGTTCATCACGCACGTGGCCGAAGCCTGAATACCCATCTTGTGCTCGATGGAGCCACAACTCACGGTGTTGCGCGCGCCGACACTGCCGTCGTCTCCGACCATGAACTTGGGCACCAGAAACAGCGAAATGCCTTTCGGGCCTGCTGGTGCGTCCGGCAGCTTGGCGAGAACGAGATGAATGATGTTCTCGGTCAGGTCGTGCTCGCCGCCAGTGATGAAAATCTTGCTGCCAGTGATCTTGTAGGCGCCGTCGGTCTGCGGCTCGGCCCTGGTGCGGATGATGCCCAGGTCAGTACCGGCGTGGGCTTCGGTCAGGCACATCGAACCGCACCAGACGCCCGAATACATGTTCGGCAGGAATTTGGCTTTCAACTCTTCGGTGGCATGGGTGTTGATCGACACGCAGGCACCCGACGTCAGCATCGGGTACAGGCCGAATGCCAGACTGGCGGAATTGAGCATCTCCTCGACCTGAGCCGAGACCACCTTGGGCATGCCCATGCCGCCGAAATCAGGATTGCCACCAACGCCGACCCAGCCGCCTTCGGCATAGGTGCGATAGGCTTCAGGGAAACCCGCTGGCGTGGTCACGACGGTGTCTTTCCAGTGACAGCCTTCCTCGTCACCCTTGCGGCTCAGTGGCGCGATGGTCTTGCTGGTGACCTTGCCTGCTTCTTCAAGAATGGCATCGACTGTCTCGGCATCGACCGTTTCAGCCAGCGCCGGCAATTGGGCCCAGCGTTTGGAAACCTCGAACACTTCATTGAGGACGAAGCGCATATCGCGCAGCGGCGCTTTGTAATCAGCCATGGCAAACCTCGTGAAAACGGAGCGAGAGACCTGTAAATGCTGATTCGTTGCGGTCGGGAACACGGATCAGCCGTCGATAGACACGAGTCTACCCGAACAACATTTCAGACACATAGGGTCGTGTCGTGACCATTAGGTCATAACAGGTCACTGGTCAGAAACGTTTTCTCAGGTGGCCGCTTCGGTGGTCCGCACGGCTCCACGCCGGCTCTGCTGCTGGTGGGAAATCACGCAATTACGCCCTGCGCCCTTGGCGGCGTAGAGCGCCTGGTCAGCGGCCTTGAGTACTTCTTCAGGCGTGCGATGCTCCGGCTGACGCTCTGCCACTCCGATGCTGACCGTGACCGACACCGTGCCGGTGTGCGCGCCGCTGCGACGTTGTCGGCCTTGCTGGTCGTCTTGCGGCCGACTGTCCTTGTTGCGCAACTGGATCTCGTAGCTGGCAATCGATTCACGAATCGCCTCCAGATGCGGCAGGCACTCGTCGAGGGTCTTTGCCGCAAACACAATAGCGAACTCTTCGCCCCCGTAGCGATAGGCTTTGCCGCCTCCGTTGGTGATCTTCGACAGCTTGCTGGCCACCAGGCGCAGCACCTGATCGCCCACGTCGTGGCCGTGGGTGTCGTTGAATTTCTTGAAGTGGTCGACATCGCTCATCGCCAGTACGTAATTGCGCCCCAGACGCTGCATACGCTCGTTCAATGCGCGACGCCCCGGAAGGCCGGTCAGCTCGTCGCGGAAGGCCATCTGATAGGCCTCATGAGCAACGGCGGCGGCGATCATCAGCATCACCTGGCTGCACAGGATATTCAGCGTGAACGGCAGAATGAAGGTCTTGGGCAACGCCCAGAACAGACCCAGCAGACCGACGAGTTGCGCCGCGTGCAACGGCCTGGGTTTTTCCAGGTACTGCCAGAGCAATACGGCGAACGAGATCAAAAACATCGCATACGACAGCTGGATCAGGCTCATCCACGCGCCGTGCAGCGCAGGCCAGCGAATGTCGGCGAGCCAGGTCTGCAACGCCATCGGGTAACTTTGCTCGAGCCCCAGCGCGACGCTGCCCACGGCCAGCAGCACCGCAAGCCGTGCGACCAGATCCTGAAACAGATGCGTGCGCTCTTCCCACGAGGCATAAAGTCCGTAGAGCACCGGCAGTAGCAGGCAGACCAGATGAAAGATCACCGCAGCGTCTTCGCGCACCTTGCCGAAATCGCGGTAATAGTCGGTCTGGGTGTCGAGCAGGTAATAGGCGATGTACACGGTGATCATCAGAAACAGCTCGCGCTGACGCCGATAGACACCACAGTAGGCACCGCCCAACAGCAGCACGAGAGTCGGTAGCACGTTGAACAGCGAGGTGAAGAACACGTTCAGGTCTTTGACATACGCAGCCGCCAGCCCCGCCACCAACAATGCCAGTGACGGCAGAAAATGACTCAGTCGCGCAGCAGATGGACGTAACAAAAGAGGCTGTCTCCTCGCCGGAATCCGAGTAACCACCCGGATTGGTAGCATTGTGCCTTCATCCTGAAAACAATGCATTCAGCAGGATTGAACAGTGACTGAATCTGTAACGGCAGGAGACGGAAAAGGTTTATCGATTGATGGTGAATAGCCATACAACGCTGAGTGATCGCAGACAGGCGGCGTCTGATCGTTCGTCACGCTCCATGTCCCGGTGTACACGCTGAAATCCCTGTGACCCGACCATTTGGGACGCGGAGCGTCCCGGGCTGCATGCCCACGCGGAGCATGTGTACGATCGGTGTGCTTGAGCCCCCTGATCGTTCCCATGCTCCAGCGTGGTAACGCCTCCCAGGACGCTCCGCGGCCGATTTCGAATGTGGCGCAAAGCGTAAGGGGCACGATCAAATCAGAGACGAAAAAAAACCGCCTGATCAGTGATCAGGCGGCTTGGGTGACTCGGACCGGACTCAGTAAGCCAGGCCGAAATCTTCCTCTTTCATTTCCATCAGGTTGCCAGCACCGGACAGCATGGTGGCGACGTGAGTGCGGGTGCGCGGCAGGATGCGCTGGAAGTAGAACCGTGCGGTCTGGATCTTGGCGCGGTAAAACGCCTCATCCGACGTACCGGCTGCCAGTTTCTCGGCTGCCAGTTTCTCGGCTGCCAGACGCGCCATGTCTGCCCAGAAGTAGGCCAGACAGGCGTAGCCCGAGTACATCACGTAGTCGACCGAAGCAGCGCCGACTTCTTCACGGTCCTTCATGGCGGCCATGCCCACTTTCATGGTCAGCTCACCCCACTCCTTGTTCAGCGCTGCCAACGGAGCCACGAATTCCTGAACGGACTCGTTGCCTTCGTTGGCCTGACAGAACTTGTGCACGATTTTGGTAAAGCCCTTGAGCGCTTCGCCCTGGGTCATCAGCACCTTGCGGCCCAGCAGGTCGAGTGCCTGGATGCCGGTGGTGCCTTCGTACAGCATCGAAATGCGGCTATCGCGAACGTTCTGCTCCATGCCCCACTCGGCGATGAAACCGTGGCCGCCGTAGATCTGCACGCCGTGGTTGGCGGCTTCGAAGCCCACTTCAGTCATGAACGCCTTGGCGATCGGGGTCATGAAGGCCAGCAGCGCATCGGCTGCTTTCTTCTGATCGGCATCTTCGCTGTACTTGACGATGTCGACCTGCTTGGCCGTGAAGTACACCATGGCGCGTGTGCCTTCGGCGAACGCCTTCATGGTCAGCAGCATGCGACGCACGTCGGGGTGAACGATGATCGGGTCAGCCGCCTTTTCAGGTGCCTTGGGGCCGGTCAACGAACGCATCTGCAGACGCTCACGGGCGTATTTCAAGCCACCCTGAAACGCCAGCTCAGCGTGAGCGAGCCCCTGCAATGCAGTGCCCAGGCGCGCCGTGTTCATGAAGGTGAACATGCAGTTCAGGCCTTTGTTCGCCGGGCCGATCAGATAACCGGTCGCGCCGTCGAAGTTCATCACGCAGGTCGCGTTACCGTGGATGCCCATCTTGTGTTCGATGGAGCCGCAGTTCACTGCGTTGCGCTCACCAACGCCGCCGTCGGCAGCCGACAGGAACTTGGGCACGATGAACAGCGAAATACCTTTGGTGCCAGCCGGCGCATCCGGCAGGCGGGCCAGCACGATATGGACGATGTTATCGGCCATGTCGTGTTCGCCAGCGGAAATGAAGATCTTGGTGCCGGACACCTTGTAGGTGCCGTCAGCCTGAGGCTCGGCCTTGGTGCGCAGCATGCCCAGGTCGGTACCACAGTGCGGCTCGGTCAGGCACATGGTGCCGGTCCATTCGCCAGACACCAGTTTGGTCAGGTAGGCCTCTTGCTGCTCGGGCGTACCGTGCTCGGAAATAGTGTTCATCGCGCCATGCGACAGGCCGGGGTACATGCCCCACGACCAGTTCGCTTCACCGACCATTTCGCTGACAGCCAGACCCAGCGACTCGGGCAAGCCCTGACCGCCGTGCTCGACGTCATGCGCCAGGCTCGGCCAGCCGCCTTCAACGAACTGTTTGTACGCTTCCTTGAAACCGGTCGGCGTCTTCACGCCGGTTTCGCTCCAGGTACAGCCTTCGATATCGCCTACCCGGTTCAGAGGAGCCAGCACCTGCTCACAGAACTTGGCGCCCTCCTCAAGAATGGCGTCAACCATGTCCGGGGTAGCGTCCTGGCAAGCTGGCAGGCTCTGATAGTGCGCTTCGTAGCCGAGCAGTTCGTCGCGAACGAAACGAATATCACGCAAGGGGGCCTTGTAATCAGGCATAGCGATAACCTCTGCTGATGAATCCTGGAACGAATGACCGGGCGGTGACTGGAAGCCTGCTTCCAGAACCAGACAATCTCGTATGCCTTACGGTCAAACAGGTGTTTGAAACATACGTTTACGCCTAAACCTTGTCAATAGCGGCGCACGCACCGTTCGTCCACGATGCGCTGCAGCCCACGCAGGCAACGGGAAGCGGCGTTATGTAAACGATTGTGTGGAGTCTAGCGGAGGGTCGAAGAGTTGCAGCGGCGATACACGAAGGTGATACAGGGAGATTCAGCGCATGACGCCGTGCACGCAAGGCACGGCGCGAGGGTTACAGGCAGGGGTCAGGCGTAGGTATCGATCAACGTGCCAAGCGCTTCATCACTGGCTTTCTGCGCAGCGAGCCCGGCTTCGATCTGGGATTTTCCAGCCGCCAGTTCAACGATATTCGCAGGCAGGTCGGAACGCTGGCTGCGATCAACGGATCGCAGGTTCTCGAGCTGAAAGTCAGAAGACTGGCTGCGGCCCGATACTTCGATGTTGCTGCTGGCGATCTGGGTGGCCGCCTGATCGACACGGCTCTGCCCGACCTGCATGGCACTAAGACCTGGGTAGAGCGTGTTGTTCATGGTGATTTGCATAAGCCGATCCTCGGTTCAAATAGCGAACAAGTGCCATTGAACCAGTAACAGTGGGGAAATGCTCGACAAATAGACTAATGGCACTAGGCCTGTTAATAGGCTGAGCCTTGAATAATCAAAAAGCCTCAAGCCGGTCAATGAGATAGCGTTGCTATCCGTCAAGCAGCTCAAGATGCAGACATTGCGCCACATTTTCGGCGTCGGGATTCTTGAGCCGTGGCACACGCCCAAGGCACGGCGCCGGAAGACGCTCGGCGAGCGTGGCGAGGTTTTCTTCCAGTCGCGACGTCTTGCCATCAGTGATGTTGGCGACCCAGCCCGCGAGGTGCAGACCATCCCTGGCAATCGCCTCGGCCGTCAACAGCGCATGATTGATACAACCAAGCCGTACACCAACCACCAGAATCACCGGCAGCCCCAGGGCAATGGCCAGATCGGACAGGTTGCTCTGATCGGCCAGCGGCACCCGCCAGCCTCCAGCGCCCTCGATCAGGGTGAAGTCCGCCTGTTTGTTCAGAATGTGCTGCATGGGTTGCAGCAGGGAACGAACGGTCAGTGCCAGACCCGCCTCACGTGCGGCCAGGTGGGGCGCGATCGCGGGCTCGAACGCCACCGGATTGACTTCGTCATAGCTCAATTCGATCGAACACTCGGCTTGCAACGCCAACGCGTCAGAGTTGCGCAGCCCTTGAGGAGTGACAACGCAGCCCGATGCCACCGGCTTGCCTGCCGCCGTGCTCAGACCGTTCAGGCGTGCAGCATGCAGCAGACCGGCTGCGACTGTGGTCTTGCCGGCATCCGTGTCAGTTCCGGTGATGAAATACGCAGCGCTCATCTCGGCGGTCTTCCCTTTGTGAAGTGAACCCGGTCAGGGTTTTTCAAGTACCGCATAGACCACCTGGTAGGTGGCGGGCAGCCCTGCGCTCTGGCGAAAGCGCTCGTACGCCCGCACCAAGCCTAGAATCCGTTCGCGTCCCGTCAAGCCGCTGGGCCGTCCGGGATTGAGGTTGTGGGCGCCCAGCGCTTTCAGTTCATGGGTCAGGCTGCGCACGTCCGGGTAATGCAGCACATGCGGACGCACTTCAAGGCTGCTGACGCCCAAACCGCTGGCTGCGCACAACTGACGATAGTCGTCCTCGCGCCGAAAGCGGTTCACATGCACCCGACCATCAACGGCCTGCCAGCTTTCGCGCAGTTCATACAATGTCCCTGTGCACAGGCTGGCGAAGGCAAACACCCCGCCCGGCTTCAGCACCCGAAACGCTTCGCTCAGCACAGCCCTGAAGTCCGCGCACCACTGCACGGCCAGGCTGGAGAAAATCAACTCGCAGGATGCATCGGCCAATGGCATGCGCTCGGCATCGCCTGCCACAAAATGCCGGGCGCCGCCCAAAGGTTGAGCATGACGCAGCATGCCTTCGGCGATGTCCAGCGCGACACCTTCACCGGCGTCGAATCTCTGCGCCAGCACGCGGCTGAAATAGCCCGTTCCGCTGCCCAGATCCAGCCAGCGTGAGGGAGCGCATTCGGTTGGCAACCGGGACATCAGCTCATGCCCGACGGCGCGCTGCAATTCAGCGACGCTGTCGTAACTGCCCGCTGCGCGGGAAAATGAGGCCGCGACCTGACGCTTGTCAGGCAGACCTGCCGACAGCACGGCGTGTGAAAGGTCAGTCATGGTCCGACTCGTGTTCCGATTCATGTAGAAAAGCCTGGATTGCAGCGGCCACGCCGTGAGGGTTTTCCAGAAGGAAGGCATGGCTGGCCTGTTCGATCACGCCGACTTCAACATCCGGCAACAGGTCCAGCAGATCGCCCGCAGCTTCGGCCGGTACGAACGCATCGAGCCCGGCAAAGAGATGTAACTGGGGTCCACGATAGGTCTGCAACGCACTGCGCGTGTCGAGTTGCTGCAGGATCTTCAGCCCGTCGACCAGCGCAGTGGGCGAGGTATGCGGCGCGCCGGCCTTGAGCAGTCGGGCCAGACCGCGTGGATCTTCCGCACCTTGGGTGCACAGCAGACTGAAGCGCTTGAGAGTTGCATCAGGATCGGCAGCGCAACCTGCCAGAAACGCTTCGAAGTCCTGCGCAGGCATCGCATGCGGCCAGGCACCCCGCGTGACGAAACAGGCATTGCTGGCCAGCGTGAACAGGCCGCAACAGCGTTCGCCGCGCCGGGCTGCCAGTTCTCCCGCGAGCATGCCGCCCAATGACCAGCCGCCCAGCCAGGCGTCGTCGGAAAGGTTGGCGTCCAGCTCATCGAGCCAGTCGTTCAGCTCACAGCTGTCGATGTCTGGAAGCGGCTCGACCTCGACGCGCAAATGCTCGTCCAGCCCGCGCAACGCAGCCGCCAGCGGTTCAAGTGGCGAAACACCCAGGCCCCAGCCCGGCAGCAGGATCAGACGATCACGCATGATCGGGCTCCATGGATTCAACCGCGTCCAGCAGCGGGTAACACTGCTCCAGTGCATTCAACAATAGCTGCACTTGCGCCTCGGTGTGCGCCGCCGACAGTGTCACTCGCAGACGCGCGCTGCCGACAGGCACGGTGGGCGGGCGAATGGCAGTCACCATCACGCCACGCTCGCGCAGCAGTTGCGACAGGCGCAAGGCACGTCCGGCATCGCCGATCAGAATCGGCTGGATGGGTGTGAAGCTGTCCATCAGTTGCAGGCCCAATTGCTCTGCGCCGTGACGGAATTGGCGGATCAGGTGGGTCAGATGTTCGCGACGCCAATGCTCGGTGCGCAGCAGCTCCAGGCTTTTAAGCGTCGCGCAGGCCAGCGCAGGCGGCTGGCTGGTGGTGTAGATGTAGGGCCGGGCGAACTGGATGAGGGTTTCGATCAGCTCTTCACTGCCCGCCACGAAAGCCCCGGACGTGCCGAAAGATTTGCCGAGCGTACCGATCAGCACCGGCACATCCTCCATGCTCAGGCCGAAATGCTCGACAAGCCCGGCACCGTTGGCGCCCAGCGGACCGAAGCCATGCGCATCATCCACCATCAGCCACGCGCCTTTGGCCTTGGCGGCACGTGACATAGCAGGCAGGTCGGCCACGTCGCCATCCATGCTGAACACGCCGTCGGTCACCACCAGCGTATCGCCCACCGATTTTGCCAACCGGGACTCGAGGCTTGTCACGTCGTTGTGCAGATAACGGGAAAACCGCGCACCGCTGAGCAGACCGGCGTCCAGCAGCGAGGCGTGGTTCAGACGGTCTTCCAGCACGGTATCGCCCTGACCCACCAACGCGGTGACAGTGCCGAGATTGGCCATGTAGCCGTTGGAGAACAACAGGGCGCGCGGCCGACCGGTCAGTTCGGCCAAAGCTTCTTCCAACGCATGGTGCGGCGTGCTGTGGCCGATCACCAGATGCGAAGCTCCGCCGCCGACACCCCAGCGCTCGGCCCCCGCCTGCCACGCGGCAATCACCTCGGGATGATTGGCCAGCCCCATGTAATCGTTGTTGCAGAAGGCCAGCAGCGGCTTGCCGTCGACCACCACCTGCGGCCCTTGCGGGGTCTCAAGCAGGGGTCGCTGGCGATAGAGATGTTCGTTGCGGCGCGCCTCGAGTCGGGTACGCAGATCGAAAGACATGCAGGCTCCGCTCCAGAGGGTCAGGCAGACGCTGCGTCGTAGAACAGCGCACTGCTTTGCTGCTCGACCAGTGCCTGCTCGATGGCAGCCTGATGCACTTCGTCAGGATGCTCTTCGCCCGCTTCCGGCTTGATGCCCAGACGGGAGAACAGCAGCATGTCCTTGTCGGCCTGCGGGTTGGCGGTGGTCAGCAGTTTATCGCCGTAGAAAATCGAGTTGGCACCGGCAAGGAACGCCAGCGCCTGCATCTGCTCGTTCATCGCCTCGCGACCGGCGGACAGGCGCACGTGGGATTTGGGCATCAGAATCCGCGCCACCGCCAGCATGCGGATGAAGTCGAACGGATCGACATCTTCGGCGTTTTCCAGCGGCGTACCGGCGACTTTCACCAGCATGTTGATCGGTACCGACTCGGGGTGCTCCGGCAGATTGGCCAACTGGATCAACAGACCGGCGCGGTCATCGAGCGATTCGCCCATGCCCAGAATGCCACCCGAGCAGATCTTCATTCCGGCATCGCGCACGTAAGCCAGGGTTTGCAGACGTTCGCCGTAGGTGCGGGTGGTGATGATGCTGCCGTAGAACTCGGGCGAGGTGTCCAGGTTGTGGTTGTAGTAATCCAGGCCGGCGGACGCCAGCGCTGCAGTCTGGTCCTGATCCAGTCGGCCAAGGGTCATGCAGGTTTCCAGGCCCATGGCCTTCACGCCTTTGACCATCTCCAGCACATACGGCATGTCTTTGGCCGACGGATGCTTCCACGCCGCGCCCATGCAGAAACGGGTCGAGCCGATGGCCTTGGCGCGAGCGGCTTCTTCCAGCACTTTCTGGACTTCGAGCAGCTTTTCCTTTTCCAGGCCGGTGTTGTAGTGACCGGACTGCGGGCAGTACTTGCAGTCCTCGGGGCAGGCACCGGTCTTGATCGACAGCAGGGTCGAAACCTGAACGCGGTTGGCGTCGAAATGAGCGCGGTGCACGGTCTGCGCCTGAAACAGCAGGTCATTGAATGGCTGTACGAACAGCGCCTTGACCTCGGCTAAAGTCCAGTCGTGACGCAGAGTGGCGGTGATGCTGGCGCTCATCGGGCGGCTCCTTGTTGGTTCGGGGGGCTGAGCGCGGGACAAAAAGACCACAAGCGCTACACGGATGTTCGGCATATTTAAGGAAGAGCGATGCGCTGTCAACCAAACGACAAACCAGAGGTTTACATCTGGTTAAAAAACAAACAGACCTGTTTGTTATGCGATGAACGCAGCGATGTTCCGTTGCCCATTTGCGTGCCGTGCGAAACCGAGCTTCCGTGGCTCGGCGACCAATGCGAGTGCTGCGCCCTGCCCTTGCCGATGTTCGGCATGAGCTGCGCGCAGTGCATCAGAAAACCGCCAGCCTTTACCCACGTCATCGCGCCCTGGCTGTATGACTTCCCGGTCGACAGTCTGATCACTCGCTTCAAGCACAACGGCAAATGGCCCATGGGGCGGTTGATGGCTGAACTGCTTGGGCAGTTTCTACAGCACCGTTTTGACGAAGGACTGGCACGCCCTGATTATCTTGTGCCTGTACCGCTCGCCAGCAAGCGCTTTCGCCAGCGCGGTTACAACCAGGCTGCCATGCTCGCCGCCTGGCTGAGCAAAGAGCTTCAATTGCCGATGGACGAGCGCCATGTGCTGCGAATCCGTGACACGCCCAACCAGCAAGGCCTGGATGCCAAGGCACGCAAGCGCAACCTGCGTGGCGCGTTCGCTCTGGTGAATGCCGAATGGCTGCGCGGCAAGCATATCGCCCTGGTGGACGACGTACTGACCACCGGCTCCACCGCCGACGTGATTGCTCGTTTAGTAACCAGCGCAGGCGCCAGCCGGGTGGACGTCTACTGCCTGGCCAGAACACCCAAACCGGTGGAGGGGTCATAGACCTCCAGCACACCGATCGTGCCCATCGCTCCGCGTTGGCATGCGGCCGTGACGCTCTGCCTCACATCAACAGCGTCAACAGCAGACGCGGAGCGTCCCGAGAGGCGTTACCACGCTGGAGTGGGAACGATCAGCGTGAAGTTGACGAAACGAACACAGGGCATGGGAACCATCAGATGTTTTACACTCGTGCCACCTGCCGGAGCGTTCAATCACCATGCCGTTACCACCCCTGCTCACCCAACACATGGCCCGCCGCCCGCAACGCATTGCGCTGCTGCAGCACATTGACGAGCAGGGTTCGATCACCCGTGCGGCCAAGAGCGCGGGGCTGAGTTACAAGGCGGCATGGGACGCCATCGACGAGTTGAACAATCTGGCGCAGAAGCCTCTGGTCGAGCGCAGCGTTGGCGGGCGCGGCGGCGGTGGCGCGAAGTTGTCGGCAGAGGGCGAGCGGGTGCTGCGGCTTTATCAACGGGTTCAGGCGCTTCAGGCACAGGTGCTGGAAGCCGCCGAAGACAGCAGCGACCTCGACCTGCTCAACCGCCTGACCCTGCGCACCAGCGCACGCAACCAATTGCTGGGGCGGATCGTGAGCATTACCCGGCAAGGCCATAACGACACGGTTCGCCTGCACTTGGCGGACGAGGTGTTCATTGACGCGCAAATCACTCGCGACAGCAGCCTGCGCATGGAGCTGATTGTCGGGACTGAAGTCGTCGCCCTGATCAAGGCCGGATGGCTGGAATTGTTCGCGGCGGACCACTCTGAAACATCGGGAAACAATTGCCTTTTTGGACAGATCGAAGAAGTGATCGACGCCGAAGACGGTCCCAGCGAAGTGCGCATCTTTCTGCCCAGCGGCCATACCCTGTGCGCCCTGGCGGGCCGTGACGTGTTACACACGCAGCAGTTGGAAACCGGCAATCCGGTGCAGGTTCGCTTCGCGCCTTCACTGGTTCTGCTGGGCACGCCGCTCTAACGATTCAGGGCCATTGTTACGACACAATTCCGTCATACACGCGCTTTAAGGTAGCCACCACATTTGTGGGAGCCGTGATGATGAAACTATTAGAAGAAAATCAGTCCACCGATCTGGAAAACATGGTCGGTCTCACCCGCCGGGGCTTCATCAGCGCGGGCGCCCTGTGCGGCGCTGCGATGTTTCTGGGCGGCAACCTGTTGACCCGTAGCGCACTGGCCGAAGGCATCAGCTCGGCTTCCCGCAGACTGCTGGGTTTTGAAAGCATTCCCGCCGCCACCGCCGACAGCATCAGCCTGCCGGCGGGCTACACCTCCTCCGTATTGATCAGCTGGGGCCAGCCGCTGGAGGCGGGCGGCCCGGCTTTCGATCCGAGCGGCAAAGGCTCCGCCCGAGCGCAGGAAGTGCAGTTCGGCGACAACAACGACGGCATGAGCCTGTTCCCGATGCGCGGCCGCAAAGATCGCGCGCTGATGGCGATCAACAACGAATACACCAACTATCGCTACCTCTTCGATCACGGCCAGACGCCGCAATCGGCCGAAGACGTGCGCAAGGCCCTGGCCGCCGAAGGCGTTTCAGTGATCGAAGTCCAGCAGAAGAACGGCAAATGGCAGTTCGTGCAGGGCTCGCGCTACAACCGTCGCATTCACGGCAACACGCCGATCAAAGTGAGCGGCCCGGCCGCTGGCCACGAATGGCTCAAGACCGAAGCCGACAGAACCGGCACCCGCGTGCTGGGCACCTTTCAGAACTGCGCCAACGGCAAGACGCCGTGGGGCACTTACCTGACGTGCGAAGAGAACTTCACCGACTGCTTCGGCAGCACCAATCCTGATCAGGTCTTCGATGCAGGCATGAAGCGCTACGGCGTGACAGTTGCCAGCCGGGATAACAACTGGCATTTGTACAACCCGCGCTTCGACGTCGCCAAGAACCCCAACGAGATCAACCGTCACGGCTGGGTGGTGGAGATCGATCCGTTCGAGCCCGACTCCATGCCGGTCAAACGCACCGCGCTGGGTCGCTTCAAGCACGAGAACGCCGCCTTTACTCTGACCAAGAGCGGCCGTGCCGTGGTGTACATGGGCGATGACGAACGCGGCGAGTTCATCTACAAGTTCGTCAGCCGCAACAGGATCGATCGCATCAATCCGAAGAACAACCGCAACATGCTGGACCACGGCACGTTGTACGTGGCGCAGTTCGACGGTGGCGACAACAACCCGGACCACCCGAAAGGCAAGGGCCAGTGGATCGAGCTGACCCATGGCAAGAACGGGCTCGACGCAACCAACGGTTTCAACAATCAGGCAGAAGTGCTGATCCACGCGCGCCTGGCCGCCAGCGTCGTGAAAGCCACCCGCATGGACCGCCCGGAATGGATTGTGGTCAGCCCCAAGGATGGCCGGGTCTATTGCACCCTGACCAATAACGCCAAGCGCGGCGAGGATGGCCAGCCGGTCGGTGGTCCGAACCCGCGCGCCAAGAACCAGTACGGGCAGATCCTGCGCTGGCGTGAAACGAAAGATAACGCCTCGTCCCTGACGTTCGAGTGGGACCTGTTCGTGGTCGCGGGCAACCCGACCGTGCATCCGGGTACGCCGCAGGGTGGCTCCAGCAACATCACCCCGCAGAACATGTTCAACAGCCCGGACGGCCTGAGCTTCGACGCGGCCGGTCGCCTGTGGATCCAGACCGATGGCGACTCCAGCAACAAGGGCGACTTCGCGGGCATGGGCAACAACCAGATGCTCTGCGCCGACCCGGCCACCGGTGAAATCCGCCGTTTCCTGGTCGGGCCGGTCGGCTGCGAAATCACCGGCATCAGCTTCGCGCCGGACTATCGCACGATGTTCATCGGCGTTCAGCACCCCGGCGAGAACGGCGGTTCGACCTTCCCCGAGCACCTGCCCAACGGCAAACCGCGCTCATCGGTAATGTTGATCACCCGCCAGGACGGCGGCGTCATCGGCGCCTGACGCAGCCACTGATCGTTCCCACGCTCTGCGTGGGAATGCCTCCCAGGACGCTCCGCGTCCGCTCTCGAATGTGGCGCAGATGTGCGCCCAGGCTCCAGCGTTAGCCACGTCATGCGCCCGGCTAACTGAATCCTCAGTCTGAACCATTTGTGACGCGGAGCGTCACGGGATGCATGCCAACGCGGAGCGATTGGCACGATCAAGCCTGACCAACCTCAGTCAATCAGTCCATTGGCATCGTAGAACGGATACGGCCCTTCATATTCCCCGAACACCGCGTTGTGGCTGACCAGCCCTTCCTGAGGATGCCAGCGGTGCAGCACGTAACCCGCAGGTTCCAGATTGAAATGCGCAGGCGCGGCTTCGTCCAGGTCGAGCACGATCTGGTGTGAAGTGCCGGGGCAGACGCAGGTCAGGCTGCCACCGAAACGACGCTGCATCGGCCGGTGCAAATGCCCGCACAACAGACGCTCCACCTGCGGGTGCCGGGCGATAACCCTCTCCAGCTCCACCGCGTTGCCGAAAGGCTTGTGATCCATGTGACCGATGCCGGACATGAACGGTGGGTGATGCAGGATGATCACCGTCGGCACATCGGGGCGACGAGACAGTTGAGCGTTCAGCCAGTCAAGCTGGCAATAATCCAGCTGCCCGCCATGCTCGCCGGGGATGGTCGAGTCCAGACCAATCAGCCGCACCGGATGCTGCTCCACCACCCAGTCCAGCGGACCGTCTGCCGACAGCGGCAGGTATACGTGATCGGCAAACGCAGCCAGCAAATGCTCGCGGTCGTCGTGATTGCCGGGTACCAGATAGAACGGCATCTGCAGACGCTCCAACTCCGGCCTGAGCACGGCGTATTCATCGGCTCTGCCGAAGTCCACCAAATCGCCGCTGATCACCACAATATCCGGGCGTTGTTTGCTGGCGTTGATGTGTTCCACAGCGCGGCGCAACGCGCCCAGTGTGTCGACGACCCCGTAGGTCAGACGGCCATCGGCCTTGAGGTGCAGGTCACTGATCTGGGCAATAAGAAACGGACGATTCAAAATAATTTCTCGACAGAAAAACGGCTTACGAATGCAGGGTGAACAGCACTTGCGGATCGACACTCAAGCCGAGATGCGCGCCTGCCGCATGGATCAGGTTATCCGGGCTGTCGACCAGCAACGGCTGAGCGCCGCCGACGTCCACCAGCAGACGACTCTGCGCGCCCTGAAAGAACTGACCGACCAGCCGGCCCTGCAACTGCCCGCCTCCGGACGTCAGGCGCAGGTGCTCGGGACGGCAATACACCGTGCCCGGCAGATCAATGCCCGACCATGGCAACTCACCGCCACTGACCTTGAGACCTGACTCGGTACGCCCAAGCACGCTGAACGCATTGAGGTTGCCAACGAACCCGGCAACGAACGCGTTCGCGGGCTGCTGGTAGATTTCCCTCGGGGTCGCCAGTTGCGAAACACAGCCCTTGTCCATGACCAGAATCCGGTCACCCAAGGCCATCGCTTCGCCCTGATCGTGGGTCACGAATACCGAGGTAATGCCCAGCCCGCGCAACAGTTGATCCAGCTCGCTGCGCAGGCGCTCGCGCAATTGTGCGTCCAGCGCGGCCAGCGGTTCGTCGAGCAGCAACACCCGAGGCCGCGGCGCCAGCGCACGTGCCAGCGCAACGCGCTGACGTTGACCGCCGGACAGTTCATGAATGCGGCGCTTGCCGTGATCGGTCAGGCCGACCAGTTCAAGCAACTCATCACAGCGCTTGTTGCGCTCGGCGTGGGGCAGACCTCGAATCTTCAAGCCGTAGACGATATTGCCCGCCACATCGAGGTTGGGGAACAACGCGTAATTCTGAAACACCATGCCGACATCACGCCGTTCGATGGGCAGACGCGTCATGTCCTGATCGTCGAACAGCACCTGTCCGACGTCGGGACGCTCAAGCCCGGCGATCAGGCGCAGCGTGGTGGTTTTACCGCAGCCGGACGGGCCGAGAATCGCCAGCGTCTCGCCGGGTTCAATGGTCAGGTGCAGGTCCTGTACAGCAACGGTGCCGTCGGCAAATGCCTTGCGGCAGCCCTTCAGGCGTATGGTCGTGCCGCTCATCGGCTGTCTCCTCGGGCAAGACGGGCGCTGAAGGCCTGCAACGCAATCAGCAGCGGCACAATCAGCAAAAGAAAAAGAAGGGTGTAGGCGCTGGCCACTTCCAGCCGCGCCGACGCGTAACTGTCGGCCAGACCGACCGGCAGGGTTTTGGTCATGGGGGTGTGCAGCATCCAGGTCAGGTTGAATTCGCCCAGCGACAACGTCACCACCATCAGCACGCCGGCCAGAATCCCGGCGCGGCAGTTGGGCACCACCACGCTGAAGAAGCGCTTGATCGGCCCGGCGCCCAGACTTGCCGCCGCCTCTTCCAGCACCGGCAGTTGCTGGCGCTGCATCACAGCCATTACCGGACGTACCAGAAACGGCAGGGTGAACAGAACGTGGCCGACCAGGATGAACAGCCAACTGCCGCGAAAGCTGCCGAATTGCCCGTAGGTCAGCAGCAATGCCAGAGCACTGGCCAGCCCCGGCATGGCGACAGGCAACACCATCAGCTCTTCGAAGGCGCGGCTGAACCGGTTATTCATGCGCACCAGCGCATAAGCGGCGGGTACGCCGATCAGGCAGACGCACAGCGCACAGGCCACGGCCAGTTGCAGCGACAGCCAGACCGTTGGCGAATAGGCCTGCCAGACCTGCACCAGCCAGTCGAAGGTCAGCCCGCTGGACAGGCCCTGAAAATAATTGCGCGTCAGACCGGCCAGCAGCGAAAGCACCACGGGCACCAGCATGAACGCGCAGACCAACAGGGTGAACAGCAACTGCGCAGCAAACAGAGGAGAACGTTTCACAGGGCGATCCCCGAATTCTTGACCAGACGGCGCGCCAGCAACAGCACTGCCCAGGTCACCAGGCCGAGGATCACCGACAACGCAGCGGCGACCGTGAAGTTGGCGTAGTTGGTGAACACGTTATAGATCGCCACCGGCGTGACATTCAGGCGTGTGCCCAGCGTGAACGCCGTACCGAATGCGCCCATGGACGTCGCAAAGCAGATCGCGCCGCAGGACACCAACGCAGGCATCAGGCCCGGCACAATCACGTCGCACACCACACGCCAGTGTCCTGCGCCCAGCGAATGCGCTGCTTCCTCAAGACTCCGGTCCAGACTTTCACAGGCCGCCATGACCGTGAGGATCACCCGCGGAATCGAGAAGTACAGGTAGCCGATGAACAGGCCGGTCAGCGAATAGGCGAAGATCCACCGTTCACCTGCCAGTTCCAGGCCGAGCGCGGCAAAGATGCCTTGCCGACCCGCCAGCAGGATCACCAGAAAACCCACCACCACGCCAGGAAACGCTAGAGGAAAGGTCAGCAGCGCGACCAGCGCCGAGCGGCCGAAGAACTGATTGCGGGCAAGAAACACACCGCTGATTCCACCGACCAGCAAGGCGGCCAGTGTCACCACGGCAGCCAGCACACAGGTCTGCGCCAGACTGCCCATGTATTGAGCGCTGCTCAGCACTTGCCAGTAACCGCTGCCATCCACCTCGTTGCCCTGCGCACCGAGCACGATCAGGTGCGTCAGCGGCAGCAGCCAGAACGCCACCAGCACGGCCATCGCCGGGGCAAGCGCCACGGCAGCGGTCGGGCGCAGGCGCAGCCTGGACAATCCGCTCGAACGCAAAACAACGGCGTCTCCCAGCGAGGCTGACATTACTTCACCTCACGCAGGTAACGGGCCGCGAAAGCTTCCTGCACCGCCGCCATGTGCTGGTAATCCACCACACCTGCGCGGGCATAGTCACTGTCCGGCAGGAACTGCGCGGCTACCTCGGCAGGCATGTTCGAGCGCACCGGACGCAGATAAGCCTTGGCCCACAGCGCCTGACCTTCGTCGGACAGCACGAAATCCAGTACCTTCTCGGCGTTGGCGCGATGCGGCGCCTTGGCCACCAGACTCATCACGTACGGCACACCGATGGTGCCTTCCTTGGGAATCACGAACGCGACGTTGGCTTTGTCCTTGTAGCGGGCGCGGTAAGCGTTGAAGTCGTAGTCGACCAGGATCGGCAACTCACCGGACAGCACGCGGGCATAGGCCGTTTGTTTGGGCACGATGGGCGAGTTTTTTGCCAGTTTCTGGAAGTAGTCGATGGCAGGCGCAAAATTATCCAGCGTGCCGCCCATCGCCTGGTTGATCGCCACAGCGGAGACATAACCCACGAATGCGCTGGACGGATCAAGGTAGCCGACCATGCCCTTGTACTCAGGCTTGAGCAGGTCTGCCCAGCTCTGCGGCACAGGCAGGCCGCCCAGTGCGTCGACGTTGACCATGATGCCCAACGTACCGGAGTGAATGGCGAACCAGTGTCCCGCCGGGTCTTTCAGGCCAGCCGGAATATCTTCCCAGTGCTTGGGCTTGTAGGTGTCGACCACCCCGGCCTTCTGCGCCTGCAGACCGAAGGTCACGCCGTAATACACCACGTCGGCAACCGGTGCAGCCTGTTCGGCAACGATCTGCGCCAGCGCCTGCCCGGAGTTCTTGTTGTCGAGCGGCACCTGCACGCCGGTGCTGTCGGCGATGGCCTTGAGCTGCGAGCCCCAGTCCGCCCACTCGGGCGGGCAGTTGTAGCAAATCGCGGTTCCGGCGGCCTGAGCGAGGCTGGCCGCGCCACACAACAACAGTGCCGCGAGGGTTTTACTGAAGCTGAGCATGAAGCGTCTCCTGATAGGACTGGGTACTTTCACCGGGCCGGATATGGCACGGCAGGCAGTGGGAAACCGGCGCAGATCCAGCGATCTGCGTCAGCAATTGATCAATAAGGGTGTGCGCCAGCTCGGCAATGGGCTGAACGACGGTGCACAAGGTCGGGTGCATTTGGGTGCCCAGAGCAATGCCATCGAAGCCCATCACCGAAACGCGGCCGGGAACCTCCTGACCGTTGCGCCGCAGTTCGGCAATCAGGCTGATGGCCAGCAGGTCGTTGGAGCAGACCAGCGCTGTCGGCGCGTCGGGACTGCGCAACAGAGGCTCGATTGCGGCGAAATCCGCCTGGGTGTGAGCCGGCATTTCAATGACCGGCAATTGCTGAAGACCCTGCGCGAGCATCGCGTCGCCATAGCCCGCGTAACGCAGGCGCGCACGGTCGGACTGCATGGCCGGGCCTGCCACCATGGCGATACGCGAGTGCCCGAGCTCGATCAAATGGCGTGTGGCCAGCGCCATGCCTGCCCGGTTATCCACCGACACCGCGCTGTAATCCGGGTTGCTGGTCTGGTGGTAGGCGAGTACGAAGGGCGTGTCTTCATTAATGAGGCTTTGCAGGACCTGGTTGTGCTCGGCGTCAGTCACCGTCAGCACCAGTCCGTCGACCCGCTGGCGCAACAACTCTTCCACCACCTCGCTTTCACGCTCGCTGGCGTAATCGGTGGTGACCAGCAGCAGGTTGTACCCGCGACGACGGGCGGCGCTTTCCATTGCCTGAAACTGTTCGGCGAAGACCGGGTTATGAAGGTTGGGAACGACCACGCCGATCAGGTTGGTGGTCTGCAGGCGCAACTGACGGCCCAGCCGGTTCGGCCGGAAGCCCAACTCGCGTGCGGCGACGAATATTTTTTCACGCGTGTCGGCGCGCACCACATCGGGCGTCGCAAAGGCGCGGGCAGCCGTGGCCCGGGAAACCCCGGCCAGTCGCGCAACCGCTTTCAGATCCGTCATTGTCACCCCGTTTTGAGATCGATCTCATTGACGGCAACTCTAGTGATCCCATATGGCTGAACAGAGAACGGACGATGAACGTTTGGTGACAATCGAATGCTTGCGCAGATAAACAGTCAGGGCTTTGGCGAACCGGGACCGGTCTGCGTTAACATCAGCGGTCCGACGCGGCAACCTGCTGCGCGCAGGAGTAGTCATGGCTCATCCGTTCGCAACACTTACTCCCGACCTCGTCCTCGATGCCGTCGAAAGCATCGGTTTTCTCAGTGATGCGCGCATCCTGGCGCTCAACAGTTATGAAAACCGGGTGTATCAGGTCGGTATCGAAGACGGCCAGCCGCTGATCGCCAAGTTCTACCGCCCGCAACGCTGGACCAACGAGGCGATTCTCGAAGAGCACAGCTTCACGCAGGAGCTGACCGCAGTCGAAGTACCCGTGGTCGCGCCCATGGTGCACAACGGTGAAACCCTGTTCGAACATGCGGGCTTTCGCTTCACCCTGTTCCCACGTCGTGGCGGGCGCGCGCCCGAGCCGGGCAATCTCGATCAGTTGTACCGCCTGGGCCAGTTGCTGGGCCGCATCCATGCCGTCGGTGCAACCAAGCCGTTCGCGCACCGTGAAGCGCTGGGCGTGAAGAATTTTGGCAATGCCTCGGTCAACTACCTGCTGGAAAACGACTGCATCCCGCGCAGCCTGTTGCCCGCCTACGAGTCGGTGGCGCGCGATCTGCTCAAGCGGGTCGAGGACGTCTACGCCGCAACGCCGCACACCAACATTCGCATGCACGGCGACTGCCACCCCGGCAACATGATGTGCCGCGACGAAGTGTTCCACATCGTCGACCTGGACGACTGTCGCATGGGGCCTGCGGTGCAGGACGTCTGGATGATGCTGGCCGGTGATCGCCAGGAACGTCTCGGACAACTGTCAGAGCTGATGGACGGCTACAACGAATTCCACGATTTCGACCCGCGCGAACTCGCCCTGATCGAGCCGTTGCGCGCCCTGCGCCTGATGCACTACAGCGCCTGGCTGGCGCGCCGCTGGGATGACCCGGCATTCCCGCACAGCTTCCCCTGGTTCGGCACCGAACGTTACTGGGGCGACCACATTCTGGCCCTGCGCGAGCAGATGTCGGCGTTGAACGAGGAGCCACTGAAGCTGTTTTGAACACTCATGATCGTTCTCACTCCTGCACTCTTCGTTACGCACACGTCCTGAAGACACGCAAAACAGGGCTAAACGAAAGCGTCTGACTGAATGCAGGCCCCGTGGGAGGCGGCTTGCCGGCGATGGCGTCAGTTCAGTCATCGATATGTCGCTTCGGAAATCGCATCGCCGGCAAGCCGCCTCCCACAGTCCGTTGGCTGCAGCAAGACGTGTGTATAACCATGAGCACTGTGCGCGGGCGCGATGAAACACTTATAAAAACCTGCTTTTAAGGGACGACCCATGCAAGCTGCCAATCCGCGTCGCGGATACATTCTCGGCCTGAGTGCTTACACCATCTGGGGTCTGTTCCCCATCTACTTCAAAGCCATCGCCGCCGTACCGGCCATCGAGATCATCATTCACCGAGTGCTCTGGTCGGCGCTGTTCGGCTCGATCGTGCTGATGTTCTGGAAACACCCCGGCTGGTGGCGCGAACTGCGAGACAACCCGAAACGCCTCGCGGTGCTGGCACTCAGCGGTTCGTTGATCGCAGCCAACTGGATTGTGTACGTGTGGGCGGTGAACAACGGGCGCATGGTCGAAGCCAGTCTGGGGTATTACATCAATCCGCTGGTCAACGTGTTGCTCGGCATGGTGCTGCTGGGTGAACGGCTCAGGCGTCTGCAATGGCTGGCAGTGGGTTTTGCCGCAGCCGGGGTGGCGCAGCAGGTCTGGCAGGTCGGCAATCTGCCGTGGGTTTCGCTGGTGCTGCCGCTGACGTTCGGCTTCTACGGGCTGATCCGCAAGAAAGCCCCGGTCGCCGCCCTGCCCGGCCTGGTCGTGGAAACCTGGATGCTGGTGCCGCTGGCACTGATCTGGCTGGCGCTCAATCCGGGCGCACTGAGTGCGCAGGCCGAGTTCTGGACCACCTCCCAGGCCATCTGGCTGGCAGCCGCAGGCCCGGTCACGCTGATTCCGCTGGTGTGTTTCAACGCTGCTGCCCGACATCTGCCTTACACCACGCTGGGGTTTCTTCAGTACCTGGCACCAACGCTGGTCCTGCTGCTGGCCGTGTTGCTTTACGACGAGCATATGAACGCCAGCACCATCGTCACCTTCGCCTGCATCTGGGCGGGTCTTGCGATTTACAGCATCGACGCCTGGCTGAGTCTGCGCCGCCGAAACTGATCAAAAAACATACAGAACCTTGCAAGCCACGTTCTACGTGGCCTGCAAGGGGTTCTCCAACGGTTATCCACAGGCAGACTCACGCTATTTGTGCACAAGCCGTTGAAACTGTTGAATTTTTGATCAGTTCTCGCCAAGCCTTGCCACACATGGCGCGCAGCGCGATTCCCCCAGCTTATCCACAGGCAGGTGCAGGATAAGCGTGGATAAGCCTCAGCGTGGTTTGTCTTCTGAACGCAACACCAACTCCACCATCAGGTCATCCGCCAGTGTTTCCAGCCGTGCCTGCAGGTCGTCCAGCGACAGGCTCAGCGGTACGCCAAGCAACGCATCGGCATGAAACAGCAGTTCGCTGCTCATGGGCGCGGGCGATACATCGGTGATCAGCCGTTCGACGTTGACGCCCTGCTCCGCCAGCACACGGGTGATGTCACGCACGATACCCGCGCGGTCGTTGCCGACCAGTTCCATGCTGATCGGTCGAGTCTGGCCGGCGGTCTCGACCACGCTTTCGGCGAGCAGCATGCGGATGCCATGAGTGGAAAGCGCATTCAGCGCTGCGATCAGGTCATCGTACTTTTCAGGTTCCACGCCCACTTTCAGAATGCCCGCGAACTGCCCGGCCATGCGGGACATGCGGCTCTCCAGCCAGTTACCACCCTGCTCGGCGATGCATTGGGCAATACGCTCGACCAGTCCGGGCTTGTCAGGGGCAACCAGCGTTACGACGAGATGATCCACGGTCAATTCCTCTTGTTGTTCACAATGCAAGGGTTGGATGAGTATAGGCACGGTTGCGCAGCGGACCGCGAATGGCAAATCGTGTACCGTTCAATACGACATGTGGAACAATCCAGACGGTTTTTGAGCACAGCACGAAGAAAGCCTGACCGGATAAGACAATCCAGTCGCTTTAGTGACATATTCGCCAGCGTTTTCACAAGGCTGCCGCTCATGTAGTATTTCGCAGCGCGCACTACATACCACCAAAATCAATAACAGAGCGCTCCTTGAGTGAGCTCGACCCTGCTGAGCAGAGTGAGGCAAGTGCAATGACTGAGTACGTTCAAGTCGGTGGCCTGCGGGTCGCCAAAGCCCTGTATGACTTCGTTCAGAACGAAGCCATTCCCGGAACCGGCCTCAGTGTCGATGCGTTCTGGGCCGGTGCGGAACCACTGATCCACGACCTCGCTCCGAAAAACCGCGCTCTTCTCGAAAAACGTGACGACTTGCAGGCGAGAATCGATGCCTGGCATCAGTCCCATGCCGGACAGGCCCACGACGCCTCGTCTTACAAGGCATTCCTTCAGGAAATCGGTTATTTGCTGCCAGAAGCGGCGGACTTCCAGATCACGACGCAAAACGTCGATGAAGAAATCGCCACCATGGCTGGCCCGCAACTGGTCGTGCCGGTGATGAACGCACGCTTTGCGCTCAACGCATCCAACGCCCGTTGGGGCTCGCTGTACGACGCGCTCTATGGCACCGATGCCATCAGCGAAGCGGGTGGCGCCGAGAAGGGCAAAGGCTACAACAAGGTGCGTGGCGACAAGGTCATTGCCTTCGCACGCGCCTTCCTTGATGAAGCCGCGCCGCTGTCAGCGGGCTCGCACGTTGAATCGACCGCCTACAGAATGATCGACGGCAAGCTGGTGGTCAGCCTCAAGGGCGGCAGCAACACCGGGCTCAGGAACGACTCACAACTGATCGGCTTCCAGGGCGATGCGTCGGCACCGATCGCCGTGCTGCTCGAACACAATGGCCTGCATTTCGAAATCCAGATCGACGCGTCCAGCCCTGTGGGACAGACCGACCCTGCAGGCGTGAAAGACATCCTGATGGAAGCCGCGCTGACCACCATCATGGACTGCGAAGACTCCATCGCTGCGGTCGATGCCGACGACAAGGTCGTCGTGTATCGCAACTGGCTGGGCCTGATGAAAGGCGATCTGGCCGAGTCGGTGTCCAAGGGGGGCGAGACCTTCACCCGCACCATGAACCCGGACCGTGTCTACACCACGCCTGCTGGCGGCGAAGTGACGCTGCACGGACGCTCGCTGCTGTTTATCCGCAACGTCGGTCACCTGATGACCATTGATGCGATTCTGGACAAGCACGGCAACGAAGTGCCAGAAGGCATCCTCGACGGTCTGCTGACCAGCCTCGCGGCGATGCACAACCTCAACGGCAACACCACACGCAGCAACAGCCGTCGCGGCTCGATGTACATCGTCAAACCGAAAATGCACGGTCCGGAAGAAGCGGCGTTTACCAACGAGTTGTTCGGCCGTGTCGAACAAGTACTGGGCCTGCCACGCAACACACTGAAAGTCGGGATCATGGACGAGGAGCGCCGCACCACGGTGAACCTCAAGGCCTGCATCCAGGCTGCCAGCGAGCGCGTGGTGTTCATCAACACCGGCTTCCTGGACCGCACGGGCGATGAAATTCACACCTCGATGGAAGCAGGTCCGGTGGTGCGCAAGGCGCAGATGAAAGCCGAAAAATGGATCGCGGCCTACGAGAACTCCAACGTCGATATCGGCCTGAACTGCGGCCTGCAAGGCAAGGCGCAGATCGGCAAGGGCATGTGGGCAATGCCTGACCTGATGGCTGCAATGCTGGAGCAGAAAATCGCTCACCCGCTGGCCGGTGCCAACACCGCTTGGGTGCCTTCGCCGACGGCTGCTGCCTTGCATGCGCTGCACTATCACAAGGTCGATGTGTTCGCCCGTCAGGCCGAACTGGCCCAGCGCGAGCCGGCGTCTGTGGACGACATCCTGACCATCCCGCTCGCACCGAATACCCACTGGACGCCGGAAGAGATCCAGAACGAGCTGGACAACAATGCGCAGGGCATTCTGGGTTACGTGGTGCGCTGGATCGATCAGGGCGTAGGCTGCTCGAAGGTGCCGGACATCAACGACATCGGCCTGATGGAAGACCGCGCAACGCTGCGCATCTCCAGCCAGCACATGGCCAACTGGCTGCGCCATGGCGTGGTCACTGAAGCGCAGGTGCTGGAAAGCCTGAAACGCATGGCGCCGGTGGTGGATCGGCAGAACGCAGGCGATGCGCTGTATCGTCCACTGGCTCCGGACTTCGACAGCAATATTGCCTTCCAGGCAGCGGTTGAACTGGTGATCGAAGGCACTCGCCAGCCGAACGGCTACACCGAGCCGGTGCTGCATCGTCGTCGTCGCGAGTTCAAGGCTAAAAACGCTCAGTAACGCCGCAGGCAAAGCGCGCTCCAGGGCTCAGGCCCTGGCGGCGCACCTCATCTCACATCCCCAGTTCCCGCCTGATCAGCTTGACCAGTTGCTTGGTATTGAGCGGCTTGAGCAGAAAATCCACAACGTTCAGGTGCATCGCATCGATAGCGTCACGCACGTTGGCATCGCCTGAAACGATGATGATGGGCAATTCGGCGCGATCGGATTCTCGCACCTGACGTATCAAGTCCAGACCATCCGACGGCGCCATGCGCAAGTCAGTGATCAAGAGACCGATGGACTCACGCGTCCTGATCAGCTCAAGCGCCCCGTCGACATCCGACGCTGTCATGCAACTGATGTCGTTGAGGCTGAGAATTTCGGCCAGTAGCTCGCGCGCGTCGTTGTCGTCATCGACGATCAGCACGCGTTGTGGCGCATCGCGGTCAGGCTCCAGCATGACCTCAGTGAGGGCTCTGCGCTCTTCGTCGCTCAATATGTCGTGGTCAATCATCGCAATCTCATCATTCCCTGAACCTATCCGACAGCAGATAAAGTAGACCTGCACTGTATTTCGTCGGCTTCCCGGCCAATGATCGTTCGCGCTCCAGTGCGTTCGTTCACCACTCTCTGGCAACAGCGTGACCCATAACGTTCAGCAAAGGCGTAAGACTTACGTCCAATGGGCACTGTGCTGCAAGCGGCCGACCATAAGCGTCAATAACAAGAACGCGGAACAGCTCATGAGTAAAGCAGACGCTTTCACCCAGGCAGGCAAGACAGCGGTGCTGCAGAACATTCACGGCACCATGCAGTTCCTGCAACGATTCCCGCCTTTCAACCAGATGGAAAACGCCCATCTGGCCTACCTCGTCGAGCAATGTCAGCTCAGGTTTTACGCTGCCGATGAGAGCATCATCAAGCCTGGCGATGGGCCAGTAGAGCACTTTTATATCGTCAAACAGGGCCGAGTGGTAGGCGAACGTCCGCATTCTGCCAAAGGCGGTACCGAAACCACCTTTGAGATCACTACCGGCGAATGCTTTCCACTGGCGGCATTGCTGGGCGAACGGGCCACGCGCACCGAGCATCTGGCGGCCGAAGACACGTTTTGCCTGCAACTGAACAAGCAGGCCTTCATCAAGCTGTTCGCACTGTCCACGACCTTTCGCGACTTCGCCTTGCGCGGCGTCAGCAGTTTGCTGGATCAGGTCAATCAGCAGGTTCAGCAACGTGCCGCTGAAACCCTGGGGACGCAGTACTCCCTGAACACTCGCCTTGGCGAACTGGCCATGCGACATCCCGTCATGTGCGGCCCCGACATGCCGATGCGTGAAGCCGTGAAGCTGATGCATGAACAGCAAGTGGGCAGCATCGTGATCGTTGATGAGCGTCAGGCGCCGCTGGGGATTTTCACCCTGCGTGATCTGCGCGAAGCAGTCGCCGATGTCTCTACCGACTTCGGTGCCGAAATCCGCCACAGCATGAGCCAGTCACCCTTTCACCTCAGCCCCGACGCAAGCGCATTCGATGCAGCCATCGCGATGACCGGGCGGCACATTGCCCATGTGTGTCTGGTCAAGGATGGACGCCTGTGCGGCGTTGTTTCCGAGCGGGATCTGTTCTCCCTGCAACGGGTCGACCTGGTGCATCTGGCGCGCACCATCCGCAATGCGCCACGCATCGAAGCGCTGACCGGACTGCGCGGCGATATCGTTCAGCTGGTCGACCGCATGCTGGCCCACGGGGCGTCTTCGACCCAGATCACGCAGATCATCACGCTGCTCAACGACCACACGGTCTGCCGGGTGATCGAGCTGACGCTGGAAGAGAAAGGCGACCCCGGCGTGCCGTTCAGCTGGCTGTGTTTCGGCAGCGAGGGGCGGCGCGAGCAGACGCTGCACACCGATCAGGACAACGGCATTCTGTTCGAGGCCGCCGACGCCGCAGAAGCCACTCGCATTCGCGCCCTGCTGCTGCCGATTGCCGAGCGGATCAACCAGAGCCTGGCGCAGTGCGGCTTCACGCTGTGCAAAGGCAACATCATGGCCAGCAACCCGGATCTGTGCCTGTCGCGTGCCGAATGGTCCCGACGGTTCGCATCGTTCATTCGGGAAGCCACACCCGAGAATTTGCTGGCCTCGAGCATCTACTTCGACCTGCGTGTGGTCTGGGGCGATGAAAGCGGCTGCGAGCAACTGCGTCGCGGCATTCTCGAACAGGTCGCGGACAACAAACTGTTCCAGCGCATGATGGCTGAAAACGCACTGCGCCAACGTCCGCCCGTGGGACGTTTCAAGGATTTCGTGCTGGCCCGCAAGGGCAGCGAAAAAGACACGCTGGACCTGAAAACCGAAGGCCTGACGCCGTTCGTGGATGGCGCGCGACTGTTGGCGCTGGCCAACGGCATCGGGGCCAACAATACCCTGGAGCGCCTGCGGCAACTGGTCGAACGCGAGGTCATCGACCCGCTGGACGGCGCGGCCTATGAAGAGGCATACCACTTCATCCAGCAGACGCGCATGCAGCAGCACCAATTGCAGAGCCGCCAGAACCTGGCGTACTCCAACCGCATCGACCCGGACACCCTGAACCATCTGGACCGGCGCATCCTGCGTGAATCGTTTCGTCAGGCGCAGCGTCTGCAAACCAGCCTGACAATGCGCTATCAACTATGAATATCGACGCCCTATGAATCTGTTCGACTGGCTGAAGCCTCGCCCCAGGACCGCACCGCTGGACAACCAACAGGTGCAGCGGCTCAACGCACTGCCAAGCTGCGCGAAGCTGAGCGACAAGCCATTGCGCCAGCAGCGCTGGGTGGTGCTGGATCTGGAAACCAGCGGCCTTAACATGAACCGCGACCAGGTGCTGTCCATCGGCGCGGTGGTGATCGAGGACGGTGCCATCGATCTGGGTCAGCAATTCGAGCGCACGCTGTTGCGGGTCGATCACAAGGTCAGCCCGGCGGTGTTGATTCACGGCCTGGCACCCAGTGCGATTGCAGCCGGCAGTGAGCCGGTCGAGGCGCTGCTGGATTTCATGGAGTTTCTGGGCGACAGCCCGGTGCTGGGGTTTCATGCGCCGTTCGACCAGCACATGCTGTCGCGTGCCTTGAAAGACAGCCTGAATTACCGCCTGCAGCATCCTTTCTTCGACGTCGCGGAAATCGCTCCGATGCTCTGTGAGCAGGCCAACCTGCGCCACGCCGGGTTGGACGACTGGACCCGTTTCTTCGGCCTGCACGCCGAAGAGCGCCACAACGCCAGCGCCGATGCACTGGTCACCGCCGAGCTGGCCCTGATCCTCTTCAGCCACGCCCGCCGTCAACAGATCGACAGCCCGGTTCGTCTGGAGGAATGCCTGGGCCAGTGGCGCAGGCGCAAGCAGTCGCATTCGTTTTGATCATGTGATGCGGCACCATTGGGATGCAGAGCGTCCCGGGCTGCATTCCCACGCTGGTGCGCTCATCGTTATACACAAGTCCGCAAGACGCGCAAAACGGGGGGCAAAACGAAAGTGACTGACTGAATGCATACCCCGTGGGAGGCGGCTTGCCGGCGATGGCGTCCGTTCAGTCACTGATAGGTCGCTTCAGAAAAAG
>Ga0065712_10000121_pt1 | contig 103063 bp, 75 predicted proteins | sample MisRhiReplicate1_FD_59099 | JGI IMG/M metagenome (GOLD analysis project Ga0065712, IMG submission 59099) | Miscanthus rhizosphere microbial communities from Kellogg Biological Station, MSU, sample Rhizosphere Soil Replicate 1: eDNA_1 v3... | ecosystem: Host-associated > Plants > Roots >...
TAGCGGGTGTCTCCTTTCAGTTTCATGTCAACCGTGAGTCTAAACCACTTACGGGTAAACGAAAGCGGCACCCGCTTGCTTCATAACATCAAAGATACGCAGAGGACCGCAGAGAAAACTCTTCAAATCCTGTCTAACGCTTTTCCACCATTGGTCGCGTCGCGGGTGGCTTTACGATCGGTTCGATAGGCTCGTTTGATCGATAGCCGCAGTCCTCATTCGCGCAGTAACGAAACGTCCCCTGCTTCTTTGTCGTCTTCTCCAACAAGAACGGCGCATTGCACTGTGGGCACGTTTCCAGCACTGGCTTATCCCAGTAGACCACGTTGCAGTTTGGATACTCCGAACACCCGTAAAATGCTTTACCACGTTTCGACTTCTTGACGACAATCTCGCCTTTACAACCGGGACGCGGGCACGACACGCCAACCGTCTCCTGCTTGATGTATTTACACTTCGGATAATTCGAGCAGGAAATAAACTCACCAAAGCGGCCCACACGCTTCACCAGTTGCGCGCCATCGACCGGACACTTCTCATCAAGCGGCACCGGCGCGGGCGCCGGGACCCCAGTCTTTCCGATCTTCCTGATGTTGCGACACTCCGGATAACCCGTGCAGCCTAAGAATGGTCCAAAGCGTCCGCGCTTCAACTGCATCGCCTTGCCGCACAATTCGCAATTCTCGGGCTCTGCTTCTTCCCCGGCCGCCTGCTGCTCCGATGAGTTTCCCGCGCCATCCGAATTTGCCGGAGGCTCAGCATCGCGCGTCGCGTCGCACTTGAGACATTTCAGATAAGGACCGAAGCGTCCCCACTTCTGGACCATACCCGGAGTATTGCACTTCAGGCAGACCTCTTCGGTCGGGACACTCGTCTCTTTTATGTCTTTGATGTACTTCTGAAATTCTTTAAGGTCGCCTTCGAACTTGTTGTAAAACTCGCGCAGTGCCTTGGTCCAACGGATCTTTCCTTCCTCGATCTCGTCGAGCTCTTCTTCCATGCGCGCGGTGTAACTCTCGTTGAAAAGATCGTCGAAGCCGCCATCGATCAGCAGATCGTTAACTGTCTTGCCGAGCGTCGTGGGATGAAAGCGTCCCTGGATCTTTTCGACGTACTCGCGCTCCTGGATCGTTGACATGATTGCCGCGTAAGTTGACGGCCGGCCGATGCCTTTCTCTTCGAGCGCCTTAACCAGAGTCGCTTCCGTATAGCGCGGCGGCGGTTCGGTGAAATGCTGCTCGGGCGTGACTGAATTCAGCTTGAGAGTCTCACCCTTTTCGACCAGCGGCAGACTACGTTCAGCCTCGTCGTCGTCTTCTGTCTTCTCGTCGCGGCCTTCCTGGTAGATCTTGAGGAAGCCGTCAAACTTCTGCACCGAACCAGTAGCGCGAAAGATGAACCGTCCGGCCTGAATATCAATCGTTGTCTGATCGAAGACTGCCGGAGTCATTTGCGACGCGACAAAGCGCTGCCAGATCAATCGATAGAGTTTCAACTCTTCCGGTTTGAGATACTGGGCCAGCGAATCAGGCGTCCGCGAAACTTCGGTTGGACGTATCGCCTCGTGCGCGTCCTGCGCGTCCTTTTTCGAACGATAGTAGACCGCCTTTTCCGGAAGATAGTCGGCGCCGTACTGTCGATCGATGTAATCACGCACTTCACCAAGCGCCGCATCCGAAACACGCGTCGAGTCGGTACGCATGTAGGTGATTAGACCGACAGAACCTTCCGGCCCGAGTTCCACGCCTTCGTAAAGCTTCTGCGCCAGCATCATCGTCTTCTTCACCGCGAAGCCCAGTTTGCGCGAGGCTTCCTGTTGCAGTTTTGAAGTGATGAAAGGCGGAACCGGATTGCGCTTTCGTTCCCTGGTCGTTACGTCACTTACGACAAACGACTGACGCTTAGCTTCCGCGACGATCTCATCCGCTTTCGCCTGCGCGTCGATAAGAATCTCGTTCTTTTTGAGTTCCTGATCGAAGCCGCTGGTTTTGACAGTCTGCTCGTCAATCTTGAACAAACGAGCATCGAAGGCCGGCGGAAGTTTCGCAGCGAGATTGGCGCCGATGGTCCAGTACTCAGTTTTAATAAACTGCTCGATCTCGCGTTCGCGTTCGACGACCATGCGCAGCGCAACTGACTGCACACGCCCAGCGCTCAACCGGCCGCCAATCGTGCGACACAACAACGGCGAGACTTTGTAACCAACCAAACGATCGAGCACGCGACGCGCCTGTTGCGCATCGACGAGGTTTCCATCGATCTGGCGCGGCTGTTCGAAAGCAGCATTGACCGCACGCTTCGTGATCTCGTTGAACATCACGCGATACGCAGGTTTGGCCGGCCGCTTCGGGACAATCTCTTCAGCGAGGTGCTGGCAGATTGCTTCGCCTTCACGATCCGGGTCAGCGGCAAGATAAATAGCGTCAGCCTCTTTCGCGGCTTTCTTGAGCTCGGCGACGATCTTTTTGTTATTTCGTTTCTTTGAATCGGGAATGAGTTCGTAGGTCGGTTCGAAATTATGCTCGACGTCAACGCCGAGTCCTTTCGAAGGCAGATCTTTAATGTGGCCTATCGAGGCCTTAACCAGATAGTCCTTTCCCAAATACTTGTTTATGGTTTTCGCCTTCGCCGGCGATTCAACGATTACTAAGTTTTTTGCCATCTAAAGTTTTCTCACAAAACATCGTCCCGGTAACGCGCGCACCAACTCTCGCATCTCCAACGACAATAACGCAGCCGTCAACTCCGGAATCGGGAGCTTACTTTCCTCAAAGAGCCAATCGACATGCGCCGGGCTGTCAGGTGTCAACAACTTGAACACCGAAGTCTCCGCCGCCGAAAGACCTTCAGGAACAAAAGACAATCGATCTGCAATCGAAGTCTCCTTCTTCTGTTCGGCAAAGGGAGGCGGCAACAGCTTCGCAGCGATTTGCGGCGGCAACTCAGCGGCGATGTCCTGCCATTGCTGCACGAGTTTCGCTCCCGCGCCCTTGATCAGGTAATTCGTGCCAAAAGAGTTTCGCGAAGTGATGTTTCCGGGTACGGCAAACACTTCGCGATTCTGTTCCATTGCCAGGCGCGCGGTTATCAAAGAGCCTGAATTCTCGGCCGCTTCCACGATTACAACCCCGAGACTCAGCCCGCTAATGATGCGGTTCCGGTACGGAAAGTTTTCCGAGACCGGGGGAGTGCCCAGCGGAAACTGGCTGACCAGGGCGCCGCCGCGATCGAGTATTTCGGCGGCTAACTTCTTGTGGTCGCGTGGATAAACCTCGTCGATCCCAGTGCCGAGAACGGCGACCGTTCGCCCGCCGGCGTCCAGTGCACCGCGATGCGCCGCCGCATCAATTCCCCGCGCAAATCCCGAAATAACGGTCACGTCGCGCTGGGCCAGGTCGCGCGCCAGCATGATTGCTGTGTTCTGCCCGTAGGTCGAACACCTACGTGACCCTACCACACCGATGCATGGTCGATCCAAACATTCTGACCACGCGCCTTTAACATAGAGAACAATAGGCGGGTCGTAAATCTCACGTAAGGATGAGGGATAAACCCCGTCGTCCAGCAAGAGGATGTCGCCGCCGAGTTTCTTAACCGCCGTGATCTCAGCTTCAGCTCGGGACCGCAAGTCGCGGGCAATAATGCTATCGACGGCTTCCGGCATCAGGCGCAACTGTTCGAGCTCGGCTCGTGTTGCGCTATAAACCGCCTCGGCAGAGCCGAAGCGCTCCAGGATTTTGGCAGCGGTGCGAGGTCCGATGCCGGGTGTCATATTGAGCTCAACCCAATCTCTGATCATGTGAGGAATTCCTTTGTAAAAGAGCTGTAAAGCCCGTCGATTTACTGGCGGAGGCGTGTAGGAATCGAACCTACCTGAGCCCGCTCTCACGGTCTCACTAACGGTTTTGAAGACCGCGCCGTTCACCAGAACAGATTCGCCTCCGTTTGGAGGGCCCGATGTTCGCCGATGTTCGGAAGCTCCAAACCCTACGCGTCGAGGGGCAAAGCTGTCAAGTTGTGCACTTGCCTGGCCTACGGCACTGCCGTATAATGAGCCGTGCGAACCGTAGCCGAGACCGCTATTTTTCAACATTATGCAGAAAAAATCTGGAGCGAAGATGAGCGAAACGAGTTCATCACCTGGATAGCGGCGAACCCTACAGCAGGTGATGTAATACCGGGAAGTGGTGGCTGCCGGAAAGTTCGCTGGGCGAGTTCTGGCAGAGGCAAGCGAGGCGGCGCGCGAGTAATCTACTTCAATGCGACGGATCATACTATCTGGCTGCTGATTGTCTACACCAAGGCCAAGTTTGATAGTTTGTCTAAACAATTCTTGGCTGAGCTGAAGCAAGGAGTCGAAGATGCCCTCTGAAATGGAAGTGTTCAAGCAGGATCTACTGAAATCTGTAAAGCAAATGCGCCGCGGTCAAGCCGCGCGTTTAACTCGCGTCAAAGTTCCAAAGGCGGCGGAGGTACGTTCCCGCGTGGGTCTCTCACAAAAGGATTTTGCCCGGCTACTGGGGGTTTCCGCCCGCACGTTGCAGGACTGGGAACAAGGTCGTCGCCAGCCCACGGGAGCAGCCAAGACGCTTTTACGCGTCGCATTTAGCCACCCCGAAGTATTCCTCGAATTGATAGCGTAATTTTCGGGGTCTGCATTTGACCTCGGTACGGATCTAACCTAAAATTCGAACGAACGTTCGAACTAGAATCATGATAAATCCTGAAAATCCTGTAATCCTGTTCCAGACATCCCCGAAGCAATACAAACATTGGAAGTTGAAGATCGATGGGGCGGTGGCCAGCCTTTCGATGGACGTTCAGGAGGACGAGACGCTCGCCGAAGGCTACAAACTCAAGCTCAATTCCTATGATCTCGGCGTCGATATCGAGCTTGCCGACGCAGTACAGCGATTGCGCTTCGAGCATCCTGAGGTTCGCGTCGTGGTGATCACGAGTTTGAAGCCGCGGATCTTCTGCGCGGGTGCAAACATCTACATGCTCGGCACTTCGTCACACGCTTTCAAGGTTAACTTCTGCAAGTTCACTAACGAGACTCGCTGCGCGATCGAAGACGATTCAAAACACTCCGGCCGCCGGTACATCGCCGCACTGAACGGCACCGCCTCAGGTGGCGGTTACGAATTGGCAATAGCTTGCGACGAGATCTATCTCGTCGATGATGGTAACTCCGCTGTTTCGCTGCCCGAAGTTCCGTTGCTTGGCGTGTTGCCGGGTACTGGCGGTCTTACTCGCCTGGTCGATAAGAGAAAAGTGCGACGAGATCGCGCCGATGTCTTCTCAACTTTGGCCGAGGGCTTAAGAGGAAAACGAGCGAAGGAGTGGGGACTGATTGACGGCTACTTTCCCACCAGCAAGTTTCAGGAATCCGTCGATGCCCGAGTGAAACAGATCGTCGAGGCTGAGGCGCCGTCAGTCTCTGGAATCAAACTCACGCCGTTGCAGTTTGAATCAAACGACGACTCCAGAAACTACAAATACGTCAAGCTTAAGCTCCATCGCGAACAGCGCTATGCAGACTTGACTGTGCATGGACCAGACGGACCGCAGCCCACCACCGGAGACGAAATCCAGGAGCTGGGCGCTGCTTACTGGCCACTGCAAGCTTATCGTGAACTCGACGATGCACTGCTGCACCTGCGCGTGAATGAACCGCTGATCGGTCTTGTTTGCCTGCGCACAAAAGGCAACATCGAAAACGTGCTGGCAGTAGACCAGACATTAGTTGCAAACCATGATCACTGGCTGGCGCGCGAGATATTGCTGCACATGGCTCGCGTGCTGCGGCGTCTCGATCTCACGGCAAAGAGTTTCTTTGCGATCGTCGAACCTGGTAGTTGTTTTGCCGGAAACCTACTCGAACTACTGCTCGCATCGGATCGCGGTTACATGCTCGCAGATTCAGACGCTGCCCTTGCCGTTTCTGATTTGAACGCAGGCGCTTTGCCGATGAGCAATGGCCTGACGCGATTGCAGTCACGCTTTCTCGCCGAACCCGACAAGCTCGACGAAGTATTCGGCGACAAGAAAATCTTCGACACTGAAGAAGCAGAAGATCTCGGACTCGTCACGTTCGCGCCCGACGAGCTCGATTGGGAAGACGAGATTCGCGTCGCCATCGAAGAGCGCACGTCATTGTCGCCCGACGCTCTGACCGGCATGGAAGCCTCGCTTCGTTTCGCCGGTCCCGAAACGATGGATACAAAAATCTATGGCCGCTTGACCGCCTGGCAAAATTGGATCTTCCAGCGACCGAACGCCGTCGGCGAAAAGGGCGCGTTGACCAACTACGGCAAGCCAACGCAAGCAGAGTTTGATTACAAAAGAACTTAGACCACGGATTACACGGAAGAAGACGGATTTAAGCAGATATGAATTTATACGATCGCATTCCTAACAACGTTAACCTCTCTGAAGACAAGAAGCTTCAGCGCGCGCTGGAGAAGTGGCTGCCAAACTATCTCGACTGGTGGCGCGAGATGGGGCCCGAAGGTTTCCAGGATAAAGACGTGTGGCTCCGCACGGCCATCGACGTCGGCTCCGAAGGATGGGCGCACTTCGATTACGTGAAGATGCCGGAATATCGCTGGGGCATCTTTCTCGAACCGCCTCAACCCGACGCCAAAGTCGGCTTCGGCGACAACTACGGACGCCCTGCATATCAGGAAGTGCCCGGCGAGTTTCGCAATGCGTTGCGCAGAATCATCGTGACGCAGGGCGACACCGAACCCGCATCAGTCGAACAGCAACGACAGCTCGGCAAGACCTGCCCCTCTCTCTACGATCTTCGCAATCTCTTTCAGGTGAACGTTGAGGAAGGCCGGCACTTGTGGGCCATGGTCTACCTGCTGCACGGCTACTTCGGCCGTGACGGGCGCGACGAAGCCGACGAACTTCTCGAAAGACGCAGTGGCAATCCTGATAAACCGCGCATCCTCGAGGCGTTCAACCAACCTTGCGACGACTGGCTCAACTTTTTCGCCTTCACGATGTTTACGGATCGCGACGGCAAGTATCAGCTTTCAGCGCTCGCAGAATCAGGCTTCGAGCCTCTCGCGCGCACGTGCCAGTTCATGCTCACTGAAGAAGCGCATCACATGTTTGTTGGCGACACCGGTCTTGGTCGCGTAGTGAGACGCACGGCGCAGTTGATGAAGCAAGGTGACGTTCGTGAGCTCGGCGGTATCCCGCTCGACATTATTCAGAAGTACATTAACTTCTGGTTCAGTTACTCGCTCGACCTTTTTGGCGGAGAGATCAGTTCCAACTCTGCCGACTTCTTTGCGGCAGGCTTGAAAGGCCGCTACAAAGAGCGTGACCAGTACACTGAACATACAGCGGCGAATGAAACGTTCACGATGTCAGTCGTGGAAGATGGTCAACTGAAAACGCGAGAAGTGCCGCTGCGAAATGCTTTGAACGAGGTGCTGCGTGGCGAGTATGTCAAAGACTGTGAGAAGGGCCTCGCGCGTTGGAACAAAGTGCTCGCGGACGAAGGCGTGAGTGAGCGTCTCTATCTTCCCAATCCGCGCTTCCACCGCCACGTCGGCGAATACGCCGGACACACGTTCGATCTGCAAGGTAATCTGATCTCGCGCGAAGAGTTCGAACGGCGCAAGTCGGAATGGCTACCGACGATGGAAGACCGTGAGTACGTGCGCAGTCTCATGCATCCGGTCGTCGAGCCTGGCAAGATTGCAAACTGGATCGCGCCGCCGGCCGCTGGCATCAAGGGCAAGCCATTCGAATTCGAATATGTGAGGCTTTGAAGAAAATCCGTCAAAAATCCGTGTTCATCCGTGGCTAAGTCATACGATCAAAAACTCGAATTTATTCTGCGCACGGCGGCGCGCATCTTTGCCGAGAAAAGCTATCACTCGACGTCGATGCGCGACATCTCGCGGGCAACGAACGTCAGCCTCGCGGGTCTTTATCACTACTGCAAATCCAAAGAAGAGCTGCTGTTTTTGATCCAGGACAATTGCTTCGGCCGAGTGCTAGAACGATTGGAGCAACGGCTCGAAGTGGTCGAAGATCCGGTTACGAAACTCGGCATCTTCATCGAAAACCATCTTTCATTCTTTGCGGCGAACATGTCGGAGATGAAAGTGCTTTCGCATGAAGCCGAGTCGCTTAGTGGCGATTTGTATACTCACGTCTCGACAAGGAAGGACAAATACACGAAACTCGCTCGCCGGATTCTGCGTGAGGTCCAGGAGACTCAGCCAAGCCAGGAGCCGATCGACCTGACCGTTGCGACTTACGCGCTGTTTGGGATGATGAATTGGATCTACAACTGGTACGATCCGCACGGCAAACTGAATGTGTCAGATTTGGCGAGCAATGTTATGAAATTGTTCCTGAACGGGTTTATGCCGAATGGCATGTGTCACGGTTTACCTATACCGTCTGAGAGCCCGAGCGTCTGGGGTCACGGATAACACGGATGCAAAAACTCGATTATGAAGTGAAGGACGGGATCGCGCTGATCACGCTCAACGATCCGCCGGCGAACACCTACAGCTATGAAATGATGCAGCAGCTCGATCGAGCGATCCTCGATGCACGGATGGATGAAGCTGTTCAGGTGATCGTGATCACGGGCAAAGGTGAAAAGTTCTTCTGCGCGGGCGCTGATATTCAGATGCTCGCGAACGTCACGCCGGCGTTCAAGTATTATTTCTGTCTTCACGCAAACGAAACCTTGTCGCGTCTCGAACAAACACCAAAATTGGTAATCGCCGCAATCAACGGCCACTGTGTCGGCGGCGGCTTGGAAGTCGCGATGGCGGCTGACATTCGCATCGCGCGAAAAGGCGCGGGCAAGTTAGGATTGCCTGAGGTCTCGCTGGGAGTGCTGCCCGGAACTGGCGGCACGCAACGCCTCGCGCGAATCGTCGGTAAGTCAAAGGCGATTGAGTTGATGGCGACGGGGCAGTTGTTCGACTTTGAACGTGGTCTCGAGCTCGGCATTCTCAATCAGATCTTCGAAGCTGAAACAAACGAACGTTTCGCCGAGATGGTGCGCGAGTACGCGGTTCAGTTCACTACACCAAACAAAGCTGCGCACGCCGTTGGCAGGATCAAACGCGCGGTCCAAACCGGAGCGGAGATCTCGTTTGAACCGGCACTCGCACTCGAACGCGAACTACAACAACAGCTCTTTCAGTCAGAAGACGCCAGAGAAGGACTGGAGGCTTACGTGAACAAGCGAAAGCCGGAGTTTAAAGGGAAATAAATAGGTCGTATAAGTCTTACTAGGACCTACATGACCTATTAAGGCTCAAAACGATGTCCTACGAACACATTCTAATCTCCGAAGCCGACTGTATAGCGACGATCACGTTGAATCGTCCGGACAAGCTGAATGCTTTCATCGGCCACATGCGGCGCGATCTGGCCGAAGCACTCGAGCAGGCCGGAAGCGATCGTTCCGTACGCGTTGTTATCGTCACGGGCGCCGGCCGGGCATTTTGTGCCGGCGGCGATATCTCGTTTATGGCGGAGTTGATGAAGCGACATGACGCGGAAGAGTTTGCACGAATTCTCGGCGCCGGCCGTCGTGTCATCACTGCTATTCGTCAAATGACCAAACCGGTGATCGCTTCGATCAATGGTCCAGCCTCAGGCGCCGGTTGTAACCTCGCCTTCGCGTGTGACCTGCGTATCGCGTCCAACACCGCCACGTTCAGTCAATCGTTTGCGAGAGTTGGACTTCATCCGGACTGGGGTGGAACATACTTTTTGCCGCGACTCGTGACGCCGAATAAGGCGTGCGAGATGTTCTTTCTTGGCGAAGCGATCGATGCGGCTGAAGCAGCGCGATGGGGAATCGTGAACCAGGTTGTAGCGCCGGAGGATCTGGAAAGCGCGACATTGCAACTGGCTGAGCGCCTGCGTGCGGCGCCACCAATCGCACTCGCAGCGGCAAAACACGCCGTCTACATGAGCCAGGCGGCTGAACTCGAAGAGATGCTTCGCTATGAAACCGAAGCTCAGTTGCGTTGTTTTGAATCCGACGACGGGCACGAAGGCGTGCGGGCATTTCTGGAGAAACGCGAACCTAAGTTCACTGGACACTAATCCGTTCTCAAACCGTGCCATCCGTGGTTAAAACAGCACTGATAACCGGCGGCGGCCGAGGCATTGGTCGCGCAATCGCCCTGTCCTTCGCACGCGAGGGCATACGAATCGCCGTCGCGGCGCGGACTGCTGAACAGGTCGAACAAGTCGCTCATGAGATTGGCAACGGAGCCATCGCGCTTGTCTGCGATGTCTCCGATCCGGAAAGCGTCACGCGCATGTTTGCTGAGCTGCGCGAACAACTCGGCGACGCTGATATTCTCGTCAACAACGCCGGCATCGCGGAGAGCGCCACACTCGTCACCACCAGCGACGAGCTCTGGCATCGCCATCTCGCCATCAATCTTTCAGGCACCTTTTACTGCACGCGAGCGGCGCTGCCGGCAATGCTGAAGAAGAGCTGGGGGCGAGTGATAAACGTCGCCTCCATTGCGGGTAAGACTGGCGCGCCCTACATCGCTGCTTACTCCGCTTCGAAGCACGGCGTCCTGGGTCTGACGCGCTCCGTTGCTCTCGAAGTCGCCGCCACCGGCATCACTGTTAACGCGATCTGTCCCGGCTATGTAGATACTGACATGGTGTCGCGCGGCATCGAACGAATTACGACGCGAACCGGGCGCACGGCTGAAGAAGCTTTGGACTCACTCAAAAAGATGAGCCCTCAGAATCGTCTGGTCACACCCGAGGAAGTTGCGGCTGTCGCATTGCTGCTTGCTTCTGATGAAGGGCGAGGAATCAACGGCCAGGGAATTAATGTCGATGGCGGCTCAGTGTTATTCTGATCTGTGTTCATCCGCGGAAATCTGCGGCTAATTCATAGATCAACCTGATCGGCAATCCCATGATGTTGAAGTAGTCGCCCTGGATCTCTTCGATGAAGAGCGCGGCTTTTGCTTGTATTCCATAAGCCCCGGCTTTTCCGAACGGCTCGCCTGTCGCGATGTACCAGTCGATCTCGCTTTCGCTCATTTCCGCAAAGCGCACGCGCGTCGTCTCGTAATCGACTCGCGATTCACCTCCAACTCTTACGAGCGCGACACCGGTCAGTACTTCGTGCCACTTGCCATTCAATAACCTCAACATTCTTCTTGCGTCTGCATCGTCTTCAGGTTGGCCCAGGATTTGACCTTCGATAACAACAGTCGTATCAGCGCCTAACACCAGACCCTCTTCTAATCTTTGCGCCACAGCCTCGGCTTTGGATCGAGCCAGTCGTTGCACGTAAGCCGCGGGCGGTTCCTGCGGTCGCAGTGACTCGTCGATGCCTGCAACGATCACTTCGTGCGGCCAGCCGGCGCGCTCGAGTATCTCCGCACGCCGTGGACTGCCGGACGCCAATACTAGTTTTTTCTGAAGATGATTCATGACTTGCTGCGGCAGAGTTTGCGTGTTTCAATCGGCGAGCGCAAGAGCAGATATGAATCAACTGATCAAATCGTTACCGAACGTCCTGCGCGCCGCCGGCGACTCCGCGGAAGTCGCGGAAGCGGCTGCGATTGCGGCGTGGAAGTTCGCTGCGGGTGAGGGATTGAAAGATCGCGCAGTTCCTGTAAAGCTCGAAGAACGGACGCTGACGGTCGCAGTGGCTGACGCCATCTGGCAAAAGCAGTTGCACTCCATGCGTGGGCAGCTTCTCTTTCGAGTGAATTCAATCCTGGGCCAACCTGTCGTGGGCGCGATTGAATTCGTGATCGATCCAAAGCTCGGTAAGGCACCGGTGGACGAGCAAAAGCCGAAGGAAGAGTCGCTCGACAATGAAGTGCCGCTTGAATTATGGTCGGCAGCCAGTGCAATTCATGACAAAGAGCTGCGCCGGAAATTTTTGAAAACCGCCGCACTCTCGTTGAGACGTAAACGTTAAAATCGGAAATCGAAAATGCCTATTAGTCAATCAGACATCAAAAAAGTTGCGCAGCTCGCGCACCTGGAGTTGGCCGAAGAAGAGCTAAAGACCTTTGGACCACAGATAACCGACATTATTAACTACGTCGAACAACTCAACGAGCTGGATACCGCGAACGTCGAACCGGCCCTGGGTGGTCTAACCCCGGAAGGCGAAAAGACCGAATCCTCCCGCGCCGACGAACTCGCCGGCTCCCTCGGCCAAAAGACTGCGCTCGCCGAAGCCCCCGATCCCGCCTCGGGCCACTTCCGCGTGCCAAAGGTGCTGTAGAATACAAAACTCTCACATTCACATTAGTTTCATGAAAGGGCGTCCTCACGATGAAAAATCCGCCACTTCAGCAACTTCACGATACAAGTTTGCTGAATCAGACCAAGTTAAAACAGTATGCTAGACTAACGACTGCAGAATTAATACAGTCTCTTGCGCCTGGTGAACCAGGCTCACTTAAGGTTCGCGACGACGGAACTATTCTCGACGGCCATCATCGCATCGCACTGCTGCGTGACCGTGGTATTGATGTAGATCAACTGCCTCGTGAAGTTCTGTTAAAGACTGATTCACAACTAGAATGAAACCAACTGTTTATTGGATAGATGGACCGTGGCCTGGCAAGTTGGCGATTCTTGCCCGGCCAAGAGGTGCAGACTGGTTAGACGACGAAGTCATAGGATGGAAGAAAGCCGGATTGGACGTTGTAGTGTCGCTACTTACACCAGGTGAATATTCTGAACTTGATCTAAATGATGAGGACGAGATCGTAAAGCGGAATGGATTGACCTTTGTCAGCTTTCCGATTGCCGACTACAGTGTACCCACGTCGCCGAAAGTCACCCGACAATTGGTAAGTAAACTAGAAGACTGGCTTTTCCGTGGCAACAACGTCGGCATTCACTGCCGGCAGGGTATTGGACGTTCATCTCTCGTCGCCGCATGTGTTTTGGTGACTTCAGGTGAGTCGCCCAGCAGAGCGTTTCAGCAAATCGAGACTGTTCGTGGCTTGTCAGTTCCCGATACTCCTGAACAGAAGGAATGGGTGGCATCCTTCGCTCGCGAATCATTACAAGATGTCAGGACTTAAGAGGATTGATCCTGTAGATAACATATGTCGCGTCAGAGTGTAGAGTTTTCAGTAACTGCGGCCGAGAGGCTCAATGAGACGCTTAATGCGTTTCTCGAGATCGATCGCGATGGCGCGTTGCAGCGCGCTACTGAGGTCGAGAAGAGCAGCGGTCCGCTTGCGGGTGTGCCGATTGCCGTCAAAGACAATATCTGCGTCCGCGGAATGCAGGCGTCGTGCGGGTCCAGAATTCTTGGCGACTATCATCCGCCTTACAACGCGACTGTTATTGAACGTCTCACGAAGGCAGGGGCTGTCGTAATTGGAAAAACTAATTGCGATGAGTTTGCGATGGGCTCGTCGAATGAAAATTCTGCCTTTGGTCCAGTGCGAAATCCCTGGGACACGACGCGCGTCTCGGGTGGTTCCTCAGGCGGCTCGGCAACAGCCGTCGCCGCTGGAATTGTTCCGGTAGCGCTCGGTTCGGACACGGGCGGTTCGGTGCGTCAGCCAGCCTCTCTTTGCGGAGTGATCGGTCTGAAACCAACTTACGGCCGCAACTCTCGCTACGGCCTTGTAGCATTCGCCTCGTCGCTGGATCAGATCGGCGTCTTTGGGCGAGAAGTTGAAGACGTTGCTCGCGTGTTGGGAGCAATTGCGGGACGAGATTCACATGATGCAACCTCGGCCGACGTGCCTGTTCCCGATTACACCGCGTCGTTGACTGGAGATCTGAAAGGCGTGCGTCTTGGCTTCCCACGAGCACTCTTCGGCAAAGGACTCGACGAAGAAGTAAAGAAGTCAGTTGAAAGCGTGATCGACGTCTACCGCGATCTCGGCGTCGAGATTGTCGATATCGAACTCCCTCATGCAAACTACGCGATCGCCGTCTACTACATCATTGCGACTGCCGAGGCTTCCTCGAACCTCGCCCGCTTCGACGGCGTGCGTTACGGCTTTCGCGCGGAGGACACGCCGGAGTTGCGCCAGATGTACCGGCGAACACGCGAGGAAGGATTTGGCGCGGAAGTTAAGCGACGCATCATGCTCGGCACCTACGTGCTTTCCGCAGGCTATTACGATGCGTACTATCGCAAGGCCCAGCAGGTCCGAACGCTCATCAAAAAAGATTTCCTTGATGCGTTTCAGGGTTGCGACGCGTTTATCACGCCAACAGCGCCAACACCCGCTTTTGCTATCGGGGAAAAGGTGGACGATCCACTCGCGATGTACTTGAACGATATCTACACAGTGACGGCAAATCTGGCAGGTGTTCCCGGTATCAGCGTGCCGTGCGGCCTGTCGTCCGAACGTTTGCCGATTGGATTTCAGTTGCTTGGGCCATACTGGTCGGAACCGATGCTTTTCAGACTGGCCCACGGTTACGAGCAGGCATGTCCCTTCACCGAACGGCCACCCATCAGCGCTTCTTGACCACGGATTATACGGATTATTTACGGATCAAATCCGGATCAATCCGTGTAATCCGTGGTTTTGCTTTATCAGGAATTAGATCCCCCGTGAAGATCTCGAGCACGTTTTTAGCGGTTCCCACCACCGGCGTCACGTCCAATCCCACGTGAACAACTCCCGGAATCAGACCCTTTTTTCTGATCTCGTAACCGGCGAGGGCAACGGCGAAGACTGAACCGACGATAGGAATCGGTTTGATGAGGCGTTTGGCGACGCCCCACCCACCAGCTCTGATGATTCTGCGTTTGACAGTGGTCATTTCGTTTCAATAACACGCAGATGTTAGCATGCTCGCAATGCGCTTAAGGATCTTTGTTTTCGTCATTATTGTGTCGGCTCTTCTCTTTTCGTGTCGGTCCCAACCCAGGAACCGCCTCCTGATCTACACGCCACACGGACAGGACTTACTCAAAGATTTCATCGCACGTTACAAGCAACAATATCCCGAAGCGGATGTGCAGTTTCTCGACATGGGTTCGCGCGAGATTCTCGAACGCGTGCGCGTCGAAAGAAACCGGCCGCAGGCAGATCTCTGGTGGGGCGCTTCTCACACCACGTTTCAAACCGCTGCTGATGAAAATCTGCTACTCGAGTTTCGACCGAGTTGGGCCGACAAAATTCCAGCCGTCTCGCGCGACGCAAGTGACCGCTGGTATGGCACTTACGAAACGCCGCAAGTGATCGCGTACAACAGCGACGCTGTCAACGCCGCAGAAGCGCCGCGCGACTGGGACGACGTGCTCGATCCAAAGTGGCGCGACAAAGTTCTGATTCGCAATCCAAATCCGTCTGACACGATGCGCGCGATCTTTGGCGCAATGATCTGGAGGTTTTACAAAGATACCGGTTCTCCTGATAAGGGCTACGACTGGCTGCGAAAACTGGACGCTAACGTTCACGAATACACGGCTGACGGAACGCTCATGATGCAAAAGCTCGCCAGACGTGAGGGGCTGATTACGCTCTGGGATATGCCCGACGTCCGTCTTTACAAGGAGCAGAAGAATTTTCCAGTCGGCTATTTTGTGCCGTCAAGCGGCACGCCGGTGGTTATCGACGGCATTGCGATCGTTCGCGGCGCGCCGAATCAGGAAGAAGCGAAACGTTTTTATGAGTTTGTTAATACGCCGGAGAGTTTGGTTTACGCGGCGCATAAGTATTACCGGATTCCAGTGCGCACCGACCTCGATCGCTCTCAACTGCCGGGCTGGATGAACGAGCCCTTCACGCGCTTGCCTCTCGACTGGGACCTGTTGCGCAAGAACGGCGGTGAGTGGTTAAGATACTGGGACACTGAGATTCGTGGACGCAACCGGTAAAGCCCATCCACAGATTACACAGATTACGCAGATGCCACTCCTGTCATTGAAGAACATCTCGCGGAGCTTTGGGCAAACCCGAGCCGTCGCCGATGTGTCTTTGGACGTGGAGCAGGGCGAGTTCTTTGGACTGCTTGGACCATCCGGGTGCGGCAAGACAACTACACTACGAATGATCGCGGGCCTGGAGACGCCCGACTCCGGCGCTATCGAGTTTCAAGGCTCCGACATCACGAACCTGCCACCCGAGCGACGTGGCTTTGGCATGGTCTTTCAAAACTACGCTCTCTTCCCTCACCTGAACGTCTTTGACAATGTCGCCTTCGGCCTGCGCGCGCGTCACAAGACCAAAGCGGAGATGGCCGAGCGAGTCGCGAGCGCACTCGAACTGGTCCAACTGCCGGGTTACGGCAAACGCGCTGTTGACGAACTCTCCGGCGGGCAGCAACAACGTGTCGCCATCGCGCGCGCGATCGCCATCGAGCCGGCGCTGCTGTTGTTTGACGAACCTCTCTCGAATCTCGACGTGTCGCTTCGTGAAGAGACTCGCAGCGAGTTGCGCGAGCTGGTGACACGTCTCGGCTTGACGGCGGTCTATGTCACTCACGACCAGGAAGAGGCGTTTGCGCTCTGCGACCGCATCAGTGTGATGGTCGGTGGAAAACTCATGCAGACCGGTCGTCCGCGTGAACTCTATGAACAACCATCGGAAATCTCAGTCGCAAGCTTTCTGGGCCGAAATAATCTCATCAAAGCGATGCGCTTGAGTTCGAGTAAAACGACTGACGGTGAGTTCAAAACCCTGGAGGGCGGGCACACACTTCACCTGCCGGTGAAACACGACGAGCTTGCGCCACTGAACAAACCGGTCCTTCTCGCAATCCGGCCCGAGCACGTGCAACTCAGCACGGACGATCGCCAGGCGGAAAACTCATTGCGTGGAAACATTCGCGAGATCGTTTTTGCCGGTGCGACTTCGACCGTGCGCGTAGATGCTGACGGATTGTTGGTTGAAGCACTCGTGTTGCGCGCTGATGGGTTCGAAGTAAACCAGCCGTGCCACGTGGTCCTCTCACCGGATCATCTGACGCTGCTAAAAAACTGAACCACAGATGACACGGATGAAAACGGATTTATCAAAAAAAACAATCCGTGTTTATCCGTGGAGATCCGTGGCTCTGTTTCTTATCACCGCCGTGGTTCTTCTCTACGGCGTCATTTATCCAAACCTTTCCGTAGTGATCACTTCGTTTCAGCGGGCCGGCAACTGGACACTCGCCAACTATCGGGAAGTACTGTCGCAACGGATCGTGATTGAAGCGATCGTCAGCAGTCTCGGCCTGTCAGTTGGCACGGTCCTGCTGTGTGCGATTGTCGGTGTGCCGTTGGCGTTTCTTTTCGAACGTTTTACCTTCCCCGGCCGCCGACTGTTCGCGGCGCTGGCCGCCCTCCCACTGGTTTTGCCACCCCTCGTCGGTACAGTGGCTTTTATCTTTCTCTGCGGCGAGTCAGGAATCCTCGCTCACGGTATCCAGAATCTCTTTGGACTCCAAAATCCACCGTGGCGTCTGCGCGGCTGGCCGGCGCTGCTGCTTTTTCACACTTACACGATGTACCCATTTTTCTACGTGCTCACGGGCGCGGGCCTGCGCAGGATCGACGCGAGCCTGGCTGAAGCTGCACGTAGTCTGGGGGGCTCGAAAAGTCTGGTGCTCAGGCGCGTAGTGCTGCCACAACTTACTCCCTCACTTCTGGCCGCGGCACTGCTGACATTCATGACCTCGATGGCTTCGTTCAGCGCGCCGCTATTGTTTGGCGGAGACGTGCGCGTGCTGACGCTCGAGATCTTCACGGCGCGCCAGCGTGGAGACCTAGTGATGGCTGTAACTGAAACTGTCATACTCGCCATCATCTCGCTTGGCGCTTTGATCGTCTTCCAGCGTTATGAAGGAACACGACGATTCGCCGCCGCGGCCATGAAAGGCGCGCCACGCCGCCGAGCGATCATCGCGAGCGGAAAAGCGCGTGTGCTCGCGACCATTGCCGCCGTGATCTTCGCACTCGTTCTGGTTTTGCCGGTGGCGACTTTGTTCCTCGTGAGTTTCGCGGGCGAAGGATCCTGGACCACACAGACACTCCCGTCAGCCTACACCATCTCGAACTATCAGCGGTTGTTCAGCGATCCTTACGCGGCCGAAGTGTTCGTCAACAGCTTCAGGATGTCGGCGATAGCGGCGGCGGCGGCGCTGCTGTGGAGTTTTTGTGTCGTTACATTTCTGAGGCGACGCAAGTTTATTGGACGCAGGCTGCTGTCGCTGCTCGTCTTGATTCCGTGGGCGCTGCCGGGAACAGTTGTGGCAGTGTCGATAGCAGAGGCTTACGGCAGACCGGGTTCGTTGTTAGGTTCGTTTGTGCTGGTGGGAACGTTTTGGATCCTGCCGGCAGTCTACTTTCTGCGATTCATGCCGTTGGTGGTGCGCGCGCTTCAGGCAAGCATGGAGCAATTGGATCCGACACTCGAAGAGGCGGCTGGATCGCTGGGCGCGCGTGCATGGCAAAGATTTTTGCGGGTGACACTGCCCCTCGTGTGGCCGGGCGCGGTCGCAGGCACCCTGCTGGCATTTGTGATTGCGTTAGGCGAATATGTGGCTTCGGTGTTGGTTTTTGTTCCGGCGAACCGGCCGATCTCGATTGCCATCGCATCTGAGTTGCGGGATTTCAATCTCGGAGTGGCGGCTGCGTACGGCGTGGTGTTGATTGTGATCATTTCGATCAGCATGATGATTGCCGGGCGATTAGAACGTCTCAGGGGCTAAGAATGAATCCGTTTAAAAATCCGCGTAATCTGTGGTTAATTGTTTTCCTTGCACTGCTGCTGATTGTTTCTCCCTCGCACTCAGAGCCTGACAAAGCAGAACTCCACCAGGCGCTGCTCGATCTCACAAATCCATGGACCGTCATGTGTGTCGCCGCGCATCCTGACGACGAAGACGGCAGTACGTTGACTGTGCTCCGCCGAAAATACGGCGTTCACACTGTCTCCCTCTTCTCCACTTTCGGCGAAGGCGGACAGAACGCTGTCGGACCTGAGCTCTACGAGGAGCTCGGCGTGATTCGCGCGCGCGAAACAATGGCGGCCGCTGAAGTGCAAGGCTCCGAACCACACTTCCTCGGTTTCCGCGATTTTGGTTTTTCGAAGTCTGCTGAAGAGACGTTTCGCGCCTGGGGTGAAAGAGAGCTCCTGCGCCGGATGGTGTTACAGATTCGCTTGCTTCGTCCCGACGTCATCATCACGAACCACGATACGACCAGTGGTCACGGGCATCACCAGGCAACCGGCAGAATGATTTTGCAGGCATTCGATGCCGCCGCCGACCCCAAACAATTTCCGGAGCAACTGGCCCAGGCAGGCCCATGGCAGGTGCAACGACTCTTCGTTCGTTCGCGCGGCCAGGCGGAAGCGACAGCGCAGGTTTTCACGATCGATCCCAACGAGAACGATCCGGTTCGCGGCGTCACTTACGCGCAACAAGCGCTTGCCGGTCTGCAAAAGCACGCCACACAGGGGCCGTGGCCCAGGACAGTTCCGCCCGGCGGCGCTCGCCAGATTCGCTACAGCCTCGTAAAACAAGCTGCATCTGCCCCTGCTCTTCCTGCAAATGCGAAAACACCACTCGATGGGTTAACTCTGCCTGAGGCAGTAGCTGCAAAACTCGCCGGGCCCACGCTTGAAGGCAAGCCGCTCGCTGAGCTGGCTGATCGCCGTCTCGAAGTGCTAGTCGCGCTGCTCAATGCGAAAAGACGCGGAACGTTCACAGCGCCCAAAGAAGTTGTTGACACTGATCCACACCGGTTCAAACTAATGTCGTCGCGACTGGACAACGCAGTGGCCGTCGCCAGTGGCGCATCAGTCGGTTTGAGTCCGGAAGGAGTTGCACTCGTTCCCGGCGAAGAGGCTCAACTCGCAGCCGTGGTTGCAAACGCCGGCGCCGCCGAGATTCAAATCAAGCAACTGCGATTTCGCGGACTCGGCGCAGACACACGTCTCAACACCGCCGAGAAGGTAATTCCAGGCACTGAAGCCTCGGCCGAGGTGAAAGTCAACGTACCGAAGACAGCGAGCCTGACTGTTCCATCGTCCGAACATCTTTACGATGGCCGTTTGTTTGGTGAACCGCTGCGTGTCGAAGCTGAACTGTCGATCGAAGGCGTTTCATTTACGATCGAAAATGAAACTCGCAGAGAGGTCGCGCCGGCTGTTGAGATAGTCAAAGTCGAACCGTCGCCATATGTCAGCACGCCGGCCACTTCTCAGAAGCCGCTCGATTTCAGAGTCACGTTGAAGAACCATTTGCGAACGGATTTCCATGGACTGTTGAGAGTAAGCGGCCAAAGCTTGGAGACAGGACGCGAGATAAATCTTCACCCGGATGAAACGGCGTCGTCGAACATCGTTGTGCGCACCGCGTTGCCGCTGACCGGACGAACGCAGGGTTCGAACGTTGCGATCACTGTCGATCTGCCGATTCCGAAAGAACCGATCGCCAAGCGAGACGTGCCGCTCGTCTACGCGGAGGCAGTGGTTGTCAATGGGCGTAAGGTTGGTTACCTGCCGAGCTACGACGAGACGTTGCAGCGCGCGCTCACGGCGTTAGGCGTTGACGCGAAACAGTTGACTGTCGATGAAATTGCGAAGTCGGATCTTTCAGTCTTTAACACCATCATCATCGACAATCGCGGCTACGACGCGCATCAGGATTTAATCGCAATCAATAATCGACTGCTCAAGTTCGTGGAGGACGGCGGTACGCTGCTCGTTTTTTATCATAAGACAAACGAGTGGAATCCCAACGACAAGCGGCCACAGCTCGCGCCATATCCGATCCTGCTCGGCGACGAACGCGTCACCGATGAAGATGCCCCGGTTATCTTTTTACAACCGCGGCATCCGCTGCTGAACTTTCCCAACCGCATCACGCAAAAGGATTTTGCAAACTGGATTCAGGAGCGTGGGCTGTATTTTCCGAGGGAGTGGGATCAGCACTACACCGCAGTCCTGGCAACTGGGGACAAGGGCGAGCCTCAGCTAAAAGGTGGACTGCTGGTCGCGCCTTACGGCAGGGGTAACTACATCTACACGAGTTTCGTTTGGTATCGACAACTGCGGGAAGGGCTGCCGGGAGGGTACCGGATGTTCGCGAATCTGATCAGTTACGGAAGACGGAAGGAAGACTAATCGCGGATCTGCGCGGATTAAAAACGCGGATTTTTTTAAGCGGGAGAGTCGAGCATTCCTTCTGAATCGAGCGATTCTTCAGCTTCGAGCTTTACACGCGCGCGTTCGAGAAAGGTTTTAATCATCTCTCGGACGCGTTTCTGCATCTCGGCGCTGATCGCGCTCTCGCCAACGAGAATCGCGAAGCGATGCAGGTCCTTCGCATGCTGCCGGCGCAGTTCAACGTGCTGGACGATCTTGATCAAAACCTTGTGCCCGCGTTCTTCAAAGGCGGCCGCATAACGGAGGTAGTTCTTCATCTCCGAACGGGCCGGTGACCACTCGAGACGGTCGGGAGAATCTTCCGTCTTCTCCACCGTAAACGAGGCCTGAACAGCGCCTATCACGGGCACTTCAGCGCGCACCATCCAACGCATGATGCCTCCCGCTTCTTTGCGTATTCCTTCGATGCCGGGCATCAGATCCGCAAAATTACGGAGCTCGCCAAAAAACTCACGGGCGCGTTCGATGGTCGTCCGTAATTCCAATTGATCCGCGTAAGAGGCCTTGATTCGAAACATTTAATCTCCGTTAACCGTTTTTCCAGGGACATGGATGCGAGGTGGTGATAACTTGGTTTCCCGCGCCGCCATTGCTAAGTTACACGAGTAATGTTTGCTAGTAAACATCTAAGTTGCCCGCGCTGCGACAAGCCGGGGCTGAAATCGTGGAGTGAGCTGGACGACGAGGAGCGCGAAGTGGTTAAACGGCTTCCGCTCTCGGCTGAGTATTCGCTGGCTGAACGGCAGGCAACCCACCGCTGGTGCACGCGCTGCTGGTGGGAAAATACAACCACAGATGAACGCGGATGAATACGGATCCGGTTTTTATCCGTGTCATCCGTGGTTACTTAAGGATGCGGTTGTAGGCGGCGCGGATTGCTTGCATCTGTTCAGCGAGCGTCTGCTGCAGTTCGCTAACCGATCCGAACCCCATGCGGCGCGCCACATCGCTCGCAGTAACGTGGTTCGGATCGGGCAGACGAGTCGAGCGCCCAACGACCAGTCGCAGGTTGTGATCGATCGAACGTAAGAGACTGTAGCCACTAGTCAATATCGAACAGTCGTCCTCGGTAAGCGAACCTTCCTCGCGCAGTCGTTCCAGGGTAAATGCAGTCGATCGATCTTCACCTTCGTCCGGCACTTCATCCCGCAACTGCAAATAACGCACAGCAAAATAAACATCAAGCATTCCTCCTGGCCCATACTTGATGTCAACGCCCAACTTCCTGCCGCGGGCGCTCTTCTCTTTTTCGAGCCGGTCACGTACGTGCCGCGTCACCGCTTTCAACTCTTTCGGATCGAGCTTCACAGCGTTCGCATGTATGCGGTGGCGAGCATGTGTCTCGATCATCTTTCCCAGCTCCTGGTCGCCGCCGACGCAGCGCAGCTTGACGTAAGCCAGCCATTCCCACGGCGCGCTTTCTTCTTTCAGGTAATCGAGAAAACCTTCCGAGCTGGTTACGAGTGGTCCATTCTTTCCGTGCGGCCGCAAACGCAAATCGACGCGGTAGAGATAACCTTCCCGAGTGATGCTCGAGAGCGCAGCAATCATCAACTCCACCAGACGCGAATATGTCTCGTCCGGCGTCAATGTTTTTATTGGCGATGGAACGAGCGAGTCGTAGGTGATCAGAATGTCTAAATCGGAGCCGTAATCCATGCCGCTCGTGCTGAGACGTCCCAGGCCATAAAAGGCGACTCGCGGCCCACCACTGAACGAACCAAAGCGCCGCGCCATTTCACGACGCGCGATCAGGTAAGCGACGTTCATGCTTGCCGTCGCCAGGTCCGTTTGTAAATGGTTGGTCTCGGAGATTGAGAGTTCGTGTGAAACGTCGAGGCCGCCGATTTCGGCAATCAACTCCGCCCACTTCAGACGCAATGCCGCGAGCTCTGCCGGGAAACTATGCTCGGCGTCGATTGCCGCGCGAAGAATCGCACGATGGTCTCGTCGCAGCGCCGCGTCTGCGGAGGTGCCAAGCGATGTAATCAACGCAGGGTTCGCGGCGATCATTTCCGCGAACGAATCAGAGGAGCCGCAGAGTTGCAGCAACGCCGCCAGGTTAGCTTCTGAAATGAGGAAGTGGCGATCAGTCTTTTCCAGTGAAGCGGTTATACGAGCGAGCTGGGTCAACGCACGATGAGGGTTGAGCGATTTATTTGCGAGCGAAAGGAGCCGGTCCGCTAACACTTTCGTCGCGCCGCGCTCCGCCATGTACGACGCGAGCACGCGAGCTGAGACCATTGCGAGACCTGTGTCTTTATCGACTCCCTCGAGAGCTGTCGAGGTATCGCCGGCAACCACCTGCGTGCTCGTCTCAGTATCTGAAAAGAGTCGATCGTAAGTGTTGCGCACGTTCGTCGTGTGCGCCTTCAAAGCGGAAGCAAAGCTTTTCGGTCGCGGAAAACCCATCCGGCGCGCGACAAGTATTTGCGCGTCTTCTGCATCGGGAACGGTGTGCGTTTGGAGCCCGTGCTCCATCTGTAACCGGTGTTCGAGGCACCGCAGGAAACTGTAAGCGTCGGACAACGCGCTGCGTTCGGGTTCTGTGATAAAGCCGCGATCGGCGAGCCTGCCGAGACTCACCAGCGTGTGCGGCACACGCAACCAATCATCGCGACCGCCATGGGCTAACTGGAGTGCCTGCGCGATAAACTCAATCTCGCGAATTCCACCGCGACCCAGCTTCACGTTGAATCCGCTCTTTTTCTCAACTTGCCGGTCGATCTTCTGCTTGGCCAAACGAACACTCGCAAGCGCTCCGCTTACCGACACGTTAGGCCGAAACACCGAAGGCGTGACCGCTTCCTTGAATTGTAAAAACAGTTCTGCTGAACCGGCCGCCGCGCGTGAGCGAATCAATGCCTGCCGTTCCCAGTCCTGCGCTGAATGCATGTAATAACGCGTGGCTTCCTGCAACGAACACGCAAGCGCGCCGTCACGGCCGTGTGGACGGAGTCGCAGATCAACGCGATAAGCGGCGCCCTGGCCACCCGATTGTCCGACAAGACGCGCGATGGTTTCTGAGAGCTTGACGAAGTACTCGCGATTAGTGACTTCACCTCGTTCGCCTGTGCCGGCTGTGGTGCCGTCGTCTGAATAGAGGAAGACCAGATCGATATCGGAAGCGTAGTTGAGCTCCATCGAGCCGAGCTTTCCGAGTGCGATCACGCAAAAATCCGACGTGCCGATGCGACCTCGTTCGTCAACGTGACGTGGTAAGCCGTATCGATTGTCGAGATCTTGCCGCGCCAGGCTAAACGCGTAATCGAGGATCGCGTCCGCGAGGTTCGACAACTCTTCCATCGTCTCGACGAGCGTTTGCGAGCGTCGAATGTCGTGCAGGTAGGTGCGCAGCAACTCGCGCCGGCGAAAACGCGCGAATAGCAACTGAGGATTCAGCGAAGAATGTGTAAGAGCGAAACGTGCGAGCGACTCTTTGAACTCGTCGCGTGTTCTAACACGAGGATCGGCTCGTTCGCGAGATAACCAGGAGAGATATTCGGGGTTCTGCTCGATCGTCGTCGCCAGCAGCGGACTCCACGCAGCCAGAGCGAGAACGTCCGCCAGCAACGCCGGTTGTTTCAGTAACTGTTGGTGAGCACGCGGCTGCTCTTTCGCCAGCCGCTCGAGAAAGAGACGAGCGCCATTCTGATCGGGCAGATCACGAAGCAGGAATTCGAGATTAGCGTCGCTATTGGGCACAGCGCCCATTGTACAGGAGCTAATAGGTCCTATAGGACTTACAGGTCTTATAGGACCTATTTCTCCTTCCGCCTAAATGTCGAAATAGAGCGAGAACTCCAGCGGATGCGGCCGCATGCGCATCGGAGTGATCTCTTTATCGCGCTTGTAGCCAATCCAGCGCTCTATCAATTGCGGACTGAAAACGTCGCCCTTCAGCAGAAACTCGTGATCGGCTTCCAGCGCTTTCAGCGAATCGTCCAACGTACCCGGTAGAGTCGGCACATCCTTCAATTCTTCCGGCGACAGATCGTAGATGTCCTTCTCGAGCGGTTCACCCGGATCGATCCGGTTCTGCACGCCGTCGAGTCCTGCGAGCAGCATCGCCGAAAACGCGAGATACGCGTTGCACGACGGATCAGGTGGACGAAACTCGAGCCGTTTCAGTTTCGGATTTGTCGAGAACATCGGAATGCGAATCGCTGCCGAACGGTTGCGAGCCGAATACGCGAGATTCACCGGAGCTTCGAAACCAGGCACCAGGCGTTTGTAGCTGTTCGTCGTCGGGGCGGCGAAAGCAACAATCGCGGCTGCGTGTTTCAACAAGCCGCCAATGTAATAGCGCGCGAGATCGGAGAGTCCGGCGTATCCGTCGCCGCCGAAGAGCGGTTTTTCACCTTTCCATAACGACTGGTGACAGTGCATTCCCGAACCGTTATCGCCATAAAGCGGCTTCGGCATGAACGTCGCGGTCTTGCCAAACTGGTGGGCAGTATTGCGGACTACGTATTTGAATATTTGCAGATTATCGGCCGTTCCCAACATCGTCGAGTAACGGAAGTCGATCTCACACTGACCCGCCGTCGCGACTTCGTGGTGATGACATTCGACGGTTACGCCACACTTGGCGAGGGTGAGTGAGATTTCGGAACGCAAGTCCGATAACGAATCGGTTGGAGGACAAGGAACGTAACCTTCCTTGGCGCGAATTCGATAACCGAGGTTTGATCCCGCAAACTCGTTTGCGTCGCGACCGCTATTCCAGTGTGCTTCATCTGAATCGATCGAGAAACCAGCAGATTGTTGTTCGTTATGAAATTTGACCGAGTCAAACACAAAAAACTCGGCTTCGGGACCAAAGTAAGCAGTGTCCGCGAGTCCGGTAAATCTCAGATAGCTTTCGGCCCGCTGCGCGACTGACCGCGGATCGAACGCATAACCTTCTTTAGTTATGGGATCGACGGCGTTGCCGATTAAACAGAGGGTCGGTTGTTCGGCAAACGGGTCCATCCAGAAACGCGTGGCATCGGGGACGAGCAGCATATCTGACTCGTGAATGGCTGCCCAACCGCGAATTGAAGATCCGTCGAACCCGAAGCCGTCTTCGAATTGATCTTCTCCAAGTTCGGCGATTGGAAAGGTAAGGTGTTGCCAGGAGCCAGGTAAATCCGTGAAGCGGACAGAGACGAATTTAGCGCCCTGGTCGGAAGCGTATTTCAAGACAGTCTTAGGGTTCATTTGATCTCCTACACATTAAGAGGGTGTTGGGGGTACTCTTCGCCCCGGCGTGGTGTTTGGTGCGAAGAATGATCGGGTGCTTAACGACTCTAGGAAAACAGTCGTGCCGCATTGAAGGACTACGCGCTAAAAAACTGTGATTATAGTTACCATTGAAACAATGTCAAGTCTGTTTCGTTTCAGCCCTTTACTCTGCGTATCTCTGCGTTTCCTCTGCGCCTCTGCGGTAAACAGGTTCTTCGGCGCACATTAACCGCAGAGGCGCAGAGGACCGCAGAGGTACGCAGAGAAGAATGAGAGGTGAAAAGTCCAGTGTTTTCGCGAAAATCCGCGGCCCGGCTGGTCCTTATGAAACAAAAAAGTTATAGACCAAAATGGCCGTTTTCTGTTACATTGCGCGGCTAAAGCGTTCCACCCAACACAACTCCGCAACTCGATTCGGATAATGTACATCTGTCTTTCAGCAATGGGGATTCATTTCGATCAAGTTTTATTTCTAAGGCAGGAGACCGCCAATTGACCACGGCAATCGAGCAAACGCTCGAAACTTATGGAATCGAAAACTGGGCCGCTGGCTACTTCGATGTTAACCGCAAGGGAAATCTTATCGTCCGTCCCGTGGAGGGAGATCCCCGCTCAGCGGACCTGAAAGAGATCATTGATGACCTTGCCAAGCGCGGCATTACCACACCCGTGCTCCTGCGCTTTCCGCAGTTGGTCGCAGCTCAAGTAAGAAAACTTCAGCGCGCTTTTAGCCGCTCCATTCGCGAGTTTGAGTACCAGGGAGCGCACATGTGTGTTTACCCGATGAAGGTAAACCAGCAGCGCTCGGTGGTGGAGGAATATCTCCGCGAGGGCTCCCGCTACGACTTCGGACTCGAAGCCGGCTCGAAAGCCGAGCTCTATGCCGCTCTGGCGCTCGAACAGCCGGGCGACAGCCTGCTCGTGCTGAATGGTTTCAAGGACGAGGAATTCATTGAACTCGCATTCGCGGGCGCCCGGGTGGGAAAGAAAGTCGTAATCGTGATCGAGAAGCTGAACGAGCTCGATCACGTGCTCAACGTGGCTGAGCGTACCGACGGCCCGCTGCCGATGCTAGGCATGCGCGTGAAGCTCTATTCCAAAGGCTCCGGTCGCTGGGAAAAGTCGGGCGGCGAAGCGGCGAAATTTGGGTTGACGACAACCGAGCTGCTGGAAGTGATCCGCCGGCTCGAAGAAGCCGATCGCATGGACATGCTCAAGCTGCTCCACTTCCACATCGGCTCGCAACTCACCGACATCAAGCGCATCAAGAATGCGATGAAGGAAGCGGCACGCGTTTACGCGAAGGTCTACCAGATGAAAGTTCCGATCGAGCTGCTGGACGTCGGCGGCGGCATGGCCGTTGACTACGATGGATCCAAAACCGCGTTCGATTCATCTGCAAACTATACGGCGCAGGAGTTTGCCAACGACGTCATCTACACGATCAAGCAAGTCTGTGACGACGAGAACGTTCCGCATCCGACGATCATTCAGGAATCCGGCCGCTTCCTTGCGGCTTATCACGCGATCCTTGTGACGAACGTCCTGGACGAGATCGAAACCGTCGTCGAAGACATCACTCCGATCGAGATCGGCGAAGACGATCCGCAGGTAGTGATCGAACTCGGCGACTTGCGCGAGTCAATCACCGTCAAGAACTACCGCGAGTACTATCACGACGCACTCGAGCACCGCGAAGAGTTGTTCACGTTATTCAATCTCGGATTGATCACGCTCGAGGACCGGGCCAAAGGTGAAGTGCTCTTCTGGGACGTTTGCGAACGCGCAGACAAGTATGCCCAACAGGCGAAATACGTGTCAGAAGAGTTTGGCGATCTCCGCCGGCTGCTCTGCGCCAAGTACCTGACTAATTTCTCAGTGTTTCGCTCAGTTCCCGATCACTGGGCCCTCGATCAACTGTTTCCCATAGTTCCGATTCATCATCTGAACCGGCCGCCCACGGAATACACCACACTGTGTGACATCACTTGCGACTCGGATGGCATTGTTGACAAGTTTGTTGACCTGCACGATGTCAAGCAAGTATTGGAGCTCCATCCTCTCAATCCTGACGAGCCTTACTACCTGGCGTTCATGTTGGTAGGCGCGTACCAGGAAGTGATGGGAAACAATCACAACCTTTTCGGGGCGCCGCACGAAGCGCACATACACATCGACGAAGAGGGTTTTCTGATCAAGAAGGTAATTAAAGGCACGACTGTCGGCGCGGCGGCGGAGCGGGCCCGCTACGAACGCACCTTTTTGCACGATGGCTTTCGCCGGCTGATCAATCGTCGCGTCAAAGATGGGGAGTTAAGCGAGGCTGACGGCGCTGAGCTGGCCCAGTTCTACGAGTCTCGTTACGACGCCTATTGCTATCTTGCAGTGAATGGAGTGAAGCGTTCACGGCGCAGGACGGATTATTAGTTATGTAATCAACAAGCTATCTCGAAACGTTAGTCCGAGAGGTTGACACTTGATGGTCACTCAACGAAAACCAAAAGCATCGAAGTACCTGACCACTCCCACGCGTCCCGTTCAGGTGGATCGTGATCGTTCCGTGGCCGGACTCCTCGAGAAGATGGAAGGAACAGGCTTTGGAGGACGCCAGCTTGCCGAGGCCCATCGTATCTGGCTGGACATGCTTGGTGACAACACGACCATCATGGTGGCAGCTTCAGGAGCCTTAATTCCAGCCGGAATGCGGCGCCTGCTCGCTTACGTAATCAAGAATCGCTTCGTTGACGTGCTGGTCCTTTCCGGCTCATTGCTCTTCCACGATCTACACGAAACGCTCGGGCGTTATCACTTCCAGGCCCATCCAACAATGACGGACGCGGAGTTGGAGTCGGCGCAGATCAGCCGCATGTGGGACTTGCTCGCGAGTGACGAAGAGTATCGAGAAGCGAAGGAGTGGATCGGCGGCTTCACCAACCAGCTCGATCAAACGCGTCCTTACTCTCCGCGTGAGTTTTTACACCTGCTCGGCCGAGAGCTTGCCGAGATCGCGTCGGAAGATGGCGTACTCACCTCGGCGTACAAGGCGCGGGTGCCGATCTTTTGTCCCGCGATTGCCGATAGTGGTCTTGCAGTCGGGATTGCCGGCGCGCGCTTCGAGAAGAAAAACAATTTCATGTTCGACATCATTCAGGACGTGCTTGACATGATGAATGTGATGATCAATGCGCGTGTCTCAGGGATCCTCAATCTCGGCGGCGGAACAACGAAGAGTTTTATTCAACAGGCGACTCTTTCGTCATTCCTGCAAAAGGAACATCATCACGGACACAAGTATGCAATCCAGATCTCGACCGATGCTCCGCATCCGGGAGGTAGATCCAACGCGGTTTCGTTTGATGAAGGATTGATTTACGGAAAGCTGGCGCGCGGTGCGCACACCGCGTACGTTCCCTGTGATGCTACGATCGCGCTGCCGATACTGATCACGTCGCTCTCACAAACCGCGGCGAAGTATATGAAAGGCCGCAAAAAGCCAAACTTCACCTTCGGCCGCGAGCTGACCGTAGACGCTCCTTAAAAAACAAAACCACAAAGACACTAAGGCACAAATTGTTCAATTTCGTGTCTTTGTGTCTTTGTGGTGAAACTTACTCCACGACTCAAGTGACGCTGTGCATACATCGCCTTGTCTGCCTGTTCGATAGCCTGGCCCAGGTCGATCAGTGAGGTAAATCCCGCTACTCCGAAAGAAACAGTAACGGTGAGCTGCATTCCAACCCAGCTCTCGCAGTTCTCTGCGAGAATCTTGTTGAGCTTTTCCATGCGCCGGCCGGCTTCAGGCTGTGGCAGTCTGAACATCAATACGAGAAACTCGTCACCACCCCAACGGAACAGCATATCGTCCGCACGCACCAACGATCGTGTCGCTCGCGCCACCGCGCGGATTGCTTTGTCACCCGCAGTGTGGCCCATCGTATCGTTGATTGGTTTCAGATTATCGATATCGAGCACGGCCACGCTACCGGACGTGACCACATCGTGACCAACTTCCGATCGCCGTAGCAACGAATGAAACGCGTGGCGATTCAACGCTTCCGTGAGCGGATCCATCTGGACCAGTAACTCGAGCTGATCGCGCGCCTCGAGCAGTTTTCTATTTGCCATTTCCACCTCATCGCGCATGCTTTTCATCAACAACATCACGCTGCCAAAAAACCCAATCATGAACAAGACAGGCAAGATGTGAAAACCGATAAACAGGCTCACAAGCGACAACGCCAGGCTCGCCCATGAAGCAATCCAGTACTTTAGAGCATTGCTCTTGATGGACGATCGCATGAAGATTGAGAGAAGCGTGATCAGCAGAACGCCAACGCATTGAATGGCTAGACCAACATTCGAATCCATAAACTGGGACCTCGTTAGGGAGAACGAGTAATAGGAAAGCTCTGGGCAGTGAGGTTTAGCCGGGAATGATTCTAGCCGACCGGGGGGCGTGAGGCCAAGAGTTTTCTTCATGAGCCGCAGATGGACGCGGATAAATGCAGATCAGAATCTGCGTTTATCCGCGTCCATCTGCGGCTCTTTATGTCAGCCACTGCAGTACTTCTTCCTCGCTCGAGCTGCGTGTGCCGCCGACGATGTGAATGAAATACTCTTCCAGCGACACCGGTCCTTCCCCGTCTCCCTCGACGCGTATTCCCTTTCGCAGCTCGTTAAGCGAACCCGACGCGAGTAACTTCCCTTGCGCGATGATGGCGATATCGCTGCAAAGACGTTCCACGATCTCCAGCACGTGCGATGTGAGAAAAACAGTCAGGCCCCTGGTCGTTAGTCGCGAAAGAAGGTCTTTCAGTGTCCGCGAGGCAATCGCGTCCACTCCTTCAAACGGCTCATCGAGAAACAGTATTTCGGGACGATGAATAAGCGCGCAGGCGAGCGAAAGCTTTTTCTTCATGCCATGGGAATATTCGATGATCAGTTTTCTCGGCTCATCCTGTAGCTCCATCAACTCGAGCAGCTCTTTGGAGCGCTGCGCGATCTCTTCACTGTGGAGTCCGTACATTCGTCCGGTGAACGACAACATCTCGGCACCCGTTAATCGCTCGAATAGATTCAGGTCTTCCGGGACTACGCCGATCCGTCGCTTGACTTCCATCGGCTGTTCGGCGATGTCGAAGTCGAGGACGCGCAAGGTGCCGCTGGTTGGCGCCAACAAGCCTGTCAGCATCTTGATCGTGGTTGACTTACCCGCACCGTTCGGCCCGAGAAAGCCAAAGAAACTGCCGCGGTTCACGCGTAGATTGATGTGATCGACTGCGACAAAGTCACCAAACTGCTTGACGAGGGAAAACGTTTCTACTGCGGGCGATGCGGACATCAACCACAGATTAACGCGGATTTAGACGGATGACTATCTGTCAACATCCGTGTTATCCGTGGTTAATTGCGTAGGAGTGCCTTTGCGTCGTCGGCGCGTACGAACGCCGGAAGTTGCCGGTGTGTGCTCATGAGGAAGGCATTCGAGCTCGATTGCAGCGCGTTACCGTGAGTGGCCGCGAGGCGGACGATGCGTCCGAAGGGTGACCAGCCATAGTAATAACCATCTTCAACTGAGATAAGGATGTCAGCAGTGTGTTTCACACGCGGACTAAAAAGCGCTTTATAAAGATTCGCGACCGCATCGGGATAACGATGTCCGGCAGTCTGCTTGAACCAGTCTTGATCGGTGGCGAAGCCCTCGCGAAAATCACGCAACCCAAGAGGATCTCCGGTAACTGCCAAATATCGATAAGAGAACCCGTCCGGATCCGAGCGTCGCTGAATTCGCGCCTGTCCGCGTGAGCTTTCGACAACAACTTCACTGCCGTCTTTATAAATCGCGAAATCCACCCCCGTTGTTTCCACACTGGCGCGCGCCGTCTCTGGAATCACATCAGTATTTCGACAATAGAGAGCGGCGTAACTGCAAAGTCCGAACGCGGGAATCACAACCTGAAAACCACGGCGCGCGAGAGTTGTAGCCAGATCCACCCGGCGGTTTTCCTCGAGGTTCATGCCGTGATCCGAAAACATCACGATCTCCGTCTCGTTGCCGCAATAACTCTGAATTTCTTCGAGAATCTTATCGAGTGACGCAAGCGCAACCGCGAGGCGCTCAGGTCCCTGCGCGTGAAGCAGGCCGTCAGTCGCTTTGAGGAAGGCAAAGTAATCGCGCGTTTGGGGCGCGCCCCTGAAGCGCTCGCGAAACCTTTGCATGTCGGCGCGCCAAATTCGATCGGGCGCGATATAAATCAAAAACTCAAATGGCAGCGGTTCCTGGTAGTCGAGGTCGTCCATGTACGACGACGGAATCTTGTCGGGCGTGCGGCGGCCGAGATACTTCTTGATCCCACCGCGGAGCTCTCCCGCTTTGCGATCGAAATACAAACTCTCGTACCCGTCGGGCGGCGAAGCGCCGAGCATCGCCGAGAGGGCGATGTTAGTCATAGTTGGGAATGGTGAGAGGAGCCGAGCCGGTGGTCCAAAGCCGTCGAACAGTCCGCGACCTTTTGCTTCCTCGATTAGTTTATAAGGAACTCCGTCGAGACCGAGAAGCAGGCGTCGCGGACGTGTTTTACCAGCACCATTCTTCATTTGAAATCCGAAGTTCAGAGTTCAGCCTTTAGGCTGCGGTTTTAATTACAAGCTAAAGCTTGAACTCTAAACTTTACTGTTCTGCGTCTTGTTTCATGAGCTGCTCGGCTTTGTAAGCCTGGCGCAACCCTCGTTTCGCTTCTTCGTGTGCGTCGTAAACGTTTGGACGCGCCAACACTTCCTTGTATTGCGCCACTGCCTCGTCACGCTTGCCTGCCACGTCAAAAGAGCGCGCCGCATACAGATGGGCCATCGTGATCAGCCCCGGCTCCGCGCGCTCAACCCTGGTCGCGGCAAGAAACTCCTTCGCCGCGCGATCGTTGTAACCAGCCATTAGCAACACTTCGCCGTACTTGAAATGAATCAGATCCAACGCGCGCGCTGCCGTGTCGCGCACGCTCCGATCGCGAAGCAACTCGTCAAACGTAGCAAACGCTTCTTTCTCAGCCTGGACTGCACCCGCAAGGTCTTTCTCTTTTCTTTTTACTCCGGCGAGCGACACGAGCGCATCGGCAGTCTCCAAACGCAAAAGATAGTTGCGCGAGTACTTCACGCTAAGCTCGCGAGTAAGTTTGAGCACGTCAGCAAAACGCTTTTCGCGCGTGTAGAGCAACACCAGAACAGTCTTGGCATCGTCCTGCGACCAGCGACCTTCGCGCGCCACTTGCTCCAGCATCGCCAGTCCGCGCTTTTTGGAACCGCGATAACCGGTCGCGCCGGCAAGAATCTTTATCGGCAGCGGTAACGCGCCGACGACGTATTCGTAAAGACCGATCGTTAGCTGCGCATCGACATACTTGGGATCGAGCTTCAACACTTCACGATGATGATCGACCGCGTCGTTGCCGTCGCGCAACGCCGCGAAATGGCGTCGTTCGACGGCTTCTTCGAACGATGCTTTCAGACCTTCAGTGTTAGCGAGAAAATCCAATGCCTCAACGTTCTTCGGTTCCTGTTTCAGTTTTGCTTCGGCGAGGCGCTTCGCTTCGCGGGTCAGATTGCGAAACTCCGTAACGATCTTCGGATCGACTTTGTCGTCGCCATTCACGTAGAACGACTCCGAGCTATAGAGCGACGCTTGCAAGCGCCGCGACTCGTAAAGCGTCTTGATCCACAAGCGTGCGGCAAGCAATTGATAACCGCCGGGATGGTTCGGGTAAAGCTGCATGATCTCTTTGAAGTCGCGCTGAGCTTTGTCGTAATCGATGTTGTAAAGCGCGTCGAGACCGCTGCGCCGCAGTTCCTCGAAGCGCGCGCGTTCTGAGTCCGTTAACCATGGGGATGAAGGCTGCTGAGCAGCCACGCCCAATGCGGCCGCCAGCAATAAAACAAGAACACCAACGTACTTCATTCAATCCTCCAAAAACTCACCACGGATAACACGGATTTAAATCCGGATTTAATCCGTATCCAATCTGTGTTATCCGCGGTTAAATGACTCCATATACTTCACACCCGATCCCGTGTTGAATAACACAACGCGATCGGTCGAGCTCACCTCGCCTGATTCGAGCAACTGTCGCAACGCAGGCAAGCACGCCGCGCCTTCCGGTGCGCAAAAGATTCCTTCCGCTGCGCCTATCTCTCGCGTCGCTTCAATCAACTCTTCGTCAGTCACCGCAACAGCAGTTCCGCCAGACTCGCGCAACGCATCAAGGATCAGAAAATCACCAATCGCCTTCGGCACGCGCAAACCGGAAGCCGTCGTCGCCGCATTCGGAAACTCGTCGGCAAAACGTTTGCCTTCCTCAAAAGCCTGCACGATTGGCGCGCAGCCGGCGGCTTGCACCGTCACCATGCGCGGCCGCTTGCTTCCGATCCAACCCATCTGTTCCATCTCAGCAAATGCTTTCCACATTCCGATCAAGCCCGTGCCGCCGCCGGTTGGGTAGATGATGACGTCCGGCAACTCCCAATTCAGTTGTTCGGCGAGTTCGTAACCGAGCGTCTTCTTTCCTTCAACGCGATAAGGTTCTTTCAACGTGGAAACGTCAAACCAACCCTCAGCTTCTTTCCGTCTTGCCACCTCTGCGCCGCAGTCGGTTATCAGTCCATCCATCAGCGTCACGTGAGCGCCTGTTTGCTCACACTCGACCACGTTCGCTCGCGGTGTATCGCGCGGCATGAAGATATATGCCTTCAGACCCGCACGAGCCGCGTAAGCAGCCAGGGCACCCGCAGCATTTCCCGCAGAGGGCACGGCGAGTTTCGTTGCGCCCAGTTCTTTGGCCATTGAAACCGCGGTCGTCATTCCGCGTGCTTTGAAACTTTGCGTCGGGTTCTGCGACTCGTCCTTGATGTAAAGCTGATGAACCTTAACGCGCTTGCCCAATCTTCTGGCCCGCAGTAGAGGTGTCCAGCCCTCGCCGAGCGAAACGATGTTCTCGTCGCTGTCAACAGGCAGCACCTCGCGATAGCGCCAGAGATCCGGACGCCTCGCGGCCAGAGATTCCTTTGTCAAAGTCACTTTGCTGCGCTCCAGATCGTAGCGAACGAGTAAAGGCTTGCCGCAGGCGCGACACAGGTTGTGCAACCGATGTGCCTCGTGCTCCAGGCCGCACAGGGCACATTCCAGATGAGTGACGTTCATGGGTAGAAATCCTCGAATCGGGAGTAAATTTGGGCGAACGCGCGTCAGTATGCGCTAGAAGTGAGAATTAGAGGTAATGCGGCGCCTCACGAGGAAAGTCCGACACCTGTCGGATTGCTGATGCTGCAACAGTGGAACTTTTAGCCGCGGATGAACGCGAATAAACGCAGATCTGCGCTAATCCGCGTTCATCCGCGGCTAAAGATAATGATTTTCAAGGACACGTTTAGCCACGTTTCCGACGCCGCCATCCTGCTGCGCCAAGAACTCCGGTCGTTAACAGTAGCAGCGTGGCCGGTTCAGGCAGTGCGACAAGTTGCCCGCGAATCTCACCAGTCGGAAACTGCACAGTGTGGATATTGATATAGGTTTGTCCGCTGGTTAACCCGGCGATAAAGGCCGCTTGCGCTCCGGCAACCGTTCCGCCATGCGCAGTGATAAAGGCGGGGTTGTACGTGGAGGCAAGAGTCAGGTCGAACGTCATCAAGTAAGTGCCGGTAGTGACGCCGAGCGGGAACCCGGGAAAGGTCGGAACAGCAGTCGCGACCATAGCATTGGTTCCCGGAGGCGCACAGCAGTGGATGTGCGAAGCAATTGTAGGGCTTCCCAGGCCGGCGAATGAAACGTTGACTGTCAGCAGGTTCGTGACAGTGTCCAGCGTTACTAATGCACTGCCAATCCCTGCCGAACCGGTTGGCGGCACTTCCTGTGAGCCGGTCAGGGTCGCGGTAAACGCGATTGTGTCCGCTCTGGCTACTGCGGACAACATCAACATCGTGACCACAAGCCCAATCAGACTGATCGTCGTCTTCTTCATTAGTTCTACTCCCTTTTTTCGTTATAAAGCGGATGCCGCACTTCAACCGCTCGTGGCGCTTTTCCCGTGTAGGGATGAAAGCCCCCCTTTGAAGGAGTTCCCAAAGACAACTATCCGACTGAATCGGTCGGATCTTATTCAGGAAACTCCCTCACGAGGGACGATTTTTTCGGTGTATGGCTAATACTTCGGAAACTGTCGCGGCAAGCTACTCCTAAAACTTTCTAAAAGTATGTTTAAGTCGTCACAACAGCCAAGTTCTCATTGACGCTATTTTCGCGAGTGAGGGCGGTATCCTAATTTGAAGAGTTTTCTCTGCGGTCCTCTGCGTATCTTCGATCTCTGCGTTAAAGGCTATTTCAACGCAGAGGCCGCGGAGATACGCAGAGAACCGCAGAGAAAAACTCAAAGTAAGACACTACCCGAGGGAGGGCGCTTTTGCGTTCTCAACCGTCTTCATTTACCTTGTTCGTCTTTATGGCGATAAGTCTTCTGGCTCTTGATCTCGACGGGACCCTCCTCGATTCTCGCGGCCACATCTCTGAGCGCAATCGCGGCGCAATCGAGCACGCACGTGAACAAGGTGTGCGCGTCGCCCTCGTTACCGGGCGCCGCTTTCGCGACTCGCGGCCGATAGCCTTGGAATTGGGCCTCGATGTTCCGCTGATCTCTCACAACGGCGCGCTGACAAAACACGCGGAGACACTTCAGACCGTTTCCGTCTTGCCCCTGCCGGTCGCAGCCGCGCGCGAAGCACTGCGCGTCGGTCGTGAAGCAGGCGCCGATGCGCTCTTGAGTGATGACCACGAAGACCTGGGTGTACTTGTTTACGATCACCTTCGCGGCGGAAACACAGCCGCTCACAAATACCTGTCGTGGGCGCGTCGAATTCATGGTGACGAGGACGGACGAAATGTCGTACGGCAAGTTGACTCTCTCGAAGACTACCTGGACCACGAACCGATTCACCTCTCGTTCTCCGGCGGCTGCGAAGACATGGACAGACTCGAGGCGATACTCAAGGCGGAGCTTGGCGAGACGGTAAAAGTTCTCGGAACCAAATATCTCGAACAGGATTTCACCCTCCTGGACATCCTGAATCCGGCGGCGTCAAAAGGCGCGGGTGTCGCGGCCGCCGCAGCCGAGTTGGGAGCGAGCAGCGATGAGATCATGGCCATCGGAGATAATTACAATGATCTCGAAATGCTGCTCTTCGCGGGCACAGGCGTGGTGATGGCGAATGCTCCGGCTTCGCTGCGCGAGATTGCAGGCTTGCATCCGACTACGTCAAATATCGAAGACGGTGTAGCGCTCGCGATTGAGAAATTCATTTTGAACCCGGTGCAGTTAATCAACCAGTAAGGAGAGAACATGGCAAATCGAACGGCAGTGATTGAAACAAACAAAGGGACGATTCGAGTCGAGCTTTTGGAATCGGATGCACCCAAGACGACGGAGAATTTTATTACGCTGGCCCAACGCGGATACTACGACGGCATCATCTTTCATCGTGTGATCAAAGGCTTCATGATTCAGGGCGGCGATCCGACAGGCACAGGTCGCGGTGGAGAGTCGGCGTGGGGCGGACGTTTCAACGACGAGATCAATCCGAAGTCGCCGGTATATCAGACAGGCTACAAAGCAGGCACGATGGCGATGGCCAACGCTGGTCCAAACACGAATGGATCACAGTTTTTCATCATGCACGTCGATTATCCGTTGCCGCCGAGTTACACGATCTTTGGCAGAGTTACTGATGGTCAGGACGTGGTGAATTCGATTGCGACTAGTCAGACCGATCGTAATGACAAGCCGGTTAATGAAATCAAGATGGAGAAGGTAACGATCGAATAGGACCACGGATGACACGGATTTTATCCGGATCAAATCCGTGTCATCCGCGGTTCATAATGGTCTGGCACCGTGGCCGATTCGAGGCGCGGTCTTGATCGCATCCGTCACGTATTTCTTAGCGGCGACGATTGCGTCTTCCAACGTCATCTCTTTACCGAGGCCAGCGGCGATTGCGGCCGAGAGCGTGCATCCCGAGCCGTGCACCTCACCCACGTGAATGTACTCACTCCGGAACTCAGTGAAACGACCGTCTTCATTGAATAAAACATCCAGTGCTTCGCCTGCTGTCGCTCGGTGACCACCTTTGACCAGCACCGCACGCGCACCCAGCGACTGAATCTCCTGGGCCGCGCGTCGCATGTCGGCTTCATTCTGTATCGCAAACCCCACCAGCTTTTCTGCCTCGGGAATGTTCGGCGTCACGATTCGCGCAAGCGGAAACAACTTGCTTTTCAAAATCTGAAACGCCTCATCGTCGATCAAAACATCTCCGGAAGTTGCCACCACCACAGGATCGACTACGGGCGCCGGTAAGTTTCCTTCCGCAAAAAGCCGCGCAACCTCCGCGACGATATCAGCAGTCGGCAACATGCCCGTCTTCGCCGCGGCAACGTTTAGATCCTGAACAATCGGTTCGACCTGCGCGCGCAACGTTGCGGCCGTTTGATGTTCAGCGCCAACCACGCCGATCGTGTTTTGAAACGTGATCGACGTCAGCGCCGCCGCTGGAAAACAACCGAGCGCGGCAATCGTTTTGATATCGGCAACAATGCCGGCGCCGCCGGACGGATCGAGCCCGGCAATGGTGAGCACGACGGGGCGCGATTTAGCGGCGGAATCCATTTCTTATTTTTTCTACAATTGATACCAGGCCCGTGGCATCGTTTAGTAACCTGATCGCCGCAATGCCACTCGCTCCCGCCGCGAAACAATTCTCGACGTTTTCGAACGCAATGCCGCCAATCGCCACTACGGGAAAGTCGCCCAGTTCACTGGTGACTTCGCGAAGTTTCTCCACACCTTGTGGCGCACCATAAACGCGTTTCGATTCAGTTTCAAACACTGGACCAAATACGACAAAGTCTGCTCCGGCTTGCGCAGCTTCACGAGCCGCTTGAAGCGAATGAGTTGAAACACCAATCAAAAACTGCGCACCGTAAACCTTCCGCACGACATGCGCAGGCAGCGACTGCGTCGTCAAATGAACACCGTCCGCGCCGGCGGCGCGAGCAATGTCCGAACGGTCATTGACGAGTAGTCGTGTCTTGCTGCCTCGCGTGATTTCAGCCGCACGAGTCGTGAGCTCGTAAAGAACCCGAGACTGTAAAGCCTTCTCACGGATCTGAAAGAGAGGGACCTCTGCGTCTACAGCAGCTTGCAGCAACCGGAGGATACTCAAGAACTGCGGATCATCAGGAATTGTTTGCGCGGTCGTCGTTCCGCTCGTTATCAGATAGATGATCGGCAGTGGAAGATCGAGCGGCATTGCGGGTGGATCTGGTCGTCTGGTGTTGCAGGGCCCTGACCGTCTGTTTGAAGTTGAAGATCTCCCAGAAAGCGATTCCGAGATTCAAAAGCCCGACACCGCTCACGGCGCCACGCACCCAACCAGAAGCAACGACTGCCTGAAGCCCTTGAATCCCCGTCTTGCGGGCAGCATATAACAGAAAATAGTTGTTGCCCCAATCGCTGATTCCCCACATGCCCTGCGGCCACCAGGGCAACACTGTGAGAAAGATGCCGATTTCGAGACAGAGGATGATGTAAAAGATAACGCTTAACTTCGCTGACATAGATCAAATTCCAACTTGGGGTTCACCCACCCGCTATCGCAGGTGGTACTGACTGTGTTACCTACTCCTGCTTCTGCCGCAACTGACTTAACTTCTCCGCAACCTCACGATAAGAAACATCGACGCCGTAAACCTCGGTATAAAACTCGCGCGCGTGTTTCAAGTCGCCCAATTGTTCATACGCGGAAGCTAGCTCGTAACGCAACGCTTGATACTCGTCTTCGCTGTGCCCTTGCGCCGAGAGTCCTTTCTTGAACCACAGCACCGCCGCTTCCGGCATTCCTTTCTGAATAAAACAATGACCCAGCATATTGCAACACTGGAGAAATCGCGAGGTGCCGTCCCCAGCCTTCACCAGGCTCGCCGAAGTTTGAAACTCCTGAATGGCCTCGTCCATCAAATCCATCTCTTTATACGCCGTGCCCATGTTGTAATGAGTTTCGAAATCTTCCTTAACGTCGTCGCCCTCTTCGGCGACGCGAAACTCTTCAAAGAGCTCGGCAAGTCCAGCATCAATTCCCACCGCTGCCGGCGCGGCCGCCCCGACATTGTTGCCACCGTCGCCCGCCAACGATTCATAGGCACTCTCGGTATTAAAAGGAATCGCTTCGTGAACGGGCGTTGACGATAACTCTTCCGCGCCGCCAAACTCAAACACCGCCGATGCTTCGGCAACCGGCTGCGTGTCTCGAGCCGCAAGCTGTTTACGTCGCGACTGAATCTCGGGATGTCCCCCAAACTGCCGCTCGAGCATCTCGAGCGTATCGACGGCGATGTCCGAGTAACCTTGCGCGATATAAAAATCGACGCTCTCGAGCTCCTGCCGCATCATGTTTTCGAGGCGTCCTTCTTCAGCAGCACTGTCAGCCGGTTGATCGTCAGCCGGCGGCGCGACGATGCTGAAGTCAACTTCCTGAAAATCGGTTGAGAAACCCGGCGCCGGTTCTTCGTCGTTGAGATCTGCAAACGAAGCTGTAGGATCGTTGAACGTCGAGGCCGCGTTCGTCTCAAACTCATCTGCAACAACCGGCGTCGCTTGCCCGACCTCCTCATCCTCGACCATCGTGAATGTTTCGAACTGCGGAACTTCACTCTCCGTCTCAACTGGAGCAGAAAAATCTTCCGCAGCTTCTTCCTGCAAACCGCCGAGCAGATTCAGGCGATCGAGATAGCGCTGTTCGTCCGGCGCCAACCTTACCAACTGCGTCAACGCGTAGCGTTCCTCGTCCACCAGCTCCGATGCTTCCGCTGACTCCGCCAAACGTTCGAGCGAGGAGCGCAACGCGTCCATGTCACGTTGCCACCAATGGATGCGCACCAGCATTCTCAACGCAGCGACATGATCGGGATTATGAACCAGAACGTGATTGACAAGATCCAGCAGCTCCTTTTCTTCACGTCCGGCGAGCATGCGTTCGATGATCGTCGAGAGAATACGGATCGTTTCGTCTACCTCGCCCTGTTTCAGGTAAAGACGAGTTACCGGAAGGAACTGAGTGTAGTTCGAGCCGTCCTGCGTCATGAGCATCGACGTGGCCCGCTCGGCTCCTTTGGGATCTTCCGCTTCGAGATAAGCGCGAGCGAGCATGGAGACGAGCTCGTTGTCGTCTTCATTACCTTCAACAACGCGCTCCAGCACTTCGGCCGCTTCGTCGGCTGTGCCGCGCGCGATGTGAGTTTCGAGCATGCCGCGAAGTGCTTCTCGATCGTCGCGCACCAATTGCAACGCTTTGGAATAAGCGTCGAGGGCTTTGTCGTGCGCGGCTGTTTGTTGGAGACGATTGGCGGCTTGAACAAACGCGGCGGCGGCTTCACGGCGCATGTTCTCTTTGAGATAACCTTCCGCGAGTTTCAGGCGAATCTCGGTGTTGTTCGGATCGAGATCGGCAATCTTGTGCAGGATGTCGAGCGCTTTTCTGTTCTCGCCGGAATGAGTGTAAGCGTCAACAACTACGAGATACTGCGCGCGCGCGTCGTGCACCAGTCCCTGCGTCGCGTAGAGTTCGGCAAGCTTGAGAGCGATAATCGGATCGCGCGTTCGTAGACGCTCGATCTTCTTGTACATCGCGATGGCTTTGAGATTGAATTCCTGTGCGCTGTAGTGTTCGGCGATACGTTCAAAACACGAAACAGCTTCGTCTTTTTTGCCTGAGCGCACGTAAAGATCGCCGAGCATGTTCAAGGTGGTTAGATCGTCAGCGTCGTTATCGACGATCTGCCGATATTCCTTGATTGCTGCGTTGATCTTTCCCTGAGACAGGAATTTCTCAGCGGCTTTTAGGACCTTAGCTTTGTCGAAAGCCATCAGGAATCTTTTGTAACATTAAAACGGTTGTCGGCGGCTTTGATCGTAGCGGCGGGCAGCGGGACAATGCCTTTTCCGTTAAGCCTTTGTCAAAACTCCACTTTCCAACTCCGGCAAACAGCCGCGAGATACGCTAACATGCGTAAATAAAGGGTGTCAACGAAGGCATTTTCAACCAAAGCCGAGCAGTCTTCATTGGCAAAGCTGGGGCAACGAATTGCTCTGGCGGGGCTGGTTATCTACGTCATCTTCGCACCACATTCAGTGGCTGCGAGTGCCGGCGGTGCAGTGATAGCCGGGCTGGGATGGCTGGTCAGAACCATTGCGACAGGAAGACTCGGCCTGCGCCGATCGAAGTTTGACCTGATTATCGTCTTGTTGCTGCTTTGGACCGTCGCCTCGTCTTTACTCTCCGAAGAGCCTCGCATCAGCATAGCGAAGATCCATGCGTCCTGGGTGGTCTTTCTTTTCTACGTCACACGGGCAGTTCTCACCAGACGATCGATACTGCCGCTTATTGCACTGCTAATTCTTTCCGGATGCGCAGGGGCGCTCTACAGTGCCTTCGATCTGATGCGCGGTCGCGGAGTGGTGGTCGAGTCGCTTGCGACGGGCAGTCCGTTTTATCAGGTTGGGATTCAGCCTGGGGATACGATCTGGCGACTGGGTAAGCGTCGCGTCTACTCCGTAGCCGATGTGGATCAAGCTTTGAAAGAGACGCCGGCCGACACATCTGTCGGAATTATTTCGCGCGGCGAGCAGGTTGAGCGCCCGATGATCATCTCTGGAAACTCACCTGCGGGAATTGTCGGAACCGAGCGCAACCATCGATTCCGGGCTTCGGGATGGACGCGTCATTACGACACCTTCGCCGAGTTGCTACAGATGATCGCTCAGCTTGCGTTGGGCCTCGCACTCGCTCATCTCCGCAATCACGGCGCAAACAGGTATTTCAAGATCGCGATTGCTGCGGCGGCGTTGCTGACTCTGGGCCTTGTTTTCACCGCGATGAGAACGGTGATAGTGGCTTTTGTGATCGCCGCGAGCGTGATCGCGTTCCGGTCGCTGCGCGCAACGTTCAAAGTCGTGTTCACTTTCGCGCTGTTCTTTGTTCTTGCTTTTGGAGCGGTGGTCGTTTGGCAAACGCGCGATCGAAATGCGCTGTTGCTCGGTGATCCGAGTTCATCTTTACGATGGCAGGTTGCGCGTGTCGGCCTTTCGCGCATTCCGCTTCATCCAATTTTTGGACATGGCATGGACGCGATGAAGCTGCACTGGAACGAGTGGGGCTTCCCCGGTAAAGACATGCTTCACCTGCATTCGACTCCGCTGCAACTGGCTTTCGATCGTGGCTTGCCGATGCTGGCTCTTTGGCTGTGGCTGATGATTGCGTTCTGGTTGGGCGTAGCGCGGAAGGAAAGAAGCTTTGCGGACCTGAGCGACACTAACGCGTACGGCATCCTGCTCGGGGTCCTCGGCGCGCTCACCGGATTTCTCATCAGTTCACTGGTGAATTACAACTACGGCGATGCTGAGGTGGCGATGATGTTATGGTTCCTGATGGGAACTGCCGTATCCACAGATTACACAGATTCAGCATCTGTGTAATCTGTGAAATCTGCGGATTAGCGAGGTTCTTCACCTTCAACCCGCAGGTTATTTCTCACTGAGAACACGCCCGGAACGCGGTTCGCCGCCATGTAAGCCAGCGTTCGATCGCCGCTGCGGGAAACAACTCCTTCCAGTGCTACGTGTCCGCGATCCACGACGATGTGCAACGACGGATTCACACCCTGCAGATAGCGATAGAGTCCGCCCGTCCGCGCGATTGAACGATACGTCGCAGCGCGAATGTTGTCGTCAAAACCCGACAACGGAAGCACCTTGATGTTGTTCACCACGTGCGTCACGCCGGCGATTCTCTTCACCCTGCGTTCCGCGTCGGAACGTGTCGTCGGTCTCACCACTTCACCGTACAGCGTCACGTTGCCGCCGTTGATTTGGTAAGCGAGATTGTCGAACACACCGTAATACGGCAGCGTCACCAACTCATGCCGCACGCGCTTGGCAAGCTGCGGATTGCCGGCACCCTGCGCCATCGCGGCCGCCGGCGCAATCGCCAGCAACAGCACCGCAAATAGGCGAATTGCGATTTGCGAAATTGAATAATTCTTTTTCTGTTTCATACCCTTAACCTTGTTCTTTTAGCCTTTCTTCTGACGTTACGATAGACACCCGGGGTGCCACGCCGGTTACAAAAATCGACAGTTTTTGCTACGATTTCCCGCCAAATGACACGACCACAGACTACCGAAGCCGCTCCTTACTATTTCAGGTACATCGACCTGATAACCAGTGACGATATCGTGCCCACGATCCAGTCTCAGAAGGACGAAACTGTTCGTTTTTTGGAGGATATTTCTGAGGAGAAGAGCCTGGAGACTTACGCGCCCGGAAAGTGGACGATTCGTGAGGTTTTGAATCACGTCAACGATGGTGAGCGATTGTTTCTGGCTCGCGCTTTCTGGTTCGCCCGTGGCTTTCAGGATCCGCTGCCGAGCTTTGATCAGGATCTCGCTGTTCAGACGGCCCAGGCTAACCAGACGTCCTGGACGCAACTTGTGGCGGAGTTCAGAACGGTGCGCGAAGCAACCATTTCATTCTTCGACAACCTGCCCGCCGATGCCTGGTCACGCACCGGAGTCGCCAGCGATAACCCTGTCAGCGTCCGCGCCCTGGCCTACATAATCGCCGGTCACGTCGCGCATCACACCAACGTTCTCAGGGAAAAGTACGGGATTGCATGACGCGTTCAGAGTTCAAGCTTTAGCTTGCTACCTAAAACAGCAGCCTAAAGGCTGAACTCTGAACCCCTTACCCAAACCTATTGTTTTTTCCCGCTCGCAGGGTGTAATCTGGAAACCTGCGGAGCGCTACTCACGCTAAGCTCCACAATCCGCAGGCCCCATCAAGCCCAGTCAAACCATTCCAGGAGAGTCGCATGAAACGGTGCCCGCAGTGTGAGTTTATTTACGAAGACGACCAGAGCCTTTGCGATATGGATGGCGTTCTGCTCGTCCTCGATTCACGAACACTGCCAAACATCCACGCTTTGACGACTGTTCCGGCGAAAGTTCAGCCGCGGAGAAATCGCGCTGTTCCGGCTTTTGCGACGTTGATTCTCGTGTTGGTGCTCGGGATGGTCTATTACGTGTCCACACGGCGCCACACCGTTCCAACAACAGTTGAGACACCCGCCAGTGCCATTTCGAACCCGGCGCCAGTAGTGAATCCCACACCAGAGGCCCAACCATCCGCCGAGTCGAAGCAGCCTCCGCCAATCGAAGCGAAACCAGCGCCGGCGAAAAAGCCTGCCGCAAAAACGGTATCCGTCTCCATCCCTCAGCCAAAACCATCCCCTGAGCCTAAAAAGGACGAGTCGAAGGTCAGCTCCATTCTCAAGAAAACTGGTCGCATCCTGAAGAAGCCGTTCAAGTTCTAAATCTTGTCTATCTTGCAAATCCTGAAAATCCTGTCCTGACCTCGCTGCAATGAAACGTTGCCCCCAATGTCTCTTTCTTTATCCGGAATCGGATGAGAAATGCGACTTCGACCAGACGCCGCTCGAGATCCTCGATGACGCCGAGATCGAGCGCGCGACTAATCCATCCAAACCACGACATAAAGCTTTACCGGTAGCAGTCGTCATTGGTCTACTCCTCGGCGCAATAATCTTCGCCATTTACTACGGCCTCAACAAACGTACGCCAACCACTTCCGCAGCAGCACAAACCTCGGTCACAGTCGAGCCGTCTCCAAAACCCTCTCCAGACCCAGCTCCCTCACTGACAATCTCGCCTTCACCATCTCCTTCACCATCTCCAAAGACTTCGTCAAACGGAGTCGCTACTGCGCACACGCGCGCCTCCACCGATCCGGTTTCCACCAGTGGCCCAGGCATGGGAACTCGTCAAGGAAGCAAACCCGTAATCGTGCTGACCAGCGGTGGAAAAATCGATGCGGACGAGGTCTGGCGCACACGCGACGGCGTCTGGTACCGCCGCAACGGAATGGTCACTCTGCTAAAACGCAGTCAAGTCAAAGCAATCGCGACCAGGTAAGCCGTCTAAATGAAACCACGGATGACACGGATTTAATCTGGATTTTATCCGTGTCATCCGTGGTTTTATTTGCCCTCTCGAGGCTTCCAGTGATAGTCTCCCGTCCACTATGAAAGCCACCGCGAGAATCTTTATCGCTCTCACCATCGGTCTCTTAATTTCTCTCTCGCTAATCGATCGCGCACCGGCCAGCAAAGCGGCGGCCCCACTCGATCTGTCAGGCGAGATCCACGGCGCGCCTTATCGCATCCGCGTGCCGGAAACCTGGAATGGAACGCTGCTCATCTTCGCTCACGGCTATCGCGATAAAGCCGATCACCCAGGCGAAATCGACAACCGCAATGCCGACGTCGCACCGAGCGCAGCATTGGAGGCTCCTTTGCTCGCTCAAGGCTTCGCTCTCGCCGGCACCGCGTACAAAGACAACGGTTGGGCCATCAAAGACGCGATCCAGGACGTAAAGGACCTCGCCGTCTTCTTCCGTGAAAATGTTGCGCAACCGCAAAGGACGATCCTCGTCGCGGCTTCGTTAGGAACGTTCGTGGGCTTCAAGAGCATGGAACAGTTCAATGGTATTTATGACGGCGCACTCTGCCTGTGCGGTGTCGGCGCTGGAGCTACGCGACTCTGGGACAGTGGTGTTCCTCTTTACCTGGCTTATGACGTCGTCTTTGGAATTCCCGCTTCGTGGGGAACAGTCGGCGAAGTTAGAAACGATATTGACTTCGACACCGAGGTGCTCGCAAAGCTGGCTCCCGAGCTTAGTAACATCGCAAACTTTCCAAAGTTTGAATTCATTCGCCTCGTAGCGAAGAATCCTGGCCGCGGTATCACACCGCCGCCACCGCCTGCTTTTTATCCGGGCTGGGTACTCACGGATTTGTTCTTCCTCACGGAGGCCCGCGCTGAATTGCAACGACGTGCTGGTGGTCCAATCGTGCAGAACCTCGATCAGAACTACACTCTCACCGCCGCCGAGAAGGCTTATCTCGCGGGTCTGGGATTACCCACGCCTGTGGTCGATGCGTGGCTCGCTCAGATGAACGCGCGCCGCAACATCGAGGCAGATCCGTCGGCACGCAACTACGTGCGCAACAACACGGACTTCAACGGAAAGATCCGTAACCCGATCCTGACTGTGCACACGATCATCGATCCGCTGCTGGTGGTTGCAAATGAATCCGCCTACGCCGAGTTGATTGCCGCGACAGGTAGAGAAGACCTTCTGTTCCAGACTTACACGACGGGAGTCGGTCACTGTAACCTTACAGGCCCGCAGGTTTTGACTGCCGTAAACGCTATCGATCTTTGGGTGCGAACGGGCGTGCGTCCAACAGCGGCGGCGTTTCCGGCGGCGCTGGGCTTCAACCAGGCTTTCGTTCCGCCACCGTTTTGATGGTGAACCCTCATCGCTGTTGGAAAGAAAATCTCTCCCGCAAAGGCGCAAAGGCGCAAAGAAAGCCCTTTAGAAGCGCGGTAGCGCTTTGCGCCTTTGCGCCTTTGCGGGGAAAGCTTTTCGCGTTTAACACAATCGCCCTTAGAATGTCTCACGAGCCCTCGTGTTAGAGTGTTTTCAGGGATCGTGAGTTGAGTTCTTCTATTCCATTGACCCAGGCTGTAACCGCTGGCGACGAACGCGCTGTCAGCGCGTTGCTGGCCAATGGCGCTGATGTCAACGAGACTACCAGCGGTGGCCAGACCGCCCTCATCCTCGCCATCATCTTCGGTCACACAAATGTAGTAAGGCTTTTAGTCAACGCCGGGGCCGATCCGCACCTGCGAGACAATCTCGGCCTCAACGCGATCGAGTGGGCGCAACGTAGAGGACTTACTGAAGCGCTCAGTATTCTCACAAATACTTCTCAACCTGCTACCGCGCCAAGAAGAATAGTCGTCAATCTTGAAGAGCCGGAAGAGTCTGTTCCGCCGGCGCCGCCACCGGAGACGGAAGAACGGGAGAAGGTCCCTCATGATGAAAAGAGCCGCCGCTGGCTGGCCGGGTTGAAGCAGAGAATGACTGAGCTCGAGGGTCGCAGGCTAAACCGCAACGAGCCGCACCCGGAGCGTCCAACGCCGCCCGCAGCGCCACCCGCAGCGCCACCAGAGCCGCCCCCGCTACGCTCCGAGCCGCCGGCAGTTGAGAAGGCGCCGCCGCTAATGACGGCGGCAACAAGAGAAGCTCCCATCGCGGAGACGGAACCGGTTGCCACAGCGGCAACCACGAAATCCGCACCGCGGAAGGAGCCGCCGAAGGGACGGATCCTCGTTCCGCCGGAGAACATTCCAGCCAAATCAGGGAAGCGAAAGCGATGTCCACAATGCAACGCGATCTACGATAGCGATCTGTTGATGTACTGCTCTCACCACATCGTTCCCCTCGTAGATGCTGACGAGCCGGTCATTCCTGAGCCGCCGAAAACAACAAATACGCTGTTTTGGACGATGATAGGAATTACCCTGGCTGGTTCGATCTTGCTCGGCTCACTGATCACCTCGTATCTGTATAAAACGACCCACCCCGATCCTCTTCCGAATACCGCAGTTCCACAGTCAACCATCCAAAAAGGTTTTCCCGAAGTGAGTAGCGAATTAGCCGGCAAGGCCGTATCGCTGCCGGAGGCGCAGTGTCCCGTAACTGGACTCTCAGGGCCGATATCAGGCACGGTGACCGTGCGCGTGCTGGTTGATAAGAAAGGGCAAGTTTCCTGGGCCAAAGGCTCAGGCGGCGATTGGCTCATGCGAGGCGCCGCCACGGAAGCAGCAATGAAATCAACCTTCTCACCCGAAAAGCTTCGCAGCCGCGAAACGGAAGGAACGATCACTTACACGTTCAAGCCTTAAGCGACAACCTATAGGACCTATACGACCTATAGGACCTATACCAGATCTGCTATCCTTTGTGTCATGGTCGATTCCCAGCAAACGCGCATCTTTCCGGATGAGCTGCGCGCGACTGGCCCCGCTCCCGGCACCATCCTGCGCAAACGCTACCGGCTCGACAGCGAACTCGGACGCGGCGGTATGGGCACCGTCTACCGTGCTACCGATCTCGAGCTCCAGCGCGAAGTTGCTGTGAAAGTGCTCTCAGCAGCCGCGCAAACATCCGACGCGCGCGAGCGTTTGGTTCGCGAAGCACGCGCGGCCGCGGCCCTCAATCATCCACACATCGTCACTATCCATGACGTCGGCGAGGTTGATGGATTTCCCTTCCTGGTGATGGAACTTGTCGCTGGCCCGCGTCTCTCTCAGGCACGGCCAACCGATCTCTCGCGTGTGGTTGCGATTGCGATTCAGATTTGCGCCGCACTCGAACACGCGCACGACAACCGCATCGTGCATCGCGATCTGAAACCTGACAACGTTCTGTTGTCGGGAACGAGCAATTCGAGCAATGTGAAGCTCGCCGATCTCGGACTCGCATTACCAGCTTACGGTGCGCGCATCTCGCGCGCCGGCCTCATCGTCGGCACGGCTGCTTACATGGCCCCCGAACAGGCATTGGGCCAAACAGTCGATGGACGCGCGGATCTCTACGCGTTGGGAGTGCTACTCTATGAATTAACCACCGGCCGAGTTCCTTTCACGGGCGACGACCCTTTGACAATAGTTTCTCAACACGTGCACGCGCCGGTTGTACCACCACGTGTGCTTCGTCCGGATCTGCCGCCAGCACTGGAAGCAATTATCGTAAGACTTCTCGCCAAAGATCCGGCGCAGCGATTCAGCTCGGCGGCAGAGACTCGCGAAGCGCTGCTCGACTCGCTCAAACCAACAGACGAACTCGCGGCGGCTGACAGTGCGCCCGCCGTCGCGATCCTTGATGCGCTTTCTCGCGGCCGTCTCATCGGTCGCAATGAAGAACTTACGGAAGCGCGTGAACTCTGGCGACGCGCTCGCGAAGGTCGCGGCCATGCAGTCGTTCTCAGCGGTGAACCCGGTGCGGGCAAGACTCGCCTCGCACGCGAGATCACGATTCAAGCCGCGGTTGATGGAGCAGTTGTTTTGACAGGTGGCTGTTACGAGTACGAAGCAGCCACACCTTATTTGCCGTTTGTCGAAGCATTTCGCCGTTGGGTACGCGAAGAAAAGAGCGACGAGAAGTTGCGTCAGAGCCTCGGCGACACTGCGATTCAAATTGCGAAGCTCGCTCCTGAAATCCAAACGCGACTCGGTCCGTTTCCCGAACGGCAGGCGCTCGGCGCTCACGAAGAGCGACTGCTCTTCTTCGACGCTGTCGCCCACGTGTTTTCCAACATCGCACGTCGCCAATCGCTGCTCTTTTATGCAGACGACCTGCACTGGGCGGATCGCGGCACGCTCTGGTTGTTGGGCCACTTACTCCGCCAACTGCGCGACGAGCGCGTGCTCATCGTCGGCGCTTATCGTGAAACTGAACTCGATCGCGCACATCCACTCGCTAAATCGTTGGTCGATTGGAACCGCGAACGTCTAATCACACGCATCGCACTCCGCCGCTTCAATGAATCTGAGACAAGGGATCAGCTCAGCGCGTTGCTGGGAGAAAACGTCAGCGGTGAGTTTGCCGTCGCGGTCCATCGCGAGACTGAAGGCAATCCGTTCTTCGTCGAAGAGGTGTTGAAGGCGTTGATTGAAAAAGGCTCGGTGCGGCGCGAGAGTGGGCGCTGGCGCCGTTGCGATATGGAGCAGTTGCTAATCCCGCAGAGTGTGAAGGAAGCAATTGGCAGTCGTCTCGATCGCGTCAGTCAAAACTGCAATGACGTACTGCGCGTCTGCGCCATACTCGGCAAAGGTTTTACTTTTGAAGAGTTGGTGGCGGCGTCCGAACAGAGCGAAGACACTCTCCTCGATGCGCTCGACGAAGCAACCAACGCACAACTGATCGCCGCGGGCTCGGGCGACTCGTTCAGTTTCACGCACGACAAGATCCGGGAAGTGCTGTACGAGGAACTCAATCCGATTCGCCGTCGCCGCCTGCACCGGCACGTAGCTGAAGGGTTGAGACAAAGGTGTAAAAAGTCTCAGTGCGCGGTCGAGAAGTTGGCCCATCACTACATTCAGGCGGGCGATTACGAACAAGGTTTGGAGTATGCGAAGCAAGCCGCGGCAGAAGCAGTTCGTGTCTTTGCGTTTGACGAAGCGATCGCGGCGTACGGTCGTGCACGCGATTGTGCCGAGGCTTTGGGTCTCACAGAAGAACAACTCGCGCAGGAAGAAGCGATAGGCGAAGCGTTTATGTTGCACGGCGACACGATTCTTGCCGCCGAGCATTTCGAACGTGCGCTTGCACTCGCGACAGATCCCGCAACGCGCGTGCGTCTCCAGTGCCAGGCGGCCGCATCATTAGTCACTAATGGTGACCCGCGCGGCAGCGACTACTTGCATCAGGCTTTACAGGTTCTCGATCCGGTTGCAAATCCGCTCGAAACGGCGAATGCGTTATCGACCGAAGCTCGCTTTCATCATCTTGCGGGCCGTCACAAGAAAGCGATCGAGTTGTTGTTGCGCGCCAATGAACTGGTGGCTCCGACCGCTGACGGCGATAGCGTCAGCACGTTCGCCGCACCGATGATCGCGCAAGTCTACGCCTACACGGCAGGCGCTTATCAACACTACGGACTTTACATCGAAGCGGACCGCTGGGCACGGCGCGCGATCGAGTTCGGCACAAAGCACAACATCCTTTTCGCGCAGGCAACGGGTTACGAGTTTCTGGGTGAAGATTCTGTGCTCACAGGAAACTATGAAGCCGGCTTGGAATATGCCGAACGGGAGATCGAGATTGCGACTAAGCTCCACTCGCGTGAACGACGTGCGTGGATCCATTGGTATGCAGGTCAATGCCGGTTGTTGCTGGGCCAGACTGAGCGTGCCGAGCAGGAGTTCGTTGATGGCATCGCGCTGGCGGAAGCAATCGGCGAGAACCGCATATTGGGCTTGTTGCGGTCAACCCTCGCAGTTGCGCAAGTGATGAATGGCCGTCATGACGAAGCGTTGACGACTGCTTCAACAAATCTTGAGAACTCCTCACCGACTTTGCTCTATTCTCACTTCGAAGCGCTTCGCTCTTCAGCTCAGGTTCGTTTTCGTCGCCACGAACTGGACGAAGCCGAACGCCTCTGCCGGCAAGCCGATGAACTGGTGTCGCCGACTGAATCGCGTGTCAGTCGCCTCGGGTTGGGGCCGCTTTATATTGAAGTGCTTCTCGCTGCGCAGAAGCGTGACGAAGCAGCCGCAAAATTAATCGAATACCAGGCCCTCGTCGCCGAATGCCAATCACCACGCTTCACCGCCGAAGCCACCCGCCTCGCCAGCAAGATCTAGCCACAAAGAGACACAAAAGGCACAAAGAACCAATTCTTACTGCTTATCTCTTTTGTGACTTATATGCCTTTTGTGGCACCACTTGTCCTTCGTCGATGAATGCTTTAATCTGACCACGCTCACAGCGAGACCTCACTCACCGCGTTGCTGGAGCAAGCCCCAACCTCACATGAACGAACAGTTTGAGATTATAGGCAGAATCGATCTGATCGAAACTATTGCGATTGGCAATCGGATTCGCGAGATTCGGCGACTGCGCGAGATGTACGGCCACGGTCGTTGGCGTAAGCTCAAAGGTCTTGCTATCGTTGCGTTTCCAGATGGTACAATTCGTCCCGCCGAGCTTCACTGGTATGAAGCACATGGGATTGGCCGGAGGGAGTTAAAAATCAAACATTACCTGGATTAATTAGATGGCAAATCACCAACCGAAAAGTTCATATGTATTATGTATAGACGATGGTGGCTATAAAGCATCGTTGGAAGTTCGTAAGGTTTATGTCCAACTGCCTGACGAAAGCGCAGCCCGGAACAATTTCATTCGGGTTATCGATGAGACAGAAGAGGACTATCTATATCATGAATCGCTTTTCGTCCCGATTGAGATCCCACCCAAAGCAACTACCCTCTTCAGCAACGTTAACAGGATTGCATGACTAATCCTGCAAATCCTGAAATCCTGTCCATATAAGATCAACGCCGGAGTGCGCGAAACGACGCGCGGAGGGGGTGGATCTTCCGTCGTGCTCGTGATCTTGTGACCATTGTGCATGCTTGAGCAGCAACGCCAATTCCATTGTGCGACCCAGAGTCAGACTGAAACGCCGTGCGCCTGCCTCCAGCACAGGCGCACCTAACGCTTGCGCTTCCGCTAACCAGCTTGTCGCATGGTCCAGGGCCGTTTGCGCGATGCGCGCCGCATCTGCCAGGTGAGGATCGCGCAAAGTCTCGAGACAACGAGTTACCGCCAATTCAAACTGTCTCAAGCTGTCGCTATTGCGCAGGGCACGGAGCGTATCAAGCGAGAGTACGTTCGTCGTGCCCTCCCAAATCGGCAGAACCTGGCTGTCGCGCAGCAGCACCGGCAACCCAGTGTCTTCAACGTAACCCGCGCCGCCAAACATCTCGAGCACTTCACTCGCCACCATCACAGCCTGTTTGCCCGTCGTTAGTTTCATCACCGGAGTAAGCAGCCGTAGCAACAGCGTTTCGTCTTCTGTAATCTCGCCGGTCTCGCTGCGCCCGGTTAATTCGGCGACATAGAATGCGAGATGAAACGCGGCTTCTGCTTCGGCCTCCAGTCCCGCGAGCGTGTCGCGGTGCAAAGGTTTTTCAGACAGTGGCGCGCCGAAGGCTACGCGTTTGCGAGCGTAGTCAGACGCTAGCGCGAGACCGCGTCGCATGAGTGCGACGGCGCTGATACCGTTCCACAAACGAGTGATGTTTAGCAGTGGCGCGATGTTGCGAATGCCGTCTGTAGTTCCCTGCACAAGTTGCGCCGGCGTTCCTGCGAGCGTCAACTCGGCTGTCGGAACCTTTCGCGTGCCCAGCTTGTCTTTGAGCCGGTTGACCTCGATGTTGCGTAGCCGGCCGTGCTCGTCTCTCGTTTCAACGTAGAAGAGCGCGAGTCCGCGACCGCCAGGAGGATTGCCTTCGGGACGCGCGAGCGTTAGCGCTACCTGCGAAGTCACCGCAGACGTGAACCACTTCCGCCCGTACAAACGGAAGCCATCTGCATCTGCTTTTGCAATTGTCTCTGACAGACCGACATCAGAACCGCCGGTCAGCTCAGTCATCCACTGACCGGCAGTCCAAAACTCGTTCGGATCGCGCGTGATCAAGTGAGGCACCGCGCGATCGATAAGCACCTGATTGCTTGAAGTAAGCAGCGTCCGTGCAGCACCATCTGTCATCGCGAGCGGGCAACTGTAAATGTCGGTCGAAGGCGTAAAGAGGTATGCCAGGGCACACTGATGCACTCGCGAGAGACTTCCATGCTTCTGCTCGTATGCCGTGGCAACCACGCCGTGCTCGGCGGCGATACGCTCGGCCAAACGCCAAAGAGGAGTCAACTCAATCTTATCGATGCGATTTCCCCATGCGTCCCATTGCATAAGAACCGGCTCGTTCAACCTGTCAGCCAGTTGCAACTGGTACAGGTCAGCGCCGGCGAGGCGCCCCATCTCCGCGAGTGATTCCTCGACCTCGCGCAGCATGCCGGCAGGAAGTACGCGTGCGAGGTACGAACACAAAATACGGTCGTCTGTGTATTGATTTTCTAAAGCCGGAGGTGCTTGCTGGAAGTGCATGCACGGAGATCAAACCACAAAGGCACGAAAGCACCAAACTTTGGAGTGCTAAAAAATTTTGTGTCTTGGTTCTTTGTGGTTTATGCTTTCGGTCACCTCATGACCAGTAAACAGTATGACCAGTAAACAAGAAGAACAGGATCTTTTTCTCAAGTGCCTGCTCGAGGCCAACGTCGATGGCATCATCGCCTTCGATCGCGAGTTCCGCTACCAGACCTGGAACCGCGCGATGGAGCGCATCTCCGGCGTGAAGCGCGAAGAGGTGCTGGGCAAAAACGCTTTCGATCTATTTCCCTGCCTGAAGGAGACTGGCGAAGACAAGTACTACATCGAGGCGCTTGCCGGCAGAAGCGTCGTTGCTGAAAACCGCCCTTACGTCATACCTCAATCAGGCCGCAACGGTTTCTTTGACGGCTACTACTCGCCCCGGCACGACGAAACCGGCCAAGTAGTCGGCGGAGTTGCGATCATTCGCGACGTCACGGAACGCAAACTTGCTGAAGCGTCAGTGCTCGACGATCACCAGCGACTCGCTTTCCATGTTGAAAACACTCCGCTCGCGGTCATCGAATGGGATCACGAATTCAAGGTGCTGCGCTGGTCGCCGGCAGCACAGAAGCTCTTCGGGTGGAAAGCGGAAGAGGTGCTCGGAAAACGCTTCAGCGATTGGGAGTTCGTCGTTCCGGATGATCTGGAGGTGGTCAATCAGGTCGGCCAGCGGCAGAACCAGGGACAGGAACATCACGGCATCTCGCGCAATCGTAATTACACGAAGCTCGGCACGATACTTCATTGCGAGTGGTACAACTCTGCACTCTATAACGAAGCCGGCAAGTTAGTTTCTGTTCTCTCCCTTGTGCTGGACGTGACAGTAGCCACGCGAATCGAAGAAGCGCTGCGCAAGTCGGAAGCGCAGTATCGCTTGCTGTTCGAGTCGAACCCACAGGCAATGTGGGTCTACGACCTGGCCACACTTCGCTTTCTCGCGGTCAACGATGCCGCCGTGCGCCATTACGGTTACTCGCGCGCCGAGTTTCTCGACATGACCATCAAAGATATTCGTCCTGTCGAGGACGTGCCGTTGCTCGAGAAGTACCTGGTGAGTGAGAGTTCGGGCCTCGACCACGCCGGTGAATGGAGGCATAAGAAAAAAGACGGAACCATCATTATTGTAACCGTCACTGCAAACCGCGTTAACTTCGGCGGTAGAGAAGCGGAATTTGTCCTGGTCCAGGACGTCACCGAGCGAAAGAAAGCCGAGACAGCGCTGCGCATCAGCGAAGACCGTTATCGCGATCTCGTGGACAACAGCCACGAACTGATTTGCACACACGATCTCGAAGGCCGGGTGCTCTCGGTCAATCCGTGGGCAGCGCGCGTGCTGGGTTATCCGCGGGAGTCTCTCATCGGTATCAATATCCGTGACGGACTCCTGCCCGAATATCGCCAGCAGTTTGACGATTACCTGCGCACTGTAATCACTGAAGGCTCGGCGCGCGGGGTCATGAAAGTGCGCACCGCGACCGGCGAAACAAGACTTTGGGAGTACTACAACACTCTGCGTACAGAAGGCGTCGAAAAACCGATCGTGCGAGGTATGGCCCATGATGCCACTGAGCGACGCCAGGCACTGAAACGAGAAAAAGAAGCGCGCCTCGAAGCGGAAGCTGCGAACCGCGTCAAAGATGAGTTTCTCTCGACACTCTCGCATGAGCTGCGCACGCCGCTGACGGCGATCATGGGTTGGGCTGACTTGTTGTTGCACGACGAAGTCGATCCGGGCAAGCGACTTCAGGCGCTCGAAACGATCTTCCGCAACGCTAATTCCCAGTGCCAGTTGATCAACGATCTGCTGGAAGTCTCGCGAATCATCACCGGCAAGCTGCGCCTTGAATTCGTTGCCTGCAAACTGCAATCGGTTATCGAAGCAGCGGTTCAAAGCATCCGTCCGACTGCGGAAGCAAAGGGCGTTCGCCTGCAAGTACTGCTTGAACCGCATGTCGAGCCTGTCTTCGGGGATAATGAGCGGCTCCAGCAAGTCGTGTGGAACTTGCTGTCCAACGGTGTGAAGTTTACGCGCAAAGGCGGCCTGGTCCAGGTCACACTGCAACGCATCAATTCGCACGTCGAGATAGTCGTGAGTGATACCGGCATCGGAATCAATTCAGACTTTCTGCCGCACGTGTTCGATCGTTTTCGCCAGGCGGATGGTTCGACTACGAGGAACTACGGCGGCCTGGGGCTGGGGCTCGCGATTGTCAGACACCTGGTGGAGTTGCACGGCGGAACTGCATGGGCTGAGAGCGCGGGCCGAGATCAGGGCGCGAAGTTTACCGTCAGGTTGCCGGCGATGACCACGAGTGAACACCAGCCTGACGAAGTACTCCGGCAACCGGCCGTCGCCGTCGCTGAAGCACGCGATCGCCAGGTCTCGTCACTCGACGGACTACGTATACTGGTCGTCGATGACGAGATTGACGCACGCACGTTATTGAGCGCGATGATCGAGCGCTGCGGCGCACAGGTGGTCGCTGTGTCTTCCGCGCGTGAAGGGCTCGAGTCGATTGAGAGTTGGCGGCCTGATGTGCTGATTGCCGACATCGGAATGCCGGTGGAGGACGGGTACGGGCTGATCAAGAAAGTTCGTGCGTTGCCAAAGGAACGCGGAGGACAAACACCGGCACTGGCGTTAACGGCATATGCGAGAACGGAAGATCGTGTTCGTGCGCTGTCGGAAGGTTACCAGGTTCATCTTGCAAAACCGGTGGACCGGTTCGAGTTGGCCGCGGTGGTTGCTAGCCTGGGCCAGAGATAGTTTAGATAGAATTAACCACAAAGACTCTCAGACACAAAACTACTCAATTTGTGTCTTAGAGTCTTTGTGGTTTAATCCTTAATCGCACCCGGTGTGGCTTTCCGCTAACCGTCGCCAGCGATGTCCGCTTCGCACCAGCAGTTCATCAGCTTCCCTTGGACCATCGCTTCCCGCTGCATAGGTCGGTAACTCTCGAACACCATCGTTTGCCCACGTTTCTTCAATCGGCGTGATCAAGCGCCACTGCGCTTCGGCTTCATCAGCGCGAATGAACAACGTCGCATCACCACGCATCACGTCCAACAGCAACAGCTCATAAGCAGCGGGCGACTCCACCCCAAACGCCGTTTGATAACAAAAATCCATGTGGACCGTGCTGGTAGTCATGTCAAAACCGGGCCGCTTGGCGCCGAACCTAACCGTGATACCTTCGTTCGGTTGAATGCGCAGCACGATAACGTTTGGATCGATCTTGTCATCGGGCGTGCGCGCAAATAAAGCCTGCGGCGTGCGCTTCAAGTGGATGGCTATCTCCGTCAGGTGGCGCCCCAGTCTTTTTCCAGTCCGCACGTAAAACGGCACTCCCGACCAGCGCCAGTTTGAAATATAAAACTTCACGGCCGCGTAGGTTTCAGTCACAGAGCCGGGCTTGACGCCCTGCTCTTCTTTGTACGCCTTGACCTTTTCGCCGTCGATCTCGCCGGCTGCATATTGAGCACGCACGGTGCGCCGCTCAACCTGCTCCGGCTTCAGACGTCGAATCGATCGCAACACCTGGACCTTCTCTTCTCTTACTGAGTCAGCGTCGAATGCGACGGGCGGTTCCATCGCCGTAAGCGTCAGGAGCTGTAACAGATGGTTCGCGACCATATCGCGCAGTGCGCCGGCCTCTTCGTAGTAACCGGCGCGACTGCCGACTCCACCAGTTTCCGCGGCGGTGATCTCGACGTAATCGACGTAGTTGCGGTTCCAGATTGGCTCGAACATCGAGTTGCCAAACCGAAAGACCAGAATGTTTTGGACCGTATCTTTGCCGAGGTAATGATCGATGCGGTAAACCTGACTCTCTTTAAATACTTCGGCGATGGTTGCGTTCAACTGTTTTGCGGATTCCAGGTCGCGGCCGAAGGGTTTTTCGACCACGATCCGGCTCCAATGCTCGCCTTCCTGCGCCAGGCCCGCTTTGCCAAGGTTCTTCACGATTTCAGCAAAGAGAGACGGCGGCGTGGCGAAATAAAAGAGATGATTCTGGCTGGCGCCTTCGGAAACTAATTCTTCCAGACGAGCAGCAATCTTGCGATATGTCTCTTCGTTATCAAGCTCGCCCGACATATAGTGAAGACGTCCGGCAAATTCGCGCCATTGCTGCTCGTCGAGGTTCTGTGTCTTTTCCGAGTCAGCCACTGCTTCGCGCACGAAGGCTTGAAACGCATCGTCAGTCATGTCACTTCTGCCGACGCCGAGGATACGAACTTTATCCAGGCACCCCAGCTCGAGTAGCTTGCACAACGCCGGCATGAGCTTGCGTTTCATGAGATCGCCGGTGGCGCCAAAGATCACGACGACGCACGGGTCGGCGTGGGGCAGAGTTGGTTGCTCGATCTGAATTGGTGTTGGTTCTACGAGTATTGATGACATTGTTACTTCTCGTGATGACCGCCAAATTGGAGTCGCATTGCTGACAAGATCTTGTTTGCGAAATCGGCCTCGCCTCTCGAACTGAATCGTTGGAACAAGGCAGCACTCAATACCGGGACGGGAACGCCCTCTTCAATCGCTGCATTGATGGTCCAACGACCCTCGCCCGAATCAGATACACGTCCGGAGAAATTCTCCAACCGCGGACTCTCAGCAAACGCGATTGCCGTCAGATCCAGCAACCATGAAGCGATCACGCTGCCGCGCCGCCAAACCTCAGCTATGTCCGCGATATTGAAATCATACTGGTAATGTTCCGGGCTACGAAGCGGCGTGGTCTCCGCGTCCGCTGTTCTTTCACTCTTACCGGCGTTTGCATGATGCAGGACGTTTAATCCCTCAGCGTATGCAGCCATGAGACCGTACTCGATACCATTATGGACCATCTTTACGAAGTGGCCGGCGCCTGAAGGCCCGCAATGCAAGTAACCATCTGCCGGCGTGCCCGCGTCAGCCGCTCGGCCCGGCGTTGGTGACACAACGTCGCGTCCGGGAGCGAGTGTTTTGAAAATCGGATCGAGGTGAGCGACGACATCGCTTTCACCTCCGATCATCTGGCAATACCCGCGTTCCAGTCCCCAAACCCCGCCGCTTGTTCCTACGTCAACATAATGAATGCCTTTAGTTTTGAGTTCATGTGCGCGGCGGATATCGTCAATGTAGTAGGAGTTTCCACCGTCGATAATGATGTCGCCTGCCGCTACCACTTCAGAAAGCTGATTGAGAATGGTATCGACCAGAGCGGCAGGTATCATTAACCAGATCGCGCGCGGGGGCTTGAGCTTCTCGATAAAACCGGCGAGGGATGTCCCGCCGGTTGCACCCTCTGCTTCAAGTGTTTTCACCGCGTCAGGGCTAACATCGTTGACGACGCACTCGTGCCCGCCGCGCAAGAGGCGTCGCACCATGTTCGCGCCCATGCGTCCCAGTCCAATCATTCCGATCTGCATTCCGAAACTCCCTTGCTAAGTATCGCTGTGTTACATGAAGATAACAGAGTTTTCCCGCAAAGGCGCAAAGGCGCAAAGCGCTGCCGCGTTCTAAAGGGCTTTCTTTGCGCCTTTGCGCCTTTGCGGGAGAAATATTTTCTTTCGCTAAGGAGCACTTCACATGAAACTCTTGCGCCTTTTTCTTTTTGTAATTTTTGTCGTTCCAGTTATGGCACAGAAATCGACGACTTTGCCACTCGGCCGCGTTGTCGATCTTACATATGCCTTCGACGCCAACACTGTCTACTGGCCCACGGCCGAGCAGTTCAAACTCGAAACCGATTTCGAAGGAATGACTGATAAAGGCTATTACTACTCAGCCTATCGTTATTCGGCCGCGGAACACGGCGGCACACATCTCGATTCACCCGTACACTTCGCGAAAGGTCATTACACCGTCGATCAGCTCCCTTTGCAGCAACTCATGGGAGCGGCCATTGTTATCGACGTGACGAAACAGTGCGCTGCTAATCCGGACTACCTCGTGAGCGTCGCTGATTTTGAAGATTGGGAAAAGCGTAACGGAAAAATTGCAGCGGGCACCATCGTGTTGCTGCGAACAGGTTACGGCAAGTATTACCCGGATCGAAAGAAGTACCTGGGAACAGATGAACGCGGCGCTGCGGCAGTCGCGAAGCTGCACTTCCCCGGTCTGGATCCCGCGGCCGCGCGCTGGCTCACACAAAATCGTTCGATCAAAGCGATCGGATTAGACACGGCGAGCATCGACCGCGGTCAATCGACATTGTTCGAGACTCATCGCACACTGTTCGAGAAAAACATTCCCGCGTTCGAGAACGTGGCGAATCTCGATCAACTGCCGGTGAAGGGTTTTTCGATAATCGCGCTGCCGATGAAGATCAAGGGCGGGAGTGGCGGCCCGCTGCGGATCGTGGCGTTGCTTTAGTAAATAAACAACAAAGACACAAAGGCACAAATTTGTGTCTTCGTGGTTAAAGTTCCGCAGTTACGGCCACAAGTGAATGAGAAGCAACGCGCGCTTGTTCCATCAACAACTCCTCAAACGCTTGCGCCGAGATCGGCTTGCTGAACAGAAATCCCTGCACGACGTCACACTCCAGCGCGCTCAGATACTGAAGCTGCTCTTTCGTCTCTACTCCCTCGGCGATGACCGTCAAATCGAGCGCATGGCCCAGGTTGATGATCGCCCGCACGATCGAAGTGTCGTGAGGATCTTTGCAAACGTCGGACACAAAACTCTTATCGATCTTCAACGTATCGATCGGGAAACGCTTCAGATAGTTCAGTGACGAATAGCCCGTGCCGAAGTCGTCGATCGCGACCTTGATCCCCATCAATTTCAGCTCGTGCAGTTTTTCAATCGCCTCTTCCGGATTCCTCATGATCGAACTCTCGGTCAGCTCGAGTTCCAGCCAGCGCGGATCGAGGTTCGTGTCCTTCAGTATTTGATTAATGTCCGCGATGAAGCTCGGTTGCTGAAACTGCCGCGCGGAAAAGTTTACGGAGAGGCGCATCGGCGTCAGTCCTGCATCCTGCCACGCTTTGTTTTGCGCACACGCGGTGCGCAGGATCCAATCGCCAAGCGAGATGATTATCCCATTCTCCTCGGCGATGGTTATGAATTCGCTCGGATATAGCAGTCCCAGGCTCGGATGCTGCCAGCGCACCAGCGCTTCCATGCCGACGAGATGAAAATCCTGGATAGCAACCTGCGGTTGATATTGAAGGAAAAACTCGGAACGTTCCAGGCCCAAACGCAAATTGCTTTCGAGCACTAGCTGCTTGAGCGCGCGCGTGGTTCCACCTGCCGTGTAGAACTGATAATTATTACCTCCCTGCACCTTCGCCCGATCGAGCGCCACGCCGGCAGTTTTCAATAGGCCCGCGGTGTCGCGCCCATCCGGTGGATAGAGGCTGATTCCGATACTGCTCGACACGAAAATTTCCTGATCGTCAAAAAGAAACGCCTGATCGAGCGACTGTTTGATAGCGCGCGCTACATTCGCCGCATCCTGCGCGCGAGTGATCTGCGTCAACAGGATGGCGAATTCATCGCCACCGAAGCGCGCAACGGTATCGCTCTCTCGAACACAACTCGTCAGGCGTTGGGCCACTGACTGGAGCAGACGATCGCCCGCCGTGTATCCCAAAGAATCGTTGATGGTCTTGAACCGATCCACGTTCAAGAGCAGGACTGCCTGCATCTGGTCGTTGCGATGAGAGAGGGCGATGGCTTGCTTCAGTCGATCTTTGAACAGCACCTGGTTCGGCAGATCAGTGAGGGCATCGTGATAAGCGAGATGGTTCAGTTTCTCCTGTGTCTGCTTGTTCTGCGAAAGATCGACGACAAAGCACGCGATCTCTTCGTCGTGAAGCGCAGCGCCAAATAGTACGGGGACCTGGCTGCCATCGTGCCTGATGAAATCTTTTTCGAAAGGCGCGCACGCGCCGAAGGCCATCAGTTTTTCAAACGCTTCTTCGTCGAGACGGTGATGCTCGGGAGGTGTCAGATCGTGGATGCTTGGCGGCAGGTTATCGGAAGTGTAACCGAGCAGATCCAGAAAACTATCGTCGGCGCTCAGGATCTTACCGGCCAGATCCGTGAACAAGACGGCGATCAGGTTTGTGGCGACAAGACGTCGCAGGGCTGCGTCAACTTTGCTTTCCATAGAAAGTGATTTAACTGTTTCCGGGAGCGTGAGTAGGGCAAGTGCGGGGTTGGCCGTCAACCCGAAGGTTAGGCTACCACAGATTACGCGGATTGAAACAGAAAATCTGTGTAATCTGCGTAATCTGTGGATGGTTTTTTATCTTACCGGCGGGCAGAGCTCGTCGTGGCTGTCGCTGGGCCGGGAGGTAGTTTTTCAAGGAGATACTTCGTGAACAGCCCGAACAAATGCCGCTGCGTTCCCGGTCCTTCCGAAATCGAGTGTGAGCGATTCGGATACGAAAAGACGTAAAACTGCTTGTTCGCCGCAATCAGCTTATTAATCAACGCTTCCGTCCCCTGGTAATGCACGTTGTCGTCCCCGGTGCCGTGCACGATCATGAGATTGCCCTTCAACTGCGCGGCAAAAGTGATCGGCGAACTCTGGTTCCATTCCTCAGGATGGTCCTTCGGCAGCCCACCATATCGTTCCTGGTAGATCGTGTCGTAGTAGTGAAGATCCGCGACAGGCGCTACGGACAACCCCGTCGCATACACGTCCCCGTAGCGAAACAGCGCATTCAGTGTCGATGAGCCACCGCCGCTCCAACCCCAAATTCCGATGCGCGTGGGATCGACGAACGGCCATTTCGCGATCGCACGCGCCGCGGCAGCCTGATCGCCGGAATTTACAATGCCCATCTTGCGATAGATTATCTTGCGCCATGCACGGCCACGCGGCGCCGGTGTGCCGCGATTATCGACGCTCATCACGACGTAACCTTGCTGGGCCAGCATCTGGTGCCAGAGCCGGTTTCGACCACCCCAGCTATCCATCACAGTCTGGCCCCACGGTTCGCCGTAAACATAGAACAGCACTGGATAACGTTTTTGCGGATCGAAACCGGGCGGCTTCATCATCCAGCCGTCGAGTTGCACGCCCTCACCGATATCGACCTTGAAGAATTCCGACGGCGTCTCTTTCAACTTCGCCAATCGTTCCTGCACCGCGCGGTTATCAATCAGCGTTCGCGCAACTGTGTGTTGCGGCAAGCGCACGACTTCTGTCACTGGAACTCTGTTGAAGCTGGAGTAGAAATGAATCGCAAACTCTCCGCGCGGTGAGATGTTGTAGCCGTGCACGCCAGGCACATTCGCGGGCGTGAGTCTTTCTTCCTTACCACTGCCGTCGATGCGCACACGATAGAGATAACGCTGGGTTGCGTTTTCAGGTGACGCGAGGAAGTAGACCCAGCCGTTTGGCGCGTCCACACGCTCGACACTGATCACGTCGTAGTTGCCCGGCGTGATCGTCTTGACATCGCTGCCGTCGCGGGAAATCGAGTAGATGTGACGCCAGCCGTCACGCTCGCTCGCCCACAGAAAGCGTTTGCCTTGATCGATCCACTCGACGTCGCCACGCGCGAGTCCGGTTTTGTCCCAATCGATGTCGCCCCAGGCAATGTCCACCCACGCTTCGTCTTTCTCAGTCATTATGGGCCGCACTTTGCCGGTGCGCGCGTCGGCCATCATCACCGTGTTCGTGTCCTGGCGGCGATTGAGTTGCTGGACGATCAACTCGTTGGAGTTGTCGGCCCACTCCATGCGCGGCAAGTAGTTATTGCGCGTATCACCGGGGACCTCGAGCCAACGGGTTGGACCACCGTTGGCATCGACGACGCCAACACGCGCGGCTGAGTTTGTCTCGCCGGCTTTGGGATAAGGAAACGCGGTAACGACGGGATACAGCTCCGCGGTGTTGTTTATCAGCAGCATCTCCTTCACGCCTTCGGAGTTGAGCTGCCAGTAAGCGATCTGTTTACTATCAGGACTCCAGCGAAACCCGTCACGACAAAACAACTCTTCTTCGTAGACCCAATCGAAGGTGCCGTTGACGATGTAACGCGAGCCATCGGTAGTGAGCTTCGTAATCTTGGAGTCGCCCGAAAGATTCTCGACGTACACGTTGTTTTCACGAACGTAGCCGACGCGCTGGCCGTCTGGTGAAAACTTGGCAAACATCAGCGTCGAGGGGTTCGCCTCCGCACCGCCGAGTTTCTTCAAGTTGTTCGCTTTGAGATCGAGCACCCAGTAGTCGCCTCGCGTGTTGCTGCGCCAGACGCGCGCGGTGTTAGTGAAGACGAGAAGCTTCTGCTCGTCGGCAGTCAGCGAAAACTCTTCGATACTCAGGGGCTGAGAGGCGCCGGACGGAATGAGTTTCTCTGCCGGGACTTTTACGGTTCGTTCACCGCTGTTCACGTCATAGCGAACGATATCGGCGAAACCAATTTTCGTCGGCGAGGGTTCCAGTGCCAGATAACCGCTCCCGTCGTTCTGCCACTGCACCGGACCGAGCGACCGCGTGCGATAGGTGAAGAGCGCATCGACCGTCAGCAGCGAAGGATCTTGCTGCGCAAAGACGGGAGTGATTAAGAGAAGTAAAACTAAAATGATTGGAAACTGAATTCGTCGTCTCATTATTAACCTCGAAACTATTTTTAACAGGATTTCAAGATTTTCAGGATTTGCAGGATGAATCCTGTTCATCATGAAAAATCATGTAACTCCTGTAACTAATCATTGCGGCCTACAAGTGCCGCAATCGCCTTAATCATGTCCGCCTGCTCGATCGGCTTGGCTATGTGTTGATGATAACCCGCTGCCAGCGCGCGCTCGCGATCCTTTTTCGAAGCATAGCCGGTCAACGCAATCGCCGGAATACGCCCACCCTTTTCGGGCGGCATCGCACGCAGCTTTCGAATCAACTCGTAACCATCCTGCTCCGGCATGCCAATGTCGCTAATCATCACGTCCGGCAACTCATTGTCAAAGACGCTGAGCGCCTCCTTCGCAGACTTCGTGGAAGTCACTCTCGCGCCGTTACGCTTCAGCATCGTTCCGAGAAGTTTGCGTGAGTCCTCGTCGTCTTCAACCAGCAGCACGTGCAAGCCATCCAATCTGACGACGCCACTGCTTCTGCGACGCCTTTCAACTTCTCGCTGTCGCTCCTCAGCCCGCGCGGGATCTCGTCGCTCCTCTGCAAGCGGAAGATCAACCGTGAAAACCGAACCGTGCCCGGCTCCCTCACTCTCCGCGCTGACCGTTCCACCATGCAACTCAACCAGGTGCCGCACGACAGCCAGTCCCAAACCCAGTCCGCCCTGCTTTCTTGAGATTGAAGCCTCGGCCTGGCGGAAACGATCGAAGACGTACGGCAGAAACTCCGTTGAGATGCCTTCGCCCGTATCGCTCACCGTTAGACGCGCCGACGACTCCACGCAAGTAAGATCGATGTTAACGCTGCCGCCACGCTGCGTGAACTTGATGGCGTTGGAGAGTAAGTTCCAAATCACCTGGCGCAGCCGGTTTGTATCACCCTTCACCAAACACTCAGCAGGCTCGAAGTGAGTTTGCAGCCGGATGCCTTTGACGTCCGCGGTCGGTCGTAGTGCGTCAAGGGCTGCGTTGACTATGGGAGCAAGGTTTAGGGGATGCAGATCGAGCCGCAGGTTGCCTGTGATGATCCGCGATACGTCGAGCAGATCGTCTATCAGTCTTGCCTGTGAACGTGCGTTGCGCTCGATGGTTTCGATCGCGCGCGCTGCGCCGGTTCCTTCAACTTCGCCGTTCCGAATCATCGAAGCCCATCCCAGGATCGAAGTCAAAGGCGTGCGCAGCTCGTGCGACAGCGTGGCGAGAAATTCATCCTTGAGTCGATCGGCTTCCTCGGCGTGGCGTCGCGCATCGCGTTCGCGAACGAGGGCCGCCGCTCGTTCCTCTTCAGCGCTTTTTCGCGCCGTTACGTCGAGCACGAGCGAAAGCACTGACACGAGTTTTCCCCCATCGTCGTGCAGCACTGAGTTGTACCACTCGCAAAACAAAATCTGCCCGTCGCGTGTGTAATTGCGGTTGCGCTGCACTCCGTGGACTTCGACTCCCTCACGCTGGCGATTTGTTACCAGAGCTACGGCGTCAACGTCGTCAGCAAAAACAAAGCGCCACTCGTTGACGTGTTTGCCGATTACGTCTTCAGCCTTCCAGCCAAACAGACGTTCAGCGGATGCAGACCAGCGCGAGACGCGAAAGTCGCTGTCCCACTCGACCACTGCGAGCGGCGAAGTCTCCACGTGAAATGCCAACTGTCGATATGCCGTGTGGGCTGCGTCCTCTGCTTGCTTGCGCGCAGTGATGTCAGTGATGACTGCGATGCCGCCGGCGATGTTGTTGTCTTCGTCCAGCAGCGGCGAGTAATGTGATTCGAAGACACCAGTCTTCGAAGGGCCGTAAGGATGATGCTCGGCGGTCCACTCCTGCCCTTGCATGATTCCCGAGAAGCAACGCTCGTTACCTGGTTCGCGCAAAAACGGAAAGACGTCGAGCACGCGCTTGCCCAGCACCTCGTCGCGCTCGAGGCCCGAGATTCGCTGCATGGCCCGATTCCACGCGATAAACCGGCAGTCGCGATCAAACGCGAAGATGCCATCGACGCTCGCATCGACAAGTCGGGTTAATAGCAGTGTGGAATTCTTTGGTGTAATCGGTGGTTTATTTCCCGGTTGTGAGAAGTATTAATCCGGTCGCGTCGCGCATTAGTATATTTGATCCCAACAGCACAGGGGTGGCAAAAGTCGAAGCCTCGGCAACTTGCGCGCTGGCTGTAGTCGCCGGCAAAGACACAAAAATGAATCCGATAATAAGTCTTGCCTTGTTCATAGGTATTTCCTTAGTGAGGGAAGGATCATAGATCAGCAGCTTGCGAATTGTGAACCCAGCCACGGGTTTTGTCTACGCGGCTCTACCACCTTGAGCACCGTCACACGACGTCGGCGAAGCTCTTGCGGGTGCGCGCGAACCACCAGTAGCCGAAGAGGAAGATTACCAGGGCGATGGAGGTGAAGTAGGCTAGGCCGCGCCAGTCGGGAAGGCCCCCGTCCAGGAAAATGCGGCGATAGCTGCGCACCAACGGGGTGAAGGGGTTGAGATTGATGAAGGTGCGGAAACGTGGCGGCACGATCGATTCGGGATAGATGATGGGCGTCAGGTATAACCAGGCCATCAATAGCAATGAAACGCCCTGCGCGATGTCGCGCAGGAAGACTCCGAGCGACGCGATCAGCCATGCCGCGCCGAGCGCAAACAAAAGCTGCGGAATCAGCAGCACCGGCAACCATAGCGCAGTGAGATCCAGATGCTGTCGAATAATCAGGGCAGCAATCAGTAAAGCTATAGTCGCGAATAACTGGTTGCCGAGCGCTGCGAACACCTGCGCTGCTGGGAGTGCTTCGAGGGGAAACACAACTCTCTTAACGAGGTTCGAGTGGTTCAAGATGGTGTTCGACGATTGCTGCACTGACTCCTGAAACATGGACCACGGTAAGAGGCCGCAGAAGAGATAGAGAGCGTAGTCCCAATGAGAATCGCTCGCGCCGAAGCGTGCGCCGAAGATACCCGCAAAGATGAAGGTGAAGATCGCGATCATCACCACCGGTGTGAGCACCGCCCACGCAAGGCCTAACACTGATCCTTTATAACGGCCCAGCAGTTCTCTCTTGGCGAAAGAGAAGATCAATTCCGCCCGCGACGGTAGTTGCCAAAGCGGTTGCCAGATTCTGCGCCGAGTTGTTTGAGTTGATTGCATGAAGACGTTAGACAGCATTGTCATGATTTGCATGATTCAGCACACCATCCTGCAAATTCTGTAAATCCTGTCAAAAAAGTTTCTGTATCAACGCACGACGCCCGTTCCCCGCCAACTATTCTTATTGTGCCAGCTAATCACAACTTCGCTCGCTCCAATGTCGCGCCACCACGTCTCAAACTCAGCGCGCGAAATATAGAACGCGGTCGGCGCACCCAGGTGGTCAAAAACTATCGTGTGCTGCTCTCGCCAGCCAAAATTCGAGATCGCGCTCAAGTAGTCGTTGTAAAAAAGATATTTGGCGAGCGGCGAACCGTTCTTGTTAAGTGGCCGGTATACGAGCTTCGTGGCGAGGTAAAGACAAGCAGCAGGAACTTTCGACAACTGGAGCAACGCGCGTTGATCGATTCGCGACGTTATCTTCTCGCGCACCGGGTTGACCCAACGCGTGATCCACTCGTTATTCTCCGCGCCGTAGATCCACGCCGACACGTGCCCACCCGGCTTTACTTTCGAAGCCAGCGATAAAAAACCTCCGCGCGGATCGGGCAAGTGGTGCAAGACGCCGACAGAAAAAGCATAGTCAAACTTTCGCGCGAGCGGCAGATGATAGATGTCGGCTTGAATGATGTGGGCGTTCGGCAATGAACGCGTCGCGGCGAAAGCTGTCTCAACGGCCACGCTTAAATCGATGCCGATAACTTCACGCGCGCCCCAACGTGCCGCGAGTTGCGTGTGCCGGCCTTTACCGCAACCCCCTTCGAGCACAACCTTGTCGCGGAAAAACTCCGGCGTTACAGGCGCGATCCAGCCGAGAAACTGCTCCGCGTATTTTTCGTCTTCCTGCGTGAAGTGCTGCCACTGCCAACCGAAGCCCGCTGCTGTGGCGCGCTTGTCGCTTTCGACCTGTTCGAGATTTGCGAAACGCGGAATGCCGGAAGTTATCGGAAACGAAGCAGCGCATGACGCGCAGCGCAGTTCGCCCTCCATAATCTCAGCGTCTTCGGCTTTGCTGACAGAAAGATCCAGAGATCCTTCACAGGAGGGACACACCAGAAAGGTAAGTAGTTTCTCCTTCAAGCCCAGCAAATATACAAGCGTGTTAGGGATTAACGCGAATAGGCACCGAGCAGGTCAGCATATAGCTGATTGATAAAGGTCCGAAAATCGTCGGTGGGATTCGAGATTAATGAAGCAATCGAAAGCGCGCCCGGGTCGATCGTAATCGCTCCCGGCACATATGCAGTCTCACCCGAGTTGGACTGAAGTCGAATCGTGTAATCGCCGGCGGGCGCATTCGCCGCGACCTGCAACTCAATACTCACAACCGGAAACGGCGCGGCGATCTGCTCGCGCGCCAGGCTTGCGGGATCTACTGTGAAGAATGGTGAGTTGACCGAGATACTCGTGCCGGGTACTTGATCGACTCCCTCGCCGCCCAGGTAGATCTTTACGCGCCTGCCGGCCATGAGAGGCAGAGCGACAGTTGAAAGCTCCGCGTTGAGCCCGATTACCCTTGGATTGAGCGCCGATACTTGCGGTGGCACCAGGCTGGAGTTTAGCAGTGTCGGTGTGTCGGCCTTGACCACGGCCTGGTTTGACAATTCGAAACTGCGAAACTTCTGAGCAGTTTCCGATCCTGCCGCGACGATCACACGATACTGGCCCGGCGCCAGGCCTTCCAACTTATAACTACCATCCTCAGCCGCAACATCGCTCGAGATTACACGGCCATTAGCAACATTCTCAGCCCACACCCCCGCGCCATTCAGCGGCAACAACACGCCCGGAGTGCGGTTATCAACAAGCCGGCCCTCAATTCGACCTACCCGCTGCCTTGGCCCATAAAGACTGCGAATCTTTTGCCGGTCGTCGTCGCTCAAAGTTCGTTCCGTCAACGCAGGCAGGCCGAAGGTTCCGTTGACAGCCTGACGACCCTGCATCGTCGAGGAGAGCAGCATCGAATGGTCCAAGCCGAGAAGATGGCCGATCTCGTGCGTGAAGGTAGCTTCGAGATCGTACGTTCCCGGCGTGCCGTCAGTGGAAAACTGCAACTCCGTGCCGTCGTCGGCGCGTGGGCGCGGATTGATGCTGATGTCCGCCTCTACGATGTTCCCCGTTTCCGGATCGAAGAAGACGCGCGTCCGTCCGGTGGTCGAGTCGGAATTGAACGCTTCATTTTCAGGAGTGGCAGCGATCGTCAGGAGATTGATACCGTCTCCTGCTTCTGCCGGACTGACTGAAGCCAGGGGAGACCACGTTACGGCGAAGTTGATATTTGACAAGCTGGACCAACGAGCAAGGGCGCGGCGTGCGGCGCCAACCACGTCGCTATCAGCCTTGACGTTTGCGCCCGGAGAGAGCAGCGAAGTCGATAACGAGACTTCGATGGTCTTTCTGGGCCAATGTATTTTGCGAACGGTTTGTGTCGCAGGTTCAAACTCGGAAGAGTCGCGCGTCTCCAGTCGCTCTCGGGGACTGAGAGCTAGAAACATGGCCACACTGGCAATGATGGCTACTGGATACTGCATTCAGAGCTTCCTGGCGAGGACGATCCGGGGAGCGACCAGCGGGTCGCATAGTAACACGGTTAACCGCGGATAACACGGATTTTAATCCGGGTTTTTATCCGTGTAATCCGTGGTTTCTAATTGATCGTTATGTGCGGCGCGGTGTCGGCCGGCCGGCTGGTAGTCGTTACGCCGCTGCGGGTAAACGTCACCTGTATGGGAACGTCTCCAGCGCCGGCCAGAGACGCCGGAAGAGTGAAGTTAATCAGGTCAACCCCGGGCGTCGTTAAATTCGGTTGCACCAGCACGATTCCGTCGCCACTTATCACGGTAGTGCCCACCGTTACAGTGACTTCACTCCGGACGGCGTTCCGCAATCCGGTGACGCTGAGCTGGATCACCGTGGGTGCGTTATTCGTTGTTACGCTGAAAGGCTCAGCCGTTTCCGTCACCGCATTTCTAGCCCCAGCTCGACCGCCCGCATCGCCGCTAGTGGTAAGGATGTCAGGTTGCGCAGGGATGATATTTACCAGCCCGCGTACGAGCGTGTCGGTATTCGCGCCGGCGTCGAGTATGTTGACGGCGACGGTGCCGAGACCTGTCGGAAGACTCACTGGCATCACAAAGTTGATCTGTTTCGCAGTACTGCCAACGAAGTAAAGTCCCGCAGCAGCGCCGTTCACTGAAACTGAAACGCCATTGAGCTCAACCGGCAGCGCGGGACTGCGCCTTGTTTCTTCAACCTGCGCACCCATCGGAACCTCGGCGGTTGAAGGAGCCAATGGTATGGTCGAACGAACAATGGTCAACTCGCCGGGAGCCAAACCAAACGGTGCTCCCGGAACCGGACTCGGTACCGGCGTCGGACTCGGAGTCGGACTCGGGAGCGGAGTGGCCGCGGCCACAGGCATATTGCTGGCGCCCGTAAAGAACGAAAGCACTGCGCCGGATTGAACTGTGATTGTCGGAGTTAATAGATAGAAAATTTCACTCGACAAGTCAGCGTTGCCGCCGCCAAAGTCCACGCCGCCGACTGAAAACGCCATGCGCTTGCGAGTATCGCTGGTAGCGAATCGCGTGCTTTGCACACTGGCGACCGCATTAGTCAGACGAATGAAAGTATTCGAAGAAGAAACGGGAAGCGAAGTTAAGAATAGCCGCGGCGAATTCGTGGGATTCAACCCTTCGGAAGCCTGGGCAGTGGGCGGCAGCGTCCCATCAGGCCGGAAGTTGACTCTCGAGGCAAACACCAGGCTTGCGGGAGCGAGCGATCCATCGTAGTCGGTGAAAGCCGGGAAACGAATGATATCGTCGAATGCAGGTCGCGTCCCTACCTCGACGAACGTGTCACTCGCAATCGTGTAAACGAAGAGGCCGAGAATGGTACCGGCAGCCGCATTTGCCTTCGGATCTGTCGCGCGCGATTCGAATGCGATGAGTGCTCCATTGCGACTCAACCGGCGCCCGGGGCTGGCGACGTTCGCGCTGGTCGGCCCGTTCAGTGTGCGCGTGACTTGACGAACCGTATTCTTATCCAGCGCTCCACTAACAACATTCGCGACAAAGATCTCCGCATTACCGTCGGCATTACTGGCGCCGTTACTGGTGGGAAGATTCGCGCTGGAAATGAAAGACACTACTGATCCATCGGAAGACAACGAGGGGTTACTCTGAAAGACTAATCCAACTCCGTTGACAGCATCCTTCGTGTTCGTTCCCTGCGTGAAGACGGTGCTGCCGAAAGTATTAAAGAACAGTTCCGGATTGCCATCGGTGTTGCCGACGCTCGGAACGAGGTCACGCGTAGAGATAAACGCCAGGAGATTCCCGTCATCGGAGATCGTGGGCTCGCGGTTGTCGTCGGCAAAGAACGGAGCGCCCGTTGCTGAGGCTGGTCTCGGCAGGCGACTGGCAGCCGTATTGGTAATTTGTTTGAACGTCCCCAGCGCTGCAAGGTCTTGCAGCGGCAACTCGGCGCCCAGCGTTAAATCAACATCACTCACCGGCGGCAGTGTGAAGACCCATATCTCCGTATTGGCGTCTTGCGCCAGGTTTCCTTTTGTACCGTCAAAGTTGCTGGGATCGGGCGCATTCGAACTGAAGACAATCCTGTACACACGTTGACCGCCCGACAGGGCCGGCGCAAGCGAGATCATGGGAGAGCTGTTCACGATCTCGATGTCCACTTTAGTTAGATCGGCAGGCGTCGGAGCCGGAGTCGGGGTTGGGCTCGGTGTCGGTGTTGGACTGGGAGTCGGCGTCGGACTCGGCGTTGTTACTGGAAGCAGAACGTGCTTGGTATTCGTGATCTGAAAAATGCGACGTTGCGCGTAGTCAGCCAGGAAGATCTCGCGATTGCCATCGGCGTTATTTCTGGTGTCGCTTCTTTCGGTGGCGACGTCTCCGTTAGACACGAAAACGACGAAGCGGCCGTTAGCGCTCATGTCGCCCATGACGGACTCAAAAGCGGCAGGAGTTGAAGTAAGCTGGACGGTAAAGGGGTCAGGCGTTGGGCTTGACGATTGGGCCGCGACGGAGGCAAGCGAGCCGCCGATTAGCGCAGGCACGATGCTGGCGCACAAGAACCAGAAAACTTGCTTCACGAATTCCTCCGCAATAAAGACGCAGATACGAGCAGATTAAAATTGCCTCGGGGAGCTGAGCAGTGTTGCACGCAGGTGAAAGTATTATTGCAGGCCACCGGCGATTAAGAACGGCCATTTTAAGCAGAACCCCGGCGCTTCGCAAGCAGGAACGTATTTTGGTAATGTCAGGTCATTGCCAATTGCCAATTTCCGATTGCCATTTTAGAAATCGGCAATTGGCAATCGGAAATCGGCAATGATCCCCGAACAGGCACAGTGGATTTAAACCTTATGTCTCCAGCACTCCGCGTTGAAGCGGTATCCAAGCAGTACCGGATCTACGACCGGCCAGCCGATAGGCTCAAGGAAACGCTAACGCGCGGTCGCTGGAAAGCCCACCGCGAATTCTGGGCTCTCAAGGACGTAAGCTTCGAAGTAAAACCCGGCACAACGACCGGCATCATCGGTCCAAACGGCTCCGGCAAATCCACCTTGCTTCAGATCATTACCGGAACGCTCGAACCGACACATGGCAGCGTGTCGCTTGAAGGCCGGGTCGCAGCCTTGCTCGAACTCGGCGCCGGGTTCAACACCCAGTTCACCGGTATCGAAAACATTTTCATGAACGCTTCGTTGATGGGACTCTCGAAGAGCGACACGGAACGGCTGCTGCCCGAGATCGCGAGCTTCGCAGAGATCGGAGATTTCATTTACCAGCCGCTCAAAACCTACTCGAGCGGCATGTACGTCCGTCTCGCCTTTGCGACCGCGATTGCGACGTCACCGCAAATACTGATCATCGACGAAGCGCTCGCCGTCGGCGACGCGGTTTTCCAGCATCGTTGCATGCGTCGCATCAAGGAGATGCAGGAGAACGGCACGACGATTCTCTTCGTTTCGCATGACCCCGGCGCAATCCGTGCGCTTTGCAATCGCGCGATCCTTTTGAACCACGGGAAGATCGTCGCCGAAGGTACGCCTGCTGACGTGCTCAATCGTTACCAGAAAATAATCATGGCGCGCCAGCAGGCATACGAAGCCAACCTCAAACCGGCAGAGACAACGGAATCGACGGCGGTAGCGCCGGCTTTCCAATCAACTCCGCTAACTTATCACTATCGTCACGGCGATCGCAGCGCTGAAGTGTTGCAGGTCGAACTGCTGGACAGCTCTCTGCGGCCAACACAACTTGTCGAAACAGGTGAGCCGCTCGTAGTTCGCGTCGTTTACGTCGCGCACGCGGATCTCGACGACGTCGTGTGCGGGTTCCTGATCCGGAATCGTCACGGTATACACGTTTACGGAACGAACACCGAGCTACAGGAAGTGCCCTTTGAGCCGGTGCGGAAAGGCCAGTTAACCGAAGTGACGTTTGAGTTCAACTGCTGGGTTGCGCCGGACATGTTTTCGCTCTGCGTTGCGGTGCATAGCAGCGCGGGTGTGAGCTTTGACTGGCTCGATGGGTGTCTGTTTTTCAGAGTCATGGCGGCAACACGCATGGAAGGTGTGGCGAATTTAAACGCGACCGCGTCGAGCAGACGTCTCTCAGGAAATGTCGAGAAATCACAGCACGAGTTTGCCGTAACGGAGTAGACCAGAGTGGAAGCACAAAAGCTCAACAGCTCCGGAGACGGATTGGATCTGGCCCAATTGATGGAGCAGATCAGAAGCGATGCGGAAAAGCGAAAGCGCAACGCTCTGAACAACGGCGCCTCACTGTTCTACAGGCAACTAATCACGCAAGCATTTGATGTGCTGCTGCCGAGTGGCCCACGCACTGCTCCGTTATTGCCGGATCTCAAGCTCCAGCCCGAGTTGGTACAACGCGACGAGTATCAACTCGGCGAGCTGCTGGGCTTTCATGATGAGGAGTTCATCAGAAACGCTTACAAAGCGATCCTGCGACGCGAGCCGGATGACCACGGCTTTCCGCAATACCTCGGAAACCTGCGCAGCGGCCGTTACAGCAAGATCGATATCCTGACGAGTCTGAGGTTCTCGCCGGAGGGAGAGAAGGCGAATGTCCGGATAGAAGGTCTGGGGCGACTGTCAGCTTTCAGAAAACTCTATCGCGTGCCGGTCGTTGGTTACCTGTTGCACCTTGCGGTCGCGATAGTCCGGCTGCCCGTCCTCATAGCCAATCACAGGCGATTGGAATCACACACAGCAGCCCAATTGGAACGAGTCGCGAGTCACATCAACGAAGCTGTCGCCTACATCTCAGACCTGGAGCAAAGGCACTCTGAAGTAACTCGTAAACAGTTCGGTCTTTTCCAGGAACAACTCGACGATTTGAAGACTACTGTACGCTCACAGATAGACTCACTCATCGACGATCAGGAGGCCCTCAGAACCGAGCTCTCGTCACAACCTAAACCAGAATCTGATGTTCGGGAACACCACATCGCCGAGCTGCAAGCGCTGAAGATCCAACTCGAGAAGCAGGTTGATGGCATTATGGAGCGGCTGCAAAGTTCACGGATGGAGCTTGCGCAACGAGAAGCGCGGCTCTCGCTCGCGCTCGATGGCACGCACCAGCCCTCGCCCGAGCAAATGCAAATCATAAAAAGCGAAGAAGATCACCTGCTGGATTCACTCTATTCCTCGCTCGAAGAGGATTTGCGCGGAACGCCTGAAGAGATCAAAGAAGAAGTGAAAGTGTATCTGCCTGTCCTGGAGAAGGCGGGGATTACGGGCGGCATACTCGATGTGGGTTGTGGACGCGGCGAATGGCTCGAGGTGCTCAGGGAAGCCGGACTACAAGCGAAAGGAGTTGATAACAATCGCACCCAGATTCAACAGTGCAAATCGTTGTCGCTCGACGTGATTGAAAGCGAGGCCCTGGCTTATCTGCGATCTCTGGAAGATGGGACGTTGAATGCGGTCACGGCTTTTCACTTCGCCGAGCACCTGCCGCTCAAAGCGTTGGTCACGTTTCTTGACGAGGTAGGCAGAACGCTGAAACCTGGCGGACTACTGATTCTCGAAACACCTAATCCGGAGAACCTCCTGGTCGGTAGCTGTAACTTTTATCTCGATCCCACGCACAAGAATCCGATACCGATTCCGACGATGAAGCTGCTTGTCGAGGCGAGAGGCTTTCGTTGTCAGGAGGTTATGAAACTTCGCCCTGTCTCGAAGGTGCAGATCGAAGTTAAAGATCAGTTAACCAGCCACGTGAACCACTTTCTCTATGGTCCAATGAATTACGCGGTGGTGGCGCGCAAGCCGGTTGGTGATCAAGATGCACTTGGACACGGTCAGTACCGCCCGCGGTAGCGGGTGGGTGCGTAGCCGTGTGGCGACTGAACTCATCACCGAAAGGCCTAAAAGGCTACGCACCCATCCGCTACCGCGGATGGTACTGACCGTACCCAAGAACGCCGCCTGATATGACGCGCATCGCTATTCTCAGTCCCACCATAACTTCGGCAGACGCGGTGAGCAACGACGTTCTCGGAATGCAACGCTTGTTAAGTAAGCATGGGTCTGAGGTCAGGATTTTTGCAGACAGCTCGAGTTTGGCCGACGAAGAGATCGGCCCGGCCGGCGCCGCGTTGTCGTACTTAAACAGTGCTGACGACGTTCTGATCTATCACCATTCAATTGGTTGGGACGAGGGCGTCGAGATCTTCAAGAGCGCGCCGTGCCGCCGGATTATCAAGTATCACAATATAACTCCGCCGGAGTTTTTCGAAGGCGTCAGCGAGCACCACCAGAATCTCTGCCGGAATGGCAGAGCACAGCTTAAAGAGATCGTAGAGTGCCGGCCTCTCGCTCTCGCCGCGTCCTACTTCAACCAGGCAGATCTCATCGCCGCGGGAAGTGAGGACGACAAAACATTCGTAGTTCCGCCGTTCAACCAGGCAGACAAGTTGCAGGCGAGCGCTGCGACCATCGAAATCCTGGATCGCTATCGCGATGAGAGTGTCAATCTTCTGGCAGTCGGCGGCGTGCGCCCGAATAAGGGACATGCTGCTCTCATCGAAGCCTTTGCCGTCTACTCTTTGCAGTTCAATAAAGCAGCGCGCTTGTTCATTGTTGGCGCCGCAGAAACGTTCGCGTTCTACACGAATGTACTCGGGCAACTAGCTAACGTGTGGGAGCTTGATTCTCGCGTCGTGTTCACGGGAGAAGTTTCCAGCGAATCGCTGAAAGCTTATTACCTTATTGCCGATGCATTGCTGACGACGAGCGAACACGAAGGATTCTGTGTGCCTTTGGTTGAAGCAATGGCGATGAAGGTTCCCATCATCGCTTATGGCTCGACTGCGATTCCGGAAACGGCACAAGATTCGGGTCTGATTTTGGGCGAACGCGATCCGTACCTGATGGCGCAATCTATTGATTACATTCTAGGCAATGAAGAGACAAGAATGGCCCTGATCGCCAGGGGCTTCGAACGTTACGAGCAGTATTTTTCAAATCACGCGATCGAGAAGCAGTTTCTCGAGGTGACGACGCGAGCGGGATTTCAATTCTGAGAGTTTATGGGAAGATTTTTCCCCGCAAAGGCGCAAAGGCGCAAAGAAAGCCCTTTTAGAAACGCGGCAGCGCTTTGCGCCTTTGCGCCTTTGCGGGAGACATTTTCTTTCCGCTAACGGCGATGTTTATGTCAAGAGTCGGTATTCTAAGTCCGAGTTTAAGCACGGCTGATGCGCTCAGTAACGATGCTTTCGGAATGTTCGACGTCTTAACACGGCGCGGACACGAGGTGCGTCTCTTTTGCGAGAGTCATTCGCTATCGCATCCCGCAATCCTCGATGTCGCGCGCATCGAGAGTTTCCTTAAAGAACCAACTGACATCCTCTTGTACCACTATGCAAGAGGATGGGATCTCGGCCTGGAACTGATCAGGGAGTTGCCCTGCCGTCGAGTAATCAAATATCACAACGTCACACCCGCGAAGTACTTCGCCGGTTTCAACAGTCACGATCAGCAATTGTGTGAGACTGGCCGCAGCCAGTTGGCAGACGTCGTTGCCGCGCAATGTGATCTTTACCTGTCGGCTTCTTCATTCAGCATGCAGGAACTGCTCGAGCTTGGCGCCGATCCGTCAAAGACGTTTGTCGTGCCACCGTTTCATCACATCGATCGTCTTGCCGGCATCACGGCGGATCCGCAAACCTTGAGAAACAATTCCGGCGCGAAAGCCAACATTCTCGCGGTCGGCCGTGTTGTTCCTCATAAGGGCGTGCTCCAATTGATCGAAGTGTTTGCGCACTACTATCACGGCTGCAATCGTGAGTCGCGGCTCATTATTGTAGGCAAAGGCGGAGAAGGCCTCAGCGCATATTCAAAACTTTTACATCGCGCGATCGACAAGCTTAATTTAACGAGCGCTGTGATATTTACCGGTGGCGTTTCCGATGAAGTGTTGAAGGCGTATTACGAAGTAGCTGACGCATTTGTCACGGCGAGTGAACACGAAGGATTTTGTGTTCCGCTCGTGGAGGCGATGTCGATGAAGTTGCCGATCACCGCTTACGCATCGACGGCGATTCCGGAAACGCTGGGCGATGCGGGGATAGTCTGGAAGGATCGCGATCCGCTGCTGATGGCCGAGTCGATCGATCTTTTCTTGAGAGATAGTTCAGTAAGCAATGCTTTAGGTAACCGCGGTCGCCGGCGCTACGAAACGATGTTTAGCAACCAAAAGATCGAGAGTACGTTCCTCACGGCCATGGCAACACTACAATGACTAAAGTCGCAATCGTCGTACAAAGATGTCATGAAGACATTGTCGGCGGTTCGGAAACTCTCGCCTGGCACTATGCGACTCTTTTGAGCAGTTCCTACGAAGTGGATTTACTCACGACGACCGCTGTCGATACCTCAGTGTGGGCCAACACGTTACCGGAAGGACCGGAAACGAAAGAGGGAGTGAGGATCGTCAGGTTTCCGGTGACTATCGGGCGCAGTCACTACTGGGCGGAATTGCACGGTCGATTGCTGCAAGCTTTCGGCCCGTTTGTGCCGGGCAAAGATCACGACCTTCCTCAGCTTCGCTGGACCATCGCCTTACAGGAAGACTTCATCCGGCATCAGGGCCCTTACTCTGAACCGTTGTTTCAGTTCATCCGGGATCATTGGCGCGATTATCGTGCACTGATTTTCATTACCTATCTTTACCCGACGACGTACTTCGGTCTGCAACACGTGCCGCCGGGACGCGCGTTCTTTGCACCAACGTTACACGATGAGTTGCCTGCTTATCTTCCGGCGTATAAATACGCGGCGCGGCGTGCGCGTGAACTGATCTGGTTGACTGCGGCGGAACAGCGAGTGGGCCAGAAGCTCTGGGGCGATCTGCCGGGAAGAATCGTTTCGATGGCGATCGACACAAAGCTTCGAGATCCCGAGTCGATACGCGCGCCTTACCTGCTCTACTGCGGTCGTGTCGATCCGAATAAAGGTTGCCGCGAGCTTTTTGAATACTTCATGACGTTTAAGCAGCAGCATCCGGGCAAGCTTCGCTTGATCATCACCGGCGTAGACGACATGCCCGTGCCCGAGCATGAAGATATTGAATTCAGAGGGTTCGTGAGTGCCGAGGAGAAGTTTCGGTTGATGGCTGGGGCGATGCTATTCGTGACGCCGTCGCCGAACGAGAGTTTCAGCATCGTCACTCTCGAAGCGTTGGCGCAAAACACTCCGGTCCTGGCAAACCGCGCCTCGACAGTTCTGGCAGATCACATGAAGGACAGCGGCGCCGGTCACACCTACAGTGATTACGAGAGCTTCGCGCGCGCGCTGCACGAGCTCTCATCCAACGAAGAGATGCTTAGGAACATGGGGGGCAGGGGAAGAGAGTACGTCCTCTCGCGATACCAAACAGAAAAAATCAGACAAGCGTTAATCGACGCCGTAGAAAGTAGCCGCGGATGAACGCGGATAAATTAATTCCGGAATCGCTGCCGGTATTCGACTGAGTTTATAAATCCTTCTGTAATTCTCTTCGCGTCGCCGCTCCGGTCTAACAACTCCAGCCACGCATCAACACCCGCCGGATCAGGATCGCGACGCAAATAACCAAAGTAATGCAGGATCACAAAGCTGCGGTTCCGCATAACCTCGTCGCTCTCCACCTGTTCGCGTAGCGATTGCTCGTTCACGTGATCGCTGAAATGATTCATTGCATCCATGAATTCTTCATAACGCGGCGCTCGCCCCAGCCTTGCTTCATACATTCGCACTATGAAAGACCCGCGTTCATGAAAACCTGTGGCTAGAAAAATGTTGAGCGCCACCTGCACGCGCCCGCACGTCTCGTCGTCGTCTCTGCAATTCCGGAGTTTTTCTACCTGCGGCATTACCACCTTTAAGTCCGGTTCTTTGCCGGTGAAGTCGAGGTAGAGTTGCCGCACAAAAAACTCCGGCTCATCGATCGGACTAGGCGTGCGTAAGTCAAAGGCTTCGACTTCCGGCGTTAATTCCAGCCGGCAAACCTTTCCGGAAATTCTTTGCGAGTCAATCCAATTCTTGACGTTGCTTTCATAGTCCGGATTCTTCACGAAATACATATTCCAATCGCGCGGAAACTGGCTGCTGGAAGCATTCAAAGTCTTAACTCTCGACATCGCCGAGATCAGCATGGCGTCGTATTGATACTCCGGGGTCTGGTGGTTCGCATGAGGACCAGGCGCGACATAAAAAGCAACACAATCGTTTGGCAACTTCGCCGCCATCGCTTTCAGATACGACTCCTCGATGCTTTTCGAAAAACCTTCTCCATTCACTTTCGGAATACCGAATTGCTCAAACACACCAAACGCCGCGATCACGAGTATCGCAATCATCAAGACCCGCTTTCGTTGCGTGGAGGCAAACTCGAGCGCCTGGTGCAGTCCGTAAGCAAAGGCAATCGACATCGGCAGAGTGAGAAAGATTACGTAGCGTGAGACCGCCCGAATGGCACCCGCGCCGGGGAAATACTGGTAGACAAAACTCCACGGAGAGTGACCCGCGTATTTGAAACCAATCAGATAGAAGATGCTCGTGGCCAGGATCATGATCCCGAGGAACAGCGGTCCAACATTGCGCTTGCGATCCACTTTGATGAGCCAGACTGACGAGACAGTGAGCGCGATCCACGCGAGGGAAGGGATCAATCCGATGCCCACCATGAGTTCACCCCACGTCGAAGGGCGCGCTCCGGGCATTAGCGCTCGATAGAACCATCCCCAAATGTAGTTGCCGTCTCCCATCGACAACACCGATCTCCAATATGGAATCATCTCGCTGATGAAGTTGTACTGGTACCATGTTCCAAGTCGGATGGTGGGAAGATAAATCAGCAGTAGAGGAATGAACCCGATAAGAAACACAACGGCGCCGGCAATCAGTGCGGGCCAGAACTTCCTGCAAACCTCTACGATAAAGCGTCGCGATCTGCCGACGGCGAGGGCGAGTAAGAGAAAGAGAACACTCCAGAACACAAAGAACCACGCGAAATAGAAAGTGGTGGCAAGCTGCACGTTCAAACATACGGCAGCTAACGACAAAAGCACCGCTGCCCGCTTTTGATCCATCGTGGTGACTTGCCTGGCGAAAGTTATTACGAGGGCAAAAATCAGCGGCAGCAAGAGCACGTACTGCAACTGCAAATGGGTGGTCTGTTGAAACTTTGGACTATTGAACGCAAAAAACATCGCGCCCGCGCAGGACGGCGCCAAACTCAAACCGAGAATTCGGTACAGCAACAGAAACGCGGCGCAGTAACTCAAAAACGTGACGAGGATAATTACGATCTCCGCTGAAGAGAACATGCTGAAACCGAGTGCGCGGAAAAATGAGTAGGGGGCGGCTAAACCAAACAAGAGATCTGAGTAGGCGAGAGTTCGTTTCGTCGGATAGAAGATGCCGGGCGAAAGCAAAGAAGCTTTGCCCAGGATCGATTGATACCAATGCTCGCAAAAATAGACGAAGCCGCGCGCATCACCACGGTCGCCGAAGAAAGTGTCGAAGCCGGAGAGGAATTGCCTTGAGTGATACTGGATCGTGCCTGCAATGCCGAGAAGAAGAGCTACCAGTAGCCGAAAGTTTTTAACCACAAAGACACGAAGAACACTAACCGGACTTTGACCTGATTTAGTGTCCTTAGTGACTTTGTGGTTCATTGTTCTCTGCGGATGGGCCGCTGCTGGGCCACACAACCAGGAAGTACGGCTGGCCCTCAACTTTACCTCGCATCTCCAGCTTGCCGCCCAGGTGCTCAATCTCCGCCATGTACTGCTTCATCTGCTCACTGTCTTGAATCAAGTACTGCCGTTCTCCTCGTTCAAACACCCACCTGAAGATCATCGCCCGAACTTCTGCGTCCGTTTTGTCGATTTTGAAGGCGGGCTTACTCTCGTAGTACCAAAGCGAGCCGGTTAGCAAATCCGCCCACACCCATGCCTTGTCGTCCATCAACTCTGACGGAAGCAACACTGGCGCATGCGTGATTGCTCTTTCCGGAGCCGGTGCGATTGATCGACTGGACCAAACTCGCTTAAGCATCGCAACGCTGGGCCAGAGTATCAGCACCAATGCGAGTGATGACACCACCGAGCGCGGATTAAATCGTTGGACCACAGTGTTCGTGGCTTCCATGCCCAAGGCCCCTAACCCCAGCAGCGCGATGCTGCCAAAGATGGCGGGAATCATGTAATGAGGCGCGACAACCCAATGAGTGAGAAAGTAACAGATGGATATAAACCAGGTAAGAAACGCCGCGAGCGCAAGACGTTTCCAGCTCAGTCCCAGACGATTCGAGTCGCGTCTCAGATAAAGCAGTACAAAACCAATGAACCCACTCAGCGCGTAAAGCAGTGCCCAGTTATCGACCGACGCCTCTCCGTTACCAAGAAAATAAGAGAGATTAGCCTTTACACCCGCGAGGGTCGGAGGTGCAGCATCCACACTTGCGTACGTAGAGAGATACCAGGCGCCCGCAACGTCTTGCTGGTTGATGAGCACTGGAATAACTCCAATGACGATCACACCAAATACAAACACTACTGGCAGGCTCTTAACCCGAATTCCGCGGAAACCTGGCCAGAGCAAAACCAAAAAGCCCGGCAACAAAAGAAATGAAGGCAAACGAATAAGAGTCGAAAACCCCAGTGACAGTCCAGCAAGCAACGCAGACAGTAGCGCCGCGCGATCGCGGCCGGCGGTCTTGAACCACAGCGCAAGGATACTCAACAAACAAGTCAACAAGATCGGCACGAGTACGACATTGATCGAGAAACTCAAGATCCCAACTCGCGCAAGCACCAGTAAGCCAAGGTTCAGCGCCAGTACCACCAGGCCGATTGATGCCCACGCCTGCTTCCAAACCGCAATCACGAGCGCTGCAATTCCCACCACCACAAACACAAACACGACGATACGATTCAAACGATAAATCGCTTCTCCCTGCGGAAACATCGCCAGCACAAGACCAGTTCCCGGCGGATACTGCACGCCGATATAGCCGGACTTAGGAAAGTAATGATGCGCATGAGGCGCCACTACTTCTTCCCAGCGCCGAACCGGAAGATTCGTCTGCTGAAGAAAATCGATTAGCGATCGCGATTGTGCCGATTCGACCTTGAATTGCGGCCACGCGCTGCGTGAGAGCGCCTGCCGGATCTGCCTGGCCATTCGCAGGTAGCCAAAAGCATCGCAGGCGTAAGCGTATTCTTCGGTGCGCAACGATTGGCTATAAGAAGAGCGCACCGATATGTAAAAGGAGAAAGCAAGCAGCGCTACCCAGAGATAACAGAGGATTGTTCGTGGCGAAAGAAAAGATTTCTCCCGCAAAGGCGCAAAGGCGCAAAGGAAGCCCTCGAGAAACGCGGCAGCGCCTTTGCGCCTTTGCGCCTTTGCGGGAGAAATCTTTGCGGTAAACATACTTTCGTCCAATATCAGTGTCGTTTCAGTCCGAGTATGCTGAGAAAGAAGCTGGACAAGACGGTTTGCAGTCCGATTGTGATCAGAGTGGCTGCCGGAATCACGAGGCGCAAGGTCCTCGATGGATCGAGTGGTCCAAACGAAGTCGCACTCCAGAAACTCAGCGCGAATATCGACAGCGCTATTCCAGCCACGAGCAGGAGAGTGCCGGCGATAATGCCGGTCTCGAGTTTGATGTGACGGAACATCGTCGCCAGCCTCGGATCCTCAGGCAGTAATCCTTCCGTAATCGCAAAGACCTTGGTGAAGATCGCGAAGATCACTGTCTGGTAACCGATGATGATCGCCATGGCCGCGTAGAGCAACGTATGCACATCGAAGGTGATCCCGTCCACCACTCTTGGGCCAACCAGCAGCCAGCCACTCACCACCGCGCCAATCAGCATGAGAAACAAACCGGGATACAGGAAAAGCCAGCGCGGACTGTAAAGCAGTAGAAAGCGCAGGTGGCGCCAGCCATCACGCCAGCTCCTCAGGTGTGGCGCCCGGCTGCGACCGTCCATCGAAAGTGTGGTTGGCACTTCAGTGATGCGTAATCCGTGCAAAGACGCTTTGACAACCGTTTCACTGGCAAACTCCATCCCCGTCGTTCGCAGGTCGAGTCGTTGAATCGCCGCTTTACTGAACCCACGCAAGCCGCAGTGGAAATCACCACACGGACTGTTAAAAAACAGCCGTCCGATTCCGGTCAGCACCGGATTGCCGAGATATCGATGCAGGAGAGGCATGGCTTCGGGCGCAATGCCTCCTTTGAAGCGATTTCCCATCACCAGGTCGTAGCCGGCGCGCAGGTTTTCGAGAAAAGGGCCGAGATTTGTGAAGTCGTAACTATCATCCGCGTCGCCCATGATGATGTACTTGCCGCGGGCCGCCTTGATACCGCCCAGGAGTGCGCTTCCGTAGCCTTTTTGGGCGACGTGGATAACGCGCGCGCCCAGGCCGGCCGCGATTTCGGGAGAACCGTCTGTGCTGCCGTTATCGGCAACGATAATCTCGCCTACGACGTCGAGGTCAGCGAGGGCTTTCTGGGCCTTCGTGATACAGGTCGCCAGCGTCTCTGCTTCGTTCAGGCAGGGCATCAGAATCGACAGTTCCGTGCCGCCTTCACTAAGGATTTGCGGCGTTTGTGCTTCCTTGTGGCCTTCCAAAATCAATTGATTGACGCGTGTAACGGACATCGCTATACTCGGCCATATGGCGCGCGAGGCGCTCACGGACCTGACCCCATCCGGCCTCAACCCGATAACAACATAGTTTACGGAAATCTAGGAGAAATGATGAAGATCCGCTTTAGTTTTCTGATTATCGCGCTTATGGGCGTTGCTGTCGTGGCTCAGGCTCAAAACCCTCCGACCCTCAAGATAGTGACAGACGTACCGGGACTTCCTTCCGAACTCTATTACGGCAACGTTAAGGTTAAACCCCTGCGCCTGCGACCGGGAACAAACCAGGTCATCACCATCGACGACGTCGATTTCTTCGTGCAGCAGCAATATATCGACTTTCTAGGCCGCATGCCAGACTCGGTCGGATTTGCGAACTGGAACGCGACGCTGGGTAACTGCCCGAACGGAGGCTTCGGCGAGTTTGATCATCCGGATTGTGATCGCGTGCACGTTTCGGCGGGTTTTTACCTGTCTAACGAATTCCAGGGTCGTGGTTACTGGGCTTACCGGTTCTACGACGCCGTGTTGGGTCGCCGGCCACTGTACAGCGAATTCGTGCCCGACATGCAAAAGATCGGCGGTGCGCAGTCGCCCGACCAGGAAGTCGTGAGCAAGAACCAGTACATGAACGACTTCGTGCAGAAGACGGAATTCAAGACTGCTTACGATGGGCTCAGCAATTCACAATTCGTGAATAAACTGGAGCAGACCGCGGGAATCGTCTTGTCTAACAAAGCCAACCTGATCGCGGCGCTCGACGGCGGTACGCAGACGAAGGCACAGGTCGTGAGAACCGTGATCGAGAGCTCGGCAGTATTCGATAAGTTCTTCAATCGAGGATTTGTCACGATGCAATACTTCGGCTACTTGAAACGCGATCCGGATACGATCGGATTTAAGAATTGGGTTGATACCCTGAATGCCGATCCCAGTAACTTCCGGCACATGATCTTCGGTTTCATTTACTCGACCGAGTATCGCAACCGGTTCTAAGTAATCGACAAAATAAGCCGCGGATTTTTCGCGGATGAACGCGGATTCGGCGTTCATCCGCGAAAATCCGCGGCTTCTTTGTAAACCTCGAGGGTTTTGATCGCCGTCTGTTCCCACGTGAATTTTTTTACGTGCTCGGCGCCCGCGTCGGAAAAGTGTTTCCGCTCTTGTTCATCACTCAGCATTTCTGCAATTGCTCGCGATAAGTCGTTAACGTCGCGCGGATCTACAAGTCGCGCCGCAGTCCCCACCGTTTCCATAATCGACGGAATCCTGCTCGTAATCACCGGCGCGCCACAAGCCATCGCCTCCAGCGGGGGCAGACCGAACCCTTCATACAGTGACGGATAAACAAAGGCTTTACATGACGAGTAAAGCGCACACAGCTCTTCGTCCTGCAGGTAACCTGTCAAACAGATTCGATCTTTCTTTTGCTTTATAACGGAGCCGAAGTCATCCATCAGCCATCCCTGTCCTCCGGCAATGACTAGCTGTGGAGACAACGACGTCGTGCGCAGGAGTTGATCGAACGCTTCAACGAGCCGGTGCAGGTTCTTGCGGGGTTCGACAGTCCCGACGAAAAGAATGAAGTCTTCGCCGATGCCCAAGCGTTGGCGAAGTTCGACGACCGCAGCGCCTTCCCTTCTCTTGAACGTCGAGCGCGGCGCTTCCGGAGTCACCACCACCTTGTCAGAATTGATTCTGAGCGTTTCGCAAACCTCGCGCTTTACGCTCTCCGAGGGCGTAATGATCCTCGCGGCTGACTTCGCCATCCGCGGCAACCGCCAACGCGCGCGCCGAACGAGATTTTGTCGATGCACTTCAGGGTGCAGCAGCAACGACAGATCGTGAATCGTTACGACTGAAGGACACCGGGACCAGAATGGAATTTCATAATTGGTGCCGTGAAACAGGTCGAAGGAACTTCGTGCCAGGTACAGCGGTAAACCGATACTCCACCAACGCCGATTTAGCAGACCCGGCTCGGGCGAGATGAGGGCGAATGAATCGGTTGGCGCAACAACCGCCAGGCTTCTGGCTAACTCGAATGTGTAATGCCCAACACCCGTCAACTCCGAAGCCAGCGGCATTCCGTCCAGCGCGATATTCATAGAACAGTTAAACTGCCACGGATTACACGGAAAAGATCTGTGATTATCCGTGGCTAAAAATTCTGATTAGGGACCAAAGCGTTGGCGGTATTCCGTCGAGTAGATGAATCCAAAAATCATGTGACGGAAATTATTCGGATCCGCGTTCAAAGTATCGAGCCAGTTCTGGAATCCGACTGTGTCCGGGTCGCGCCGCAAGTATCCGAAGTACTGCATCGTCACAAACGCTCGATTGAAGAACCGATCCGCGACCGCCGTATTCTCCACGATGTTGCGCAACACTTGTCCCCGATTCATCGTTCCGCCATCAAGCGCCGCAATCAGCGTCGCTTTATCCGAGATGATTACTTCCGCATTGGCCTCCAGCATATTCACATAAGCCGCATTGGATAAACCATCGTAGCGACTCTTGAACTCCGGCCGTTGCGTCCACGCATCAGTGTAAGCTGCCTTGCTCAGCACTTCCGACTCCGGCGACTGTGCGCCCCCGACCAGCACCATGTCCGGCACAAACTCCGCATACGTCGGGCGCCGATCAAGCGCCACTTCGTAGAAGCGATAGGCGAAGTAACCACGTTGTCGAAATTCAACCGACAAGAAGAACCCTGAAGAAACGTGTACGCGGTCGCAGTCCGGATTATCAAACTCGCCCAAGCCTCCATTCGGACAACCATTCAACGTCGCCACCCAATTCGCGAAACCGATCGTGTCAGGCAGGCGGCCGAGAAAGTCGATGTACTGCTGCGTCACGAAAAACTCCACACCGTCGATCGGATTCTGTGTCGCCGGAGCTACGTCGTTATCGACAATTCTCAGGAGCGCCGTTTGCGGTTCGCCGAGTGTCGCGCCCGTAGCCCCGCTCAAAGTGACGGTAAAAGTCTCAACACCTTCCACCAGCGCGTCGTCCACGATCGGAATGATGAAGCTCTTGCTGGTTTCACCCGCCGCAAAGCGCAACGTGCCGACGGTGGTCCCATAGTCACAGCGCTCCGAAGCCTTCCCATTTGCCACAGTACAGTTAGTCAATCCGGCTGTGTCGCTGGTGGCGTAGTTCACGGTAGCTGGTCCGGCAGCGTCGCCGACTCTATTGGCAGTTATCGTGAGTGTGTTGACGCCCTCACTGATGGAATAAACGGGCTGAGCGAGACGAATGCCCGGAGAGATCGTGAGCGAATAAAATGACTTTCCGAAACAACCATTCTGGTCGGTCGCTTCAATCGTAAACTCAAACGTGCCGGTCTGTGTGGGCGTTCCTGACAGCAGCCCGGTAGAGCTGGTCAGTGAGAGGCCGGCCGGCAGCAGTCCGTCGCTCTTAGTGAAAGAGATCGAACCCGTTCCTCCGGTTTGATTGAACTGCTGTGAATACGGATTTCCCACGACTCCTTCGCTCAGACTCCCCGAAGCTGGACCAACAGTAACAGCCGGGCAGAACAACATATGATTAACTACTTCGAGCATCGAGGAAGATCCGGTTTCCTGGCCTGTCTGAAAGAAAGCTCGGGCTCGAAGGAAGAGACGCTGGCTGAGAGGAAGGGACAGCCCGTCTAGGGCCCAGGCGACGGTGAGTGAGTTCCCGTGGGCCGGCACGGCCGCACCCAGGAAAGTGAAGTTAACTCCGTCCGTCGAAGACTCAAAGATTACACGTGCTACTTCGGGCCCAACACCGAAATTGAACCAGACTACAGAGGTGGGACCTGCAAAGATTAGTTGAGCCGCAAAGTCGGTATTTGTGAGTCTGCCGATATTCGGGCCGGATCCAGTGCTGAGCGATTGGAACGTGCCGCCCACGAGCACCTTGCCGTCCGATTGAATGGCCAGGCCATCAACTTCCGCTCCTTCGCCATGTGCGCCAGGATTAAAGCTCTCGTCAACATTGCCGTCAGACGTGAACCGCCCAATGTTTTCCCTGTTCTTTGTCCCGCCTCCTTCGCCGAGCGTACTAAAAGAACCGCCAACGATTAATTTACCGTCCGCCTGAAGAGCCAGGGTTTTGATGATACCGTTTGCGCCTGCAACGTAACCGGTGTCGAGATCCCCTCCAGGATTCAATCGACCAACACGATTACGCGCAGTCGTACCGAACCCACCACCTCCGAGCAAGGTGAACCCACCCGCAACGATGATCTTGTCGTCAGGCTGGAGCGCGAAAGCCGAAACCGTTGCGTTCGCTCCTGGGTCAAACGTCAAGTCAACGCTGGTATCTGAGTTCAAGCGAGCTAGAAAATTGCGCGTGATTGTTCCGGTCCCGCCACCGCCGATCATGGTGAAGTTTCCACCGATGAGAATTTTGCCGTCGCGCTGGAGTGCAAGCGTGTTTACCTGATCGTTCGCACCGGGATCGAAAGTGTTGTCGATAGTTCCATCTGAGTTAAGACGACCGATTCGATTGCGAGGTGTGACGCCACCGCCACCAAGAGCAGTGAAACGTCCCCCGACAATGATCTTCCCATCAGGTTGGACCAACAACGACCGGACGACGTCGTTTGCGCCCGGATCAAAGCTCGTGTCTATGCTGCCGTTTGGATTTAGTCGCGCGATATTTTTGCGCGGCGTGTCTACGCCACCAGACTCCAGCAGGGATGAAAACTTACCACCGATGACAATCTTGCCGTCAGGTTGTACTGCAATGGCATCGACTTCGCTAATAGAAAAGCCTTGTGCTTCCAGTACCATCACGCTAAAGGTGGGATCTATGCGTCCATTAGGATTGATCCGAGCGATGGCGCTGCGGAAAACCTCACCTATCATGGAGAACTTGCCTCCAATCAGGATCTTTCCGTCAGGTTGCAATGCAATAGCGTTGATCGAGGCGTTGGGAAGGAGGAAGAGCAGTGCATCAACACTTCCATCCGGGTAAAGACGACCGATGTTGTTGCGCCCAAACTCCGGTGTTCCCAAATGAGCGAAAGCGCCACCCACGATGATTTGGCGATCGAATTGAAGCGCAAACACGTGAGGCAGCCCGTCACAAGTGGGATTGAAACTCAGGTCAACACTGCCGTCAGGTTTCAATCTACCGATATGATGGCGATCGATAGTGCCCATACCGCCGCCCCCGAGAGTATCGAAAAGGCCACCAACCAAAATCCCTCCATCCAGTTGCAAGGCGAGCGCGCTGATAGAAGTATTCGTACCCGGATTGAAACCAACATCCAAACTTCCATCCGGATTCACTCGACCGATGAAGTTGCGTGTCGTTCCACCCGTGCCGCCACCAAGCCCCCTGAAGTCTCCGCCGACGACGATCTTTCCATCAGCCTGTATCACCACTGCATTGATCGTATTGTCGGCACCCGGGTCGAAGCTGGTATCAAGACTGCCGTCCTCATTCAAACGTGCAATGGACCGCCGCTGCACGGTTCCTGTTCCACCGCCGCCGAGCATGGTGAAAGATCCGGCGACGACGATTTTTCCGTCCTTCTGGAGGGCGAAGGCCCGAACCGTGTCGTTGGCTCCGGGATTGAACGAGGTGTCGAGGCTGCCGTCTGAGTTGAGTCTGGCTATGCGGCTGCGTGCTGCACCACCCACCGTTGTGAAGGAGCCGCCGATGAGGATCTTTCCGTCCTGCTGCAAAAGGATGGCTGAGATCGAACCGTTTGCGCCGGGATTGAAGCTGGTATCAATGCTGCCGTCGGGATTTAACCGGCCGATTTTACTCCGGGGGATGGTTCCAAAACCGCCGCCGCCCAAAAAGGAGAAATCCCCTCCGACGACAATCTTTCCGTCGGGCTGCACTGCAAGCGCAGAGACTTGATTCGGACTGGCGCCCGGATCGAAATCCGTATCGAGAGTTCCATCGCGGTTGAGGCGGGCTATTCGACTTCGTGACGTGTTGCCATTGCCGCCTCCGCCAATCGAAGTGAAGTTTCCCCCAACGACGATCTTTCCATCCGACGACTGTACCGCGACGGCAAAGACTTGAGCATTAGTTCCCGGATCGAATCCGTCATTTGCAGACTGAGAATAGACCTCCGCCCGCGCAACAAGAACCACTATTAGCGTTGCGAGAAATCGGGCCCGAGAAGCAATGGGACTTCGTCGTGTTGGTATCGTTTGCAGTGGCCTCCAAAGGAGGTGTTATGTCAGCTTTGCCCAAAGTCCGAATCCGTACTTGGAAGCGGTCAGTACCACCCGCAGTAGCGGGTGGGTCAGTCATCCGGGTCCAAAATCAACAGCAATATCGCATGCTGATCAGCGACCCGGTCGCTACCGCTCCCGGTACTGGCCTCATCCAAGTGCAGCGTCTGACTTTTTGAGGCAAAGTCGTTATGGTCCAAACCTTTGGCGATACTCAGTCGAATAAATGAATCCGAAAATCATGTGCCGGAAATTGCTGGGATTGGCGTTCAGCGTGTCAAGCCAGTTCTGGAAACCAATCGTGTCCGGGTCACGCCGCAAGTAGCCGAAGTATTGCATCGTGACAAACGCGCGATTGAAGAACTGGTTCGCGACCGCGGTACTTTCAACTATCTCGCGCAGCACGTCGCCTCGCGTCTTCTGTCCACCATCAAGCGCGGCAACCAATGCGGCTTTGTTCCCAAGCGGTACTTCCGCGTTCGCCTCGAGCGTATCCACGTACGCTGCATTCGATAAAGTATCGTAGCGACTCTTGAACTCCGGCCGTTGCGTCCACGCTTGAGTATAGGCTGCTTTACTCAGCACTTCCGACTCGGGCGACTGTGCGCCGCCCACCTGGGCCATATCAGGCACAAACTCCGCATACGTCGGCCGCCGATTAAGCGCTACTTCGTAGAAGCGATACGCGAAATATCCACGTCCCTGAAATTCAACCGACAGGTAGAACCCTGCTGACACGTGCACGCGATCGCAGTCCGGATTATCAAACTCGCCAAAGCCTCCATTCGGACAGCCATTCAAAGTCGCTACCCAGTTTGCGAAACCGATGCTATCCGGCAGGCGACCAAGGAAATCGATGTACTGCTGCGTCACGAAGAACGGGATATCGTCGATTGGGTTCTGGTTCGCCGTTGCGGCGTCGTTATCGACGATGGTTATGACTTCAGTCGAGTTACCCAAACTTGCGCCGGTCGCGCCACTCAGCGTAATAGTGAAGGTCTCGGTTCCTTCAACCAGCGCATCGTTAACGATTGGAATAATGATGCTCTTGATCGCTTCACCCGCGGCAAAGCGCAATGTTCCCACTGCGGTTTCGTAGTCGCAGCGCTCCGATGCCCGGCCGGTTATAGTAGTGCAACTGGTCAGTCCGGCCGCGTCGCTGGTCGCGTAGTTCACGCTTGCGGCACCTGAGACGTCGGTCCTTGTCACGTTGACGATTGCGAATCCACTCGCTTCGCTGACCTGAATGGCCGGTGATTGTAAGTCAATCGTGTTCCCTGCCAGACCGCGCGGTGTGTAAGTAACCTGGCTGGCGTTAGTTAAATTGATTGGCACCTCTTCTGACGTATGGCTGTTGACTACATACGCGTCCTGTTCGCCACCGCCGATACCAACGGTCGGAAATATTGAAGTATTGCCGGTGCCATACCGGCTTCTGATCGTCCCGTTGGAATTCAACTCAACCTCGAAGTTGATGGGAGCGCCACCAGTACATTTTTCCGTGACGAAGTCGAAGTTGCACGGAACTCCCTGCCAACGAAAGATGATTTGACCCGCAGCGGGCTGAGTAACAAACACACCTGCATCCGCTCGTTGCGAGGTTCTGAGATCGAGATCTTCCCACAAACCGGCGATCATTTTGTAACCGCCGAGTGCATGCGGTGAACCTGGTGCATCATCGGCGTCGTCGAGATTGCCGGGGTCAAGGCCCTGCCGTCGCGGCGGCTCTGAAAAATAGAGCGCGCCGTTAGTGGAGATCGTGAGTTCAGTGAAATTTGAACCAAAGAATGGAAATGAAAATGGCAGAGCGAAATCAGCGTAACGATCGTCACCATTGAGACCGACCGACGATCCACCATTCGACAGTGGAGCGGCGGGCGACTCACTAACTACGTACGGATCGGCGGCATTTAACGGAACGGCCACTGGCAAACTTACCGGAGTGCCTTCATTTCCGCCGTTGTCGAACTCGCGCACACTCAGCGTTCCGGATGTATGTCTGAAAGGTACCTTGACATCTGTTGACTGCAAGGAGCCCGAGGTTTGCGGTATAACTCCCTTCAAAGGAATTACCCGACCACCGGTATCGGTAAAGATCACTTCATAGAGTGATGCGTCGCCGGTAGCACCGTCATCACCTGATGCGGTCCAACCGAGGTTTATGGTCCGTCCATTCTGCGAGTTGGTGTGAAGACTTCCAACCTGTCCGGGAGGCGTGACATCGCCGGAGTTGAGAGACTGCATACTGTTCCCCACGTTCAAGCGACGGCCCGTGAGTGTCTTATCTACGAGGCCTGGGAGGATGTTTCCATTCGTGAGCAACAGGTTCTTCACTTGCTGCACTGTCAGGTTGGGATTTTGCGCCCAAAGCAGAGCAGCCGATCCGCTTACGTGCGGAGTAGACATCGAGGTGCCGCTGAATGAAGTGTAAGTGTCGTCAGCGGCCGTGAAGGGGCTCGGAAAATCAGGTTGACAGGTGAGTGGTCCAGGATGGACGCAAGGCGGCGTCGTGCTCAGGATGCTCACGCCCGGCGCGCCAAGATCAACACTGGTTGCGCCGAAATGAGTGAACGAAGCCAGCGCATCATTCGGATCAGTCGCGCCGACGGAAATCATATTCGGCAGACTGAAGCTCGACGGGAAATGCGGGACCAGATCGTTGTTGGGCTCGATAGTTCCGTTATCGATATTTCCGGCCGCGGTGACAAAGAGAATGTTGGCAGTGTTCAGTTGTCCGATTGCATCCTCGAAAGACTGGCTAAATGCGCCGCCGCCAAAACTCGCATTCAAGACCCGTATGTTCGCGCCTTTTACGTGGTTCGTCGTTTCCCAAAGGTTACGCATCTTCCTCGCATAATCACACGCCTTGATAGCGTTGGCAGTGTCGCCGTTACCTTGCTCATCGAGAAACTTCAAAGACATTAAGCCGACGGACCAATTGACTCCCGCCACTCCTATGCTGTTGTTACCGATTGCGCCGGCGATTCCCGCAACGTGGGTCGCATGGTTTTCAGTGTCTGCGCCGCTAAAAATTGTTCCGTTGTTATTGACGAAGTTGAATCCGTGAACGTCGTCTACAAAACCATTGCCATCGTCATCGGCGTTGTTCCCCGCAATTTCGGCAGGATTGGTCCAGATGTTTGCTTGTAGATCATGGTGATTGATGTCAATTCCCTGATCGATCACGCCGATAACCACTGTGTTGGCTCCGGTACTGCCGGTCCTCGTGTTCCAGGCCTGAGGAGCCCCGATCTTAGTGAGGCCGTACTGCTGGGGAAAAAGTGGATCGTTGGGATTGACGTCTGCGTGCAGGATGTAATTTGGTTCGGCGTAGAGGACGTCCGGCTGGCTGCGCAAAGCCGCCACTGTCTTAAGCGTGTCTTCCCTTGCCACTCGAGCGAGGCGCAGGCCTTCAACGAGATCCGATCCTTCAAACCGCTCCAAGTTCACGGGAAGTACAGTGCCATCGAGTGCTGCGATGCGCATCGACGCACCTTTGCTTCTCGCGTGTGATTCACTGCGATAACGCACCAGGACTTCACCGGGAACAAACGCCGGTCTGTGACGCTTAGTTTGCAGTGTTGATGGGGCCGGTTGCGGTTTAGCGCCGGAGCTTACGGGAAAACTCACAGACGCCACAACCAGCAGGGCCAGACACACGGAGAAGCCCAAAATGAATCGAAGATGGATAGACATGAGCGGCAGCTCCTCTAAGACAGAACAGTTAGAATAAGCGGAACATTCCAGGTGGCTTTGCTTTCGCCCGGCTTCGCGGGCTTTGCGCCTCTTTCTAATCTGGCACTACTTTGCCCCAAAAGTCCGAAACTATTCTTGGATCGAGTCAGTACAGGGAGCGGTAGCGACCTGGTCAACCATAGCGTCAAGAATCGCTAGGAACATCGCATGCTAATCACTGACCAGGTCGCTACCGCTCCCTGTACTGACCCGATCCAAGTGCGACTTCCTATTTTTGAGGCAAAACCGTTTGGCGCCTGGGGCGTAAGCCCCAGGTAAATCGTTAAGAAGCGAGTCGAGCCCGCGAAGCGGGCGGCAGTGCTGGACCGCATTCTACGGTCCGAAGCGTTGACGATACTCTGTCGAAAAAAGAAATCCAAAGATCATGTGACGGAAATTACTGGGATCGGCATTCAAAGTATTCAACCAGTTCTGAAAACCAACCGCGTCCGGATCGCGCCGCAAGTAACCAAAATACTGCATCGCCACAAACGCTCGATTGAACAAATGGTTCGCGACGTCTGTATTCTCCACGATGTTGCGCAGCACTTGTCCGCGATTCATCGTTCCGCCATCAAGCGCCGCAATCAGCGTTGCTTTGTTCGACACGACGACTTCCGCATTCGCCTCCAGCGTATTCACGTACGCCGAATTCGATAAACCATCGTAGCGACTCTTGAACTCCGGTCGCTGCGTCCACGCATCAGTGTAAGCGGCCTTGCTCAGCACTTCCGACTCCGGCGACTGTGGTCCACCCACCAGCGCCATGTCCGGCTCAAACTCCGCGTACGTCGGACGCCGATCCAGAGCTACCTCGTAGAAGCGATACGCGAAATATCCGCGCCCCTGAAACTCGGGCGAGAGGAAGAACCCGGACGACACGTGCACGCGATCGCAGTCCGGATTATCAAACTCGCCAAAGCCTCCATTCGGACAGTTACCCAAAGTCGCTGTCCAGTTGGCCAGGCCAGTGCTGTCAGGTAATCGACCGAGGAAGTCGATGTACTGCTGTGTGATGAAAAAGTTCACGCCATCAATCGGGTTCTGCGCAACCGGCGCTGCATCGTTATCGACGATGGTGACCGTCGCTGTTTGCAATCCGCCTAGCGTAGCGCCTGTTGGTCCACTCAACCGCAACGAAAATGTCTCGTTCCCTTCCACCAGCGCATCGTTGACGATGGGAATGATAAACGACTTGGTTGCCTCACCCGCTGCAAACCGCAGCGTGCCAACAGTAGTGCCATAGTCGCAGCGCTCCGAGGCATTTCCATTCGCGACTGTGCAGTTAGTCAGTCCGGCGACATCGCTGGTGGCATAGTTCACAGTGGCTGGGCCGGTCGTGTTACCGGTGCGAGTTACGTCAACACTCAAGAAGTTCGCGCCTTCACCGACTGAATAACTTCCGGCGCTGAATTGAATGGACGAGCCAACGCAGTTGGCGATAGTCCAGTTGAGTGTGATTGGACCAATATCACCGCCCGAGCCGTTGTTGTTGTATCCGTCAACTGCGATTCTGTAGGTGGTCCCGGCAACCGCGTTGAAGGTCACGGTGCTCGTTTTGTCGGTATCGGAATTGTCATCAGCGCGTCCGATGGTCGTAAGGGCCCCAACGGAAGATCCCGTGTAGACGCCAAGGACCGTGTCAAACCCACTTCCGGCCGTACTAATCGTTGCATTGCCACTACCGGGCGCTTGCCACTGATACCAGACCGATCGATTGCTTTGGTTTCCATCCGGTGAATGAATCGGCTCTCCCGCTTCGCGCGTAGCGCCCACGTTCGTGCCGTTAACGCTTCCCGAACAGCCGCTGATGACTTGCGCTGCAGCGAAGTTGTCATTAGCGGGCGGAGCTGGGACCACAAGCGTGCCGTTGTAGCCGAAGACGTTCAGGGCGTTGATGTCGTTAACAGTGATCTGCCTTCGTGTGTTTGACGGAATGCGCGGATCCATTATTCCGATGAACACAAAGTTATTCTTACTGGCCTGTCTCCAGTGACTGGATTGATTGCCGTCGGCATTGTTGTCTGTACTGCCGTCGGGTCCACCATCTGAAAGTCCCAACTCAGTTATACCCGGCGCGAAATAATATTGAGAGTTGGTGGTCGGTCCGCCGATGGTCAGGATGCGTTGAGCGGTGGTGAAAGTAGCTGCTGTCGTGCCCGAGCGAAAGCGGTACAAGTCCCACATGGCTGGTCGCGGCGTGGAAGTGCTGACACCGGCTCTCGAAGTAAATCCGAGCGCGTGTCCCAGTTCGTGCGTGGCGACTGCCTCAAAGTCAGTGCCCACAATGCCATCGCTGGGATCGAAATCGTAAGTAACGATTTGCGAATTGAAACCGATTTGCGCTGCCTGGTCGGCGGGTTGCGCAGTTGGATCCAGTAAGCCAATAGCCCGGGCAATCGAGCTCGAGACCGAGACTGAACTCAGGCTACCGGAGTCGGTAGGCAGGCTGTTTTGGGGCAGCGCGTTGTAGATAGCCTGCTTGGCCGCAGTGTTGGCTCCATTGACCAAACTGGTTCGCACGACGTTGTAATTGACAGCACTCAAGCTTGGCGAGCTCGTGGACCCCAAAACACCCGACGGCCACGCCTGGCCGAAATTATCAGGGCCGTAATCCACGTCAACGTAAATCGTGACCGGTGAGCTAACCAGGTTTTCCCAGGCCGCGGCGGCCCGAGTGAAAGCTGCTTGCGCTGCCGGGTTGGCCTGCAAGTGGGCCGTGGCGCGCAAGATGATCGTCAGGTGCGCCGGTAAAGCATTATCGACTTCGGCACTGACACCACTCTTGTTGAGGGTATCGAGGTGATTGATCTGGCGCAGGTCTTTTGGCCTGATCGTCTCCAGGTCGCGCTGTTCCAACGCATTTGCTCGACGACAAACAGCGTCGCCGTCGTCCCCCACGTAAAGCATGAAATAGTCCCTGTCGGGGGTCGAAGTGGACGGAGTGTACGCGGAAACACTGAGAGTCAGCGACGGCAGAAATACGATTACCACCAGCGCGAAGGCGAGCGCGCGGCGTGCAGTAAAATGGCGAGACATAAACCGCAGATTCATGCTTGAAGTGTGTGTCAAAGGGGAGTGAACGTTTTCCTAAAACACAAGCACCTCAGGTGCTTGAGAATCTCATGAGGATGCCTACCAACAATAAAAGAATCTAAATTAAGCCCGATCGGGCCTTGTCGAGGAAACCTACGGGGCGCCGCCTGAGCATAATAACTTTTGAGGCAGGGGTTCGTCCAGACTTGGTTATATTTACCGGAAGCGCTGGCCGATCTGCTCGGTTCCGAAGCTCCCGATTCCGTTTAACCGGAAGCTGAAAACCACGCGGTTCTCTTTTCTCAAGCCAACGTTGAAGGTCGAAAACTGGGCGGTTACCGCGCAGCAGTCCCAGGTGTGTCCGAGGGTAACCGTCGAACTGATAAGCGAACTGTCGCCCCTTCCCGGTCGCTTCTGGAAGTCGAAGAAGAACGACGCGCCGCCAAACAAACCACGGTCGCGGTTACCTAAAAACACCGCGGGACTCCACTGCGATCCGCGCACAGTGCCTGCCTCAAAACCGCGCGCATCGGCGAATTGCGCGAGGCTCCCCGACAGTGCGATCGCCCGTGTGTAGTAGAAACTCTGAAACACCTGGATGGTCGATTTAGATAATCCAAAGGTCGTGGACAACGAGCGGATTCCGCCGCCCTGTGTGTCGAGGTCTGTCCGGAAATCAGCGAACAGGTCTCGTCGCGGCCGGTAGCGCGCATCGACATTCACGGGCGAGAAACGGCGCGGAACGCCTCCGTAAACAAACCCTGAAAGCGTGTTGAGGGGATAGAACTGGTTGCGCCGGCCCGTAATGAGAGCGCCGCCAAAGAATGGATCGAAAAAGTATTTACCGCGCAGAGTGATCGTCAATGCTTCGTATGGCTGGCTCGAAAGCAAAGGCCTCTCTTGCCGGTCAGTTTCTTTTAGTGATGCATCGCTGACGTTTTCCGTCGAGCGGCGAGTAAAGAAGCGGTTGGCGACACCAAATTCGATCTCGTTTGTGTCCGCAACGGCGTCGATATAATCGAAGCGAATGATGCGATCGAAATTGTTTATGCCTGAGATTTTGCGATAGACGAAGTAAGGCTCGATCACGTGACGAAAGAAGAAGCGGTCGCCACGATGATGAAAGTCTTTCGCAAAAGCCGGCGGGCGCACGTCAAACTCAAATTCACCATACGATCTCGTCACGTTCCGGCTCAGAACATCGCGCGTGTTTGGATCGAGTGAGTTGGAGTAGAAAGTCACACGTCCCGCGCCCGAAGCGGTCAGGCTCCAGCCGGCAAAATTCAGGGGCAACTCAAATCGCGGGTGCAAGTCGAGCCGTTGCACGATGGACGGCGAGATGATCGGATTGCCGCCGACGTCGCTCACAAACTGCACTGCGTCTTCGACAGTCTCTTTCCGGCTCACGCCATCGGCAGCTCCGCTGAAAGAAAAGTAGAGCGGAAGATTTTTGAGGAAACTCACAATTGCCGGACGCTTGTCGATGCTGATGCTCGGTAACTGGCGAATGCGAATACGCACATTCGTTAGCGACGTGACCTGCGTCCGCGCCAGGAAGTTGAAGCTGTATTCATTGTGATCTTTGTTGATGAAGACCTGCGACGTCTCTTCCGGCGAGATGGCTTGTTGGATGTTGTCGGAGAACACCTGCCGGAACGCGAGGTTGGAAGTTATGTTTACGTCAGACGCGGCGGTGAAACCGTTCTTGAAGTAGTGCACGCCTTCGACGTAAAGACTCGAGCCACCTTGATCGGGATGAGCCGTATCAGCTTTTGGACCGAAGATCCGATCCTTGACGGCGTAGAACCCGAAGTTGAGATATGAACGCGAGTTGGCGCGCGTGCGCAAGTCGGCTCCGAATCCCAGTCCGCGCTGTGTATAGATGTCGTTGCGGAAAGTGACGTCTGCTGAACGGCCGAGAGTTTGGTAATAGGCACTCGACAAACGAGCACCCTTCGCTCCCGAGCCTCCAAACGTCGGCGTCAGAAATCCCGAAGCGCGATCGCGTGGCTTGATCGAGACCGAAGCATACGGCAGATAGAAAACGGGAATGTTCTTCAGTCTCAATTTCGGCGAATAGACGTACACCCGATCGCCTGTCTTGATCCTTGCCTTGCTCGCGTGAAAACTCCACTTCGGAACGTCTTCGTCACAAGCCGTGACTTGCACGTTGATCGCTTCGATCGTGTCGAGACTGATCTTCTCGACGCGATCGGCAGTGAAATAGATGCGCGTGCCGTCCTGGGTTTGATTTGTGTAGCCGGTGGAATTGACGAAGTAACCGGTTTTAGTCCGATAGTTCCAATCCGCGCGCGAACCCGTGATGCGCTGCTGGTCGGCCTGGTCGAAAACGACGTTGCCTTCAGCGACAACTCGGTTCTCGGCGTCGTAGACCGTCACCTTGTCTGCCTGGAGACGATAGGTGCCGATGCGTACATCAACGTTTCCCTCGTAGATGACAACACGAGCATTCTCGGGACCTGAGCCGCTCTGCCTGGACGCTACGACAGTGATCTCATCGGTGCTGCTGCCTTGCACGCCTCCCTGCGGTGACGGGCGACGCGGCTGCACGGGTTGATCGTTATTGAGTGGATTGACGTTGGGAGTGTCAGTCATCGGATTCGCCACTTTCCGATCGACTGGGTTCGTTTGCTGCGCAAATACAAACTGGCAGGCAAGGATAAGAATCAGGGGTGCCAGCAGGTAGCGAGTCATAGGGGCGCGCGTGGATGCTAGCACGAATGGACAGGATTTACAGAATTTTCAAGATTAACCTTTTACCACTAAGGCACAAAGACACTAATTAATTTTGCGTCTTTGTGCCTTTGTGGTTAGATCCGGCGGTGCCAAAGCGCCACAAGTTGATGATTGTTGCCGGTGAACCATCCGGTGATGCCCATGCTGCGGCGCTGGTGAAAGCACTGCGCGAACGCGGCGACTTTGATTTCTCCGGCGCAACTGGACCACTGATGCGCGCCGAGGGAGTCGAAACAGTCGTCAACTCAGACGACCTCGCGATCATGGGGATTGTCGAGGTCGGTCGCGTGCTTCCGAGATTCATCAGCGCATTTCGCAAACTAAGAACAGCAGCAATTGAACAATCGCCGGACGCGGTGATTCTTGTTGACTGGCCTGAGTTCAATTTGCGACTCGCGTCAGCCCTGCACCGGCGCGGTTTGAAAGTGATCTATTACATCAGTCCACAACTTTGGGCGTGGCGACCGCGGCGTGTCAGTAAAATCAAACGCGATGTGGATCTGTTGTTGTCAATCCTGCCGTTCGAAGCGGAGTGGTATAGAGATCATGGGGTGGAGCATGTTGAGTTTGTCGGACACCCGCTGTCTGGTGAAGTCAAAGCGAGCTTTGGGCGCGAAGAGTTTTGCCGGCGAAACGATCTGGATCCGGCGCGGCCCATCGTCTCTTTTCTGCCTGGGAGCCGGCGAAAGGAGTTGGAACGAATACTGCCGGCCATGCTCCAGGCGATTGCGACACTCGGGACTGCGCGTCCTGATGTGCAGCCGATAATCGTGGTCGCACCCAGCCGCACCGCAGAAGAGACGCGAGAGATTATGTCGCAACATGAGCCTGTCAAATTAATCGAACGACAGACACGCGAGGCCCTGGGCGCTTCGGACGCCGCCGCCATCGCGAGCGGCACAGCCACACTCGAGGCAGCACTGCTCGAAACACCGATGGTTGTTGTCTATAAAGAGTCGCCGATCAACTGGCACACGCTGGGACGATTAATAACAGTGCCTCATTTCGGCCTGGTGAACCTGGTAGCGGGCAAAGAGATCGCGAAAGAACTGATGCAGGACGAGCTCACCGGAAACAATCTCGCAACCGAACTCTTAAAGCTTCTCGAACCGGAAACAAACCGCGCCGCCCGCGCGCGTCTTCGAGACGTCGCTGAAAAGCTGGGCCAGCCTGGCGCCTCCGACCGCGCCGCTGAACTGATCCTGCGATCCACAGATTACACAGATGTCACAGATTAATGGACTGAACCCCTAGATTGAGACACTCGTTATTGGCACACTTTAGCAGAAGGAGGCTGCAGAGTGGCAAAGAAACGAGTGCGACGGCATTCGGA